>Ga0190275_10000811_pt1 | contig 24852 bp, 25 predicted proteins | sample Popmic550T_FD_133745 | JGI IMG/M metagenome (GOLD analysis project Ga0190275, IMG submission 133745) | Populus adjacent soil microbial communities from riparian zone of Yellowstone River, Montana, USA - 550 T | ecosystem: Environmental > Terrestrial > Soil > Riparian zone > Trees stand | place...
CTTCGCCGGCATCGTGCTGTTGATCGTGCGTCCGTTCTCGATCGGCGAGCACGTCGTCTTGAAGTCGGGTCCGATCGGCGGCGAGTACGAAGGCCTCGTGAGGGAGATGACGATGTTCTACGTGCACCTCGACACCGTCCGGGGGCCGGTTCAGCTGCCGAACGCCGGGGTCCTGGCAGCGGCTATCGGCCCCGGAGCGAAGTCATCCGACGTCGACGACGAGGAAGCCGAGGAAACGGAGGCCGACCCCGGCCCCGCCCACGGAGGCACGGCCGCCGGCTAATCGGCGCTGGATTCGGCGACAGCCCAGGAGTAGATGCCTTTCGACATCGTGGAGGGCTCGGCCTGGGCCCTCTGGCCATAGATCTCGGCGCGGGCGGCTCGCACACTGTCTCCCCTATCGGCCTGGTGGGCTATCTCGATGAGGTCGCAGGCCAGCGCCAACTCCCCCGCTTCGGCTCGCTTGCGCGCCTCGGCGACGACCGCTTCCGCTCCCCCGGCCATCCGGACGAGCGCGGTCGCCAGCTCGGGGGCCGGGGCGGGTTTCAGATGCGAGGGATCGCCGTCGTACCAACCTCCGTAGAGACGCCACATGTTACGAACGATGAAATCGGGTTCGTCGTAGATCGGGCGCAGGTAAGGCTTGGCGGCAAGCTCGGCCGGTGGCTCGACGCGGGCGACGATCTCGTCCAAGGCCACGCCGGAATTCATCAGGTCGAGCGTCTGCTCCACGACGGACTCGAGATAGGACGCCGTGTCGTCGAGAACCTGGCGGACCCGATCCGCCCCGACGACCGGCAACCCGTGTCCGGGTAGAAGGATCTCGGCCCCCAGCTCGAGCATCTCGCGCAATGCGACGGCCCACTCGCGCGGATAGCGCTGAGCTTTCTGCGGGTTTCCGGCGTTCGGCGAGCACCAGATGAAGAGGTCCCCGCAGCACAACACCTTCTTCTCCGGCACCCATGTCCAGGTGTGATCGTCGGTCTCGCCCTTCGCATGACGGAGCTCGAATGCGGTGCCGCCGACCTCCAGCGACAGACGATCCCGGTAGACCTGATCCGGAAAGCGGAAATCCGTCGGCCATTCGAGGCCGGGGACCTGGAACTGGCGTTGATTGATGACCGAGTTGTATCCGGCGGTCAGGACGTACCGGTCGAAGCGTGACGGAACGTTCTCGTGGGCTACGACGTGGACCGGCCCGAGCCCCTCCTCCTCGAACGGGCCGATGCCGAAGACATGGTCCACGTGGCCGTGCGAATAGATGGCGGTGTGCAAACGTTCGCTCGTCCATCCGCGCAATAGATCTCGCACCTGGCTCCTGGTTAGGAACCCGCCGCTGTCGATCATCACGAGCCCGTCGCCGGTCACGAAAGCACAGGCGTTCGAGAATCCCGCTACGAAAGCCACACCAGGGGCCACCTCCACGACCTGCGGCGAAGGGAGGAAGGGATGGTGCTCGTCGGTTGAAGCCTCTCCTTTGAGGATCGCGTCGGCGATCTCGAGTAGTTCCATCACAGTCCTCCGAACCGCCGGTGGCGTTCTGCGTAATCCGCAACAGCCTCTAACAAACTGTTGCGGTCGAAATCGGGCCACAGCGTATCGGTGAAGTACAACTCGGCGTAGGCCGACTGCCACAAGAGGAAATTCGACAACCTCTTCTCACCCGACGTGCGGATCAAAAGATCAACCTCAGGTACGTCGGGCGCGTACAGATTCTCGGCGATGGCCCCCGCAGCAGCAGCATCTTCTATCTCGGCGCGGCCCCCATAGTTGAAGCACACGAGGAGTTGCAGTTTCGAATTCTCCCGAGTCATCTCTTCGGCTTGATCGAACTCGTCGAGCACGTCCTGGGGCACCGGTTCGCGACGTCCGATCCGCCGGATGCGAACACCCATCTCCTTCAGCGAGTTGCGGCGCTCGCGCAGCAAGCTCCGGTTGAAGTTGAACAGGAAGTCCACTTCTTCACGAGGGCGTGTCCAGTTCTCGGTAGAGAAGGCGAAGACCGACAGGTAACCGACGCCGGCATCCAGAGCTCCCTGGATCACATCCCAAAGCGCCTTCTCGCCCTGCGTGTGACCTTCAGTGCGCGGCAGGTTGCGGGCTGCGGCCCACCGCCCATTGCCGTCCATGATGATCGCGATGTGACGCGGGATCTCGGTCAATTGGTGGGAAGCAGTTGCATGCTCTTCAGTGGCCGTTCGAGGTGATATTCGGTGTACTTGCGCAACGCTTGCGTCACTTCGATAACCGCACCTGAATCGGCATCGTGGCCGAAATCCGAGCCGAGCAGGTGCGCCAGAAGGGCGATCCGGTCGGGAGCCAGTCGCAGGGCATCGCGATCCTCGCGCCAGCAGTCCTCACAAACGGCTCCGCCCATCCCCGGGCTGAAGCCCATCAAGTCGTCACTCGCTCCACATCCAACGCAGACGGTGAGTTGTGGGTGGTAACCGGACACGGAGAGCAACTTCACCAAGAACGCCGGCAAGATCGTCGGTCCAGGGCGCGTCGTCAGCGCTTGCAGCCCTGCGAGCAAGAGCGAGTAGACCGAAAGTGAACGTTCACGGTCGGGAGTGATCTTCTCGACCACTTCCACGAGAGTTGCGGCCGAAGTCAGGCGCAGGTAGTTCATCCTCACCGAATCGAACGAATCCACGACGTCGACAGAGGTGATCGTGTCCAGGTTGCGACCCTTGTAGATCATCAACCGGGCCCTCGTGAACGGCTCGAGTCGCCCCCCGAAGCGACTCTTGGTCTTACGTATCCCCTTGGCAACGGCCCGAACCTTGCCGTTCTCGCGGGTCAGCAACGTGATGATGCGATCCGCTTCTCCGAGCTTGATCGTCTTTAGGACGATCCCCTCGTCTTTGTATAGGCCGGGCATCTACCAAGCGTAGCCAGCCGGGGTCGTATCCCGTGGATTCTGGGTCAGGCAGCCAGCGGCTCGGCCAGGGCCAGCCGGTAGCGGTAGAGCAGGCCGTCGTGGAACACCAGATAGGAGTGACTCTGGCGAGAGGTGTGGTGCAGGATCGGCTCCTCGAAGCGCTGACCCAGCTTGACGAGAGTAGCGATGCGAGGCACATCGATGGTGTCGTGATCGGCAACCGGCATCTCGTCCACCGATACCAGCATCGAGCCGTAGCGGGCATAGATCCGGGACGCCTCGTCACGTGGGAGAACCAGCAGCAAAGCCAGCGCCGAGACGAGCAGGATCAATACGGATGCGCCTGCCCCCCCGGCCGCTATCCGCCTGGCCACCGGCAGCGGAACCTTCACGCCCATGGCCGCTATGTATCCCGGAACCTCCCCGGAAACACTGATGTCGCCCATCTCGACCGGGTCCACCATGTCGGCGGGAACCTCGCCGTGGACGTCACGTTCGGCGAGGAGCTGTAGCCCGTCGAAGTGCAGCTTCAGTTCGGGAGAGAACGTCTCCTCGAACGGCCTGTCGGAGACCGTCCCGTTCACACTTATGGCGGGGACGATCCGTAGGTCGTAGATGCTTTGTTCCACGCCGGTCGATCTCTCCACCTCACGTACGAGTTTCTTCAGGGCGGCAAGGTCGAGTGGGGCCGCCAGTTGAAGCTGGTCGTCAACCACAACTGCGTCGGTAGGCAGCTCGATCGTGCGCGCGAATCCGTTGGGGGCACTGAGCTTCGCAACCAGATTCCCGGCGAGATCGACATCGTGTGACGCCCTCGTATCGAAGGCATAGTCGAAGGACAGGGTCACCTCATCGACGAGTTTCAGGAACACGGGCTCGCCGGTCACGATCCCCGGTCCGTCGTAGGCGGGCCCGGGTGGAGCCGCTGTTGTGTAGGCGAACGTCCCCGCGTGCCGGTAACGAACGGACGAGCTCTCCGTGCGCGTCGGTGGCGATCCATACGTCAGCGCACCGAAGCCGAGCGACAGGACGAACGTCCCTATCGTGGATAGCGCGATGGTACGAACCAGCTTCCGGGCACCAACACCCTTCTGCTCGGGCCGCCGAACGTTGATGGGGTGAACAGGAAGCGTCACTGACTTCGGTGCCGCGTGACGCGGCTTGACCACACGACCACGTCGCTTGCGGACCCCGAACAGGCCGAGGAGACCGGCGAGGAGAACTCCTACGCCTCCCAGTCCCATAGGTGTCTGAAGGAACCGGAACGCGTGACCAACCTTCGGCACGTGGACCCACAGGGTTCCCATGACCTGGTCCGACCCAAGATGCTCGGGGTCGAGGAAGTCGTTGTTGTCGCCCTTGAAGACGTATCGCGTGTCGTCGACATCGACGATGCGGTGAAGGACGGTGCGGCCCAGGCGTTCACTCCGGTAGGCAACGGCGTCGCCGATCCCATACGTCGGTTGCTCTCGGACGATCGCCAGATCGCCCTCATGCAAGAGGGGCTCCATGCTGTTGCCGGTGGTGACCGTGTACACGACCGGTCCACCGAGCTGCTGAGGAGCGAGCCAGAACCACAGCCCCGCGGCCAGAACGAAACCGAAAACGACCTTCAGGATCCGGCTCACGCGACCTCCTCGCATCTGTCTGCCTTCAGAAATGCGGTTAGGAGCGGCGCCGGCGTAAGCACCGCTCCCAACACGCTATGGGGGGCTTGTTAGTCCGCTACAACCACGGTGAGGTTGGTGGTTCCCACCACTGTGGATCCTGCGGGGGCCGTACAGTCCGAGACCGTTGAGGTTCCGGCGGCGTTCACGTGAGCACAGTCACCCGACCATGCACCACCCGCTGACAAGCGGTACTGGATCGTCGCCGAAGCGGCGGGCTCGCCGTCGAGCTCGAAATCGATCGAGTCGATGTTCTGTGGATCGGTTGCGTTGAGGTCGTAGTGCACGTTGCTGATGTCATAACCACTGATCGCCTGTGACCCGGCACCGGCTTTCGGCTCGATAGCGAACGTGTTGGCGTTCGTGTAAGCCGACCCCGCAAACATGAGGATCGCTACGAGCGCCGCTGCTCCAAGGAAACGCTTCCCTTTGCGCAAATCTGCTCCTTCCGGTTCGGTGACACCTTCCAACTCGGTCGGGAGATGCTTCGGCCCGGGGTCCGCGGCGCTTAAGTCCGTTTTGGACCCAAATCCAGGTAGTCAGACCAGCTCCAGAACGGGGGTCGGGACTACCCGGGTATAGCCGGATTGGACTAACTGACTGAGGATTTGCCCCTCGCGCGCCGATGGGAAAACAGTGAACATCCCACCAAGCCATCCAGACGCCCTTGTCTTCGTCGTCGAACCAGACCTTGCCGCGGGCGAGCATGTAAAGAAGATCCTCGAGTGCGCGGGATACATGCGTATCTCGACCTTCCTTCGCCCCACTCAAGCATTGGACGCGCGACGCGCCTGCGAACCCGACCTCGTGATCCTCGATTCCTGTTCGAGTGACCTAAAGGGGTACGCGTCCCCCGTTCTCGTTCTGACCTCGGAGAGAACTAAAGAAGCCAAGAAGCGTGCTTTGGCGGCCGGAGCGAAGGCGTTCCTGACGAAACCGATCGACTGGACCGAGTTGCTCCTGCAGATGAACAACCTGCTCGAACCACGCTTCCTCCACCGGAGACTACGAGAGCGCAATCTCGAGCTCGAAAGCATGGTGCAGGCCCGGACATCGGACCTGTGGGACGCGGTGAAGACCCTCGAAGCCGCCGACCAGGAATTGCGTCTTGCACAAGAGGAAACGATCCGTCGTCTATCCCTCGCCGGTGAGTTCCGCGAGGTTCAGACACCACAGGACGTCGACCACATGGGGACTTACTGCGAACGCTTGGCGCGCTCGTACGGGCTCGACGCCGAGCATGTCGATCTGATCAGGCTCGCGAGCCCGATGCACGACATCGGAAAGATCGGCGTCCCCGACCGGGTGTTGATGAAGCCGGGTCGCCTGACACCCGACGAGCGCAAAACGATGGAGGAGCACACGGTGATCGGCCATCGGATCCTGTCGGGATCGAACTCGAAGCTCCTCGACACAGCTGCCACCATCGCACTGACTCACCACGAGCGATTCGACGGCGCCGGATATCCGAACGGCTTACGAGGAGAAGAGATCCCCATCGAAGGACGGATCGCGGCTATCAGCGATGTTTTCGACGCGATGCTCTCGCAGAGGCCATATCGGAGTGGGCTGCCGTTGGGCAAGTGCTTCAAGATCATGAAAGAGAAGCGAGGGACGCACTTCGACCCCGACCTACTTGATCTGTTCCTGACCTCGGCTACGGAGTACCTGGAGGTCTCGTTCCCGCAACTGAAGGAAGTGCCGGCCTAAGCGATACCGATGCGGAGGTTGCGCAGCTGAGGCTCGCCGTCCTCCTGCACCACGTCGAACGTGACCCGCTGGCCCGGGCGAAGGAACCTGAACATGCCCGAATCCATGGACTTGCCGTCCACGGTGAACTCGGTTTGCCCGTCGTCGGTCACGAGCACGCCGGTGCGCGTGATCGAGTCGTAAGTCTTCACGGTTGCTTGCGGCATCTATTCGTCTTTCGGCCAGAGCGGTCCTCGAACGGTCCAGAAGAATAGCGCGCCGAATAGGGCCAGCAGCAGCAGGTCCCACACCTGCCCGATCCCCGGATCGCCCTGGAACCCCGGCTTGAGCGCATTGACCGCGTAGGTCGAAGGCAGCACGGCGCGCACCGGATCGAGCCAGCCGGGGATCTTGGCTGCGGGAAGGATCCCGAGGAACAGCACAGCCATCATCGCGAGGTTCGAGTACATCCCGGCCAGTTGCTCGTCGGGAGCCCCGAATCCGATCAGCACACCGAGCCCTGCTAGAGCGAACGATCCCAGAGCCCACACCGGCAACACGGCCCACAGAGCGGCTAGGGACAGATCGAACAACGCGGCCCCCGCAACACATACGACGATCGCGCCGGGAAGCGAGAACACCGCGAAGGACACGAGGATCGCTGCCACGACCGCCGACCGAGAAACCGGCAGGGTTGCGTAGAAATCGATGGCTCGCGTTTCCCTGAGCGACGCGATCCGTTGGGCCAACATGACGATGGCCGTCATCGAGATCGCCAGCACCACCGACCCCGACACGATCTGGATCCCGAACGCCCGTACCTGCGCCGGGTCCATCACCGCCCGGAGCAAGAGTGCGATCCCGAGTGGCATCACCGAAGAGACGATCAGATAGGGACGCCACGATGTCCTCAGTCGTGTCATCTGCATCCGAAGGAGCACGACGAACTTCCCCCACTTGCCCGTCCTCATGCCTGCTCCTCCAACCGATGGCCGCTCAGCTCGAGATAGACGTCCTCGAGCGTCGGGGTGATCAACCTGACGTCCTCTAGCGAATCGGCACCGATCGACGTCATCACTTTCTCGAGCGTGACGAGGGCCTCGTCGGCGGGAACCCATGCGCTCACCCGCCGGCCATCGACCCGTGTGTCGGCGCCGAGAAGCTCGGCCACCGATGCAGTTGTCGCAGTGGAGCGTTCGGCTAACACGACCTCGACCCGGGTTCGATGAGCGAGACGAGCCTTGAGCTCCGCCGGCGTTCCCATCGTCGTGATCGTTCCCCGCTCGAGGATCGCGACGCGATCGAGCACGTGCTCCGCTTCGGCCACGTCGTGGGTGACGAGGATCACCGCAGTGCCGCTGCGTGCCCGCTCGGCGAGCAGTGACCAGATGCGCGCCCTGAGCGCCGGATCGACGTCGGTCGTCGGCTCATCCAAGATGACTACGGGTAGTCGACCAACTAGCGTCATGCCTATCTGAGTCAGCCGCCTCTGGCCACCAGAGAGTTTCCGCAACTGCCGGTCGACCACTTCCCCGAGCTCGAGTGTCTCGATCAGCTCCGCGCTCTCCGATCGCGCCGTCGCCTTGCCGCAGCCGCGCATCATCGCCGTCCACCTGAAGGCCTCGCCGACCTTCAGCTCGCCCAGGGCTAGTGCACCTTGCGGCAGGTAGGCGACGTGGCGTCCGATGCGGAGCTCGGAGCCCTTCGCAGGCAACGGCTCGCCGAACAGGCGGATGTCTCCCGACGTCGGCGTCAGCAAGCCCACCAATTGGCGAACGAGCGTTGTCTTGCCTGCCCCGTTCGGTCCCAGTAGCCCGAAGGAAGTCCCCGCGTCGACAGAGAAGGTGATCCCGTCGTTCGCAACTACCTGTGGCGAGCGGTAGGTCTTGCGGAGATTCCGAACCTCGTATGCGGGAGCGTGTCTCATTGCGCCACGAAACCCAACCGCTCGAGAGCGTGTGCTCTCCGCTGCCAATCTTTTTCCACTTTCACCATGAGCTCTAGGTAGACCTTTCGACCGAAGAGCAACTCGATCTCTTCTCGCGCTTCCGTCCCGGCTTCCTTCAGAGTTCGACCGCCCTTGCCGATCACGATCCCCTTCTGGGAGTCACGCTCGACGAAGATGATCGCTCGTATCTCCAACAGACCGTCTTCCCGTTCCTCGTACTCCTCGGTCACGACCGCGATCGAATGAGGAAGTTCTTCGTGGGTCCTGGTCAGCAGCTTCTCCCGCACCAACTCTGCGACGAAAGCAGGAGGAGGCTGATCGCTTTGCGTTCCGGGAGGGTAGTACATGGGGCCTTCCGGCATCCGCTCGAGGACGAGGCCCTTCAGGAGATCGACGCCGTCATCGGCCAGTGCCGACACCGGAACGTACTCGTCGAAGTCCCCGATCCGTGAGGTAGCGCTCAGAGCCGCTGCTATCTCGTCCGGTTTCATGACGTCGACCTTGTTGACCACACAGATCGTCGGCCGCCCTGCAGCCTTCAGGTCGGCCGCTACCTTGGCGTCACCACGACCCACCCCTGCCTTGCCGTCGACGACGAACAACGCCAGGTCAACATCGGACCAAGCCGAGCGCACCACCTCGTTGAGCTTGCGCCCCAGCAGCGTTCGCGGCTTGTGATAGCCGGGCGTATCGACGATCACGACTTGACTGCCGTCCGAATTCAGGATGCCCCTTATCGCGCTGCGTGTCGTTTGGGGTTTGTCCGAGGTGATCGCCACCTTGCCCCCAACGAGGGCGTTCACCAATGTCGACTTCCCCACGTTGGGCCGTCCGACGACCGTAACGAAACCCGAGCGGAACATCTACTGCGCTGCGCTCTCGACGGACCCCTGGACCTTCTTGATCACGACTTTTTGGATGCGTCGCCCCGTCACGCGTTCGGTGCGGAACTCGAGAGAGTCGTATTTCACGGTCTCGCCCACCACCGGCACTCGTCCGGTGAGGCCGAACACGAGGCCACCCACCGTGTCCCATTCCTCGTGGGGTAGGTCAACCTCGAGTAGCTCGTTCACTTCATCGATCGGCATCTTTGCGTCGACGCGGATCGTGTCGTCATCCAACGGCTCAACGAGCGGCTCTTCGACGTCGTACTCGTCGACGATCTCGCCCACGATCTCCTCGATGAGGTCCTCGATGGTTACCAACCCTGCCGTCCCCCCATACTCGTCCACCACGATCGCCATGTGAACGCGGGCGGCCTGCATCTCCCGAAGCAACTCTGCGACCTTCTTCTGCTCGGGCACGAACGTCGGCGGGCGAGCCAACGACGAGACCTTGGTGTCCCCCTTCGCTTCGTGCATGCGCTTGAGGACGTCCTTCGCATAGAGGAGCCCGGTGATGTTGTCGTTGTCACCTTCGAACAGAGGGATGCGGGAGTAACCGGCATCGACGATCACCTGGAGAGCCTGGTCAAGCGTGGAATCCACTGGGAGGGTCACCATGTCGGGACGAGGCACCATGACCTCGCGCACCACGGTGTCGCCGAACTCGAAGATCGAGTGGATCAGCTCGCGCTCCTCCTCCTCGATCTCCTCCTCCTCCTCGGCGACATCGACCATGTGACGGATCTCATATTCCGTAACGAACGGTCCCTTCGGAAGACCTTTACCGGGGAGCAGCACCATGGTCGCGTTCGCCAGCAAAACGAGGCCCCGCCCGAACGGCTTCAAGAGCTTCCCGAGGAAGAAGACCGGACGAGCGAGCTTGAGCGCCGAGCTTTCGACGCGCTGCACCGTGTACGTCTTGGGAACGACCTCGGCGAGAACGAATGCGACCACGGTCATGGCGCCGATGGAGACCAGAACCCCTGTGGTTCCGAGAGCCTCGAACAGCAGCCAGGTCACGATCGCGGTCGTCGTGACGTGGGCGAGCAGGCTCAGTAGACGCACGATGTTGAGGTAAGGGGCAGGATCCTCGGTGATCTTCACCAGCGTCTCGGCCCCCCGCTTCTTGTCCTGTAGTAGATGGTGGGCCCGCACGCGACCTATCCGGGAGATGGCCGTCTCGGCCGCGGCAGCGAACGCGGCGATGCCGAGAGCGACGAGAGCGATGAAAGGCCAGACGAAGGTGTTCACAGCGTGGAGGTAACGAACGACTCGATGACTTCGCGCTGACGTTTGTCCATGATGGCTTTGTCGTGGCTACCCTGATGGTCGTAACCGAGCAGGTGCAAAGTGCCATGCACGATGAGCGTGTCGAGCTCCTCGCGGAGCCCGTGTCCCAACTTCGCAGCATTGCGATCGGCGACCTCGGGACAAACGACGACATCCCCGAGTAGGAAGTCGTTCTCCTCGCCTTCCATCATCGGGAACGCCAGCACATCGGTCGCGTACTCGTCACCTGCGAAACGCTTGTTCAGGCGCTTGATGTGATCGGCCCCCACGAGGAGGATGGATAACTCGGCTTCCTCGTCGACGTTCTCAGCGTTCAGGGTGTGGGACGCGAGAGCAACGAGCCGCAGTTCGTCGACACTGAGGGTCTGCTCGTTAGCGACAAAAACGTTCACGACTATCTGACTGCTTTTGATGTGTCCGAGTAGACCCGGTATGCCTCGACGATGTCCTGCACGATCTTGTGCCGGACCACGTCACGAGACCCAAGATGCGTGAAGGCCACGCCGCTGATGTTCGTCAGGATCTCTTCGACCACGATCAGCCCGGAGCGCGACCCCGAGGGAAGGTCGATCTGAGTGACGTCTCCCGTGACGACGGCTTTGGAACCGAATCCAAGCCGGGTGAGGAACATCTTCATCTGCTCAGGTGTCGTGTTCTGAGCCTCGTCCAGGATGATGAATGCATCGTTGAGCGTGCGGCCACGCATGAAACCAAGTGGCGCGATCTCGACCGTCCCGCGATCGACGTACCTCTGGAATGCATCCGGCTCGAGCATCTCGTAGAGCGCGTCGTACAAAGGCCTGAGGTAGGGATCGATCTTCGCGGCGATGTCTCCGGGAAGGAAGCCGAGGCGCTCGCCCGCTTCGACGGCGGGCCTGGTGAGGACGATGCGCGACACGACTCCGGACTTCAGGGCTTCGATCGCCAGGGCGACCGCTAGATACGTCTTCCCGGAACCGGCCGGTCCGATGCCGAAGACGATCGTGTTCTTGCGGATCGCATCGACGTATCCCTTCTGCCCGATAGTCTTAGGCCGGATCGCTTTGCCCGTGTGCGTGACGACGATCGTGTCGCCGAGAACGTCGGATGGCTTGTGATCGTCGGCGCCTTTGATGATGTCGATCGAGTGCCCGACGGATTCGGTGGTGAGGACGTGGCCCCGCTCCAACAGGGTCAGCAGCTCCTCGAAGAGCTTGGCGACGGTCTCGGTCTCGGTCGAGTCGCCGGTGATGGTGATCTCGTTGCCGCGCACCAGGATCCGCGTTTCGAACGCGGCTTCGATGAGCTTCAGGAGTTCATCCCTCGCTCCGACCAGGCCCACCATCTCGTGGTGGCCCGGGACGAGGATCTTCACTTGATTCTCGCTAGGCATCTAAGGCTTCCAGTCTAGTGGTCGTGGGGCCCAGTGGGCTCTAGCCGGGGGGCCAGGAGAAGTCCCTCCCCCCGAGCACGTGGAAGTGGAGGTGGAACACGCTTTGGCCTGCCTTGGCACCCACGTTAGTCACGACCCGATAGCCATCGGAGAACCCTGCTTCGTCGGCGATCGCTGCCGCCACACTGAATATCTCGGCCAGGACATCCCCGTCCCGAGAAGAAAGGTCGGCCGCCGAAACGATGTGCTTCTTCGGGATCACCAGGACGTGTGTGGGGGCCGCGGGATTGATGTCCTGGAACGCGAGCACGTTGTCGGTCTCGCGCACCTTGGTCGAATCGATCTCGCCGGCCACGATCCGACAGAAAAGACACTGATCGGCCATCAACGCCCCCCTCTGATCACTTCGAGCACGCGCGCTCCTCGGATCCCATCGGCGCGCACTTCATTGCCTTGCACGGTGACAAGTTTGCCCAACAAACCGGCCGCCTCGAACCAAACCCTCACGTAGTCATCGGTCTGGCCGGAACAGACCGACACACCGTCGACATCACGCTCGTCCTCCACGAGAACCTCAAGGTGCCGGTTCAGGTGCTCGGCGAGGAAGTGCGAACGGATCGAGTTCCCCAGATCGATCAATCGCTTGGACCGATCCTTCTTGATAGGCGGCGGGATCTCGTCGGTCATCGAAGCTGCCGCGGTCCCGGGCCGCGCCGAGTACCGGAAAACATGCAGTTTCGAGTATCGAAGTTCCCGCACCACAGTCATGGTCTTCTCGAACGCAGCCTCGGTTTCGCCCGGAAACCCGACGATGATGTCCGTGGCGAGAGCGAGGCCGGGCAACCTGCTCTGGGCATGTTTGACGCGGTCCACGTATTCCTCGATCTCGTACGGCCGGTTCATTGCCTGCAGGATCTCGGGGTCACCCGATTGAAGCGGAACGTGCAGGTAACGGCAGACCCGCGGCTCCGCCGCCATGTAGTCGACGACCTCATCCGTCAGGTGTCGCGACAGGATCGACGACAGCCGCAGGCGCCAGACACCTTCGATCGCAAGCAAGCGTTCAAACAGCCGGATCAGAGAACGCTCGTCTCCTCCGGAGTCGTAGGTGTACTTGCCCAGGTGTACTCCGGTCAGGACCAGCTCGCGGGCCCCCGCCTGTGCGCGGGCCGTTGCTTCGCGGATCAGCTGGTCTTCGTCCATCGAGCGGAGGGGGCCGCGTGTCGTCGGGATGATGCAGAAGGAACACCACTCATCGCATCCGGTCTGCGCCTTCAGGTTCGCGCGCACCTTGTGGGGTGTGCGGACGGGAGCTGTGGGCATCCCGATCTGGAGCAGGGGGGCCACGGAGGAGTTCAGCTCGAGGGCCGCAGCGAAATCCTCTTTCTCGGTGTTGCCCACGATGGCATGCACTCCATCGATCGCTTCGATCTCGGCGCGATCCGACACCGCGTAACAGCCGGCGACGACGACCTTTGCCGAGGGGTGATCCCGAACGGCTCTGCGGATAGCCATGCGTGACGCCTTTGTCGCTTCGCGGGTCACGGTGCAAGTGTTGACCACGATGATGTCGGGATCGGTCCCTGCAGGAGCAGGCGCGACCCCGGACGCGCCGAGGTCTTCCGCCATCGAGTCGGACTCCGCTTGATTCAAGCGGCAACCGAGTGTGGTGAAAGAAACCGTCGTCATCCGATCAAACCGTAGTGGAACATCAGTGCGGATGCGGCCACCACCGGGGCGTGCTCGGTGCGAAGGATCAGTGGACCGAGCGAAGCCAACTGTGCGCCGGCATCGGCCAGGGATTCCGCCTCCTCGCGAGCAAGGCCCCCCTCGGGCCCGACCACCACGGCAACGCGTTCTGCCCCACCAACGAGCGTCGTGCGCAAGGGGATGGTTGCTCCCTCCCACAGGACACAGGCGAGCGGCTCGGCAGCCACCCTCCGGACGGTTTCGGTCCACGACAGTCCCCCACCGGCACGGAGCAGGTAGGCGTTACGCGACTGTTTGGCCGCACTCCGTGCGATGGAGTTCCACCGGCCGTTCAATCTCTCGACCTTGTTGCGGTCCCACTTGACGATCGACCTGGATGACTCGAAGACCCAGAACTCAGCGACGCCGAGCTCCGTCAGGCACTGAACGGCGTCGTCCAGCTTGTGTCCCTTCGCTGCGGCTTGATAGACGACGATCTCGGGGGTTGCCCGACGTCGTTCCTCGCGGTCGAGGATCTCGACCACCAGGCGGTCATCCACGACTCGGCTTGCCGCCGCTCGTGCCACGTTGCCTTTGCCATCGGTCACGGTCACTACCGCCGGGGGCTCGATCCGCAGCACTCGGAGCGCGTGATGGGACTCGTCGTGGGGAAGTGTGATCTCGGACCCGTTCCAGTCTTCGACCGGCGCGATGAACCAGGGCTCGCTCAGCGGCCCGCCCGCGTCATCAGGAGAACGCTTCCTTGATCTTCTGGAAGAGGTTGCGGTCCGCGATCTCTTCGTTACGCAGCTCCGCGAATCGTTGAAGCAGCTCTTCCTGTTCCGGGGTGAGGTCAACGGGTGTCTCGACCTTCAGGATGGCTATGAGCTCTCCCCGGCCCCCACGAGACAGGCGCGGCATCCCTTTGCCCTTCAGATGGATCACCTCGCCCGATTGCGTGCCAGGCTTTATCTCGATCGTCTCGGGTCCCTCCAAGGTGGGGACCTCGGCGTTCCCACCGAGAGCGGCGATCGTCATCGGCACCGTTACCTGGCAACCCAGGTCGTCGCCGGCACGCTGCAGGAACTCGTGACGCTTGATGCGGATCTCGACGTACAGATCACCGGACATCCCACCGAGGGGACCGGCCTCGCCGCGGCCGGTTACGCGCAGTTGCGCCCCGTCGTCGATGCCGGGTGGAACGCGCACCGTCATGGTCTCGGTTGCTTGGGTCCGTCCACTCCCATTGCAGGTGGGACACGGATCGACGATCTCCTGGCCACGACCGCCACATCTGCGGCAGGTCGATGCGGTCATGACGTTTCCGAAGACGGTGCGGCGGACCTGACGTTGTTCACCCGTGCCCCCGCACTCGGAACACTGGGTCGGGGACGTGCCGGGGGCCGCTCCGCTCCCCTCGCATTCCTCGCACCCCACGAGGGTGGTGATCTCGACTTCCTTCTCGACGCTCTGAGCCGCCTCTTCGAGCGTTAGCTCGACGGTGGCCAGGATGTCGGCGCCTCTGGGGGGGCCGCGCCGCGCGCCCTGCCCACCGAAACCTCCGAAGAAGCTGGAGAACAGGTCCGATATCCCGCCGAAGTCACCGAAGCCGGCTCCGCCCATACGGTCGTCGCCGAACGTGTCGTAGTTCTGGCGCTTCTGAGGATCCGACAACACCTCGTAGGAGACCGTGATCTCCTTGAAACGTTCCTCAGCCGACGGGTCGTCCTGGTTGGCATCCGGGTGGAACTTGCGCGCCAGCTGACGGTAGGCGCGTTTTATCTCTTCTTGAGTCGCCTGCCGGGAAACTCCTAATACCTCGTAATGGTCACGCGCCATGAGGATCGATCAGATCCCGGACAGCATCCGGCCGAGGCTCGCGGCGACCTCGTGTACCGCCGCGATCGTGCGTCCGTAGTCCATCCGCGTGGGGCCGACCACACCCAAGGAACCCAACTGGGTGCCCCCGGTCCCGTAGGGAGCGGTGATCACGGAACAGAACTGCATCTCTTCCGACAAGTTCTCAGTGCCGATACGCACAGACACGCTTCCGACAGCCAAAGCCTCTGCGAGGACCTCGAGGAGCAGCCGGCGGTGCTCGAGAGCCTCGATCACGTGGCGCACCGTCTCTAGGTCCGAGAACTTGTGCTCATCGATGATGTTCGAGGCGCCTTCGAGGAACACCTTCTCTGCGTCGCGCTTAGCCAACTCGGTCTGCAGTAACTCGCCGATCGACCCGATCAACTCGCGCTCTTCGGGAGCGAATCGCTCCAGCGATTTCTTCAACGTCTCGCCGACATCGTCGAGAGCGACACCGACCACGAGTGCGTCGAGCACGCGCCCTGCCCGTGCCAGCTGCTCTTCATCGAGACGCTCGTCGTGATGCACAACCTGGTTGTAGACGCGCCCCGAGTCCGTAACGACGACCACCATCGCCCTGCTGCCGGGTAGCGCAACGATCTCGAGGTGGCGAATCGTGCTGCGGTCGAGGGCGGGAGCGAACACAACGGCGGCATGATCGGTCATGGTCGAGAGCAGCGAGGCCGTTTGGCGAAGCGCCTCCTCGAGCTCCCATCGCGGCTCGCCGAAGAACTGCTCGACCTGTCGAGACTCGCGCTCGGGCAATTTCATGTTCCCACCGAAGCGATCGACGAAGAACCGATAACCGGCGTCGGTAGGTATGCGTCCTGCGGACGTGTGTGGCTGGTGGATCAACCCGGCTTCCTCGAGGGCGGCGAGCTCGTTCCTCACCGTGGCCGGCGACACCTTGAGGTTGAACCGGTCGACCAGCGTCTTCGACCCCACCGGTTCCCCGGAGTTCACGTAGTGGGAGATGAGCGCCCGGAGGATGTGGGCGCGGCGGTCGCCGAGGGTGCTCGGTATCTCGGTGCTCATGGGCTCAATCGTACCCGGAGGGGGCCCGGTTTAGCACTCACTTATGGAGAGTGCTAGCCGGTGGCCGCCCCCGCTATCCAAGCGTGCCCGCGAGGAGGACATCGTGGTCCCGCCCGTCGCACACCGGACAGCTCGGGAGAAGGCCGGTGGCCAGCTCCGTGTCGCACATCGGGCAGCGGCCGAACAGCTCGACCAGGGTTCGGCCATCGGCCGGACTGCCCTCGACCGCCAGGACGACACCAGAGTGGGGCTCGACGTGAACGACGTGATCCCTCGAACAGCGGTATTCGTCGGCGTTCTCGAAGGAGCCCCACCGGGCCGTGAACGTCAACCCGCAGTCACGGCAGGTGAGGTTGCCGACGTAAGCCATGGATGAAGCATGGCACCTCCGAACTATCTGCCGATCCTCAACGTCTAAGGGGATGTGAGGTGTAACTATGATTTTTCGCGCTCGTTTGTTCTGGCCGGTGGCCGAGCCCACCGACTGTCGTGCTAACGGGCCAGTGCGGGGGGTGGTGGTGGAGGAACCGGACCCGCAGATCATCGCTGCCGCGCGCGGCGGAGACACCGGCGCGTTCGAAGACCTCGTCCGCTTCTACCAAGCCGATGTGTGGCGGCTATGCCTTCATCTCCTCCACAACGAGGCTCAGGCCGACGATGTCACCCAGGACGCGTTCGTCCGGGCTTTCCGCTTCCTCAAGCGATACAGAGGCGACGCCAAGTTCTCGACGTGGCTGTTCTCGATCGCCCGGAACTGCGCGATGGACGAGATGCGTCGTGCAGGACGTCGCAAGAGGGTGGCCCAGCGACTCGATGCCGAGCGACCACCTGCGGCCCCCGATCCGTCCACGGTCTTCGAGATCCGCGAGGCCATGGCGACGCTACCCGTGGAGTTGCGTGAGCCGATGGTCTTGATCGACATGTTCGGTCTCTCCTACAAGGATGCGGCCGACGTTCTCGAACTCCCCCAGGGGACGGTCAAGAGCCGCGTGCACCGCGCCCGGGAAACGGTCGCCGGGGTGCTCGATCCAGCGATGTTGGAGGTCGGCGATGAAGTCTGACCACAGCGTGAGACACGAGCTGTCTGCGTGGCTGGATGGTGAGCTGGACCGGCCGACATCCGAGGCGGTTCGGGTCCATCTCGATTCTTGTTCCGAATGCCGCTCGCAGGCACAGAGGCTGCAACGCGTTAGGCAACTGGCGCGCGTCCAACCAAGCGTCAGCGTCCCCGATCTTGTCGATCCGATCATGGTTCGCATCGGATCCCGGACGGAAGTCCGCCGTTGGCCTCAGGTCCGAACCGCGACGATCGCTGCCGCCGCAGCCGCACTCATCGTGCTCGGAGCCTCGCTTCCGTGGACCGATGAACCCGGGGACACCGCACGCGCGACGGAGATCGTGCACGAGGTTCGCGCGGCAGCTCGCCAACTCCAGACGGTTCATGCCCGATTCTCGGTTACCGAACGGGGCTGGCATCCGATGGTAAGCACACGCCGGTTCCGGGCCGAGGTGTTCTTCGACGCGCCGGAGAGATTCCGTCTCGAGGTACAGGATCTCACCGCGTATCCATCCGACGACTGGCCCCGCAACATCGTCGAGCTGACCGCCGGGCCCCGTCGATACCGGATCGCCGAACCCTCGACGTGCCCGACCGAGGCTCTCCCCGGCTGCGTGCCCAGCGCCCCGCGGGAGGAACGTACGGTGATCGACCGGCAACCGTTCGACGGGAACAGCCGCCTCCCAACTGACATCGCGGTGCCGCTCGAGACTCTGGCAAGTTCCGCAGGGGTCCAGGTATTGGCACCAACCCGCTTCCTCGACCGTGATGTGCAGAGGGTCCTTCTTCCCTACAGACAAGCACTACCGCTCGTTGCCGCACTGCAGCCGGGGGGGTCGTGGCGCGAGTTCCATCCACTGGATCCCGTCGAGATCTGGATCGATTCGGCGACGTGGTTCCCACTTCGCTTCGAGGTGCGAGTGGGTGACTCTCCCGATCGGCGTTTGTGGGCGGATCGGGTAGGTGTCGCCGAAGAGCGCGCGGGCGCTGTGATCCTCGACGTTCGAGCAACGGGATTCGATGACGGCTCGGACCTGCCGGCAGGGACCTTCCGCTCATCGGTCCGCGGCGCCGTCCAGGACGGTGGGTTCACACCGATCGCGTTCGAGGAGGTGGCTGATCAGGCCCCACGATTCACCGCCGGCCTGCGCCCGTACCGCGCCGGCGTCACGCCCTTCGGCCAAACGATCCTTAGTTACGAGCGGGGGATGAACTATCTGAAGGTCTCGGATGATTCGGACATCCGTTCGGGTCGTGCATATGCAGGACCAGCGCAGGCGATCAGGCTGGGAGACGGCGAGGCTCTCTACCAACCGGCTACGGAACGTTCCGGCCGACGGATCGACATCTACTCTGCGAACGGTCACGTCGGTGTGGAAACGAACCTGCCTCGGGCACAGCTGGTCGCGGTTGCAACCTCCTTGGGTATCGAGGGACACCTCCCTGGTCGATTGCGGACCCAGAGCGGACAAGTCATCCGGCGGATCACGCCGGGCACCGATCCCCAACCGCGGTTCGCCTTCACGCCGGGATGGTTGCCGAGTGGATTCCGCCACAGCGCTTCCTTGCTCACGCGATCCGCCAACGGTAGATCGCTGACGACCTACTACCAGCGTCCCGAGTCCAGCTTCGGTGGGTTCGGGATACGGATAGTTCAGACGCCCGCGATCGATGTCCTGCCTCCCGGGGCGGAGGAAACGCTCAACGTTCGCATCCACTCGACGGTCGCACGTTGGTCGTTCGAACGATCGGAGCTCGAGTGGATCGAGGCCGGGACCTACCGGAGCGTGGCGACGGCCGACGGTGACCTCGCCACGGCCGTGCAGATAGCGCGCAACTTGAAGTGAGCCGCGTCAAGCTCGCTTCGAGTCACATCGCCGCTGCGATCGCAGGTGCCGTGATCGGCGCCGTTCTGGTTCTCGGGGTCGACGGGCTCACTCGAACGGTCCCTCCCTCACCGGCCACCCCCCAGCTCCAGGAGCCCCTGGAGATCCTGCCCGGCGTGCATCCCGCGAGTGCACGCGTCCTGCTCGCGTGGAGCCCGCTTGGAGTTCCGGCTTCGCTGGCAAGGAGTCTGGACCGGATGTCCGTGGTGGAGCGGACGACAATTGTTGAAGCCGGGCTCGATTGGATCGTCTCGACCAGATCAGCAGACGGCACCGAATCGGATCGCATGCCCAATGGATACGGGATCCCGATGGAGCTGGCTGTCATCTCCCCCCGGGCCTACGCGCCCTTCGTGCCGGCCTCGGAGAGAGACCGGATACTCCGTTTGCGATCCGGGGAAATCCTTCTGGCGCGAACGGCAGCCGCTTTGCGCGCTGCAACCCCCGGCGCAGTCATACGACTCGGGGACGGTCGAGCCCTGACGATGACGGCGAGCGTGTCGGATCAAGCGACACAGGGGTACGAAGGCTTGATAGCGGGGCCGGTCCCGCGCTCGTGGGCCAGGGCGGATCGATTCGTGCTCACGCTCTTACGGCGCGGGCAGGGACGAGAGGCGGTAGAGCGCCGGATCCGCGCGGTCGTGGGGCCCGGGCACGTCCTTCGGATCAGAGCTCAGGGAGAGACCCCTTTCCTCCGGTACGGGGACGCCGTCCTCCCCCAGATGCTGGTCAAGAAAACGTTCGGGGAGTTCAGCGCGCGCTCGCTCGGAGACGGGTCGATCGAGATCGAGCCCCAGTGGAAGCAGCAGAACCTCGTGACACAACGCGTTCCCCTGTTGGGTCGCGTGCAGTGCCACGCCGCGATCTTTCCCCAGCTCCGAGGCGCCATCCAGGAAGTGATCGATTCTGGTCTCGCGTTCGCCATCAATCCCGAACAATTCGGCGGGTGCTACGGCCCCCGCTTCATCGACCGCAACCCCGGGGGGCGCCTCTCGCATCATTCCTGGGGGATCGCCGTCGACGTGAACGTGGCCGAGAACATCCCCGGCACGAAACCAGATCAGGACCGGCGTTTGGTCGAGATCTTCGAGGACCACGGTTTCACCTGGGGAGGCCGGTGGCTGATCCCCGACGGCATGCATTTCGAATGGGTTGCGTGGCCGTAACATCCTGTCCGTGGACGTGAACACTGCATCGGCAGAAGCAGAATCGTTCATATTCGTGGACGTGCGCGAGGGCTACGAGTTCGACGCCGGTCACATCGCGGGTTCGATCCACATCCCAATGATGGAGCTCCCGCACCGATTCGACGAGATCCCCCGTGACCGACCCATAGTCGCTGTATGCCAGATCGGGCAACGAAGTGAGCTGGCCGCCAACTTTCTGACACAGCAGGGCTTCGAGGCCCACAATCTTGAGGGGGGCATGGCGAAGTGGGTGGCTGCCGGATTTCCCTCCCAGTCGGGGGAAGGTTCCGAAGGCCGCGTGGTCGATGGATGGGCCCGTGACTTCGACGGATTGCTGAAAGACCGCACCGAACCAGAAGCTAAGTAGCGAAGCGGACGAACTTCTCCTCGAGATCTTCTTCGCCCATCTCGGCGAGCACCGTCACGAGCACACGGGCGCACGTCGGATCGAACTGTTTCTCTGAATTCTTCAACAGCTCTCCGCACGCGACGTCAACCGACAACGCCTCCCGGTATGGGCGATCGGACGTCATGGCGTCATACGCGTCACAAACCGAAACGATGCGCGCCGCCAGCGGGATCGCATCACCCGTCAAACCGTCTGGGTAGCCACCTCCGTCCCATCGTTCGTGGTGATGCCTGATCACCGGGAGTGCCGGGCGGAGAAAGTCGACTCGGCGCAGCATCCTTTCGCCGATCTCTGGGTGCAAACGCATGATCGCCCACTCTTCGTCCGTAAGGGGGCCGGGCTTCTGCAGGATCGTGTCGGAGATGCCTATCTTCCCCACGTCGTGAAGGATCGCTCCCAGATGCGTCGCTTTGCGGACATCCGGTGTGGTCTTCAACGCAACAGCAAGTGCAAGTGACAGGTTGCTGATGCGTCCTGTGTGTGCTTCGGTTTGGGGATCGCGCGCCTCGAGAGCCGACGTCAATGCCTCCATCGTTTCCGTGTAATGGGACTCCAGTTTGGCCGCCAGCTTGATCCGCGAGTAGTGGTTGTTCGCAAACGCAACCATGAGATCTACCTGCTCGGGATCATCGGTACGGAAGGGCCGATCATCCGAGCGGTACGCCTCGATCGTCCCGACTACTTCGTCCTCGATCGAGAACGCGCACATGAGCACCCGTCCGAAGCCGATCGATTCGAGCATCACTCGCTCACGAAGATCCGCGTCCGAGTCATTGACGGAGATCTCGAGGAAACTCTGCTTCTCCAGGACCTCGCGAGTGGCCGGGAACTCCTCTAGGTCGTATTCCTCCACCAAGGTGTTGATCTCGGCCGGTGGTTCGACGCTGGCCGCAACGTCTCTCAAGCGACCACCATCGTCGTCGCAGATGGAGACCAGGCAAGCATCGGCTCCCAATCTGCGGACCACGGAACGGGCCAGGACGGCGAAGAGATCCGGCAGATCCGCCGACTCGTTCATCGGGGTCAGGTCCGTGATCAGATCGGCGATGCGGCGGTTGGGGTGGCCCATGAGTCTCCTACAGCACGCGACAAAGCACTTCGTTGGCAACCATCGTCGCATCCTTGGATAGGCAGATCCGGTTTTTTCTATCGACCAGAAGCCCCCGTTGGATTAGCTGTTCGACCACCACCCGCCGGTTCTCCCAGGCGGGGGCCCCGAACCGGTGTCGGAAACGCCCGATATCGACTCCGCGCGTCAACCGCAAACCGAGCATGAGTGCCTCGCCCGCCCGTGCATCGGTCGCCAGATCTTCGTGTCCCTCCTCGGTGGTGAGCCCCTCTTGCACGCGAGCGATGAAATCGCGCGGCAGCCTCACGGACCACCACCGCTTCCCATTCACGTGAGCGTGGGCGCCCGCGCCGAACCCGAGGTAATCGCCCGCGTTCCAATACAGGACGTTGTGCCGGCATTCGAAACCGGGCTTCGCCCAGTTCGATATCTCGTAACGAACGAACCCTGCAGCCGACAACAACCTGTCGGCAACTGCGTGTCTCGCTGCCTGAACGTCCGGGTCCACGTCATCGACCCGACCCGTCCCCACGAGTGTGGCCAAGGGAGTCCCTTCCTCGACGGTGAGTGCGTACGCCGAGATGTGTTCTGGATCCGTACCGACGATCCCATCGATGGTGGAGGCCCAATCGGCATCCGTCTCCCACGGTGATCCGTAGATCAGATCCGCGTTGACGTTCGTGAACCCGCTGCGGCGCGCCGCCTCGATCGCACCGACGGCGCGCTCGGCCGGGTGTGTTCGGCCCAGCCCGAGGAGAACCTTCGGTGTGAGCGATTGCACTCCGATCGACACCCGATTGAACCCGGCCTCGAGAAGCGCGGTGAATCTTGGCTCGTCGACGCTTTCTGGATTGGCCTCGACCGTGATCTCTGCATCCGGAGCCACCCCGATGTGCGATCGGATCGTTTCCAACAGCCGGCCGAGATCGGATGGCTCCAGCAACGTGGGTGTCCCCCCGCCGAAGAACACCGAAGTTGCGATCCGGCCGTCTTTGGGCCAGCGCGCGATCTCGGCGGCCAGTGCGTCGACGTAAGCCGGCATCACCGACTCCTGTCCCTCGTAGGTGTTGAAGTCGCAGTAATGGCAACGGTGCGCGCAGAACGGGATATGCACGTAAACGCCGAAGGCACGGTCCGACATCACGATCCGGCCCCCGACTTGCTCTCGTCGACCCGCAGGGCCTCGATGAACGCTGTCTGCGGGACCTCGACGTTCCCGATCTGTTTCATCTTCTTCTTGCCTTCCTTCTGACGTTCCAGGAGCTTTCGTTTACGAGTCACGTCACCGCCGTAGCACTTGGCGAGGACGTCTTTACGTTTCGCCTTGACGGTTTCTCGGGCGATGATCCGCGACCCGATCGTTGCCTGGATCGGAACATCGAACATCTGTCTCGGGATCAGTTTCCGCAGACGTTCTGTCATGGTTTTCCCGTAGGTGTACGCCTTGTCACGATGAACGATCGTCGAGAACGCATCGACAGGTTGCTGATTGAGGAGCACATCGACGCGAACGAGATTCGATGGGAGGAGCCCGACGGGTTCGTAGTCGAGCGACGCGTAACCCTTCGTTCCGCTCTTCAGCTGATCGAAGAAATCGAAGATGATCTCGCCGAGGGGCATGTGATAGCGAATCTCGACCCGTTCGGGTGAGAGATAGTGCATCTCTTTGAGTTCGCCTCGCCGTTCCTGACACAGTTGCATCACGGTTCCGGTGTAGTCCGTCGGGGTGACGACCATGACCGACACGTACGGTTCGTAGATCTCTTCGAGGTGCGACGGATCAGGCATATCCGTGGGATTACGCACCACCCGCTTAGTGCCATCCGTTAGCTCGACCTCGTATCCGACCGAGGGAGCCGTTGCGATCAGTTCGAGATCGAACTCACGCTCGAGCCGTTCGCGAACGATCTCCATGTGGAGGAGGCCGAGGAATCCGCACCGGAATCCGAAGCCGAGTGCGCCCGACGATTCCGGTTCGTAAACGAGGGCCGCGTCGTTGAGTTTCAGCTTCTCGAGCGCGTCGCGCAATAGCGGGAAGTTGTCCCCCTCGATCGGATAGATCCCCGCATAGACCATGGGCTTGGGCTCGCGGTAACCAGGCAACGGTTGTTCGGCGGGATGCCTCCGATCGGTGACGGTGTCCCCCACCTTCGCCAGGCTGACCTCTTTGATCCCGGAGATCAGATATCCAACCTCGCCTGCCTCAAGCGCATCGACCGGAGTCGAGTCGGGGGACATCACGCCGATCTCGTCTGCCTCCGCATCGAGGTCGGCCGCCATGAATGAGATCTCTTGCCGGCCCGCGATCCGTCCATCGACGACCCGGATGTACGCAACGACGCCACGGTAGGCGTCGTAGACCGAATCGAAAACGAGGGCTCTGAGCGGCGCATCCGGATCGCCTTTCGGAGGCGGGATCTTGGCGACGATCGATTCGAGCAGCTCCGGCACTCCGTCACCAGTCTTCGCAGATATGCGCAGGATCTCGTCGGGTTCGCACCCGATCAGTGCTGCGATCTCCTGCGCGTATTTCTCCGGCTGCGCAGCAGGAAGGTCGATCTTGTTCAACACGGGGATGATCTCGAGGTTCGCGTCCACGGCGAGGTATAGGTTCGTCAGCGTCTGAGCCTCGATGCCCTGAGCAGCATCGACGAGCAGCAGGACCCCGTCGCATGCCGCAAGGGATCGTGACACCTCGTATCCGAAGTCTACGTGCCCGGGCGTGTCGATCAGGTTGAGCTCGTAGGTCTTGCCGTCCTGCGCCTTGTATTCCATCCGGACGGCGGCGGCCTTGATCGTGATCCCGCGCTCCCGCTCGAGATCCATGCGATCGAGGTACTGCTCACGCATGTCCCGGTCGGAGACCGTGTGGGTGAGCTGAAGCAGCCGGTCGGAGAGGGTCGACTTGCCGTGGTCGATGTGAGCGATA
>Ga0190275_10000812_pt1 | contig 24813 bp, 25 predicted proteins | sample Popmic550T_FD_133745 | JGI IMG/M metagenome (GOLD analysis project Ga0190275, IMG submission 133745) | Populus adjacent soil microbial communities from riparian zone of Yellowstone River, Montana, USA - 550 T | ecosystem: Environmental > Terrestrial > Soil > Riparian zone > Trees stand | place...
GCGACGCTCGCGACGGCGATCTCGGACGACACCTGGGTGCAGTGGAGCATGCCGTGGACCGCCACCGAGGGCGACCACCTGATCCGCTGCCGGGCGATCAGCACGACGGGCGAAGTGCAGACCGAGGAGGTCTCGCGCACCGATCCCGACGGAGCCACGGGCTGGCACGAGCGGTTCATCACGGTCTTCGCCTGACCGCAGCCCTCCCGACGAATCAGTCCGCGAGGACGAGCTTCAGCTGCTCGACGGCCCAGTCCAGCTCCGTCGCACGGATCACGAGCGGTGGCGCGATGCGGATCGTCTGGCCGTGCGTGTCCTTCACGAGCACGCCGCGCCCGATGAGCCGCTCGGCGATCTCGCGACCGGTGCCTTTCGCGGGGTCGATGTCGACGCCGGCCCAGAGCCCGGCGACGCGCACCGCGATGACGCCGTGGCCGACGAGCTCGTGGAGCTTCGCTTCGAGGTGCTCGCCGAGGGCTGCGGCGCGGCGCTGGAACTCGCCGGTCGAGAGCATCTCCACCACGCGGGTGCCGACGGCGGCGGCGAGCGGATTGCCGCCGAACGTCGAGCCGTGCTCGCCGGGGCGGATCACACCCAGCACGTCGCGGTCCGCCACGACAGCCGAGACGGGCAGGATGCCGCCGCCCAGCGCCTTGCCGAGGAGATAGACGTCGGGCACCACGCCTTCGCGGTCGCATGCGAACGTCTCACCCACCCGGCCGAGGCCGGTCTGGATCTCGTCGGCGATGAACAGGACGTTGTGGCGCGCGGTGATCTCACGGACGGCGCGCAGGTATCCGTCGGGTGGGATGACGACGCCGGCCTCACCCTGGATCGGCTCGAGGAGCACCGCGGCGGTGTTCTCGTCGATCGCGGCTTCGATGGCCGCGGCATCCCCGAACGGCACGGTGACGAATCCGGGCGCGTACGGTCCGAAGTCGTCACGTGCCTGCGGATCGTCGCTGAAGCCGACGATCGTCGTGGTGCGCCCATGGAAGTTGCCGCCCGCGACGATGACCGTCGCGCGATCGGGGGTGATGCCCTTGACGCGGTAGCCCCACGCGCGGGCGACCTTGATGCCGGTCTCGACCGCTTCGGCCCCGGTGTTCATCGGAAGCACGACGTCCTTGCCGCACAGTTCCGCCAGCGCCGCGGCGAAGACCCCGAGCCGGTCGTTGTGATAAGCCCGGCTCGTGAGCGTGAGGCGCCCGAGCTGCTCCTGTGCGGCGGCGAGGATCGCCGGGTGCCCGTGCCCGAAGTTCAGCGCGGAGTACGCGGCGAGCAGGTCGAGGTAGCGCTTGCCCTCCACGTCGGTCACCCACGCTCCCTCGCCCTTCGCGATCACGACGGGAAGCGGGTGGTAGTTGTGAGCGACGTGCTCATCCTCGGCGGAGATGATCGCCGATGTGCTCGCGGTCGCCGTTTCATGCACCATCTGCGGAGTCGTCATGGTCAGGCTCCGCGCAGCTCGAGCGTGCAGCACTTGATGCCGCCGCCGCCGAGCAGGAGCTCGGAGAGGTCGACGAGCAGGGGGTTGTAGCCGCGGTCGCGCAGCTGCTTCTCGAAGCCCTTCGCGCGCGGCGAGATGATGACGTTGTAGCCGTCGCTGGCCGAGTTGAGCCCGAAGACCGAGCCGTCCTCGTCGGAGACGTGGATCGCAGCGGGGAATCGCTCGGCGAGGATCGCCTGGCTGCGCGCGTCGAACGCCGACGGAAGGTAGGCGATGTTCGCCCGCTCCGGGCCGCCGTTGTGCACGCCCTGCACCGGATCGAGCACCGCGAGCGCCGTGTCGAGGTGGTAGAAGCGCGGGTCGGTCAGCGTGAGGGAGATCACCTCGCGCCCGAAGACCTCGCCGATCTCGCGATGGCTGTCACCGGTGGAGCGGAATCCGGTGCCGGCGAGGATGACGTCGCCGACGAGCAGGAAGTCGCCCTCGCCCTCGTTCACCTCGACGGGCTCGCGCGTGTCGAAGCCGGCCGCCCGGAACCACTCGATGAACGGACCCGCCTCACCGGCGCGCTCCTGGAAGCGGAACTTCGGACCGTACGCGATGCCGTCGATCAGGAATCCGCCGTTGGCCGTGTAGACCATGTCGGGCAGGCCATCGATCGGGTCGATGAGCTCGATCTCGTGGCCGAGTGCGATGTAGGTGTCGTACAGGTGCTGCCACTGGCGCAGCGCCACGGCCGTGTCGGTCGGGTTGGCCGGCACCATCCACGGGTTGATGGTGTAGCTGACGGTGAAGTGCTCGGGCCGGCACATCAGGTACCGACGACGGTGGGCGGTGCGGGTCGGCGCACTCGTGGCTTCAGCGGCCGGCGCGGAGTTGCTCATGGACACTTGCTCCTCAGGAAAGGCGGCGGACGCTGTCCAGGGGCCCGGCGGCCCTTCTCCGCGCGATTCCTGAGCCTGTCGAAGGACACTCAGAAGCCGCAGGGGCGAAGGGGACGACTCGGGCACGCCGGCATCCATTCTCGCATGTCCGGCATGGGATCCCCTGAATCACACGACGACGACGATCTTTCCGACCGACTCGCACCGTGCCGGAACGGGCACGGCGACCCGGTCGGGTCCGACCGCCTCCGGCCCGCCGTAGCGGCTCTGACGCCACGCGTTCATCGTCGCGATGGCCGCGGCATCCGTCATGATTCCCCCTTCGGGTACTGGAAGACGTCGTCCAGGCCCAACCCGAACACCCGCGCGATCTGGAAGGCGAGCTCGAGAGTCGGTGAGTACTTCCCCTGCTCGATCGCGATCAGGGTCTGCCGGGTCACTCCGATGCGCTTAGCGAGCTCGACCTGGGTGAGCCCGGCGCCTTCGCGGAGGGTGCGGATCGAGTTGGTGACCTTCGTGGGCTTGACCATCACACCATTCCCCGGCGGTAAGCGATGACGCTGGCTATGCCGCCGAGGAACGCCGTGAGGAAGAACCCGAAGAACATCGTGTTCGCGATCCAGAACCAGTCGGCCTCGAACGCGCACAGCACGATGACGCCGAGACCGGCGATCACCATGAAGGCCTGACCGACCCGGCTGCCCATGCGGGCGATGTCGCGATCCCGCATGTCCGACTTCCCCACGCCGTCGGGGTCGCGCATTCCCGCGAGAATTCCCCACAGGATGCTGGCCACGATCGACGCGACGATGCTCAGCCCGATCGTCCAGAGCATGATGGGCCACCAGACCACATCGGTGAGGGGGCCGCCGCCGGCCTGCTGGAGGACGACGATCACGTAGACCGCCATCGCGACCAGGCTGACGATCAGCCCCACCCAGGTGTTGCGCTCTTCGTAGACCATTCCGCGCTCCGATGTCTAGAATGTTTGACACTTGGACGCTAGCCGGTGCGCCGGGTCTATGTCAAACATTCTTTACTTCACCGTGGATCCGTGTGTTCCTGCCAGGCTGGGGTCATGGTTCGCCGCACCGCCGAAGAGACCCGCCGCCTCATCCTGGAGGCCGCCATCCAATTGCTGCTCGAGCGAGGGGCGACGGCGGGGGTGCAGCACATCCGGCTCCAGGAGGTGCTGCGCTCCGTCGGGCTCACGACCGGCGCGGCCTATCGGATCTGGGACGACCAGGACGAATTCCACCGCGACCTGGCCGTGGAAATGGTCGGACTGCGGTTCGCGCCGCCGGTGTCGAGCGCCGCGAGCGCGATCGAGGACGTCCTGGACTCGGGCGGATCGCTCGACGATGTCGCGCGAGTCGCCGCTCTCGACTTCGTCACCTACTCTTCGAAGTTCCATCTCGAACCGGAGTCGCGCGACTCGCACGCGTTCATCACCGCCCTCGCACTGCGCACGGCAGCGGGGCCATGGCCCGAGCTGCGGGTTGCCAGCGCGCAGCGGCACCGCGAATCGATCGACGCGTTCGTGCCGTTCTACGCCGCCCTGCTGCACCGCTTCGGGAGGCGCATCCGCAAGCCGCTGACGATCGTGGACTTCACCGAGGCCATGGCGGCACTGGGCGAGGGCTTCGCCGTCCGGGCTGCCCAGGGACTGGATCACCCGACCTACGACATCCCCGAGGGCGCTGAGCTGCACACCGGTCGGTGGACGCTGTTCGGCATCGGTATCCAGGGTCTGGTGGCCGCATTCACGATCCCGATGTCGGACGCAGGAGCGGCCCCCGGCCGCGCGGTGTAGCCACCGGCGGCCGGGAGCGCTGAGCCCCCCCAGCAGAAGGACGCGGCGCCTGAACCCCCCAGTTCAGACAGCAGCGTCCTTTTTCCCCCTCAACCATCGTCATAGGTGATCGCGCGGAGGGCTAGAAAGATAACTTCTTTCTCTCCACTCTGCCGCGAGAGCGGCCCAGCAGTCGAGGCCTGCCGTCAGATGACGACCTCGCTCCACCCGTCGGGATTTCCGAAGCGATGGGCGGTGATCGTGATCGACTGCTCGTGAAGGAACGGCAGCAGCTCGATTCGCCCCGCGGTCGTGACCTCGTTCGCGTAGATCGCGAGGTCGGGGTCACCGCCCACCGCCGCCGCCAGCGCGCGGTGCAGCGCCGCCACCGACTCGGCCGGGCCGACCAGGCGCGCTCGCGGCGACCGGGGCGCCGACTCCTCCTCGCGCGCGACCATCCGGTCGAGCCACTGCTCCTCGGTCTCGACGAACACCGCGACGCCCTGATCGCTCAGCGACCGGCGCACCACGGCGGGCAGGCCGACCGGCGCGCTGACGGTGAAGTCCGACCCCGAGCGGATGCCGGCCACCACGACCCGCAGCAGCGCCTGCCAGGTGGCATCGCCGGTAGCGCGGATCGAGACGGAGACCGGCCGGTACCGGAACAGGTTGCGCTCGACCCCGAGGTGCGAGACGTCGCGCACCTGGCCGAACTCGCGGTCCCACGCGAGCGCGTCCGACAGGGCGCTGCGTCGCAGCCACTCGAACGCGTCGTACTCGAGCGACGGCTGGGCCGCCTCGATCACGCCGCTGATGCGCGAGTCGAGTCCGCGCAGGTGCAGCGTCGCCGACGTCGCAGCCCCGCTCGACGGCCGCCACGAGCCGAGGCCGATCAGGTAGTTGGGTCCGCCGGCCTTCGTGCCGCCCCCGACCGATGACCGCTTCCAGCCGCCGAAAGGCTGTCGCTGCACGATCGCCCCGGTGATGCCGCGGTTCACGTAGAGATTCCCGGCCTCGACGCCGTCCAGCCACGTGGCGAGGTCGTCGGGATTCTGCGTGTAGAGCCCGGCCGTCAAGCCGTACGCGACCGCGTTCTGCAGCTCGAGCGCATGGGCGAGGGAGTGCGCATGCATGACGCCGAGCACGGGCCCGAAGAACTCCTCGCGGTGGAAGCGCGAGCCCGGCTGAACGCCGGTGCGGATGCCGGGACTCCAGAGTCTGCCCTCGTACTCGGCCTCGTCCTGTCCCTGACGCTTCGACGAGCTCAGCGGGCGAAGGGTCGGCTCGACGAGCCACTTCTCGCCCTCATCGAGGGTGGTGAGCGCCCAGGCGAGCTTGCCCTGCGGCGGCTCGATCACGGGCCCGATCTCGGTCATCGGATCGCGCGGCGGCCCGACGCGCAGCGAGGTCGCGGCGTCGACGAGCTGCCGCGCGAAGCGCGCCGACCGGCCCACCGGACCGACCAGGATCGCGAGCGACGCCGCCGAGCACTTCTGGCCGGCGTGACCGAACGCGCTCTTGACGAGGTCGGATGCCGCCAGGTCGAGGTCGGCGGACGGCATGACGATCATGGCGTTCTTGCCGCTCGTCTCTGCCAGCAGGGGCAGCTCGGGTCGCCACGACCGGAACAGCGCCGCGGTCTCCCACGAGCCGGTGAGGATCACCCGGTCGACGTCGGGATGCGAGATGAGCCGCTGCCCGAGCTCGCCTTCGTCGATGTCGACGAGGGCGAGGACCTCCCGCGGGACGCCGGCATCCCACAGCGCTTCGGCGAGCACCGCCGCGCACCGCCGCGCCTGGGGGGCGGGCTTGAAGACGACGCCCGACCCGGCAGCGAGGGCGGCGAGGACCCCGCCCGCGGGGATGGCGATCGGGAAGTTCCACGGCGGGGTGACGACAGTGAGCTGAGATGGGACGAACACGGCGCCGCTGACGCGGTCGAGCTCGCGCGCGGTCGCGGCGTAGTAGTCGGCGAAGTCGACGGCCTCGCTCACCTCGACGTCCGCCTCGGCGAAGATCTTCCCGGTCTCGGAGGCGGCGACCTCGATGAGCTCGCCGCGCCGCGCCTCGAGCGCGCGCGCGGCCGCCTGCAGCACCGCGGAGCGGTCGGCCGCGGGCCGTGCCCCCCACTCCCGCGCAGCGTGCCGCACGCGGGCGACGGTCTCCTCGAGCGCCGCGGCGTCGGTGATCCGCGCGGCGGCGATCGTCGATTCCCCGGCGGTGGACGCGTCGATGCGATCGAGGATGCCGCGACTCCACTCCCGGTTCGCCGGAAGCGACGGGTCGGTGTCGGCGGCGTTGCGGAAGCCGGGTGCGCCGACGGCGCGGTCATCGGACTCGCGCGGCGCGAACACGGCCGTCTCGACGAAGGCGTCTCCGCCGAACATCCGCTCCGCGCCGACGGGCTCGAGCGGGGCGGTGTCACCGGCGGCCGCGGAGCCGCGGGCGATCCCGAGCACCGCCTGTGTCAAACCGCCGGGACCGATCGCGTTCGCGGCATCGTCTTCGGCCAGGATGCCCGCATCCGTCCCCGCGCTTTCACCGGAGTCGCGCAGGAGCCGCCGCGTGGGCGCCGCCTCGGCGGCCGGAATCGGACGCGTGCGGTCCTGATCGCGCTTCGGGCCCGTCGGCAGCGCCGGATCCGCGGCCCGCTCGATGGATGCGAGGAACCGGTCGCGCTCGCGATCGAACATCGCCGGGTCATCCGCCAGTTCGAACGCGGCGGAGAGGAAGTTCTCGCTCGACGCGTTCTCCTCGAGGCGGCGCACGAGATAGCTGATCGCGACGTCGAACTCGTCGGGACGCACGACCGGGACGTAGAGCAGCACGTGGCCGACCTCGCGCGCGACCGCCTCGACCTGGCCCTGCGCCATCCCGAGCAGCATCTCGAACTCGACCGCATCACGGGTGCCGAACTCGCCTGCCAGCAGCCACGCATACGCGATGTCGAACAGGTTGTGCCCCGCGACACCGACCCGCACTGCGGCGGTGTGCTCGGGCCGCACCGCGAAGTCGAGGCAGCGGAGGTAGTTCGCGTCGGAGTCGAGCTTGCTGTCATAGGTCGCGAGCGACCAGTCGTGCATCACGGCATCCACCCGCTCCATCGCGAGGTTCGCACCCTTCACGAGGCGCACCTTGATGCGCGCGCCGCCCTCCTCCACCCGCGCTTGGGCCCAGGCGGTGAGCTGCTCGAGTGCAGGAAGAGCGTCGGGCAGGTACGCCTGCAGCACGATGCCGGCTTCCAGCCCCTTCAGCCGCGGGTCTTCGAGGATGCGCGTGAAGACCGCGATCGTGAGGTCGAGATCGCGGTACTCCTCCATGTCGAGGTTGATGAACGTCGCCGAGCGAAGCGAGGCGGCCTGCCCTGACCCGTCGACAGGCTCAGGATTCGGAGGGTCCGACGCGGCGGTGAGGAAGAGCGGGAGAAGACGCTCGACGACCCGTTCGACCACCTCATCGAACGCCCACATCGAGATGTGGCTCGCGATAGCGGAGACCTTCACCGAGACGTAGTCGACGTCGGGGCGGCGGATGAGCTCGTGGATGCCGTCGAGCCGTCGCAGCGCCTCCTTCTCGCCGAGCACTGCCTCGCCCAGGAGATTGAGGTTGAGCCTCGCGCCGGTCTCGCGGATCTTCGCGATCGCGGGGCCGAGCTTCTCGGGACGGGCGTCCACAACGAGGTGCCCGACCATCTCGCGCAGCACACGCCGCGCGATCGGCACCACCGGCGAGGGAAGGACCGGCGCGACGGCGCCACCGACCTGCACCGCGCCCCGCAGGTACCAGGGCAGGAACTTCGGCACGAGCGGGGCGACGCGACTCAGATTGGATGCCGCCGCCGACAGGCTCTCGGGACGCATGACGCCGTCCACGAATCCGATCGTGAAGGGCAGTCCGTCGGGGTCTTTCAGAACGCCCGCGAGTCGCGCAGCCGCAGGGTCGACATCGGCTTCGGTGCTCTCGTCCACCCAGCGCCGGGTCAACTCGATCGCCTGGTCGGCGAGAGTGTCGGCAGGCGCGGCGGGGGGCATCGGTGTCGACGGCATGACTCCAGCATGCGGCATCCGAACGTTCACGAAAAGCGACCATCTATGATCGATACCGATCAGCTCTTTCGATGATTGCTCCGAAGGAAGACCCGTGTTCGAATTGCGTCGGCTGCGACTGCTGCACGAGCTCGCGATGCGCGGAACACTGGCGGCGGTCGCGGAGGCCCTCTCGTACAGCCCCTCGACCATCTCGCAGCAGCTGGCGCAGCTGGAGAAGGACGCCGGGGTTCCGCTGCTCATCGCGGACGGTCGGCGCGTGCGGCTCACCGAGCACGGCGTGGCCCTGGCAGCGCATGCGTCCCGTGCGCTCGAACTGGAGGAGCAGATCCGCGGCGAACTCGAATCGCTCCAGCCCGGCATCGCTCCCGTGCGCGTCGCGGTGCTCCAGACCGCCGCGCAGGCGATCCTGCCGAGGGCGCTGACGCTGCTCGCGGAGCGCGAGCCGACCCTGCGCGTGGAGATCGCGGAGGTTCCGCCCGAGGAGGGGCTGTTCGAGCTCTCGGCACGCGGATTCGACCTCGTGATCGCCGAACAGTACCCGGGCCACACCCGTGCCCATCGCCTCGGGCTCGAGCGGGAGACTCTCGGCAGCGACCCGATCCGGCTCGCGCTCCCCCCGGCCGATGGGGCGCGAGGGCTGACCGACCTGCGCGAGCGAGCGTGGGTCATGGAGCCGGCAGGCACCGCAGCGAGGCAGTGGGCGGTACAGCAGTGCCGTGCGGCCGGCTTCGAGCCGGACATCCGCTTCGAGATCGCCGACCTGACCGCTCAGGTCCGCCTGATCGCGGAGGGCCGGGCGGTGGGCGTGCTGCCCGACCTGGTCTGGGCCGACCTGGATCCCCCCGTGCGACTCCTCGAACTGCCCGGCGACCCGGTGCGCGAGATCTTCACGGCCGCGCGCGCCTCGTCCGTCGCTCGCAGCGGCATCCGTGCGGTGCGGGAAGCGCTGCGCGACGCATTCGCCGCGCGGTCGATGACCCGGACGCTGCGCTGACCCGCCCACCGCCCGCGGGGACTGCGGGCGGTGGGCGTTCGAGCCTCAGGAGCGGTCGGTCGGCGCCGGGCGAGTGTCGGTTCGAGCAGCGCCGGGCGCGTTGCCCGGGGCTTCGCGGTCGTCGCGGATGCCGTCGGCGTCACGGTCTGCCGAGGTGGCGGTGTCGGGACTGTCGCGCACGATGCGGCGGTCGTCGGCCGTATCGGTGCGCTCGCGCGTGCCCGGAGCGGGCGTGTAGCCGTCGGTGACGCGGTCGTCGCGAACCGGAGCACCGCCGGCTGCGGTCGTCACGGACGGGTCGAGCTCATCGGCCTTGCGCAGCTTCTCGGCCTGCTCGGCCCGCAGCTCCTCGGCGCCGGACTGGTGGTCGTCGATCGTGGCGGCGGCGCGCTCCGCCTCGATGCTCGCCTGTGCGGCGCGGGCCTTCGCCTGCTCCGCCTCGGCTGCGGCGGACGCGGAGTCGGCGCGAGCCTGCGCGGCCTGTGCCTCCCGCTCGCGGGCCGCCATCTCCGTGCGCCGCGCGTCTTCGCGGATCTCCTGCGCCTTCGCGTGCTGGGCCTCGACCTTCTTCGCCGAGTTGCGGCGCGACATCATCACGGCGACGACGATGATGATCGCGACGATGATGATCGCGACGATGATCCAGATGAGTGTGGTTGTATCCACCAGCTCACTCCTTCGTTGATCGGATCGCCCCGGGGGCGGGCGGTCACGTTCCGAGGCAACCGCACCTCGCGGCGCCTCACAACGCCTTGCGCCGGAGCGTCGGGTGAGCTACGCGCACGTAGGGTGAAGAGGTGATGACGGCGGGCGAGAACGCGAATCCGCGCACCCGTCGCCGGTTCGGATGGCTGCGGGCGGCGTCCGATCGCGTGCCGACGCGGTGGTTCGCCGGAATCGGCACCGCGCTGTTCCTCTCCGCCACCGCCGCTTTCGGCGGCCTGGCGACGGCGGCGGAGCCGGCGATCACCGAGCTCGAAGTCGGCGCGACGCACCGGAACGATCAGCTCTCGATCGCGATCGAGCGCGCCGTGCTCGTGGACGAATTTCCGGAGGCCGGCGTCTTCGTCGACGACGGCGAGCGGGTACTCGCGGTCCTCGCCACCGTGGAGAACAGGTGGATCGAGCCTCTGGCCGCCTACGCCGACAGCAGTGTCACCGACTCCATCGAGCTCGCAGTGCTCGATGGATCGCCCGATTCGGTGGCGCGCTACGACGACGCGACCGTCAACCCCTGGCTGCAGCCCGGCGTGCCGGCTCAGGTCGTGCTCGCGTGGGCGGTCGAGGCCGACGCATTCGAAGACGCGGAGGAAGTGGAGATCACCCTCAACGACATGACGCTGCACACCGGCTCCTTCGTCGCGAACGGGCAGTGGTGGACCCAACCCGTGGCGGCGGCCACCGTGACGATCGCGGTCGAAGACCTCGGAGCAGGCGGATGACGCGGTGGGCGACGTGGGCGGTCGGGGCGGGTCTGGTCGCCGCCGCGTGGGGCGTCGCCGCCGTCACACCTGCCGACGACGCCGAGGAGGCTCCCTTCCCTGTCGTCGTCGAGCTGGGCGATCGCGGCGTCGGGCGCAATATCGCCGTGACCGTCACTGACGTGCGGCGCGTCGAGAGCGTCAGCGCGGGTGAGTGGAGCGCCGAGGGCAACTGGGTCGTCGTCGATCTGGATGCAGAGGCCGTCCAGTCGGAGTTCGGGACGCTTCTGACGCTCGCCACGCTCCAGGTCGACGGCCGCACGTTCCGCGCGAGCGAACGGCCGGAGTCACTCCTGCGCGGCGGGCTCTCGGTCGGCATCCCCCTCTCCGGAAGCGTCGCCTTCGAACTGCCCGAGGGGCTCGACGGCGGCCATGCGATGCTCACGTTCGGTCTCGACACCGACCCGAGGCTGGATTCCCTCCTCGTTGCCGACATCGATCTCGGTGCGATCGAGCTCGACCGCGAGGCCGAGCTGCAGCCGACGGACTGGAGTACGCCTTGACCCGCGGCTGGTGGCGGCGCAACCGCATCCCGCTGGCGGCGATCGCGGTGCTGCTCCCCCTGACGGTCGGCGTCATCGCGATGAACGAGTGGTCGGAATGGGACCTCGGCCACGCGACGAAGCCGGTCGTCGTTCCTGCCGGCGAGACCGCGTCCTACGGCGGCGCGACGATCGGCCCGGCCACGGCGGAGTTCGGGGACGATCCGCTCGCGCCTCGGGGCACCCGTGTCGTCAGCACCATCGTCCTCATCACGCCCGGCGACAGCCCGATCAGCTGCGCGACCCCGCAGCTGCGCGAGGCGGGCGGAGCCGGCCGTCAGTGGGATGAGGCGTCGTTCGAACTCGAGCGCGACTTCGACGCCGACCGCACCACCTTCTGCGACTCCGAGGTGCCCATCAGGTACTCGCTGACCCTGGACTACCTGGTGCCCGACGACGCGACCGGACCCTTCGTGATCGAGCTGGAGTCGGGCGAAGAGCTGCCCGAGTTCGTGCGGCTCGTCGTCGAGCCTTGAGGCGCGGTCAGCGCGCAGGCGCCTCGTCGACGGCGACATCAGGGGCCGAGACGGTCGCCGGCGCAAGCCGGCCGATCACGGCGTCGTAGGCGCTGGCCACCAGCACTACCCTCAGCGGTTCGATCACGAGCGGCACGAAGAGGAAGATGAGCGGCGCGTTGACCATCCAGAACCCGCCCAGCTCCTGCGGGCCGATCACCCGGGTGATGCCGAGCTCGAGCACGGCACCCAGAGCGAGCACCACCGTGAACAGCAGGATGTACGATCCGATCAGCACCGGCCCCGCCCGCCACATCAGCAGCAGTGCGCGTCCGATGGGCTGGAAGCGCGACACGAGGTCAGACCAGATGTCGCGCAGGCGGGCGCGAAGGCGCGAGGGCAGCGTGTCGAAGCGGGCGCGGGCGCGGGCGGCGACGACTCCCCCGAGACGCGCGGTCTGTGGGGCGACGGCCTGGCCGTAGATCACGCCGGCGATCGTGAGCCACGCGATGGGCAGGAGGACGATTCCGCCGACCTCGCCCAGAGCCCACTCGACGGCACCCCACACCCATGCCACCGGGGCGAGCTGCGCGCCCACCCATTCGCGCACGTCGGCGAGCCACACCATCGCCTGCCGGTCCTGCACCCACTCGGTGACGATGCGCAATGCGTCGGCGATGAGCGTCACCGAGAGATAGACCCACAGCACCTCGAGATACACCGCCAGCGCCGCGAAGGCCTGGGGCAGCCGGCTGCGATACCTCTTCCACAGCCACCGCCCGGCGAACGCCGCGACGATGATCGCGATCGTGACCGGACCGAGGCTCAGCTCGCCGACTGCACCGTCACCGGCCCGCTCGGCGCCGCCCAGGATGTCCTCCGCGATCAGCCCCGTGTTCACTTCGAGCAGGCGGCTGAAGTATGCGGCGGCATCCTCCCTCAGGTACCCCCACGCCGCGTAGAACGCGACGAAGGGCAGGATGCCGGCCAGCAGAGCGTCGACGAACGCCCGGCGCCGCCCGGAGCGGTCGGCGGGAATCGGCGCGAGGACGCCGAGGCGCACCATGCCGTCCCGCAGCACGAGCAGCATGGCGACCAGCGCGACGAGCCGGGCAAGTATCGCGAGCGGGAACAGGAGCGCTCCGGCGATCGCGCTGTAGGCGCCGACGAAGCCCGCCACTTCGAGCGCCGCATAGCGTCCGAGCGTGCCCGCGAGGTAAAGAGCGAGCAGCGCCGGCCAGTGCCTCCACAGCAGCTGCCCGGCCACGCGGAGGACGGCGATCATCCGTCCACGCTAGCGGTCACATCCAGACGCTCGGTGCCGAGACTCTCGTGGAGGGAAGAGCGGATGCCGCTGCCCACTCGGTGACCCAGGGCGCCAGCTCGGGCAGGTTGTCGGGTCGGTGGAGGGCTTCGAAGAGCTCCTCGTGAGGCACGATGCCACCGGAGCGCCGGAGGAACCGGGCGCGCACGATCATCTCGGCGTACACCTCTCCGTCCACCACCGCGCGGTGCATGAGATAGGCGGACCTGTCGTCGTGACCGAGCAGGCGCGACTCGACGGTGAAACGCTGCCACAGCTCCAGCGACTTGCGGAACGTGATCGTCTCGCTCGCGACGACGGCGTACCAGCCGTTCTCGCGGAACACATCCCAAATGCCGGTGCGGATCAGCAGGTCGAACCGACCGAGGTCGAACAGCGAGCCGTAGCGGCCGTTGTTCATGTGGCCGAGCAGGTCGATGTCGGTCGGCAGCGTGCGCACGCGCACCCGGCCGATCGCGGTCGGCTCGAGCGTGCCCTTGCGGCGCAGCTGGGCCTTGGCGCGCCAGATCGTCAGGAGGGTTCGCCAGATCACGTTCACGAGGAGCGATCGTAGCCATCCGCGCTCGATTCGGCGATTCCGTTGTGGCTCACCCACAGCTTCGTTGCGCGGCATCCGTCGCCCTTCGGGCGGTCCGGTCGGGCCGCCGCGTCGATTTCCCTCCCCGCAGAGCCGAGCGTAGAGTCGGCCCCATGGAAGCCGAACTGCAGACCGACATCGTTGTCCGTCCGGTCCGAGACGTCGACGCCGAGGCACTCGGCCGCGTGCACGCGACCTGCTGGCACGAGACGTACGACCACCTGATCAGCAAGGCCGCGCTCGAGAAGATCTCGCCGCGCCGCATGGCCGAGCTGTGGACCCACTGGGCCGTGCAGGGACCCGAGTTCAAGATGTTCGCCGCGCTCGTCGAGGGTGAGATCGTCGGCTTCGCCGGGTCGGGACCGGCGCGCGACAAAGACGCTCCGCGTTTCCGCGAGCTGTACTTCATCTACCTGCTGGACGCGTTCCACGGCACGGGCATCGGCCAGCGCCTCTTCGACTCGGTGATCCCTCCAGAGGAGCAGGTGTACCTCTGGGTCGCTGAGGACAACCCCCGCGCGCACCGCTTCTATGTGCGCAACGGCTTCGAACTCGACGGCGCCGCCCACACCGAGCCCTTCCTCGGAGAGACTCTCACCGAGGTGCGGTTCGTCCGCTGAGCCGGCCGCACCCATTCGCCGCCGACCCGAGGTGCTTCAGATCTGGGCCCCCGCGGGCATTCCCGAGGTGATTCCGGGCACCGACCTGGTGGCGGCGATCGCGGATGCGGTGGGAACGACGCTGGAAGATGGCGACATCCTGGTGGTGACGTCGAAGATCGTGTCCAAGGCCGAGGGGCGGATCGTCGCCGCCGACGACCGCGAAGACGCCATCACGGCCGAGACCGTCCGCGTCGTCGCGACGCGGCCCACGCCGAACGGCGGCCTGACCCGTATCGTGCAGAACCGCCTGGGGATCGTCTCGGCGGCTGCGGGAGTCGATGCGTCGAACACACCGCCCGGCACGGTTCTGCTGCTTCCGGTGGACCCCGATGCGTCGGCACGCGCGCTCGCGGCCGGGCTGCGTTCGCTGCTCGGCGTCGAAGTCGGCGTCATCGTGTCGGACACCCTCGGCCGCGCGTGGCGCGAGGGCCAGACCGACAGCGCCATCGGGGCCGGCGGCGTCCACGTGTTCGAGGATCTTCGCGGGCAGACGGATGCGGAGGGCCGGCCGCTCGTGGTCACGATGCCCTGCGTCGCCGACGAACTCGCGGCGGCCACCGACCTCGTGAAGGGAAAGGCGTCGCGGATGCCGGTGGCCGTCGTGCGCGGACGAGCAGACCTGGTCGGGTCCCTCGACCTCCCCGGAGCGCGCTCGATCGTGCGCGATCCGGAGCGTGACATGTTCCGGCTCGGGGCGGACGAGGCTTACGCGACGGGGTTCGCCGAAGGCGCCGCATCCGTTCACGAACGCGACGCGCACGCCTACGGCTCGGGACCCTAGGTCGGCGCGACCCGACCGGTCATGGTTCGACGTCGGCCAGGTACTCCAGCTGCGCCGATACCGACGCCTCCGCCGCGAAGCGGACGCCCGGGTCCACGTGCGGGTAGACCAGATCGGTGATCCGCGCGATCACGCCCTTGTCGCGCGAGGCCTCGAGACCGAGTTCGGCGAGCGCCGCGACGACCTGCGTCAGCCGCTGCTGCCGGTGCACGAGGTACTCCTCGGCGATGACGCGGAGACTGGGCAGTCGTGGTCCGTGGGCCGGCAGGACCAGCCGCGCACCCGCGAGGTCTCGAAGCATCTCGAGTGAGCGCAGGTAGTCACGCACGGCGCCGACGGGTTGCGCGAGAATCGTCGTGCCACGGCCGAGGATCGTGTCGCCGGTGAGGATCGATCCGCTGCGCTCATCAGAGTCCGCGGGGCGGTCCTCCGGGAGGTGGAAGCAGACGGAATCGGCCGTGTGTCCGGGCGTTGCGACGACCACCAGGCGGGTCCCGGCAGCCTCGATCACCTCGCCGTCGCGCAGCGGCTCCGCGCCGATGGTGAGGCTCGGCTCGGCCGCCCGGACCGGGACTCCGGTCCTGGCCGCCAGCGTCGCAGCCGACTCCGCGTGGTCAGGGTGATGGTGGGTGAGAAGAATGAGCTCGACCGGTCCGTGGCTGTGGATGCGGTCGAGGTGCTCCGGAAGGTCCGGCCCGGGATCGACGACGACGGCCCCCCGCGAACCTGGTGCGCGCACCACGTACGTGTTCGTGCCGTCCAGCGACATGGGGCCGGGGTTGGGCGCCAGGATGCGCGTCGTCAGATGGCTCCAGCGATCACCCATGGTCGACGCCCCGTCCGCCGTGATCGGCGACCCCCCGCTCACGCTCGTCACCGACCGCTGACGGTGCCGAAGAGGCGGGCGATGGGCGCGAGGACGAGGGGGCGTGCGGCGACCCACGCGGCCGCGATCACGAGAAGGGATGCGGCGAAGAGCCAGAAGCCGAGCCAGTTGTCGGCGTATGCGTTCGGATCGGTCGATCCCTGCGACGCGTACATGTGGTTCAGGTTCCGCAGCGCTCCGGTCGCGAAGACCAGGAACACGTGGATCGCGATGAAGACCACGAAGTAGAGCATCACCGGGAAGTGGATCGCCCGTGCCCACTCCACCGGGTACGCCCTGCTCAGTGCGGTGGCGTTCTTGGGCCAGATCCCGCTCATCCGCACTCCGGTCGCGATCGCCAGCGGCGCCGCAATGAAGACGGTGGCGAAGTACGCCAGCTGCTGCAGCGAGTTGTAGTTCACCCAGCCGTTCTCGGTCGGCCAGTCCAGCGACACGTACTGCAACGCCGCCGACAGGGCGTTGGGGAACACCGCCCACGAGGTCGGCACGATCTTCATCCATTGCCCGGTGGCGAACAGCAGCACCACGAAGATGACGCCGTTGGTGACCCACAGCAGGTCGAGGGACTGGTGGAACCACAGGTTCAGGCTGATCTTGCGCTTGCCGTTGCTGCGGGGTGACCAGAACACGCTCGGCCGTTTCTCGGTGCGCACCTGCAGCCCCGACCGGATGATCAGCACGATCAGGAACACGTTGAAGAAGTGCTGCCAGCCCAACCACGGCGGGATCCCCACCGGCGCGCCCTCGGGCAGCGGGTACTCCCCCGGATACGCCGCGAGGAATTCCTGCATGGGCTCCAGACTCAGCAGCCAGCGCACGGCCACGACGGCCATGCCGGCGGCGAACAGCAGCCCGGCGCCGCCGACGATCACCGCACCCGCCCACTGCAGCCGCGTGAACGGACCGATCCGCTGAGGTTCGGGGGTGACGATGCGCTCGCCGGAGAGCCGCTCCCGTTCGAACTCGACCGCCGCACGACCGGGGAACACCGTCCGGGTGAATGGGAGAGGGATAGAGAGGTCCGCGGAGGCTGGTGCGGCCGCGGGCCGCGTGGGTGTCAGCCCTTGCCGGATCGCGGGCTCGGGAACGGCAGAAACGGCCACCTCCGTCTCGGCGGGCGCGCGGGGGGCGGAGCCCGCGGCGGGCCAGGGCTCACCGCCCGCAACGCGGGGCAGGCCACGGCGCAGCGGGCGCCCGGATTCCGACGTGACGCCGACGATCGCCGGTGCCGGCGTGACGGCCGCGCTGACGCGCTCCGCCGTCGTGGGCGCCTCCACCACCGCTTCATCCGTCACCGGTGCACGAGTTTCGGCCGGATCCGCGAGCACGGGTGACAGATGAACGGGAACGGATGCCGCCGACGGCCACGGCTCGCCCCCCGGCACCCGCGGCAGGCCCCGGCGGACCATGCGCACGCCGTCTCCCGCTGCGCGGGACGCCGGCGCTTCACGAGCTGTCACATCATCGATCCGCTCGGAGCCCACGACCGCGGGAGTCGCCCCGTCGACGGAAACGGCCGCAAGAGAGGAGACTTCGACGATCTGAGCGCTCGCCTCAGGGGGTTCCGCGCTCCCCGCATCGGGCTCAGCGCTCACTCTTACAAGCTCGGGCGCCTCGACACCGAGGGCGGCGAGCGCGACGTCCGCGGGCGGCCAGGGGTCGCCGCCGGGGCGCCGGGGCAGTCCGCGACGAACCGTCTGAGCGTAGGTCGCCATCCGGGCTAAGCCTTCCGCGCCTCGAGAGCGGCGATCAGCTGCGGCACGACCGTGAACACGTCGCCGACGACGCCGAAGTCGGCGATCTCGAAGATCGGCGCGTCGCCGTCTTTGTTGATCGCCACGATCGTCTTGGCCGTCTGCATGCCGGCCTTGTGCTGGATCGCGCCCGAGATGCCCAGTGCGATGTACAGCTGCGGCGCCACCGACACTCCGGTCTGGCCGACCTGGTACGACTGCGGCACGTACCCTGCGTCCACCGCCGCGCGCGACGCGCCGACGGCGGCGCCGAGAGCATCGGCGAGCTGATCGACGAGCGCGAACTTCTCCGCCGACCCCAACCCCCGACCGCCGGAGACGACCTTCGCGGCTCCGCGCAGCTCCGGGCGGGAGGAGGTCACCACGACCGGGTCGACCTCTCCGATTGTCGCGGCCCTCCTTCCCGAGGGCCTCACCTCGAGCGTCTCCACGGACGGCGAGGCGACGGCATCCGCTCGCGCATCGATCGCGCCCTGGCGCACCGTGATGACCGGCGCACCCCATGTGACGGCCGCATCGACGTTGTATGCGCCGCCGTAGACCGAGTGATGCGCGACGACGCCTTCCGGGTCGCGGGAGACGCCCACCGCGTCCGCGCACAGGCCCGAGCGGGTGCGCGCGGCGTACCGCCCCGCGACGTCCCGCCCCTCGATCGAGTTCGAGATCAGGATCGCGTCCGGTCGCACCAGATCAGCCGCCGCCGCCAGCGCGTCCACGACCGGCACCGTCAGCTGGTCGCCGCCCGAAGGAGCGATCAGAACGGATGCCGCGCCCAGCGTGCCGGCGGCATCCGCCACGCCCTCGGCGTCCGACAGCACGAGAGCGACCGGCGACCCCACCGACGCTGCGGCGCCGAGCAGCCCCGCGGCACTCTTGGCCAGCTCACCGCTGGGCATCACGTCCAGCAGGACCAGGATCGAATCGTCAGCGAAAGTCACCGCATCCCCTCTCACACCAGCCGGTTCTGGACGAGAAACTCCGCGAGCTTCTGCCCCGCGTCGCCCTCGTCGACGATCTTGGTGCCCGCCGCACGCGGCGGCTTCTCCGACAGCGCAAGCACGATCGACCGCGACGCGTGCGGATCCTCCGGCTCGATGCCGAGGTCCTCCAGCGTCACCGTCTCGAACGGCTTCTTCTTGGCCGCCATGATGCCCTTGAAGTTGGGGAAGCGCGCATCGGGCAGAGCCTCGGTGATCGAGATCACCGCCGGCAGCTCGGCCGACACCTGCATGGTCGCGCCGTCGCTTGCGCGTTCACCGGCCACCGTCCCGTCGCCGATCTGCACCGAGGTCAGGGTCGTCAGGTTCGGCACGTCGAGGAGCTCGGCGACCATGGCCGCCATCACCCCGCCCGACCCGTCCGTCGACAGGTTGCCCGCGATCACCAGGTCGAAACCCGCATGCCGGATCGCCGCCGCCAGCACCTCCGCGGTCAAGCCCAGATCGGCGCCCACGAGACCCTCGTCCGCCACGTGCACCGCCGAAGTCGCACCCATCGCGAGGCCCTTGCGGACCGTGGCGGCCGAACCGGCCGGCGCCATCGAGAGCACAACCACCTCGGTGCCCGGAGTCTTGTCCGCGTAGCTCAGCGCGACCTCCAGCGCCCGCTCGCCGATCTCGTCGAGCACCGTCTCGCTCGCGGCGCGATCGGCCAGACCCGTCTCGAGACTGAGCTTGCGATCACCCCACGTGTCCGGGACCTCTTTGACCAAGACGACGATCTTCATTGCGCTCCGCTCCTTCGTCCCACCGAGTCTATGGCTCGACCCCACCCGCAACGGCGCGTGCGACCCCGCCGGGACGGCTCCGACCGGCTACCGTGGACAGCGCCGCAAGGGAGGTGGACGATGCCGAGGTCAGGACCACTTCCGGTCGACCCGATCGCCGAGGCGAAGCGCCAGTGGATGGTGCACGGGTGGACGGATGCCGCTCCCGGCATGTCTGCCGTCACGTCGATCATCCGCGCCCAGCAGCTGATGATGGCGCGGATCGACGCGGCCCTCAAACCGTTCCAGCTGTCATTCGCGCGATACGAGATGCTGCGACTGCTCGGCTTCACCCGAGCGGGGCGGATGCCGATGGCCAGCGCGATCGCGCGGCTGCAGGTGCACCCCACCAGCGTGACGAACACCGTCGACCGGCTGGTCCGCGACGGTCTGGTCGACCGCGAGCCGCACCCGGGCGACGGACGCGCGGCGATGCTCGTGTTGACGGCATCCGGTCGCGAGCTCGTCGAACGCGCCACGGCCGCGCTCAACACGGAGGTGTTCGCCGAGCCAGGCCTGTCGGACGACGACACGGTCGAGCTCGTACGGATCCTCGCGCGATTCCGCAAGGATGCCGGCGACTTCGCCGACCCGCGGCCGCTGCCCGAGCCCCTCTGAACCGCTCGGCTGGTCCGTGAGACTGCAACCGGTCGCCGAGACTGCGGGTAAACCCTGCAGTCTCGACCACCCCATGCAGTCTCGCGGACAGGGGCGAGGAGACGGGGCTCAGCGGTTCTGGAAGCCGGGAGTGCGCTTCTCACGGAACGCCGCCATCCCTTCCTTCTGGTCCGCGGTGTCGAACAGCGCCGCGAACGCGTGCTTCTCGAGCCGGAGCCCCTCGGCGAGCGAGGTCTCCAGTGCGGCATCCAGCACGGCTTTGGCCGCGTACACCGACGGCAGCGACTTCGACGCGATCGTGTCTGCGACTCGGCCGGCCTCTTCGAGCAGGTCCGCTGCGGGCACGACGCGAGAGACGAGCCCGGAGCGCTCGGCTTCCGCGGCATCCATCAGGCGCCCGGTCAGCACGAGTTCGGCAGCCTTGTAGTACCCCACCGCGTGCACGAGCCGCTGCGAGCCTCCCATGCCGGGAATGACGCCGAGGTTGATCTCCGGCTGACCGAACTTGGCGCTGTCGGCGGCCAGGATGATGTCGCACATCATCGCCAGTTCGCAGCCACCGCCGAGCGCATACCCCGACACCGCCGCGATCACGGGCGTTCGCACGGCGGCGAACTGCGCCCAGCCTCCGAAGTGGTCGTCCATGACCATGTCCAGGCCCGACTTGGACTCCATCTCCTTGATGTCGGCTCCCGCCGCGAACGCGCGCTCGGATCCGGTCACCACGATGGCGCCGATGCGCGGATCGGTGTCGAAGGCGGATGCCGCGGCGACGATGTCGTGCATGACCTGGGTGTTCAGCGCGTTGAGCGCCTCGGGGCGGTTCACCGTGATCCACCCCACGCGACCGCGCGTCTCGACCAGAATCGTCTCGTACTGGGTCATCGGGGGCTCCAAACGTCGGCGTCTCGTCTTGCTCGGGCGATAAGCGCGTGGGATGGCATCACGACCTCCCCACCCTGCATGACCTCACGTAGCGCAGTCTGCATCTCCTCATGAAGGGTCGCAAGAATCGCTTGCCGGGACTCACCATCGAGGTCTTGCAGTGCAGGGGTCTCCGCTGGGTCGACATCGATTTCCCACGCAAGGAACTCCGGCGGGTTCGAAGAGCGCGCCGTGATCGACAAGGGTTCGATCTCAACATCCTGAAACCCGGCTTCGGTCAGCAGCCTGCGCAGTTCGTCAGGATCGCCGAGGGAGAAGACTGCTCCCACACTCGATTTCCCGAGTCGTCGCGAACTCGCGTCATGCAGCGTCTGAGAGAAGGGATGCCGATCGAGACTCTGCCAGACACTCAGGACGACGCGCCCATCCGATTTCAAGACCCGGTGCATCTCCGAGAGAGCAGCAAGTCGGTCAGCGAAGAACATGAGTCCGAACTGGCACAGGACCAGGTCGAAGCTGTCATCCGGAAACGGCAGTCGTTCAGCGGGACCTGCATGCCATTCGATAGCGAGGCCTTCGGTTTCCGCCGCCGCGCGAGCCACATCGATCATGTCCTGGCTCAGATCAAGGCCGATGACGGATCCCTGCGACCCCACGCGTGGGGCGATGCTCCAGGCGACGATCCCTGTCCCGCACGCCACATCGAGAACGCGCTCACCGGGTTGCGGATTCGCGGACTCGATCACGTGAGATGCCCAGGGACCGAATAAGCCCGGCACCATGAGATCCTCATACAACCCTGCTGAGTAGCTCATGATCTCCGTCCGATCGCCGGTCGTTCGGCGACCGCTACGAGCGGACGCTCTCGTCGCGGATCGTGTTGATGATCCCCGAGAAGTCCTGCCCTGCTCCGGGTCCGTCCGAATAGGCCCGATAGATCTCGCGCGCCAGCATGCCCATCCTCGCCTCGACGCCGGTCGAGACGATCGCGTGCTCGGCGAGCCCGAGGTCCTTCGACATCAGTGCACCGGCGAATCCCGGCTGGTAGTCGCGGTTCGCAGGGCTCGTCGGCACCGGCCCCGGCACGGGACAGTTGGTCGTCAGCGCCCAGCATTGCCCCGACGCGTTGGAGGCCACATCGAACAGCGCCTGGTGACTCAGACCCAGCCGCTCCCCGAGCACGAAAGCCTCGGCGACCGCGATCTGCGAGACCGCGAGGATCATGTTGTTGCACACCTTGGCCGCCTGGCCGAGACCCGCGCCGCCGCAGTGGACGATCCGTCGGCCCATCGCCTCGAGAACCGGTCGCGCCGCCTCGAAGTCCTCTTCTGTCCCGCCGACCATGAAGGCCAGCGTCGCGTTCTCGGCGCCGACGACGCCGCCCGACACCGGCGCGTCCAGCGAGCGGTGACCGGATGCCTCAGCCAGTTCGTGTGCGACGCGGGCATCGTCGACCGCGATCGTGGACGAGTCGATGAACAGTGTGCCGGGCGCGGCCACCGCGAGCAGCCCGTCCGCGCCGTCGACTCCGCGATAGGCATCCAGCACCTGCGCGCCCGTCTGGAACATCGTGATCACGATGTCGGCGGATGCCGTCGTCACCGCCGCGGAGCCCGACTCGGCGACCGCGAGGCCACCGCCGGCCGCAGCATCCCTTGCGCCCTGGAAGACGTCGAAGCCGACCACGTCGTGGCCCGCCGCCGCCAGGTTGTTCGCCATCGGCAGCCCCATGTGGCCCAGGCCGAGAAACGCGATCCTCATCGGACCGACGCCAGCAGCTCACGGCCGATGATCACGCGCATGATCTCGTTCGTGCCCTCGAGGATCTGGTGCACGCGCAGGTCGCGCACGACCTTCTCGATGCCGTACTCGTGCAGGTACCCGTAGCCGCCGTGCAACTGCAGAGCCTCGTTCGCGATGCGGAATCCCGCGTCGGTGGCGAAGCGCTTGGCCATCGCGCACTGCAGCGCTGCATCCGGGGCCTTCTCGTCGATCGCACGCGCGGCGTCGCGCACGAGCGCGCGGGCGGCGCGCAGCTCGGTCGCCATGTCGGCCAGCGTGAAGACGACCGACTGCTTCTCGGCCAGCGGCTCGCCGAACGTGAAGCGCTCGTGCACATACTGCACGGCCCGGTCCAGCGCCCACTGCGCTCCGCCGAGGGAGCAGGCTGCAATGTTGATGCGGCCGCCGTTGAGGGCCGACATCGCGATCTTGAAGCCCTGACCGAGCGAACCCAGGACAGCGGATGCCGGCACCCTCACCTCGTCGAAGATCACCTGACGCGTGGGCTGCGCGTTCCAGCCCATCTTCTTCTCGTTCTGGCCGAACGATAGGCCGGGTGCGTCCCCCGGCACCAGGAATGCGGTGATCCCTCGGGCACCAGGGTCGCCGGTGCGGGCCATGACGACGTAGACGGAGGACTCGCCCCCGCCGGAGATGAACTGCTTGACCCCGGTCAGAACGTACTCATCCCCATCCGAGATGGCGCTGGTGGTGATGGCCGCGGCATCCGACCCCGCACCCGGCTCGGTGAGGCAGTAACTGCCGAAGTCGGTCATCGCGGTCAGACGCGGGAGCCACTCGTGGCGCTGCTCCTCGGATCCGTAGGAGTCGATCATCCAGGCCACCATGTTGTGGATCGTGATGTACGCGGCGATCGACGGATCCGCCTTCGCGAGCTCCTCGACGATCGTCACGGCGTCCGAGCGCGTGAGGGCCGAGCCGCCGACGTCGTCGCGGACATAGATGCCGCCGAGCCCCAGTTCGCCCGCCATGTGCAGCGTCTCGCGCGGGAAGTGCTTCTGCTCGTCCCACTCGAGGGCGTGCGGTGCGATCTCGGCCTGCGCGAAGTCGTGCACTGCTTCGAGGATCGCCGCCCGCTCGTCGGCCGTCATCGGATTCATGGACTCGCCGTCGGCGTGCTGTTCGCTCACCATGTACGCCGTGCTCTGCGACATTGTGCAGACTCCTCTCGTGCCGACATTGGCACGATGATCATTTTACCTGGACTTCCAAGTATATGCGAGGAATCCAAAGTCTGCGACCGGGTCTCGCCCGCACGTATCACCCGGCCCGTTCACGGCTCGTCACCATGCGCCCACGGAAGGGAGGCGCACGTCCGCTCCCTTATCGCTGAGCGCTGCACTTCCCTGCGACCGCGCCGTCGCGCGACGCAGCGCTCGCACGGAACTGCCGCGCTCGCGAAGTGCAGCAGCGCTCGCCGACCTACAGCCGCTCGATGACCGTCGCGTTGGCCATGCCGCCGCCTTCGCACATGGTCTGCAGTCCGAAGCGACCGCCCGTCGCCTCGAGCGTGGCGAGCAGCGTTCCGAGCAGCCGGGTGCCGGAGGAGCCCACCGCGTGACCCAGCGCGATTGCACCGCCCCACTCGTTGAGCTTGGCCGGATCGGCTCGCAGATCGTGCGCCCACGCGAGGGGAACGGAGGCGAACGCCTCGTTGACCTCGTAGGCGTCGAGGTCGTCGATCGTGAGGCCGCTCCGCTCGAGGATGCGGCGCGTGACCGGGATCGGCCCGGTGAGCATGAACAGCGGATCGTCACCGACGACGGCGAACGCGTGGAACCGGGCGCGCGGTGTGAGGCCCAGTTCGGCTGCCTTCTCCTCGCTCATGATGAGCGCAGCGGAAGCCGCGTCGGTGAGCGGTGAGGAGTTGCCGGCCGTGATCCGCCAGTCCAGGTCGGGAAACCGTGCGGCCATCTCGTCGGTGCGGAATGCGGGTGCGAGTCCGCCGAGACCGGCGATGGTGGTGCCCGCCCGCACCGTCTCGTCGGTCTCTACAGCGACGCCGTCCACCGTCACGGGCAGCACCTGCGAGTCGAAGAGACCGCGGGATGCCGCATCCGCCGCCCGCAGGTGCGACTCGGCGGAGTACGCGTCCAGCACCTCGCGGGACA
>Ga0190275_10000813_pt1 | contig 24808 bp, 22 predicted proteins | sample Popmic550T_FD_133745 | JGI IMG/M metagenome (GOLD analysis project Ga0190275, IMG submission 133745) | Populus adjacent soil microbial communities from riparian zone of Yellowstone River, Montana, USA - 550 T | ecosystem: Environmental > Terrestrial > Soil > Riparian zone > Trees stand | place...
CCGCTCGGCGACTCCGGCCCAGTCCAGCCGCCCGGGCCTGACCATCGTCTCGATCACCACGGCCAGTGCGGTCTCCAGCCCGAGCATGCCGGGGGACGCGTCGACGAAGGCGTGCTCCTTGTCGTGCCGGGCGTGCGGGGCGTGGTCGGTGCCGACCGCCGCGATGGTGCCGTCGGCCAGCGCCTCCCGGAGGGCCTCGACGTGCTCGTCCGGCCGTAGCGGGGGATTGACCTTGTACGTCGGGTCGTAGCCGGTCAGCTCCGCGGTGGTCAGCATCAGGTGGTGCGGAGTCACCTCGGCGGTGATCGCGATGCCGCGCCTCTGAGCCCAGCGCAGCACGTCGACGGTCTCCGCCGTGGACACGTGGCAGACGTGCACCCGCGAGCCGGTCAGCTTGGCCAGCTCGGCGTCTCGGGCCACCACGGTGGCCTCCGCTGCCGGCGGCCAGCCCGGCAGTCCCAGCCGACCGGACAGCTCGCCCTCGTGGCAGCAGGCCTCCGATCCGGCCAGCCGCGGATCCTGGGCGTGCTGGGCGATCACCCCGTCAAAGGCCCGGACGTACTCCAGCGCTCGCCGCATCAGCCGGGCGTCGGCCACGCAGTGACCGTCGTCGGAGAACACCCGTACGCCGGCCGCCGAGCGGGCCATCAGCCCCAGCTCGGCCAGCTCGGTGCCGGCCAGGTTCTTGCTGATGGCGCCGACCGGGACGACCTCGGCCGCCCCGTCCCGGCGGCCGACGGCCCAGATGTGCTCGGCCGCTTCGGCGGTGTCGGTGACCGGGTTGGTGTTGGCCATGGCGAGCACGGCGGTGTAGCCGCCCCGAGCCGCCGCCTGCGTACCGGTCGCGATCGTCTCGGCATCCTCCCGGCCCGGCTCGCGCAGGTGGGTGTGCAGATCGACCAGCCCCGGCAGGGCGATCAACCCGTCCGCGTCGATCCGCTCCACGTCGCCGCCCGCCTCGGCGGAGTCGACGAAGATGCCGTCGCGGACGTACAGGTCACCTCGGCCAACCCCCACCAGATCGGCGCCGGTGACCAACAACCCGCTCACGCGACCGCCTCCCTGACCCGGGTCAGCGGCATCTCGTCGGCACCACCCAGTAGCTGGTAGAGCACCGCCATCCGCACCGCCACACCTGCGGCGACCTGGCTGAGCACCAGCGAGGACGCCGCGTCGGCAGCCTCGGCAGAGATCTCGAGGCCACGGTTCATCGGCCCGGGGTGGCAGATCGGCACCCCCTTGCGCAGCGCCGCGAGCCGGTTCCTGGTCAGCCCGTATCCGATCGTGTACTCCCGCGGGGTGGGGAAGTAGCCGCCACTCATCCGCTCCCGCTGCACCCGCAGCATCATCACCGCGTCGACCGCCGGCAGCACCGCATCCAGGTCGTGGCTCACCGCCACCGGCCAGGAGTCGATCCCGGACGGCAGCAAGGTCGGCGGAGCGACCAGCACCACCTTCGCGCCCAGGGTCTGTAGCAGCAGCACGTTGCTGCGGGCCACCCGGGAGTGGGTGATGTCTCCGACGATCGCGACCGTGCGCCCCCGCAGGTCGCTGCCGTCCAGAGCGCGGAAGTGCCGTCGCATCGTGAACGCGTCCAGCAGGGCCTGGGTCGGGTGCTCATGGGTGCCGTCCCCGGCGTTGAGGACGTGCGCGTCCACCCAGCCGGTCACCTGCCAGGGCGCGCCGGAGGCCATGTGCCGGATGACCAGGGCGTCGACTCCCATCGCGGCCACGGTCATCACGGTGTCGCGCAGGGACTCGCCCTTGGAGACCGAGGAGCCCTTGGCCGACACGTTGATCACATCGGCCGACAGCCACTTGCCGGCGATCTCGAACGACGAGCGGGTTCGGGTGGAGTCCTCGAAGAACAGGTTGACGACCGTACGACCGCGAAGCGCCGGCAGCTTCTTCACCGGGCGGTCCTGAACGGCTGACATCTCCTCGGCCAGGTCGAGGATCTCCATCACCTCGCCCAGGCTGAGATCACCAGCCGACAGCAGATGGCGCATCAGTGCTCCTCAGCCAGGTCGTCGGCTCCACTTGCCGGCTCGGGCGGCGGTCCGGCCGGTCGCGAGATGCTCACCTCGGTCACGCCGTCGACCTCCTCGAGCCGGACGCGGACCCGCTCGGACGCCGCCGTCGGCAGGTTCTTGCCGACGTGGTCGGCGCGGATCGGCAGCTGCCGGTGGCCGCGATCCACCAGGACGGCGAGCCGGACAGCTCGGGGGCGACCCAGATCGCCGAGGGCGTCCAACGCGGCGCGCACCGTTCGACCGGAGTAGAGCACGTCGTCGACCAGCACCACGACGGCGTTCTCGATGCCCGACGGCAGGTGGGTGTGGCCGACCGCCCGGGTGGGCTGGCGACGCAGGTCGTCGCGGTACATGGTGATGTCCAGCGAACCCGTCGGGATGGTGACTCCCTCGACGTCGGCCATCGCGGCAGCGAGGCGATGGGCCAGATCGACGCCGCGGGTGGGGATGCCGAGCAGCATCAGGTCCGCCGCACCCCGGTTCGCCTCCAGGATCTGGTGGGCCATCCGTGCGCACGCGCGGGAGATCTGCTCGGCGTCCATCACGACGCGGGTGTCGATCGCTGCACGAGTCGTCGCTGTCGCCGAGGTTGCCGATGTCGCTGAGGTCGTCACGGTCGGTGAGGTGGGCGCCGTCTCTGACACGCAGGATCCTCCTGTGGTGGGCGCAGTCATGGTGTGCGCACCGGATCGATGCCGCTACCGTATGAGGCGTGAGTGGACTGCAGAGCATGCTAGTGCCCCTGGAAACGCTACCGGGCTGGCCCGCTGCCCCCGATCCGTCGGTGTTGCAGTTCTTCGGGCTGCTGATCGGAGTGCCGCTCGTCCTTGCTCTGCTGATCTCCGGCGCGTCCTACGTCGCGACCACCCGGGAGGTGAAGCGATTCGGTCCGCCGGTCAACCCGGCAACCGCGTACGGGAGAGGTCCTAGCGTCGCGTTCGCGGGAGCACCAGGCGTCGAGAACGCCTCTGGGGAGGTGCCGGCCGGAATCGAGGCGAAGCCAGGTGCCGACGCGGGAACCGGAGGTACCAGTGCACGGTGGTGAGTCGCTGAGCTTCGGCGACCGCCGACAGATCGACGCCGCCCTCGCGACCGCCAAACGATTCAGCGACCTCGACTTCGAGGCTTATTTGGGCCCAACCGGCGACGATCCCCGGGAGCACGCACTGGCCCTGCACAGCCACCTCCCTCGGCCTGAGCAGTCGGTGCTGGTGCTCTGCGATCCGGACGCCCGGGCTCTGGAGATCGTGACCGGCCAGGCCACCCGTCAGTACCTGGATGACCCGGCCTGCCGACTGGCGGTGGCGACCATGACGTCGTCCTTTCTCGCCGGCGACCTGGTCGGCGGACTCGTCCGCGGCATCCAGCAGCTGGGTGAGGCCGCCCACCACCCGCAGACCCTGCACGCCGCCGGCATCATCTGAGGGCCCTTACGCGGGCTGAGTTTGTCGAAGCCCTTGTCCTTCGACAGGCTCAGGGCGCGGTGGCCCTTCGAAGGCTCAGTGCGCGGTGGCCCGTCGACAGGCTCAGGGCACGTCTCAGCCGGCCTGCTGGCAGCGGAGCGCCCTTGCAGCGTTGTCTCGGCCCTCGATGATCGGTCGGCGGACGGAGTCGACGAGGTCGGTCCCGGCCAGCCAGTCGTCCAGCCGCTCGATGAAACCTGCCAGGTGCTCGGGAACGGGGAACAGATAGCGGAGCACGTTCTCCCGTAGCGCGTACCCCTTGGTCGCCCAGTCGCCCTGGCCACGGGAGATCTCTTCGGCGGTGGCCAGGAACCGCTCCATGTACGGCTGCAGAATCTCGTCCTGGCCGCGCTGCCAGAAGGCGAGGGTGATGGCGCGCTGAGTCCCGTTGGGGACGTCGTCGGCTTCGACGGCGAGCCGCCAGGCCTCCGCCTTCGCCTCGGCGGTCGGCCGAGCCGCCTTGGCCGCGGCCGCCTGCTCGGCGCCGGTCACCGTCCGGTCCCGGTCCGACTCGGCGTCGATCGCGGCTGAGTCGAGACGACCCAACCTGGCCAGGTTCAGCACCGCGGACCAGCGCAGCTCCGGGTCGATCTCGACTCCGTCGGGTACGCCCTCCCCGTCCAGCCAGCCGGCCAACCGGTCGGCACCACGAGCGTCCTCGGCCGCGGTCGGGAAGGCCTTGACCAGAGCGAGCTGCAGATCGGACCCCGGATCGGCATGGTCCATCAGCGCCGTCACGCCGTCCTGCCAGCGCAGCAGGACCTCTGCCCGGCGTGCCGGCGGGGTGTAGTGCCGCGCGGCGCTGGCGGCCTGGCCGAGCACCGTGCGCACGGCGACCGGGTCGGACTCGACGGCCACCGTGGCCAGCACCAGCTCCACGTAGTCCGCGGCCGACAGCTCGCCGTCCCGGCACATGTCCCAGGCCGCCGTCCAGCAGACCGCGCGGGCCAAGGCGCTCTCCACGTCAGCCAGCCGGTTCACCACCGTGGAGAGCGACCGCGGGTCGAGGCGCACCTTGGCGTACGTGAGGTCGTCGTCGTTGACCAGCAGCAGCTCCGGCTGCGTCAGACCCACCAGCTCGGGGACCTCAGTCCGATCACCGGCGATGTCGGTCTCGACCCGGCCGACCCGGACCAGGCGGCCGCCCCGCTCGGCGTACAGCCCGATGGCGATGCGGTGCTGACGCAGGGTCGGATGCTCGGGCGGCGTGCTCTGCCGGACCAGGAACGACGTGATGGTTCCCTGGTCATCGACGGCGATCTCGGGCTGCAGGGTGTTCACCCCGGTCGTCTCCAGCCACTGGGCCGACCAGTCGGACAGATCCCGGCCGGAGGCGGTGTGCAGGGCGGCCAGCAGGTCGCCGAGAGCCGTGTTGCCGTACGCGTGCCGCTGGAAGTACTGCCGGCAGCCGGCCAGGAACTCCTCCTGCCCGACGTAGGCCACCAGCTGGACGAGCACCGAGGCGCCCTTGGAGTAGGTGATGCCGTCGAAGTTCTGCTCGACGGCCTCCAGGTCGACCATGTCGGCGGCTATCGGGTGGGTGGAGGGAAGCTGATCCTGTCGGTACGCCCAGGTCTTGAACCCGTTGGTGAACGAGGCCCAGGCCGACTCCGGCTCCTCGACGATCTGGCTGAGCGCATAGTTGGACGCCCAGGTCGCGAACGACTCCTTCAGCCACAGGTCGTCCCACCAGCGCATGGTCACCAGGTCGCCGAACCACATGTGCGACAGCTCGTGCAGGATCGTGTCGTCGCGGACCTGGTAGGACGCAGGCGTCGCGCGGCTGCGGAACACGTACTCGTCTCGCAGGGTCACGCAGCCGACATTCTCCATCGCGCCGCCGTTGTACTCGGGCACGAACACCTGGTCGTACTTGCCGAACGGGTACGGCTGGGCGAAGCTCCGCTCGAAGACTCCGAAGCCACGCTCGGTGACGTCGAGGATCCGGTCGGCATCGAGGTGGTCCGCCAGGGACTCGCGGCAGTAGACGGCGGCCGGGAGGTCGCCGCTGGGCGTGTGCAGAACCCGTTCTGCCCGGTGGTAGTCGCCGGCAACCAGGGCGGTCAGGTAGGTGGAGATGGGCTTGGTCTGGGCGAAGGTGAACCGAGCGTGGCCGTCCCCGAGTGGCTCGGTGGAGACCAGTGCGCCGTTGCTGACCACCGTCCAGTCCTCCGGCGCGACCGCGGTGAGAGCGAACTCGGCCTTGAGGTCGGGCTGCTCGAAGTTCGCGAACATCCGGCGGGCGTCGGCCGGCTCGAACTGGCTGTAGAGGTAGGTGCTCTTGTCGGCCGGGTCGACGAAGCGGTGCAGCCCCTCACCGGTCCGGCTGTAGCGGCAGTGCGCGATCACCTGGACCGTGTGCGGACCGGCAGTCAACCGCAGCGGGAGCCGGGAGTCGGCGAACGTCCCCGGATCGAGATCGGTGCCGTCCAGGCTGGCGGACTCGACCCGATCGGCGATCAGGTCGACGTGCACGTCGCCGTCGGTGGTGGCGTCGAAGGTGATCGTGGTGTCGCTGCGGAACAGCCGCTCCGGGTCCTCGACGTGCCGGCCGCTGAGGTCGATCTCGATCGCGTACGCGTGGGTGCGGATCAGCTCCGCCCGTGCTCTGGTCTCCGCCCGGGTCAGGTTGTCGGGGAACATGAGGCCGATCCTGTCATGGTGGACAGGCGCCGGGTGCCGAGGTCGGATGCATAGGGTGGTGATGTGACACCTGACGATGCAGCAGTGACGACGACCGACACGGTCGACTTCTGGTTCGACCCGGCGTGCCCGTGGGCCTGGCTCACGTCGCGTTGGATGCTGGAGGTCGAGAAGGTCCGGCCGGTGACCACCGTCTTCCACGTGATGAGCCTCTCGGTGCTCAACGAGGGCCGCGACCTCGATCCCGACTACCAGCGGTCGATGAAACGCAACTGGGCCCCGGTCCGGGTCGCGCTGGCCGTGGAGGAGGAGTACGGCTCGGACAAGCTCCGCGAGTTCTACACCGCCATCGGCACCCGGTTCCACCCCGGCAAGGAGGACCGGAGCCGCGACACGATCGAGAAGGCGCTCGCCGACGTCGGCGTGCCGGTGACCCTGGCCGATCGCGGCGACACCGACGCCAACGACGACGCACTGCTCGCATCGCACCATGCCGGCATGGATCCGGTCGGCATGGACGTCGGCACCCCGGTGATCCACGTCAACGGCGTCGCCTTCTTCGGGCCGGTGATCACCCCGCGTCCGACCGGTGAGGCGGCAGGGCGGCTGTTCGACTCGGTCGTGACCCTGGCCGGCTTCGAGGGCTTCTACGAGCTGAAGCGCACCCGGACGGTCGGCCCGATCTTCGACTGACTGCGGTCCTGACCCACCACCGGAACTCCCCATTGACTGCGACTGCGCGTGTGCTCGAACCCTCGCGGAGTGGCGGGGCTGCGACTGCGCGTGTGCTCGAACCCTCGCGGAGTGGGATCAGGCGGGGTCGGCACCGCGTCGGGTCGAGGCGTCCAGGAACGCCGTCCAGGTAGGCCGGTCGGTCAGGTCGTCGCCGACGTCGAGACCGTCCAGCACCTGGCGTACGGCATCGCGGGTCGGGCCGTTCCACGAGCCGGTGATCTCCACCGGACTGTCCCACAGGTGACTGCAGATCCCCTGTACCGCTTGGACCTGAGCTGCCGACCGACTGCTGAACGTCGACAGCGCCGGGCCGGAGCGGCCGTTGTCGACGTGGATGTGGTTGTGGTGCTGGGCGTTGTAGAGATACGTCAGCACGTACGCGAAGTGCTTGTGCGCCGAGGCCGCGACCGCCCAGTACGACCGGCGGGCGGTCCTCAGTTGCGCTCCGGATCTCTCGCGCCACTGGTCGTAACGGGCTGAGACGAAGGTACGACGGTCGAGCCTCAGCCGGGAGAGGTCGAACGCTCGGCCGGCGTCGTGCCAGGACGAGCAGGTGGTGCCGCCGTCGGTCCAGGTGCCGTACGTCCACAGCTGGTCCAACGGCCAGGCCGTCCGCTCCCGCAGATCGGTCAGCCAGGCAGCCAGCTGGTCGGCGAAGCCGGGCTCGGCGGCGAAGGCGGTCCGCCGCTGCGTCACCTCGTAGACCAGCGGCAGGTCGGCGACCTGGCGGTAGCTGGTCAGTGACGAACGAGCCACACAGCGGGGCTGTTCCCGGTTCGCCATGGGTTCTTGCGGCGAGGGCAGGAGCCCCGAGCAGCCCGCCAGTCCGACCGCTGTGAGGCCGGTCAAGCCGGCACCGAGTCCGAGCAGCCGGCGTCGGGTCAGGGTGTGGTCGACGACCGCGGGATGGCGCTGACCTGACACCTCGCCACTGTAGGTGGGCTGACACACTGCTCCCATGCGCGTACACATCGGCAGTGATCACGCCGGATTCGAGCTCAAGCAGCACCTGGTCCGTGTCCTGGCCGACAAAGGCTACGAGGTCGTCGACCACGGGGCCGAGACCTACGACGCCGAGGACGACTACCCGCCGTTCTGCCTGGCGACCGGAGAGGCAGTGATCGACGACGAGGGCTCCCTCGGTGTGGTCATCGGCGGCTCGGGCAACGGCGAGGCGATCGCGGCCAACAAGGTGGACGGGGTCCGCTGCGCCCTGGCCTGGAGTGAGGACACCGCCAAGCTCGGCCGCCAGCACAACAACGCCAACGTCGTCTCGGTCGGTGGCCGGATGCACACCAGGGAGGAGGCGACCCAGCTCGTCGAGTGGTTCCTGGAGACCCCGTTCAGCGGCGACCCGCGGCACCAGCGTCGGATCCAGGAGCTCGCCGCCTACGAAGCCCAGCGCTGACCGATCAGCCGAGTCGGGTAGGTCTGACCACTCGGCGAACGAAACTCAGCGAGGAGGATCAGCGTCGGCCGTTGACTCGGGCCAGCAGCTTGTCCAACACGTCGAGGGCGATCCGCTCGTCCTCGTCGTCAGGATGGGAGACATCCCGGGCCCGCATCGCGCGATCCACGGTGAGGAGCCCGGAGACCCCGTCCCGGCCGAGGTCGCGGGGCCAGAGCTCGCGAGGGTCAGCACCGCGAGCAGGAGCACCTGTCATAGTGGAAAGCCTATGGCCTCCGACCCCCTGAGAACGTGACATGCCCGAAGGTCACACGCTCCACCGGCTCGCCGGTGAGCTGAATTCCAGCTTCGCCGGCCGCCGAGTCCGGGTCAGCAGCCCGCAGGGCCGGTTCGCCGCCTCCGCGGCCGAGCTCGACGACTCGACCATGATCATCGCGGCAGCGCACGGCAAGCAGCTGTTCTGCGACTTCGACGACGACCGGATCCTGCACATCCACCTCGGGCTGATCGGATCGCTGGATCTGGGTCCACCGGTCCCGGTACGCGGAGAGGTACGGGTCCGGTTGGCTACACCGTCGGTCGTCGCCGATCTGCGCGGGCCTCAGCTCTGCGCGGTGCGGACCCCTGAGGAGGTCGCGGCGGTGGTCGCGACCCTCGGCCCCGACCCGCTGCGGGCCGACGCAGACCCAGACCTGGCCTGGATCCGACTGCGCCGATCCGGCCGCCCGATCGCGGCGTTGCTGATGGACCAGTCCGTCCTGTCCGGCGTCGGCAACGTCTACCGGGCGGAGGTGTTGTTCCGGAACCGGATCGACCCGCACCGCACGGGCAAGCAGCTCACCCGGCGCAGCTGGCGGGCGATCTGGGACGACCTGGTCGAGCTGATGCCGATCGGGGTGCGCGACGGCCGGATCGACACCGTCCGGCCCGAGCACATGCCCGAGGCCATGGGCCGTCCACCGCGGGTCGACGACCACGGCGGCGAGGTGTACGTCTATCGCCGCGCAGGCCAGTCCTGCTTCGTCTGCGGCAGCCGGATCAGGACCGAGGTGCTGGCCGGCCGCAACCTGTTCTGGTGCGGACGATGCCAGCGTCGCGGATGAGGATGGACGCCGGCCGGCTGGTGGTCGACGCCGACGAGACCGGTCGGATCGTCGCTGTCGCGGCGCGTAGCAGACCTGCGGTGCCCGTCCTGACCCTAGTCGACCTCGGTCTTTGCCGGGTGGACGGGACCGACCGGGCCTGGTCGTCCCGCGACGTCACCGTGGACACCGACGAGATCGGGGTGCAGGCCGGCGTCGCCGGCACCGACGGCATGGAGGCATCCGTGCGACACAGCTTCAGCACGGGCTGGACCACCAGGCTGCTGCTGGTGAACCACGGTTCGACGACGCAGCTGATCGACCGTCTCCAGCTCGCCGTCCGAGCGGCTCCGGGGCAGCGGGCCAGCGGACTCGTGGCCGGCTCCCGCCTGTGTTGGGCGCTGCAGGCGACGGACGGCCAGGGTCCACTGCTGGCCGTACGACTGGCGGCCGGCGCGGTCACGGGGGCGACCGTGGACGGTCTGGAGCTGGGACCGCTGCGGCTCGGGCCAGGGCAACGCTATGTCACCCAGCTGCGCTGGGAGCTGTATGCGACGCCGCGGTCGGTGGTGGCCGGACCGGGTCGCGACGTGCTGGTGAGTCGCACCGTCTACCAGGTGGGCGAGTCGGTGCTGCTGCCCGACGATCCGGATGCGGCGCTGGTCGTCCCGCGGAGCGTCGCAGTGGAGGCGGTGGAGGAGCCCGAGGTCGCCGGCCGGGAGGTGTCGGTCGCCGGACCCGGCCGGCACCGGGTCGAGCTCCGTTCGGCGGAGGGAGACGTGCGACTCGATCTCGGCTGGGTGCGGCCGCTGACCGACCAGCTCGGAGTGTGGGCGGCCGGAGTGCTGGCCGGCCCTCGTACCGGGGCCGGTGTGGTGGCGATCGACGACCTGGCCGGCGCGATCGTCGTGCAGGCGGCTCTCGGGGCCGGCGTGGTCGAGGACGCCGACCAGGCCGGGGACGCGCTCGACCGGCTGACCGCGCGGCTGGTGGACCGGGCCGAGCCCGACAGCGGCGGTTCGGCAGACCCGTTCGAGGTGCTCTACCTGCTCGGCGAGCACGGGCGCTCGGGAGATCCGGATGTGCTCGACCTCGCGCTGACGCGGGAGTCGCAGCTGCTGGCTCAGCACGGGTCGCCGCCACCCGGGGCGGGACTGGCGCTGTTGCGGACCGTCGTGGTCGGCGCCGATGCTCCGGAGCGGGTGGCGCCGCTCGTCTCGCGGGCCGTCGAGCGTGCGACCGCTGATCTGGTCGTCGGGGTCGCCGACGAGCAGGCCGACGAGGACGTCGCTGCAATCGATCCGGCGGCTCGACTCGAGCTGCTGTTGGCGGTCCGCCCGCTGCTGCCCGACCATCACCCGGCTCAGCGGAGCCTGATCACGCTGGTCCGTCGACTGGGAGCCGCGCTCGGTGCCGGCCTGCCGGGTCGGTTGCTGGCTCCGCCGCCGGTGGCCGTGCACGCGCACCTGGTGGCCGTCCTGCGGATGCTGCCCGAGGACGGCATCCCGGGCGTGACCAGGACCTGGGGCTCGTCGTCGACGATGCTCGCCCATCGGCTGACGCTGGAGGTGCTCGACCGGCTGACCGACGACGAGGTCGGTCCGGCGGCCGCCTGGCTGTCTCTGGTGCCGCGCCCTGCCTGACCAGAGCTCTGCGGTCGGCAGACCGCTCTTCCCAGGGCCGGCACGAAGGACGGACCCGGGGGATTCGCAGACCCTGGCCGCCGGGGTGCTGGCCAGCCGCGGCAGCTACCGTGCGGCCGGAGCAGGCGTCAGGCCGAGCGTCGTCGGCCGTGCCACTCGACTCGGCCGGCTCCGATCGGCGTGCCGCGGTTGGCGATCCGCGGCGCAACGGCCCGACCGACCACGTACTTCAGGATCGGGCGCATCGCCGTACCGTCGAAGGACTCGATGGCGGCGAGGTTCGCGGCCTGGTCCTCGCACTCGGTCAGCAGCACCCGATCCAGGTCGGAGTGCTGGACGACCCGCAGAAAGCGGCGCTCCCGGATGAAGGTCGGCCGCAGGAACATCCGCAGTGCGCGGATGACCATATCGGTGTCCTCACCGGACCAACCCTTGAACCGGGCACTCTCGTCGTAGCCGCCCAACAGGTCGAAGTTGGCCTTGGACAACGCGATCCGTCCCATCGATCCCTTGTACACACCGAGATTCAGCCGGGAGTCGAGCCGGTTGGTCGCCACGATCGCGTTCGGCCGGTTCCGGAAGACCGCGCGGAGGTACGCCACGAAGCCGAACCCGACGAAGTTGTCGGCATCCACATTGCAGACGAAGTCCCCCGTGGCCAGTGCGTGCGCCATGTTCTTGGCGTGACTGTGCCGGAACTTGGTGTGCCCTTCGGAGCGGGCGAACCTGAGGATGCCGGCGTCCAGGTAGGGCTTGAGTCCAGGGTCGCTCGTGATCCACTCGGCCAGGTCGTCGGGGCTGCTGTAGTCGAGTACCACGAACTCGACGTCGTTCGGACGCGACCAGTCGACGCTGTCGGCGAGGTTGCGCGGCAGGGTCTGCTTCAGATGATGCGCGCGGCCCATGCAGGTCGTACACAAGCTGATCTTCATCGCAAGGTCCGGCTGGCCTTCGTGGTCGTGGGACATGGGCAGCGGCCCGGTAGGCCGATCTGGCCTCATGGTACTGGCGAAGTCGACGGCTGACGGTCACGTGAGGCTCGGCGCCCGGTGTCGCTCCGGAGTCTGTCAGGGTGGTGCCGCGTCAGTCGTCCGGTCCGCGGAGCCGGCGCCGGGCGGAGACCAGGGAGAACTCCGGGTGGCCACTGACCTGCCGCTCCACGGTGTCGAGCACCTCGGTGACATGGGCCGGGTCCCCGGCGACCACCGCGACCGCGACCCCGGCGCGCCGGTGCAGGTCCTGGTGAGAGACCTCGGCGACGCTCACCACGTACGTGCGCTTGAGCTCGGCGATCAACGGCCGGAGCACCGCACGCTTCTGCTTGAGCGAGAACACCTCGCCCAGCAGCAGGTCGAACTCGAGCACGCCCACCCATGCCGCCATGCTCGGCAGGTTAGTGGCCGGTGCCGGTTCGTGGCGCCACGGCATGGCGGCGGGGCATGGTCGGCGGGGCACCGGTGCCGCGTCTGGGCGGTCCGTTGCAGACTGGGGCAACCGCACGCGGACGACGAGCGGCCAGCAGCGAAGGAGCCGAGTGAACCCACCTGTCCACCCTCCGAGGATCTTGGCCCTGGTGCAGGCCGGTGGCGCCGGCAGCCGGATGGACGTGCTGACTCGGGAGCTGCCCAAGCCGGCGCTGCCGTACGCCGGAGCCTTCCGCCTGATCGACGTGCCGCTCTCCAACCTGCGCAACTCAGGGGTGAGCGACGTCTGGGTCTCGGTGCAGTACCTCGGTCAGGCGCTGACCGACGTGATGGCCAACGGCAAGCCGTGGGACCTCGACCGGCATCGTGGCGGCTTCCGGGTGATCATGCCCGAGCAGGCCGGGCCACCGACCGAGGAGGGTTTCGTCGGCGGCAACGCCGAGGAGCTGCTGAGCAACCGGGACGCCATCCGGAGACATGGCGCCGACGCGGTCCTGGTGCTGAGCGCCGACCACGTGTACCGGCTGGACTACGCGGCGGTGGTGGCCGAGCACCTGCGTGTCGGCGCGGAGTGCACTGTCGTCACCACCGAGGTGACGCTGGAGGATGCCGGGCACCACGCGGTCGTGATCACCGACGACGACGGCCGGGTCGAGCGGGTGGACTACAAGCCGGGGCAGCCGGCATCGACGACGGTGGCTACAGAGGTGTTCGTCTACCGGCCCGAGTCGTTGGTCGAGGTGCTCGAGGAGCTGCTGCGCGAGCTGTCGGTCCGCGGCGCGGAGAGGACCGACGACGACAAGCCGGCCGATGGCAGCGCGCTCGGCGACTTCGGTGAGCACCTGCTGCCGGCCATGGTGCAGCGGGGGAAGGTGCACTCCTACCGGCTGCCGGGCTACTGGCGCGATCTGGGACGACCCGAGACGTACCTGGCGGCCCACCGCGACCTGCTCGCGGGCGAGGTGCCGCTGTTCCAGCCGGACTGGCCGATCACCACCACGGTGGAGAAGCGGGCTCCGGCCCGGATGCACCTGGGCTGCACGGTGGGGGACAGCATGATCAGCGACGGCTGCGAGATCTTCGGTGCCGTGCGCAACAGCGTGCTCGGGCCGGGCGTGGTCGTCGAGCCTGGCGGACAGGTACGCGACAGTGTGCTCTTCGCCGACGTGGTCGTCCGCAGTGGCGCCACCGTGGACTGGGCGATCGTCGATCACGACTGCGAGATCGGCAGCGGCGCCAGGGTCGGGTCCGGCAACCCCGGCGCTGTCCTCGATGCCGAGCGCATCGCGCTGCTCGGACCCGACTGCCGGATCGAGCCCGGGGCCCAGGTCGCCGCAGGTTCGCGGCTGGAACCGGGCACCATCGCCAGCTGAGACCAGGCTGTGCTCGACGGACCGGCGCCGTGGCATCGCTCCGTCTACGACAGTGGCTTCGGTCGCGAGACCGGACGTGGACATTGGATCCGACCCAACTGAGCGTGACCAAGAGTCTGGTCCGCGCGATCCGGTCCCAGTCGAGGATTGCGCTGAGTCTCCAGTGGTGATCGTTCTCAGCCCATCGTGAGCTCCTCGGCGAGCATCACGAGGATGCCGCTGGGGCCGCGAAGATAGGTGAGCTTGTAGACGTCCCCATAGGTCGCCACGCCGCGTAGCGGGTGACAGCCGTGCCTGGCGGCGGTGTGGAGAGCCTCGTCGATGTCGTCGACGGAGAAGGCGACGCGATGCATGCCGATCTCGTTGGGCAGGGTGGCACTCGTCTCGATCGCTTCGGGGTGAACGTACTCGAACAGCTCGATGCGACCGTTGCCGTCCGGCGTTTGGAGCATGGCGATGTTGGCGTGGTTGCCGTCGAGGCCGACGGCAGTATCGGTCCACTCTCCACTGACCGTGTCACGGCCGAGGAGGGTCAGGCCGAGGTCCGTGAAGAAAGCGATCGCCTCTTCGAGGTCGCGGACGGCGATGCCGACGTTCTCGAGTTTGATGGGCATGAGCTGCACGTTAGCGAGCCAACCTGTTCAGGTCGGTCGTTCGTGCGCTGGTGGGGGATGGTGCGCGGACCGGGCAGACGATGGACGATCATCGTGACGACACCGCGGCGCCGTGCCTTGAGCCTCGTAGGGCTGAACCGTGGTCTGATCGGCTGACCGAGTGGATCGGTGGAGAGGACGTGATGACAATGCGGTGGGGATCGTGAGAGCGGGCCGGTCGGAGCACACCCAGCTGCGTAACGATCGCCACCTCAGCGTGCACGACCTGAAGCGTCGGGTCAGCGAGGACGAGATCGACACGGTCGTCGTCGCCTTCACCGACATGCAGGGACGGCTGCAGGGCAAGCGGATGCATGCCGCCTACTTCGTCGACCACGTCCTCGAGCACGGGACGGAAGGCTGTAACTACCTGCTGAGTGTGGACGTCGACATGAACACCGTGTCGGGCTACGCCATGTCGTCCTGGGAACGTGGCTACGGGGACCTGGCGTTCGCGCTGGACACTGAGACACTCCGGCTGCTGCCTCACCTGCCGGGCACGGCGTTGGTGCAGTGCGATCTGCTCTGGCTCGACCATGCTCCGGTGGAGCAGTCGCCGCGGCGGATCCTGCAGCGGCAGGTGGATGCCGCCGCCGACCTCGGCTACCGGGCGCTGGCCGGCACCGAGCTGGAGTTCATCATCTTCGACAACTCCTACGAGGCTGCCTGGGCCGCCGGCTACACCGGGCTTACCCCGGCCAACCAGTACAACGTGGACTACTCGATCCTGGGTACGAGTCGGGTCGAGCCGCTGCTGCGCGAGCTCCGCAACAGCTTGTACGCCGCCGGGATGAACGTCGAGTCGGCCAAGGGCGAGTGCAACCTCGGCCAGCACGAGATCGGCTTCCGCTACGACGACGTGATGATCACCGCAGACAACCACGCGGTCTACAAGACGATGGCCAAGGAGATCGCGGCCCAGCACGGCAGGGCGATCACGTTCATGGCGAAGTTCGACGAGCGGGAGGGCAACTCCTGTCACGTCCATCTGTCGCTGCGTGGCGCCGACGGCTCGCTGGTGTTCGGCAGCGGCGTCGAGCGGACCCCGCTCCACGACCACTTCGTCGCCGGCCTGCTCGCGACGATGGCCGACTTCACCCTGCTCTATGCCCCGAACGTCAACTCGTACAAGAGGTTCACTGACGCGTCCTTCGCGCCGACGACGATCTCCTGGGGAACCGACAACCGCACCTGCGCGGTGCGGCTGGTCGGGGTCGGGCCCAGCGCCCGGCTGGAGAACCGGGTCCCCGGCGGTGACGTCAACCCCTACATCGTTCTGGCGGCCATGATCGCGGGCGGCCTGCACGGCATCCGCGCCGAGCTGCCGCTGGAGCCCGAGCTGGTCGGCAACGCCTACACCTCCGGGCGGCCCAGGTTGCCGCGCACGCTGCGTGCGGCCCGAGACGCGTTCTGCGACTCCGCGGTGGCTCGCGACGCGTTCGGCAACGAGGTCGTCGACCACTACACCCACCTGGCCGACTCCGAGCTGACCGCCTTCGAGTCGGCGGTCACCGACTGGGAGCGTCGGCGTGGCTTCGAGAGGATGTGACAGATGAGTGGCAGGGTTGCCGGCCGAGTCGCCGTCATCACCGGAGGGTGCTCCGGCATCGGGCTGGCCAGTGCCCGGCGGTTGGCGGCCGAAGGAGCCGAGATCGTGATCGGCGACCTCGACGACGAGGCCGGTGAGCGGATCGCCGGCGAGCTCGGCGGACTGTACCGACACGCCGACGTGACCGACCCCGACCAGGTCGAGACCCTGTTCGCCACGGCCAAGCAGACCTACGGCTCGGTGGACATCGCCCTCAACAACGCAGGCATCTCCCCACCCGACGACGACTCCATCCTGGACACCGACCTGGAGGCGTGGCGCCGGGTCCAGGAGGTCAACCTGACCAGCGTCTACCTGTGCTGCAAGGCGGCCCTGCCGTACATGCTCGAGCAGCAGCGCGGCTCCATCATCAACACGGCCTCGTTCGTGGCGGTGATGGGAGCAGCCACCTCTCAGATCTCCTACTCGGCTTCCAAGGGCGGCGTGCTGTCGATGTCGCGGGAGCTGGGGGTGCAGTTCGCGCGGACCGGGGTCCGGGTCAACGCCCTGTGTCCCGGCCCGGTCAACACGCCGCTGCTCCAGGAGCTGTTCGCCGCCGACCCCGAGCGCGCTGCCCGGCGACTCGTACACGTTCCGATGGGGCGGTTCGCCGAGCCGGAGGAGATCGCCGCCGCCGTCCTGTTCCTGGCCTCCGACGAGTCGTCCTTCGTCACCGCCAGCACGTTCCTGGTGGACGGCGGCATCTCCGCCGCGTACGTGACTCCGTTGTGAACGATGTGCCGCCCCTGCCACCGCCTACGGTGACCGGCATGACTCGGCTCACCGTCTGTCGTCTGGTGCTCGCCACGGTGCTGCTGGTCCTGGTCGGGCTGCTCGGCCCGTCCCCGGCCCGGGCCTGTGCCTGCGGCGGCTTCGTCGCCGCTGACGGGGAGCAGGTCGCCGCGAACGCCGAGTACGCGGTGCTGACCCACGACGGCAGCACCGAACGAGTGCTGCTGTCGATGAGCACGCTGGCGAGCACGCCCGACGCCGCGCTGCTGATCCCGACCCCTGCTCCGGCCGAGGCCGCGCTGGCCGAGACCGCCTTGTTCCCCGAGCTCGAGCAGCTGACGGCACCGGAGCAGGTGGTGACGTACCGCTGGTGGCCGCGGTTGACCAGCGGTGACTCCGCGGGCGCGCCGGGAGCGGCCGGCGGTGCCCCGGTCTCGGTGCTGAAGGTCCGGCAGCTGGGCGACCTCGAGGTCACCACGCTCGCGGCCAGCGACGCCACCGCGCTGTCCGACTGGCTGGACTCGCACGGCTACGTGATGCGGGACGGGTTCGCGACCGCGCTGCAGCCGTACGTGTCGGAGGGCTGGTTCTACACGGCCATCCGGCTGACCACCGACGCCGACGACCTCAGTGGCGCGCTCCAGCCGCTGGACCTGACCTTTTCCTCCGATGGTCTGGTCTACCCGATGCGGTTGTCCGCTGCGGCACCCGGGTCGCAGTTCGTACGGACCTTCGTGTTCGCCGACCACCGGGTGCGTCGCACCGACCCGACCGCTGACCAGGGCCACGCCGACCTCCGGTTCGCCGGCCGGATCGACCCGACCGCCGTGACGTCCTCGGCGCTGGTCTCGATCGTCGGCGAGCAGCCGTACCTCACCGTGACCGAGCAGTACTTCAGCGCCCCGAGCGGTCAGATCGTCTCGGACTTCACCTTCGAGCAGGCCCCCTCCGACACCCCCTACCGTCGGAGCACGTACGTGGTCCGGACCCGCACCGTCCTCGGGCTGCCGGCCGGCCCGGTGCTCGTCGCCGTCGGTGTGCTGGCCCTGAACCTGGCCGTGGCCGGCGCTTTGGTGTGGCGGCGTCGGAGGGCCAGCCACGCATGACGTGGGACCAGACAGCAGAATGCCGGGCATGAGCCGACCGGTGATCGGGATCTCGACCTATCGCGAGCAGGCCAGGTTCGGCGCGTGGAACACCTCAGCCGACCTGCTGCACGCCACCTACGCCCGGTCGGTCGAGGCCGCCGGCGGGGTCGCGGTGCTGCTGCCGCCGCAGACCAGCGGTGCGGCCGAGATCGTACCGAGGCTGGACGGGCTGATCATCGCCGGCGGTGCCGACGTGGAACCCGCCCGGTACGGGGCACTGCCGCACCCTCGGTCCCAGACCTGGCGTCCTGACCGGGACGCGTGGGAGTGGGGATTGCTGGACGCAGCCGACGCCGCCGAACGTCCCGTGCTCGGGATCTGCCGCGGCATGCAGCTGATGGCCGTCCGGGCCGGCGGCAGTCTGGAGCAGCACCTGCCGGACGTGGTCGGACACAGCGAGCACGCCCCGGCCCCGGGTGCCTTCGGCTGGACCCCGATCCGTACCGAGTCGGGATCTCTGGTCCGGTCCTTGGTCGGCGACCACGTCCAGGTCAGCTGCTCCCACCACCAGGCGGTGGCCAAGCACCCGGGGTTCGAGGTGACCGCTCGCGCCGCCGACGGCACGATCGAGGCGATGGAGGATCCGGAGCGGCCGTTCTGGCTGGCGGTGCAGTGGCACCCCGAGTACGGCGACGACTACGGGCTGTTCCGCGGCCTCGTCTCGGCGAGCCGATCTGGAGCCGCGGCCGGGTCCGGGCTGTAGAGCACGCCGCCCGATCGGTACGGCAGCGGCTCCACCCGGCTCAGCCCCGGGTCGTCCTCGGCGAAGGTGCGGACCGGTCCGGGACCGGTCTGCCAGGTCTCGAACCGTACGGTCACCCGACCCAGGCCGGCGCCCCACACCCAGCCGCGGCCGTGCTCGGTGTGCTCCACGTCCGCGCCGGGCAGCCATCGGTGGCCACGGCGACCGGTGACGCCCGCCACCGGCACCTGCTCGTCGTTCGGCGTTGCCGGCTCCGACGCCTCGATTGCAGGGGCTGCGGGCGGATCATCAAGATCGAAGAGGAGGTCCTGCACCGCCTCTGTCAGACCGGCGACCCCGACCCCGAGCAGCCGGATGCCGCCGGTGAGCTCGGTGCTGTCCAGCAGGCCCCGAGCCAGCCCCGCGATGGCGTCGGGGGAGTCGACGGGGGACTGCAGGGTGGTCGAGCGGGTGTGGGTGGAGAAGTCGTGGCGGCGGATCTTCACGGTGACGGTCCGGGCGAACAGGCCCGCCGCGCGAAGTCTGCTCGCGACCTGGCGGGCGTGCCGGTCGCAGATCGCGGTCAAGGTGTGTCGGTCGACCAGGTCGGTCTCGAAGGTGTCCTCGACCGAGATCGACTTCGTCTCACGCTCCGGCTCCACCGGGCGGTCGTCGTGCGCGTACGCCAGCTCGGTCAGCCCCTGGGCGTGCGCCTTACCGAGGATCTGGGCCAGCTCGGTCGTCGAGACCCGCTGCAGATCGGCGACGGAGCGGACACCGATCCGCTGCAGCTTCTCCCGGCTCACCGGGCCGACCCCGGGGATCACGTTGACCGGCAGCGGTTCGATCAACGGCACCTCGGCGCCTGGTGCGACGACGACCAGACCGTCCGGCTTGCCCAGCTCGGTGGCCAGCTTCGCGATGAACTTGGAGCTGCCGATCCCGACCGAGGCGGTCAGGCCGCCGGTCGCCGCCGCGAGCTCGGCCTTCAGCTCGGCCACCAGCCGACGCAGCCCGGCATCGGTGAGCTCGACCGGGCGCGACGCCTGGGCCAGGTCGACGAACGCCTCGTCCAGCGACAGCGGCTCCACCGCCGGCGAAAGGTCACGAAGGAGGCCCATCACCACCCGGCTGGCCGCACGGTAGGCGTCGAACCGTCCGGCCAGGAACGCCGCGTGTGGCGCGCGTCGTCGGGCCTCGTGCGCCGGCATGGCGGAGCGGACACCGAACACCCGAGCCTCGTACGATGCGGTGGCCACGACGCCACGCTGCCCGATCCCCCCGACCACGACGGCCTTGCCGCGCAACGACGGCTTGTCGCGCTGCTCCACCGCCGCGAAGAACGCGTCCAGGTCCAGATGCAGCACGGAGGACTGGGATCGCACCGAAGAAGTTTCCCGCACTCGCTGGGATCACCCTTCGACCCGGCTACTTCGTCGTCGTTCGAAGCGACGTTTACATTGTTCACGTTACCGGCTGGTATCTTCTCGTCCGCTGCTCGTGGCACTGTCGCCTCCGGGTAAGAATGGTGCGTTCGACAGACCGAGAGGACCGAGCTGATGGACAGCTGGCCGGGTAAGCCCTATCCCCTGGGCGCCACGTTCGACGGGAGCGGAGTCAACTTCGCCCTGTTCTCCGAGGCTGCCTCGCGGGTCGAGCTCTGCCTTCTCGACGACGATCGCCAGGAGACCCGGATCGAGCTGAGCGAGGTGGACGGCTCGGTCTGGCACACGTACCTGCCCGGCATCCAGCCGGGGCAGCGCTATGGCTACCGGATCCACGGTCCGTACGATCCGATGAACGGCCACCGCTGCAATCCGGCCAAGTTGCTGCTGGATCCGTACGCCAAGGCGATCGACGGCATGGTGGACGGTGACGAGTCGCTGTACTCGTACCGGTTCGGCGATCCGACCGCGTTCAACGACGCCGACTCCAAGGACCACACCATGCTCTCGGTGGTGGTGAACCCGTTCTTCGACTGGGGACACGACCGCCCGCCCGGCCACGAGTACCACGAGTCGGTCATCTACGAGATGCACGTCAAGGGTCTGACGATGACCCATCCCGGCGTCCCCGACGACGTCCGGGGAAGCTACGCCGCGATCGGTCATCCCGCGATCATCGAGCACCTGAAGTCACTCGGGGTGACCGCGGTCGAGCTGCTGCCGGTACACCAGTTCGTCAACGACTCCCACCTGGTCGAGCAGGGGCTGTCCAACTACTGGGGCTACAACACGATCGGCTTCCTCGCTCCGCACAACGGCTACTCCAGCACCGGCACGCTCGGGCAGCAGGCCACCGAGTTCAAGGGAATGGTCCGGGCGCTGCACGCCGCCGACATCGAAGTGATCTTGGACGTGGTCTACAACCACACCGCCGAGGGCAACCAGATGGGGCCGACGATCGCCTTCCGTGGCATCGACAACGCCATGTACTACCGGCTCGTCGACAGCGACAAGTCGCACTACTACGACACCACGGGCACCGGCAACAGCCTGCTGATGCGCAGCCCGCACGTGCTGCAGCTGATCATGGACTCGCTGCGCTACTGGGTGCAGGAGATGCACGTCGACGGCTTCCGCTTCGACCTGGCCGCGACGCTGGCCCGGCAGTTCCACGAGGTCGACAAGCTGTCGGCCTTCTTCGACATCATCCAGCAGGACCCGGTGGTCTCGCAGGTGAAGCTGATCGCCGAGCCGTGGGATCTCGGCGACGGCGGCTACCAGGTCGGCAACTTCCCCCCGTTGTGGACGGAGTGGAACGGCAAGTACCGCGACACCGTCCGCGACTACTGGCGTGGCGAGCCCAGGAGCCTCGGGGAATTCGCCTCGCGCCTGACCGGGTCGTCGGATCTGTACAACCACTCCGACCGCCGGCCCACCGCCTCGATCAACTTCGTGATCGCCCACGACGGCTTCACCCTGCGCGATCTCGTGTCCTACAACGAGAAGCACAACCAGGCCAACGGCGAGAACAACAACGACGGCGAGAGCCACAACCGGTCCTGGAACTGCGGAGTCGAGGGGCCGACCGACGACCCCAAGATCAACGCCATGCGGCTGCGGCAGCAACGCAACTTCATCACCACGCTGATGCTCAGCCAGGGCGTGCCCATGCTGGCCCACGGCGACGAGCTGGGCCGGACTCAGGGCGGCAACAACAACGTGTACGCCCAGGACAACGAGATCTCCTGGGTGAACTGGGATCTGGACGCCGACCAGAAGGATCTGCTGGCCTTCACGTCGGCGGCCATCGAGCTGCGCCGCAAGCACCCTGTCTTCCGCCGACGCCGCTTCTTCGCCGGCGACGCGGCCCACGGTGGCAAGAGCGAGCTGGGCGACATCGAGTGGTTCCGCCCCGACGGGAACCAGATGGACGAGGGCGACTGGAACTCGGGCTTCGCCCGCAGTCTGATGGTCTTCCTCAACGGTGACGCGATCCCCGAGCTGGACGCCATGGGACGGTCGATCAGCGATGATCACTTCCTGCTGCTGTTCAACGCGTGGTCGGAGCCGATCAGCTTCACGCTGCCGGGAAAGGCGTGGGGGAGCAACTGGGCGGTGCGGCTGGACACCTCGACCGGAGCGGTCGACCCGGTCGAGGCCAGGCCCTGGCGAGCCCGGACGAAGCACTCCATCCAGCCGCACTCGATGGTGGTGTTGTCCACCACAGTGGTGCCGGAGGAGGAACGGCAGGCGTCCCGGTCGCGCGCGGAACGAGTCACCCCGACGATCGCGCGCACCTCTCAGCGACGGTGATCGGGTGACGGGCGAGGATGGAACCATGCGCCCGAACATCCTCTACCTGCACACCCACGACACCGGCCGCTACATCCAGCCGTACGGGGCGCCGGTATCCACGCCACGCCTGCAGCGGTTCGCGGAAGAAGGTGTGCTGTTCCGGCACGCACACTCGGCAGCGCCCACCTGCTCGCCGAGTCGGGCGGCCCTGCTGACCGGTCAGGCGCCGCACAGCGCGGGCATGATGGGCCTTGCCCACTGGGGCTTCGGCCTGGCCGACGTACGTCAGCATCTGGCGCACACCTTGGGCGCCGCCGGTTACCACACGGCGATGGTGGGCCAGCAGCATGTGACCGAGCCACTCGACCACACGGCTCTGGGTTACGCCGAGCTCCTGCCCAGCACCGGCCCGCGCGCGGCCGAGTTGCTGCCCGGCGTGCTCGACTTCCTGGGTCGCGATCATGACCGACCCTTCTTCTGCTCGGTCGGTCTGTTCGAGACCCACACGATGACCGACGGTGGCGGGACGTTCGGGTATCCCGGTGAGGACGATCGTTATGTCGGCGTGCCGGCCCCGCTCCCGTCGACGCCGGCGACCAGGTCCGACCTGGCCAGCTTCCACGCGTCGGCCACGGTGGCTGACGACACGTACGGACAGATCCTGGACGCGATCGACAACGCGGGTCTGCGGGGGTCGACGCTGGTGATCATCACCACCGACCACGGTCTGCCGCTGCCCGGCATGAAGGGGACGCTCACCGAAGCCGGCACCGGCGTGTTGTTGATCCTGCGTGGGCCCGGTGGATTCTCCGGCGGGCAGGTGTGTGACGCGCTCGTCAGCCAGATCGACCTGTTCTCCACCCTGTGCGACCTGCTCGATCTCGATCGGCCCGCCTGGTTGCAGGGACGCTCTTTGCTGCCGGCCGTTCGCGACGGCGTGGAGGTGAACGAGGCGGTCTTCACCGAGTCGACGTATCACGTCAGCTACCAACCGCAGCGGTGTATCCGTACTCAGCGCTGGTCGTTGATCACCGACTTCGGCGACTGGCGCAAACCGAGACTGGCCAACGTGGACGACTCGGCGAGCAAGGCCGAGTGGGTGGCCGGCGGCTGGGCGAACCGGTCGCTGCCGGCTGAGCGCCTGCACGACCTGCTGCTCGATCCGCTGGAGCAGACCAATCTGGTCGATGACCCGGCGTACGCCGAGGTGCTGGCCGACCTCCGCCGTCGGCTGGCCGCCTGGATGGAGCGCACCGACGACCCGCTGCTCCGCGGTCCGGTACCGGCGCCGGGACGTCCGCCGCTGCCCGACGACGCGCTGTCACCCGCGTACCCAGATAGAGCCCGCTGACGCACTGCTCCCACCGCCCACGTCATGCAGAGGGTGCGTCGGGTAGGTAGGGAGTGCGCCAGCTCGGTCGATAGGGTCCGGAACATGTCCTACACCGCAGCCGACGACCGCTACGACGTCCAGCCCTACCGCCGTTGTGGACGCAGCGGGGTGCTGCTGCCCGCCGTCTCCCTCGGTTTCTGGCACAACTTCGGGGATGACAAACCGCTCGAGACCCAGCGAGCCATCATGCGGCGGGCCTTCGATCTCGGCGTCACCCACTTCGACCTTGCCAACAACTACGGCCCGCCGTACGGGTCGGCCGAGAGCAATGTGGGGCGGATCCTGGCCGAGGACTTCGGCGCGTACCGCGACGAGCTGCTGATCTCCACCAAGGCCGGCTGGGACATGTGGCCCGGCCCGTACGGGAACCTCGGATCCCGGAAGTACCTGACGGCCAGCCTCGACCAGTCGCTGAGACGTCTCCGAGTGGATTATGTCGACATCTTCTATCACCACCGGCCCGACCCGGACACGCCCTTGGAGGAGACGATGGGGGCGCTGGACGCGATCGTCCGGGCGGGCAAGGCGCTCTATGTCGGTGTCTCCTCCTACTCCGCCGAGCACACCGCCAAAGCCGCGGGGATCCTGCGTGACCTCGGCACCCCGATGCTGATCCACCAGCCGTCCTACTCGATGTTCAACCGCTGGATCGAGACTGATCTGCTCGCCGTGCTGGATCGTGAGGGCGTCGGCTGCATCGCCTTCACCGCTCTGGCTCAAGGGCTGCTCACCGACCGCTATCTGGAGGGCATTCCCGCCGACTCACGGGCTGCGGCGGGCAAGTCGTTGTCCACCGAGATGGTCAACGACGAGAACCTGGCGCGGATCCGGGCGCTGAACGAGATCGCCCAGAGTCGTGGCCAGACGCTGGCGCAGCTGGCGCTCGCGTGGGTGCTTCGTGACTCGCGGATGACCTCCACCCTGATCGGGGCGAGCAGCGTGAGGCAGCTCGAGGACAACGTGGCATCCGCCAGCAACCTCGACTTCACCGACGCCGAGCTCTCCGCCATCGACGAGCACGCGGTGGACTCAGGCGTCGACCTGTGGGCCGGGGCTCGAGAGGCGACC
>Ga0190275_10000814_pt1 | contig 24798 bp, 32 predicted proteins | sample Popmic550T_FD_133745 | JGI IMG/M metagenome (GOLD analysis project Ga0190275, IMG submission 133745) | Populus adjacent soil microbial communities from riparian zone of Yellowstone River, Montana, USA - 550 T | ecosystem: Environmental > Terrestrial > Soil > Riparian zone > Trees stand | place...
GATGACGTCGGGGCCGAGCTTCTTTCGGATCCGGGTGACGAAGACCTCGATCGTGTTCGAATCGCGGTCGAAATCCTGGTCGTAAATATGCTCGATCAGCTCGGTGCGGCTGACCACCTTGCCTTTGTGGTGCATGAGGTAGGAGAGCAATTTATATTCCTGGGCGGTGAGCTTCACCGGCTCGCCGTCGAGCGTGACCTTGCCCGAGCGGGTGTCGAGCCGGACGTCGCCGGCGGTCAGCTCCGACGAGCTGTTGCCCGAGGCGCGGCGGATGAGGGCGCGCAGTCGGGCAATGAGCTCCTCGGTCTGGAACGGCTTGGCGAGGTAGTCGTCGGCGCCGGCGTCCAGTCCGGCGACCTTGTCGGACCAGCTGTCGCGGGCGGTCAGGACCAGCACCGGAACGGCGATGCCCTCCTTGCGCCAACGGTCGAGGACGGTGAGCCCGTCGATTTCGGGAAGGCCGAGATCGAGGATGATCGCGTCGTAGCTTTCGGTCGAGCCGAGATAATGGCCGTCCTCGCCGTCGGTAGCGAGATCGATCGCATAGCCGGCGCCTTCGAGCGTCGCCCGCAGCTGGCGCCCCAGATTGGGCTCGTCTTCGACGATCAGGACCCGCATCTCACTCCCCTGTCTTTCATGTGCGCGGCGACATTAACCGCCCAACCAGTGCCATGGCCAATTGTTTCAGCACGTCGTCCCAGCGAAGGCTGGGACCCCGGAAGGTGAAAGGCGCGGTGTCCTTCACCCGCCGGGGCCCCAGCCTGCGCTGGGGCGACGTGCAAGGTCAAAACCCGGATTTGCCGATCACCTCGCCGGTGCGGGCGTCGACGTCGATCCAGACGACGCGCTGCCCGCGCAGGAACTTGAGACGGTAACGCCCGATATCGGCATAATATTCGGGGCCGAGATAATCGAAGCCGCGCATCTGGGGAACGATCCGCTGCTCGATCGCCCGGAGCGGAATGATCCGGCCGGCCTGGGTGCCCCTGATCGCGGATTCCTGGTCGCGCTCGCGCGGGCGGGCCTCGGCCGGGACGGAGGCGGCTGCGGTCAAGGCCGTCGAGGCGATGAGAAAGGCGGAAAGGATACGCATCGGGGGTTACTGCTTTTGTTGTTCGGGAGTTGGCATAGAGCCGAACCATTGAATAGCCCATGAATGCGCGCGTCAGGCGCCGGACATGTGGGTCGGACGGCGAGCGCTCACCGCCGCCCGTGCTCCTGGAACCGGTTTCCGCCGGGATGACGTGCACGGTCCGTCGCTTCGGCCTTGGCTTTGCCGGCATCGCCGTGCTGAGGCGGCGGGATGAACGCTATCAGGAATGCGACCTTCGTGGCGGTGGCGGCTCTACTGGCCGGCTGCGCGGGCGGGCCCGCTCCCGCTCCGGCGCCCGAGCGCCCGCGCCCCGTCCGCCCGGCGCCGCCGCCGGTGGTCGCATCGCCGCAGGCCGAGACCGGCGCCGAAGACTGGCGGGACCAGCCGCTCGCGCTCGGCGACTGGAGCTACGATTCCGCCGCCGGCGAAGCCCGCTATGGCGACTTCAGGCTCCGCTGCGACAGCGCCCGGCGGCAGATCCTCCTGTCGCGCGCCGGCGCGTCCGGGCCGCTTCGGCTCCGCACCACTTATGGAGAGCGCCTGTTGCCGGCCGGCGCGGCGCTCGCCGCCGCCGATCCTATCCTAGACGAGCTGGCTTTCAGTCGAGGGCGTTTCACCGTCGAAGCGCAGGGCTCCGCGCCTTTGATCCTGCCCTCCTGGCCCGAGCCGGCCCGGGTCATCGGCGATTGCCGCGACTGAGTGGGGATTCCGTCGGCGCCGGTCAGCGCCGCAGGCGGTCGATCAGCTCGAGAGCGCGGCAGCGGAGAGGTGACGCGCGAGGGCCGGAGAGGGCGCGCGCGAAGCGGAAATAGTAAGGCCAAAAAAGTTCAAAACAAGCCTTGCGCGGCGATTCGCGATGATTCATGTTCCTCCTCGCCACAACAAAGCGAAAGGAGGTGATCCGATGTCTCATGGTTCAGCTAAGAGGTCGGGTTTGCTCGTTCGGGGGATGAAGGCCTAGCCTTCTGGGTCTCCCGGGCTGGAGCATCCGGCCGCTGACCATGTCGGAGGGTCGTCGCACGCAGGTGCGGCGGCCCTTCAACTTGTCCGGTGGGGCAGGAACGACGCGCCGGGCGCGAGCGTTCAGACGTGCATGACCGAGAAGCTTCCCGCGGACCAGGGCCGCGCCCCCCAGCTCTACGATGAGCAGCTCCAGCGCCAGCAGCAGGAGAAGATGCTGATGCGGGCCAAGGAGGCGAGGTCGGATCTCTTGAATCCCTCCCATCGATGAGATGGGGAGGGGACTATGCGAAGCCCGGTGGAGGGATAGCTGCTTAATGTGATCTAAGCAGCATTGGAGACACGCGTTTCGCCAGATACCCCTCCACCGCCCTTCGGGCGATCCCCCTCCCCACGGTTTCGCCGCGGGAAGGATGAACGGTCTCAGTTCGCGCTGATGCCTTTGTGGATCTGCTCCCACTGCTCGTGGCCCGAGCGGACCGACTGGTAGCATTCGCGGATCAGGCGCTGGGTCTCGACCGACACCTTCTCGTCGGCCAAAGCGGTTTCCCACTTGCCGTTGAGATAGGATTCGCCGCGATCGACCTCGGCGACGACCGCCTTGTCGTCGCGGCCGGTGACGGCGTCGCGAAGCGAGAGAAATTGGCGATGGGCCTTGGCGAGCAGTCCGCCTTCCTCTTCCGGGGTGCCGCCGAGTTCGACGACTCGGCGGCGCAATCGGCCGACGACCTCTTCACGCTCCTGGGCGCGCTGGCGGAAGATCTCGGCGAATTGCTCATTGGTCGCCTCGCCGGCGGAATGGCGATAGCCGTCCACGCTGTCGATGGTGGTCTCGATGAGGCTGTTGAGGACGGTTGCGTCATGTTCGTTGAACATAGGATCTCCTGTCATGGGGGTTCGCGGACTAAACCCACGGCAGGTCCGTAAGGGTCCGTGGCGGAACGGGAATAAGCGGCAGGACGTTCAACGTACCGGAAGGAATCACGGATGGCCGAAGACAAGAGCGAGCGGGGACAGCCTGCGACCTTCGATCCCAAGACGGGCGAAGTGCACGGCTCGGGCTCCGGGGCCGGGGGCGGCGGCAATGCCGCCGAAGATTACGACCAGGATTCGATGGCCGGCTCCGGCGCCGAGCCGCCGCACGGGCCGCGCTCGGCGGACGAGGCGGCGGATCGTCCGATCGACAGTGACGAAGGCGACTGAAATGACCGGCAAGGGACATCCGCTCCCGGGCAGCGACGAAGCCCGGCACAATGAAATTCCCGAGGATCTGGCCGAGGAAAAAGGCCGGGGCGACGACAGCCGGCCGGTCGTCCAGCCCGGCCGCGACGCCGTCGATCCGGACGGCCGGCCCTACCGTTACGACGACAACGGCCGCGCGGAGAAGATCTAGCCCGTCGCCTCCCCGACGCGAAGCGGTGGGAGGGGAACCAAAACGTGGAAGATTTAGCTTTGGCGCATCCCGGCACCGGTCCGGCGCTCGGCCCGGAGCCGACGGCCCGATCCGGCGTTGAACAGGCTCCCAATATATCAGCCAGGAGCATGATCATGGCAAATCAGAACACTCAGGACGGCGGTTTTTCGGGCGGCGGCCTGCAGCAGTCGCAGTCGGGCGGCGACAGCGGCGAGTTCGGCGGCAATCGTGACCAGCAGCAGCAGGGCGGCCAGCAGGGCAGCGGCGGCTTCGGCAATGCCCGGAATCAGGAGGAGCAGGAGAGCGGCACGGACCTTCGCCAGGGCGGCGGCAGCTCCGACGAGCAGTCGCGCGGTGAGAAATTCGACGAAGCCCAAGGCGGAGGCCGCGGCGATTCCGATATCCAGCAGGACCAGCAGGGCGGCCAGGGTCAGGGCCAGCAGGACCAGCAGGGCGGCCAGGGTCAGGGCCAGCAGAACCAGCAGGGCGGCAAGGGTCAGGGCCAGCAGGACCAGCAGGGCGGCCAGGGCCAGTACCAGCAGGACCAGCAGGGCGGCCAAGCCGATCAGGGCGGCTTCCAGCAGGACCAGCAGGGCGGCCGGTCGCAGCGCGAAGGCGGTTCCGAGATCGAGCGGGACCAGTAGTCCGGCCAGGACCGCGGTCAGGGCGAGAGCGGGATCGAGTCCGAGGGCGACCAGCGCTAGCTCGAGCGCCTGAATGAACGACCGGAAGGGCCGTCCCTCGGGGCGGCCCTTCTTGCTGAGCGTGGCGCGAAAAGGAACTACTCGCCGTGCCGCGAGTCTGTTACGCATCAGTTACAAGATCAGGAGACCGACATGGCGAATAAAGGTTCGGACCAGGGCGGCTCGGGTGGCCCGAAAGGCAAGGACGGCGGCTCGGGCGGGGTCCTTCCCGACGCCCTCAAGGAGGCTGGCGCGCGCGCCGCGGAACTGGCTCAGAATCCGGTCGCCCGCTCGATGCTCGCCGCCGGCCTCGTCACCGCCGCGGCGGCGCTGACCGCCAATGCGCGCGTGAGGAAGAGCGTTCGCGATGCCGGCCGCGACGCCCTCGACACGGCCGAGGCCGCCGCCGACAGCGCCAGCAAGATCGGCGCGGCCATCGTCACCGCGGCGACTGATGCGGTTCGGCGCCTGCTCGCCGGAACCGAGGACGGCGCCGCGGCGGCTACGGACTCGGGCTCGTCCGCCGGACGCAAGAGCGGCGCGACGTCGAGCCGGAGCAAGGCTTCGGCCAAGCCGGCCGGAGCGAAGGCCGGCAAGGCGAGCGGCACCCGGGCCAAGAGCGCCAAGGCGGCCGGCGCCGCGACCGGAACGGCGACCGCCGCACGCGGCAAGGCCGCGGCCTCAGGCGGGCGCGGCAAGACCGGCGCGGCGGCTTCGGCCGGCAAGCCCGCGGGCGGACGCGCCAAGGCCTCGGTCGGACGTGCCAAGGCCGCCGGAGCGGCTGCGGGCGGCAAGGGACGGTCGAGCGCCGGCGGATCGGCCGGAAGCTCCGCTACGAAGACCTCGAAAGGCGGCGGCCGCAAGAGCGGCGGCTCGGCGGCCTCCACCTCGGGCGGAAGCGGCGGTTCGGAAGGCTCGGGCGGCTAGACCCGGAGGGGATCAAGGCCGCCATGACGAGTGATGCGGATTTAGCGCCCGATGCCCTGGCCCTGTGCTTTCCCCTGCGGGGCGCGGGCTAGAGCATGATCATTTTAGACTGAAGCGCTGTCTCATCCCGTCATGCTGAACTTGTTTCAGCATCCAGCTTTCCGCTTCCCGGGCGAGCGAGCAGCTGGACCCTGAAACAAGTTCAGGGTGACGCCGATGTCGGGAAAAAATCCGCGATTCATTCTCAAGCGATCACGCTCTAGAAGCTCATCCGTCCGCCCAGCGCGAAGACGAGCACGCGCTGGCTGTGGGCCCGCCCGTCGGTCAGGATGTCGGTCTGCGCCGGAGTTCCCGCATAGAAGCGCTCGTCCCGGCTGATCGGGCTGTTCTCGAGATCGGTATAGCCCGCCGCCGCGTCCAGCGACATGTGGCCGTTCATCCGGTAGCTCGCTCCGACATTGTAATCGACCCGGTCGGCGTCGGGCACGCGCGGGTCGCGGCCGGCGTCGCGGGTCGGGGTCGGATCGAGCTGCACTCCCGCCCGAAGAGTCAGCCGGTCGCCGATCGCCTGGTCGAAGCCCATGGCGAGGCTCCACGTATCCTTGTAATTCTGGACGATCGCGTTGTTGATCGGTGCGGCGATCTCGATCCGGTCGAACTTGCTCCATCCGAAATGGACCGCCTGGGCATTGAGAGTCAGGCCCTCGGCAATTCCGATCCGGGCGCCGACGGTGAGCTGCCAGGGCGTGGTGAAGCGCGCCACCGTCTGCGCGCGCTGGTTGCGCGCGGCGAGGGGGCCGGCGAGGCCGCTGATTTCGACCGGGCCCTTGAGCTTGTGGTCGACCGCCGACTTGTAGGCGATCCCGATCGTCACCCGATCGGCCGGTTTCAGCTGGACCCCGGCGCTCCATCCCCAGTCCCAGCCGTTGCCGGTGAGCCTGAGGCGGCCGTCGGCCGAGCCGGGCGTCAGATTGGGGAGCGCGTTGGACAGCCAGGCGTCGCTATATTGGACGTTCAACGCCGCTCCGACGCTGAGCCAGTCGGTCGCCTTGAACGCGACCGAAGGCTGGAAGTCGAGGGTGAGAAGACGGCTTCGAATCGCGGAATAACGCTGCCAGCCGGACGGGTCGTAATCGCTGGTGAAGCTGAACGGGGCGGTGACGGCAAGCCCGATCGCGACCCGGTCGGTGATCGGAAGCGCGAAAGCATTGTGCGGCGCGACGCCCCGGACGATCGGGTCGCGAAGCTGCGAAGGTCCGCCCACCGCCTCGGGCGGGACGCCCGGCCGGTCGATCAACGTGCCGGCGTCGTCGACCCGGCCGCTGGGCAGAATGGCGGTCGCGCCGAACGCCGCTTCGCGCTCGGTGGCTCCAGCGATCGCCGCCGGGTTCCACCATAGCGACGCCGGACCCTGATCGGCGACCTCTCCGGAGTTCGCTCGACCCCATCCCCTAACCGATTGTTCCTGAAGATAGAATCCGGCGGCCTCGGCGGTTCCGGAAACGGTCATAACCAGGGCGGCGGTCGTCCCGAAAAGTAACAGGCGCCTCTCGGCATTGCTGCGCGCGCCCGGTTTCCCAATCATCTTTTCCCCCCGACGCTAAACCGTACCACCCTCGCATTCGCTAAGGGTTAGAAACGAAATCTTTGTTTCTCAACCTTTTTAATTTGTATCCGAAATGGATATTTGACGGTCCTTTTCCGGATCAATACGAGCCTCTCTTGCAACACCTAAACGGTTAACGCTCGAAACGTGCTTCCGACCAATTGTTCCCCAGCCGCTTATATGCTTACTTCCGCGTACACCAAATGCTTGGGGCAAAATGATGAATCACCATTTCGGTCTTCCGACTTCCGAAGAGGCGATCCCGATGGCCGTCGCCGTGGAGGGTCGCGCGGGGACGCCCCTGCAGCATCGCGAACGGCCGGCGGGCACCCGCCTGTTTGACCTTGGCCAGCTCGAAGTCCGCTGGGACGCCGAGGTCGGCACCTTGTGGACTCACATGACGCCCGTCGATCGCCCGAATTTCAACCGCGCCATGCTGCGCGACTTTCAACGCTGGCAGGCGGAGATCGGCCGCGAGTTCGCGGATCCGAACGAGGGGCTCAAATATCTCGTTCTCGGCTCGCGCTTCCCGGGCATTTTTAACCTGGGCGGCGATCTCGAGCTGTTCGCCCGCTTCATCCGAAATGGCGATCGCGACGGCCTCATTCGCTACGGCCGCGACTGCGTCTCCATTCTCCACAACAACATGCGCCGGCTCGAACTGCCGATCGTCACCATCGCCCTCGTCCAGGGCGACGCGCTCGGCGGCGGTTTCGAGGCGGTTCTGAGCTTCAACGTGATCGTCGCCGAGAAAGGGTCGCGTTTCGGCCTTCCGGAAATCGCCTTCGGCCTGTTTCCGGGGATGGGCGCGCACAGCCTGCTGTCGCGCAAGGTCGGTCTCGCCCGAGCGGAGGAGATGATGCTTTCCAACCGGCTCTACTCGGCCGAGGAGATGCATGAGATGGGCATCGTCCACATCCTCGCCGAGCCGGGCTGCGGCGAGGAGGCGGTGCGGGCCTATATCGCCAAGAACGGGCGCCGCCATGCGGGCCATCGCGGCATCTATCACGCCTCGAGCCTTTCCGATCCGGTCACGCTGGAGGAGCTCAACGCGATCGTCGAAATCTGGGCGGACAGCGCGCTTTGCCTGAGCGACGCCGACCTCAAGCTCATGCGGCGGCTCGGGAGCGCCCAAACTAGGCTTGCAGCCGCCTGAGGCTGCCCGGCTCGGGATCCTCCTCCGTCCATTCCTCGCCCCGTCCCTGCAGCTCGAGCCTGCGATTGATCACCGATTCCGGCACCGGTCGGCCCAGGAAGAAGCCCTGGGCGGCCGTGCAGCCGGCGCCGGTGACGTAGCCGAGCTGGGTCTCCGTTTCGATCCCCTCGGCGACGATCTCCATGTCGAGCTCGGCGGCCAGGCTGACCAGGGCGTGGATGATCGCCCGGGCCTCGCGGCTCTTGGTGACGTCGGCGATGAAGGTGGTGTCGATCTTGATCTTGTCGAAGCGATATTTCTTCAGATAGGTCAGCGACGAATAGCCCGTCCCGAAATCGTCGATCGACAGCTTGAGGCCGATCCGCTGGAACTCGCGGATCAGCGAGTTCGACTGGGCGGTCTCCTCGAGCAGGACGCTCTCCGTGATCTCGAGCTCCAGCCGCCGGGCCGCGAGCCCCGAGCGGTAGAGGGCGGACAGGATCATGTGGCTGAGATGCAGGTCCTTGAGCAGGGCCGGCGACATGTTGACGGCGATGCTGACGTCTTCCGGCCAATTCGCCGCCGCCGCGCAGGCTTGGTAGAGGACCCAGTGGCTGATCGGGGAGATGAGGCCGGTGCTCTCGGCGATCGGGATGAACTCGGCGGGGCTGACCATCCCGAGCTCGGGATGGTGCCAGCGCAGAAGCGCCTCGCAGCAGGTGACCTTCTTGGTCTTCAGGTCGACGATCGGCTGATAATAGACTTCGAGCTCACCCTTATCGATCGCTTGCTTGAGCGCGCCCTCGAGCGCTCGCTTCTTCTGGAATTCCTCCTGCATCTTCGCCTCGAACAGGCAGAAATCGCTCCGGCCGTTCGCCTTGGCGTGGTAGAGCGCCATGTCCGCGTGCTGGAGCAGGGTGTCGGCGTCGGTGCCGTGGCTGGGCGCGACCGCCGCACCGATCGATCCGGTCACCTGCAGCGACGCGCCCTCGATGGTCATCGGGATGGTGAGGCCGCGCATCACCTCGCGGGCCAGCTCCTCGGCGAAATAGGGCTTGGTCCCGCGCGCCAGAAGGACGAACTCGTCGCCGCCGAAGCGGGCGACGCTGCCGCGCCCGTCGATGATCGAGGACAGCTGGCGGGCGACGGTGCAAAGCACCCCGTCCCCGGTCGGGTGGCCGAGCGAATCGTTGATTTCCTTGAACCTGTCGAGATCGACCCAGAGCACGGCCAGCTCGCCGGCCTCGCCCGATTGCACCGCCGCCAGCTCGGTTTGGAGGCGCTCCTGAAAGGCACCCCGATTCTCGAGGCCGGTCATCGCGTCGAACCGCGCCAGCCGTTCGAAGCGATCGGTCAGGACCTTCTGCTCCTGGGTGGCGGACATGGCCTTGAGGATCGCCGAATAGGTCTGGAGGGTGATGTCGACCATTCCGATTATGAAGGCGCAATTGACGCAGCCCAGCACCCAGCGGAGCGGGTCGCTGCTGAGGAACAGGCCGATCGACATCGGCGCCGAGGCCAAGGCGAGCTGGCCGATGGCGATCACCGGCCGTCCGGCGTTGCGGCCGCAAATTCCGGCGGCGTAGCCGGTGCTCAGCACGGCCGCGAGCAGATGGTAAAGCGCGTTGTCCGAGCGCGTCAGGGTGAGCAGGGCCATGGCCCCGAGCAAGGCGGCGTAGGTCCAGGCGCCGAGCTCGTAGATGGTTTCGGAGCGGGCGCTGCTGGACGAATTCCGCTCGCCGACCCGATGGAAGAAGACGGCATGGCCGACTCGAAGGGCCCCGGTCAGCGCGATCGCGACCGCCATGGCGGTCAGCCAGGGATCGCGGCTCGACAAGGCGATGGCGGTGCTGCAGGCCGCGCCGGCCACGGCGCCCGCGCCGAGCGACGTGGCGGACGCGAACAAGGTCTCGACCAGCGAGCGGCGCACCTCATCGGCGACCGATCGGTCGATCTTCGCGATATCACGCAGCTTCGCGACGATGCTGGCCACTAATCTTCCCCACGCACGGGGGCCTTGTCGCCTAAACTTCTTTATTCTGGATTAAGGGCGTTCGCTTCCACGTGGGTTGCCCGGAACTTGCTCGTCCCTCCAACGCTTTGGCGGGCGTGTTCAATCCCATGCGTACCCAGCGTCCGCCGACCTCGCGGCGGGCTTTCAAAACGCGATTGAGGCTCCAGACTGCCGGTGGCGGCCGCTGGGACCTGGTCGTGTCGACCGGCATGGAGCGCTTCATAGGGCCTTATTCTCAGGTGCCGGGCCTGGATTCGGAAGGCCCCCTGCTGGAATATCAGCCGCTCGGCTGCGCGCGAAGCGGCTGACCTTCCTCGCCGGCGGCGACGCCATAGCCTCGCGCGCTTTCGAATTGCGGCTGCAGGCGGTCGTTCAAAGGCCGGTAATTGTAGAAGGGCACGGACGGCCAGAGGTGGTGGCCCAGGTGCAAATTCTGCCCGAGCAGGGCCCGGTGCGCGGCCGGCCAATAGACCCTCGCCTTGTTGTAGCGATCCGTCTTGTCGAACGGCATGTGGGGCAGCCACTGGAAGAAGACGTTGAGAAGCACCAGCCCCAACATCATCGGCAGCCAGTAGAGCAGGACCGCGATCTTGGCATGGCCGAGGGCGACCGCGACCCAGAAGGCGAGCTGGAGTGCGGTGACGGTGATCGCGTGGACCTTCATCTCGGCCGGGGTCAGCCGCGCCTGCTTGATGGTGTAGCTCGCCGCCGGCACCAGCCGGACGATCGGAAGCGGCAGCAGCAGCAATGTGCGAAGGAAGACCACCCGGCCCACGCTCTTCCACAAGGGGCCGTGGCACAGATTATAGTCGGGATCGTCGTCGGTGTTGGTATGCTGGTGATGAAGGAGATGGATCCGGCGAAGCGCCGGATAGCTCGTCATCATGTTGAGCGCGCCCCACCAGCCGAGCAGCTGGTGAACCCAGGCATGGCGGGTGCTCCGGACCACGTTGCCGTGGATGCTCTCGTGGACCAAAGTGTAATAAGCGAAGTGGATATAGGCGAGCGGGAGGATCACCAGCCAATAGGGCAGGAGCCCGGTCAGGGCGCCCGCGATCAGCCCCGCCTGGGCGGTGGGCAGGAGCATTGCGAGGCGAAGGGTCGGCCAGGCGACTTTCGGCGACAGCGACTCCGCTACCCGCCTTTCCTCGTGGATCGACATTGCCAGCATCCGCCCTGCTCCCCTGCCGCGCCGCGCGGCCTCGATCGGTTACCAGCGCTTTTACCACAATCCGGCGCGGAAGAAACTGTTCTTGCGGGGAAAAGCGGCCGTTCCGGACCTACGTCGCAGGATGATACAGAGGCGAGGCCGACGGTTACGGCGGCGGCAACCCTTTATGAACCTCTCGCCGTCATATTGCCCGGATGCGCAGAACCCACGCCCGTCTCCGCCCTCGCGCCCCGATGCCGAGCATCGAGCTCGAGTTCCGCCTCGACGACGGCAGCCCCTGGCGGCTCACCGTTTCGCCCGGAATGGAGCGTTTCATCGGCTATTATCCGCTCGTCGACGGCCTCGACGCCGGCGGTGCCCTGCTGCGCTTTCGGACTTCCGACCCGGCCTAGGGACCGGCTCGATCAGGCCGGGACTTCGGCACGCTCGTCATCCCGGCGAAGGCCGGGATCCATGAAGATGGAGAATCGCCGTGAGAGGCTCGGCCGGGATCGCCTCTTCGTCAAAGGACTGCGTCCATGGCTCCCGGCTTTCGCCGGGATGACGCCGCAATTTTCAAACGACCTCGACGCGCAATTGGGCGCCAACCCGGCGGACACTGCGGCGCGCGCCTGCGTTAGGGCACGATGACCGGTAAAACCCAAGCTCCCGCCTGCGCAGGCCCGCGCCCCGGCGCCGCCCTGTTCGACGTCGACGGAACGCTCGTCGACACCAACGATCTCCACGCCTCCGCCTGGCGCGAAGCCTTCCTCCACTTCGGCCTCGACAAGCCGTTCGAGGAGATTCGCTGGCAGGTGGGGAAGGGGGGCGACAATTTCATCCCGTCGCTCTTTCCAAATCTGGGCGAGGCCCGGAGCGAAGAGATCGACGCGTTTCGATCCGACCTGTTCAAGCGCGACTATCTTCCCCGGGCGACGCCCTTCCCGGGCGTGCGCGACCTGTTCGAGCGGCTCGTCGCGGACGGGACGAAGATCGTGCTCGCCTCCTCCTCCCGTTCGGAGGAGGTGGATTACTATCTCAGCCTAATCGCCTGCGCCGACCTGGTGAGCGCGACGACGTCGAAGGACGATGTCGAGAATACAAAGCCCTGTCCTGACATCTTCGCCGCCGCGCTCGAACGGGTGGCGCCGCTCGGCGCGGACGAGGCGGCCGTGGTCGGCGACACGCCCTGGGACGCCGAGGCGGCCGGAAAGCTCGGCCTCAGGACCGTCGGCTTCCGCTCCGGCGGCTTCCCCGACGAAGCTTTGGCAAAGGCCGGCGCCTGCGAGCTTTACGACGGCCCGCTCGACCTGCTCGCCCGCTTCGACGGCTCGGTGTTCGGCCGTGGCTAAAGGCAAAGCCAAGGGCAAAGCGAGCAAGGCCCTGCTTGCGGCCGACGAGGCCGCGGCCGAGGCGGCTTTGCCATATCGGGGCTCCCCGGCGATGGAGGTGCTGGGCCGCTTCGCCGCGCTCGGCGACCAGCCGCCGCTTCGCACCTTGTGCGCGGCCGTGATCGCGGCGGGGGTTGCCGGCGGCAACAGGCGTCTCGCCCGCGCGGGGGTCAGGATGCTGGTCGCCCACACGCTCGCGACCCTCGCCAAGGATTATGTCAAGGTCAGGGTCGACCGCACCCGACCGCGCTCGAAGGGCAAAAGCGGCAAGAATCACGTGCCGAAGGCGGGCCGCGACACGTCCAAGGAAGAGACGAGCTTTCCGTCCGGCCACAGCGCCGGAGCGGCCGCGGTCGCCGCCGCCTTCGCGCGCGATTATCCGGAATATGCCGTTCCGGCCCGTACCGCGGGTGGAGCGCTGGCGCTGGCCCAGATCCCGCGCTGCGCCCATTATCCGACCGACGTCGGCGCCGGCCTGGCCATCGGGGTCGTGGCCGAGGCGATAGTGGACATCGGCCTCCGGCTGGTAGAGGAGCCGAACAGTCCCGACCGAAAATAGGAGCCGCGCCTTGCGCCTGTCGTCACTCGCGTTTCTAGCCTTCCTCGCCGCCTGCTCGCCCGCCGCCGAACCGGGGGCGGAGAACCGACAGGAGGCCGCGGCCGGCGAGCGGCAGGTGGCCCCGATCCTCGACAGGGCCGACGCGAAAGACCCGCAAAGCTATGCCCGCCCGCTCGAGGCGCGGGTGACCCACGTCGCGCTCGATCTCAAGGCCGATTTCGCGGCGAAGCGGATTGCCGGCACCGCGACCCTCGACGTCCAGGCGAAGCCCGACGCGAAGGCGATCGTGCTCGACAGCAAGGGTCTCGAGGTCAGGTCCGTCACGGACGAGGGCGGCAGGCCGCTCCGTTTCGCTTTGGGCAAAGCCGATCCGAACCTCGGCGCTCCGCTCACAGTCGAACTCGATGGCGCCAGGCGCATCCGAGTCGCCTATGTCAGCGCGCCCGACGCCGAAGCGCTGCAGTGGCTGACCCCCGAGCAGACGGCGGGCAAGAAGCATCCCTTCCTGTTCAGCCAGGGCCAGGCGATCCTCAACCGAAGCTGGATCCCGACCCAGGACAGTCCCGGAATCCGCCAGACCTGGGAGGCGCGGATCGTCGTCCCAGGCCCCTTGCGTGCGGTGATGAGCGGCGAGCGGCTGACTCCGGAAGGCGAGCCGGCCGAGGGCGGCGGCCGCGCCTTTCGCTTCCGGATGGACAAGCCGGTGGCGCCCTATCTGATCGCGCTCGCCGCGGGCGACATCGCTTTCCAGCCGCTCGGCCCGCGCACCGGGGTCTATGCCGAGCCGGCGACGATCCGCGCCGCCGCCGCCGAGCTCGTCGACACCGAGAAGATGGTCGCAGCGGCGGAGCGGCTCTACGGCCCCTATCGCTGGGGCCGCTACGACATGATCGTCCTTCCGCCCGCTTTCCCTTATGGCGGGATGGAGAATCCGACCCTCACCTTCCTCACCCCCACTTTCCTCGCCGGCGATCGAAGCCTGGTCGGGCTCGTCGCGCACGAGCTGGCGCACAGCTGGTCGGGCAATCTCGTCACCAACGCCGTCTGGCCGGACTCCTGGCTCAACGAAGGCTTCACTTCCTATTTCGAGAACAGGATCATGGAGGCCCTCTACGGCCCCGGCCGCGCCAGCCAGGAAGCCGCCCTCTCGTTCGCCGACATGGAGGCCGCCTTCACCGAGATCGGGGCGACGGCGCCCGGCACCCGCCTCCACAATCCCGACGAGACGACGGAAGGGGGCGCCAGCGGCATCGTCTACGACAAGGGCGCCCTGTTCCTGAGGACCCTGGAGCGGATCGCGGGGCGGGAACGGTTCGACGCCTGGCTTCGCGCCTATTTCGACCGCCATGCCTTTCAGCCGATGACGTCGGCGCTCTTCCTCGCCGACCTTCGCTCGAACCTGATCCGGGGCGACAAGGCGCTGGAGTCGAAGCTCCAGCTCGACGACTGGGTCTACAAGCCCGGCCTTCCCGCCAACGCCGTCCGGCCCGATCCGAAGGCCTTCGCCGCGGTCGACGCCGTCCTCGACAACGTCAGGGGCGGCGCACCCGCGCCTGCGGCGCTCTGGTCGGGCTGGACGACGGCGGAGCGGCTTCGCTTCCTCAACGGACTTCCGCGCCAGCTTCCCCAGCCGCGGCTGGCCGAGCTGGACCGCGCGCTTGGGCTGACCGGCGGCCGCAACGCCGAGACGCTCTTCGCCTGGCTTCAGCTCGCCCTCGCCAATCGCTACCAGCCCGCAATACCGGCGGCCGAGCGCTTCCTGATGTCGATGGGCCGCCGCAAGTTCGTCGCGCCCTTGTTCGAGACGCTCGCCAAGCAGGGCGAGTGGGGCCGCCCGGTCGCGGCGCGGATCTACGCCAAAGCGCGGCCGACCTATCATTCGGTGACGACGGGCACGGTCGACAAGACGTTGAAGTCGGGGGGTTAGGCCCTTCTAAATCCTCCCCGGCGTTTGCCGGGGAGGGGGACCACCCGAAGGGTGGTGGAGGGGTAGCTGGCAGAAGCCTGCGCCATTACCCCTCCACCAGGCTTCGCCTGGTCCCCCTCCCCGCGAAATCGCGGGGAGGATTTAGTAAGGAAACATCGCGTAGCCCCGGTCGCGGACGGCGGCGACATGCTCCGAATATTCGGCATGGCATTTGTCTCCGGGACGGATCAGTCCGACCTCCGCTCCGTCCCGCCGGCTCAACGGGAGCAGCGCGATGGGAGTCGTCGCCGGGATCAGCTGAGCGCCGCTGCCGCTCGCGAGGGTGGTCAGCACTCCGTTGAGAGTGCCCGCCCGCGACGGCCGGCCGAGGATCGCGATCCGATATTGGCCCTCGACGTTCGTCACCAGATAGATGTGCCCGGAAAGATGTGGGAACGAGACGAATCCGTGCTGCTCGAAATCGCGGTCGAGCCTCGAGCTTTCGCTGAACGAGAGGCAATGCGTGTCTTCGTGCCATTCGATCAGGGTGCGGTAGGCGAAGATCGAATCGGCCTCGCTGAACGAGCGGCGCAGGGTCAGATATTGGCCCTCCAGCCAATGGACCGCGGCCCGCGAATAGGCGCCCATCTCGTCGGGCGCGAGGTTGGCGTCGCCCGAGCTGCGCTCGGGCGCCTTCACGGCCCGAAGCGCCACTCCGAGCGCGCCTTCGAGCCGGACCACCGTCGCGAGCGTGAACGGACGCTGGCCCGACAGCGCTTTCTCGAGAGTCGACAGGCTCACCTTCGCTTCGTCCGCGAGCCACTGGCGCGACAGCCGCCGGCGCGCCAGCTCCTCGCGGATACGAAGCGCGGTCGCGCTGCTCTCCTCGTCGCTCTGGCTGCCCAGCATGATCTCTCCCCCCGCGTCGCTTTGCGCACATTTCGGCACATTCCGTCAACTCCCTGCCCGTTCCGACGGCGGCGAACGCAGGATGCGGCAGACCTTTGTCCGACAATAAGGTGGCGGCGATTCGGCAGGCTGCTATCGAGGAATTGCGAAAAGGGGGCGCAAAAGACGCTCTCCCGCGGGAAGGGGAACAATGATGGTTCGGGCCGCTCTGTCAGTCGACGAAAGCCGCGCACGGCCTTTCGGCTTCGTGAAGCCTCCCAAGCTGGGCGACCGAGTCGGAGTCTCGCGCCGCGGCGCCCCGGTCTGGGCCACCATCACCGAGCTCAGCATCCAGAACGGCCCCGACGGCCGCGGCACCCTCCTGGTCATGGCGCGGAGCGCCTGAGGCTACCGAAGCGGATTCGCGGCCTCGAAACCAGGCGAAAGCCGAGGCCTCGCGATGCGCGCGTCCCGGGGCGCCTACGCCTAGATCGGACCGTTCATCCCGTCATGCTGAAGTTGTTTGAGCATCCAGGTTCGGGCGAGGTTCGCCGGCTTGCGGGTAGCGAGAGACTCGGAGCGAACTCCACCCTGGACCCTGAAACGAGTTCAGGGTGACGCCGGTACGGAACAAAGGTCGTGTCCCTCTTCAAGCGATAAGGCCGGGACGATCCTGCGCGCATCCCCTTTCGCGCCGCCCTCCAAGCCCTCAACCCACCGCAAAATATGGTGGATAAGTCATTTACCGTCTTGGCTCTGAATCGGAGTTGAGGCACTATGGCTAGTGGCGGTGCCTGGGGGCAACGCAACAACTTGTGGGCGTCGGCTGCGTCCCCTATATCGGGCGCAGGCGGAAATCGCTTGCCCTGTGGATATCGGGGGCAAGTCGAAATGAGCGCCCCGCGCCCCCTCGAATGCGCTTAAGGTGGGCTTAATCCACTGGAACGAAAATAGTACAAGGGGTAGGATGATGGACCTTTCCGGCAGCAGCGAGACGGGAGCGAGCGAAATGGCCACCAGTCTTTCCGATTCGCCGGACAAGGCAGGGGCCGGTGCCAAACCGGGCCCGGCCATCTATCCGCTCGAGGTCGACCACGGCCGCGATGCCCTGCTCACCGATTTCGGCAAGGAAACCCTGAACGACCGCTATCTGCTGCCCGGCGAGACCTATCAGGATCTGTTCGTCCGGGTCGCCTCGGCTTATTCCGACGATGCCGAGCACGCCCAGCGCGTCTACGATTACATCTCCAAGCTCTGGTTCATGCCGGCGACCCCGGTCCTGTCCAACGGCGGCACCGGCCGCGGACTTCCGATCAGCTGCTATCTGAACTCGGTGCCCGACAGCCTCGAGGGCATCGTCGACACCTGGAACGAGAACGTCTGGCTGGCGTCGCGCGGTGGCGGCATCGGCACTTACTGGGGCGCGGTCCGCGGCATCGGCGAGCCGGTCGGCCTCAACGGCAAGACCAGCGGAATCATCCCGTTCGTCCGAGTGATGGACAGCCTCACGCTGGCGATCAGCCAGGGCTCGCTCCGGCGCGGCTCGGCCGCCTGCTATCTCGACATCTCGCATCCCGAGATCGAGGAGTTCCTCGAGATCCGCAAGCCGTCGGGCGACTTCAACCGCAAGGCCCTGAACCTCCATCACGGAGTGCTCGTCACCGACGCTTTCATGGAGGCCGTCCGCGACGGCTCCGAATGGATATTGAAGAGCCCGAAGGACGGCTCCGCGCGGGCCACCGTCGACGCCCGCTCGCTCTTCCAGAAGCTGGTCGAGACGCGTTTGGCCACCGGTGAACCGTACATCATCTTCATCGACAAGGTGAACCGGTCGATGCCCCGGCATCACCGCGAATTGGGCCTCAAGGTCTCGACCTCGAACCTGTGCTCGGAGATCACCCTTCCCACCGGCCGCGACCATCTCGGCAAGGACCGCACCGCGGTCTGCTGCCTTTCCAGCCTCAACCTCGAGACCTGGGACGAGTGGAACGGCGACAAGCAGTTCATCGAGGACATCATGCGCTTCCTCGACAACGTGCTCACCGACTATATCGACCGGGCGCCGGAGGAGATGGCCCGCGCCAAATATTCCGCCATGCGCGAGCGCTCGGTGGGCCTCGGAGTGATGGGCTTCCACTCCTTCCTCCAGGCCCGCAACATCCCGTTCGAAGGGGCGATGGCGAAGAGCTACAATTTCAAGATCTTCAAGCACATCTCCGCCCAGGTGAACGAGGCGTCGATGATGCTCGCCAAGGAGCGCGGGCCGTGCCCCGACGCGGCCGACATGGGCGTGATGGAGCGCTTCAGCTGCAAGATGGCGATCGCGCCTACCGCGAGCATCTCGATCATCACCGGCGGAACCTCGGCCTGCATCGAGCCGATCCCGGCCAATATCTACACCCACAAGACCTTGTCGGGCAGCTTCTCGATCAAGAATCCGTATCTGGAGAAACTGCTGATCGCGAAGTCGAAGAATTCGGACTCGGTCTGGAACACGATCCTCGAGCGCGGCGGCTCGGTCCAGCATCTCGATTTCCTCAGCGCGGAAGAAAAGGACGTGTTCAAGACCAGCTTCGAGATCGACCAGCGCTGGCTGATCGAGCTCGCCGCCGACCGAACGCCCTATATCGACCAGGCGACCTCGCTGAACCTGTTCATCCCGGCCGACGTCGACAAATGGGATTTGCTGATGCTCCACTACCGCGCCTGGGAGCTCGGAATCAAAAGCCTCTATTATCTCCGCTCCAAGTCGGTGCAGCGCGCCGGTTTCGCCGGCGGGGTCGAGGCCGACAACACCGCCGAGGCTCCGAAATACGAGCTGGCCACCACCGATTACGACGAATGCCTGGCGTGCCAGTGACGTCCTCCAAACCCCTCTCCCTGCAGGGGAGAGGGAGGGACCCGCGCGGCGCAGCCGCGTGGGAGGGTGAGGGCACGCCTTTGCCGGATATGGCAGCTCGCCAGGCCCTCACCCGGGCGCTTCGCGCCGTCCCTCTCCCCTCCAGGGAGAGGGAGGATTCGTCCCCCTCCGCGAGGGCGACTCATAGCCGCGCCTGGCTCCCTTCGGCGCGGCGCCTGGCGGGGGAGGTCGAGGCCGTGATCGCGCGCGCGGTTCCGCATCCGCGCGCGCTGCGTAAAACGCCCGCTTCCCCCGCTTTTTATCTGGCGCCCCTGCTTCTCCTCGCCGGTTGCGCCGCGACCCAGAACGCCGCTGCCGTCCAGCCGCAGGCGCCGGGCTTCTGGCTGGGCGTCTGGCACGGCTTCATCCTGCCCGTGGCCTGGGTCGTGTCGCTCTTCGTCCCGAACGTGTCGGTCTACGCGGTCCCCAACAATGGCGGCTGGTACGATTTCGGCTACGTCTTCGGAATAGTCTTCCTGGGCATCGGCGCCCGCCGTTCGAGGAGGCGCTGATGCCCGAGACGATCACCCTCGGTCACGTCCTGCTGCTGCTCGCGGCGGTCGCGATGGTCTACGCGCTCGCCCAGGCGTCGGCCTTCCTCAAGCACCGGGGCGCCGGGCCGGGCACGCCCCAATATGCCCGCCGCCGCGACGGCAAGCGCTATGCGGCGTGGGGCGCTCTCGTCGCGATCCTGCTGCTCGCGCTCGGCTTCCTGACCCCGCTCGGCGGCGTGGCGATCGCATGAGCGAGGGCGGGATCACCCTCGGCCAATTCCTGATCGGCATGGCGGCGCTCGATCTCGTCGCTTTGCCTTTGCTGGTGCGCTCCGTACGCCGCGCCAATCCCGGTTCGCAATCCGACCGGCGCCGAGCAACGATCATCGTCATCGGCGCCGTGATCGCCACCGCCATCGGCCTCTGCCTGGTCGGGCTCTACTGGCCCGACGCCCAGATGCGCCTTTATTAGAATTTCGCTGGAGTAACCCGTCATGTCCCTTCTCGAAGCCCGCAAGCAGTATAAGCCTTTCGAATATCCCTGGGCGTTCGATTTCTGGAAGCGCCAGCAGCAGATCCACTGGATGCCGGAGGAAGTGCCGCTCGGCGAGGATTGCCGCGACTGGGCGCAGAAGCTGACCGATCACGAGCGCAGCCTGCTCACCCAGATCTTCCGCTTCTTCACCCAGGCCGACATCGAGGTTCAGGATTGCTACCACGACAAATACGGCCGGGTGTTCAAGCCGGTCGAGGTCAAGATGATGCTCGCCGCCTTCTCCAACATGGAGACGGTCCACATCGCCGCTTACTCGCATCTGCTCGACACGATCGGCATGCCCGAGAGCGAATATTCGATGTTCCTTCAGTATAAGGAAATGAAGGACAAGCACGATTATCTCGCTACCTTCGGGGTCGACACCGACGAGGACATCGCCAAGACCCTCGCCATGTTCGGCGGCTTCACCGAGGGGCTCCAGCTCTTCGCAAGCTTCGCGATGCTGATGAACTTCCCCAGGTTCAACAAGATGAAGGGCATGGGCCAGATCGTCAGCTGGTCGGTCCGCGACGAGAGCCTCCATTGCGAGGGCATCACCCGCCTGTTCCACGCCTTCGTCAAGGAGCGCGACTGCTACACGCCCCAGGTCAAGAAGGAGATCCGCGAGACCTGCCACCACACGGTCGAGCTCGAGGACGCCTTCATCGACCTCGCCTTCGAGATGGGCCCGGTCCCCGGAATGCAGCCCAAGGAGATCAAGCAATACATCCGCTACATCGCCGACTGGCGCCTCAGCCAGCTCGGCCTGAAGCCGATGTTCATGATCGACGACCACCCACTGCCCTGGCTGGCGCCGCTGCTGAACGGGGTGGAGCACGCCAACTTCTTCGAGACGAGGGCCACGGAATATTCGAAGGCCGCGACGAGAGGCAATTGGGGCGAGGTGTGGGACAGCTTCGACCTGAGGAAAGCGGCGAACGCGGCGAATGACGGGGTCGGGGCCGTGGTTGAGAGCGGGGACGATATGTTCACGCGGGCCGGGGTGGCGGCGGAGTAAACGGCAATCCTGAGCAGCCCTGGCGAAGAGGCACTGCACGGCCGGCGCCTCGGTTGAGGGTTCATAGATGTTCTGCTAGGTACGACAGGAACGAATGGAGACTCAGCCATGACCGACAGAGACAAGGATCAGTATCGAGATCGCGACCACGATCACGAGCGGTTCGATGATCGCCAGAAGGATTACGGGCGAACTCCCGGACGCACCGAGGAGAATACTCTTCCGGACCGCGACGCGCCGCCCTCGCGGGGTAGATGAGCGATCCGCGATTCAAGTCTGAGTACGGCATCTCTCGGCTGATCCGCTATCACGGTAAGCGGCAGCGGTTTTTCGATGGCCTCCACCGGCTTGTGCTCTTTACCAATGCGGTTTTGGGCAGTTCCGCATTCGTCACGATCGTTTCTGACCGGGCGTACATAGCTGCTTGGCTGACCGCCATCGTCGCCATAGTATCGGCCTTGGATAACGTCATTGCGTTTTCTGAGCGCGCCCGCAAGCACAGTGAGCAAAGGTCGCGTTATTACGAGCTATACTGCGAGTTAATCGCTACTCCCGTCGCTGAATTCCAATCAGATGCATTTCGGGAGAAGCGGCTTCGAGTAGATCGCGATAGCCCACCTCCTCGACGTGTCCTTGACGTGATTTCCAGAAATGAAGAAGATATTGCCAGGGGATACAGCTACGACGAAACGATGCACGTTGCTTGGCCGAGGCACTTGTTGCGCCATTTGATAGACTTGCCTCCGGAGCAATGGGAGACTGTATCCGAGATGAAGGTTCGGCGTAGTCTCGCCAGTTCCTAACCAAGAAAACAGACAAGCAATATTTGCTGTAAACTATTAGCGACTTCCACTGCAAGACCCCAAGGAAAAGCCTCGTCATGTGGCTTCAGTGTATCTAAGCTATTGACACCGCTAATTGTGTCTCTACGCAGAGGCGCGGCTGGACAGATTAGGGCGACGTCTCGCATGCATCTCACAGACATCATCCAATCTGCGGTAGACCGTCTGCCTGTTGGTGCTCATGATGTAGGGCTACGTTCAGTCGTGACCCATATTGAGCGCGCCATTGTTAATCTTGAGCGCGGACAGCAGGACGGCGACGACGAGTGGTTTCGAGACGCTATTTACCGGTGCAACCAAGCATTCGAAGGGAGCGTGAAGGAAGCTTACCGAGTGTTGGCTGAGGGCGATCCGACAAAAAAGACGCCACACGAAATTGAAATCTATATAGACTCAAACGAAATCCTGCGGCCACGGGTGTTCAATCAACTGACGCGGTATCGTAGAGAATGGAGAAATCCTTCAACTCACGACTATAACTTAGACTTCGATGAGAATGAGGCCTTTTTAGCAGTTGTGAATGTTTGCGCCTTTGCCAAGGTCCTGATTGATCAGATTGCACTCAAGTTGGCGTACGATGCCTCAGCCCATGCGGACACTCAGGTCCCCCTGTCCTCTGCGACCGACTCATTTGCGGAGGAGGTAGCCACTCAGGTGGCAGCCGTATTTTCGGTTTTGGGAGTGAGCACAGCAGATGACAAGCCGCTTAGTGAGGCCCACTGGATCGGCTCTCTAGCTGGCTACTTGGACGCGGTAGAGGGGATCGAATCAGAGATAGAAGCTCACCTACCTGGAAATTCAATGGGTCGGGCCGATATGATCGTGCGTCGAGGTGGTGAGGCTACTGTGATCGAGCTAAAGCGCAATCGGAGGCGGCTCTCAGTTGTGGACGACGCCAAGGCTCAATTAGGCCGGTACCTTGACGCGCTTGCACTAAAAGAGGGTGTCCTCGCTTTCTTCGACGAGAAAGCAGTTGGTTACACGGTCGAGGAAGAGCGCCTTGGTGATTTGCCGACAAAATTCTTTGTTGTGCGACCGCTGAATCCAGAGAAATAGCGGGTTTTGGTCGGCAATCAGTGATAGCATACATTTAACCTCTGTCCCCCGGCGCCAGCGTCGCTAGCATGGCGCCTCATGGACCACGCCGCCCTCATTGCCCGCCTCACCCGCCGCCTCTTCGGCGCCCCGATCCTCCTCAACAGCCTGCGCGGCGAGGTGGTCGAGGAGATGGTGGCCATGGCGCTCGAGCCCGAGTGGGATCATTGCGCGGGCGATTGAGCGGCGTTCGACTTTCTCGAGCGGCGGTCGGGCCTTCGAATCCAGGTCAAACAGTCGGCGGCCCGGCAAAGCTGGCACAAGGACCGATGTCCGCCCGCGCGTCCCCGCTCTCGATCGCGGAGAAGACCGGCCGCTGGGAAGAGGGGGACCGCTGGGTGGCGGAGCCGGGTCGGAACGCCGACCTGTTCGTCTTCGCCTGGCATCCGCTGACCGCCGAGTTCGCGGACCACCGCGACCCGCACCAGTGGGAGTTCTACGTCGTCGCGGAGCGCCGCCTCCCGGCGCGAAAGTCGGTCGCGCTCGCGGGCGTCCAGGTACTGGCCGAGCCAGTTCCGATCGGCGCTTTGTCCGATGCCATATCCGCTGAAGCCGCAGTCGTAAGACTTGGGCGGAGCGCTAGGCACAGCATCACGCAGGCCTGAGAAACCTCGGTCTGGGCGGTCCCGTCCAGGGACCGGCAATCATTGCGGCGACGGCACCCGAAGCGGTGGTGGGACGACCGCTCCGGCATCGGGGCCCGCGTCCAGAAACCGCACCCCCGCCGCCTCGTAGGCACGGCGAAGCGCCAGGATCAGCTCCGGTGTGACCTCCCGGTGATATCGCTCGAAACGCAGCGCCGTCCGGCGGCTCACTCCGGCCGCCGCGGCGACGTCTTCGAGCGACCATTCCAGGGCCGCCCGCGCCATCCGCGACTGGTCGGGGCGAAGCGCGGGACGTTCCAGATCAAACCCCTTGACTAGATTCTGGGCGGTCCCTAAAAGGGACCATCCAGGAGGAGGCCCTCAGGCATGGCTGCCCAGAGGCATAACCTGTCACGCCGGGCGTTGCTAGGCGCGGGTGTCGGCACTTGCGCCTTTGCCGGGGAGGGGGGTGCGGCGGCCGTGCCGTTCTCGCCTGCCTCGGGGGCGGCGCGTAGCTCGGCCCGGCGGCGCTGGGAGCGGGCGGTCGGCGCGTGGCGGCGGGCGGAGGCTCGGGTGGCGGCTTTCGAGGCGGAGGAAAGGCTTTTGCCGGCGGAGCGGAGGGAGCTTGCTTGCGATGCGTTGGACGATAGGTTCGAGCGGCTCGACCAGCTCCGCCTCGCCGCCGTTCGGCGGCTGCTTCGGCTTCCCGCCGCGGACCTGCCGGCGCTTGTCCTGAAGCTCGACCTCGTCGTCGCGGAGCAGGCTTGGGAGGACAGCGCCTCGGAGGACTGCCTGGCGCTCATTGTCGCCGACGCTCGGCGGATCTCGGGGAACGCTAATTCATGGGGGCCCGAAAATGGCGATTGAGACGAGCCGCTGGGATACGGCAGAGCTCCTCGACAGCCGGGAGGCGATCCTCGCCTATCTCGAAGCCGTGTTCGAGGATGGCGACCCCGAATTGATCGCGCTGGCCCTCAACGACTTGGCCCGCGCCAAGGGTCTCGCGCACGACGCGCTGACCGCGCAAAGCGACATTGCGTCAGTGGTCGCAACTCTGAAGGCCGTCGGGCTCGAACTCACCGCCAAGGCGGCCTGAGCATCGTTGACGAGCATCGGCGGCTAATGCCGGCGTTCACCTTAGGTCTCGGTGCCTGGCACCGAGTGCGGCCCTTTGTGGAGGGGTGATTGGCTTCGGCATCTCGCGCGAGTTCTCATCGGCTGCAGGCCAATCAGTTTTCAACGCGAAGACGCAAAGAGTTCGTGCCGCTCCGGACGCCGCGCGATTTCTCATGTCTCGATGGGCATTTCGGGATTGCGTCCAGCTTCGCCGGACGCGCGCAGATTCATTGACGGGCCGAAGCATCGTCGCGCCTTTGCGTCCTTGCGTTGAAAATTGAAGGGCGCTGCGCTCGCGGCTTCGCAATTGCGGCCGACCCCGTCCAACAAATGTTCTTGAGTTGTTCTCATGTTTCTGCCATATCGAACCCTGCCCGAGTCGACCCGATCAATCGACGAGGGCGGGAATTCGGCCGAGGGGTTCGCCCCGAGGCCGGCGGCCGGCGCGAAGTCATCCGGGAACGTTTGAGCTCGCGTCTACCGAAGAGC
>Ga0190275_10000815_pt1 | contig 24782 bp, 15 predicted proteins | sample Popmic550T_FD_133745 | JGI IMG/M metagenome (GOLD analysis project Ga0190275, IMG submission 133745) | Populus adjacent soil microbial communities from riparian zone of Yellowstone River, Montana, USA - 550 T | ecosystem: Environmental > Terrestrial > Soil > Riparian zone > Trees stand | place...
CGTGGCTGGCACGGTGAAGCGGAACATGTCCACGTCGGTGCTCGGAGTGAGGGAGCCGCCGATGAGGGCGGGCACGGAGGGCAACTGCTCGGCGGAGGTGGAGGTGTCATTGCTCTCGGTCTCACCGGCCTTCTCGAGCTGGCAGACAGCGGAGCACCGGTCCCCGCTGGTGGTGTTCCCGTCGTCACACTGCTCGGAGCCCTGGAGTCTACTGTCGCCGCAGAGCGCCCGGAGCTGGAGCCGCAGGGTGTAGGCGGAGATGGAGTCCGCACCGAGGGAACTCACGCGGACGAAGTAGATCCCGGGGGCCAAGCGCCGTGCCGCCTTGTCGGACTGCGCGTCGATGGAGGAGCAGAAGCCGAGGCCGCCATCATCATCCGAGATCAGCACCGCCCCGCTCTCATCGAGCAACTCCAGCACGGTGTCGATCCCCCCGTTACAGCGCTCCGAGCTCTCGCTCCCGTCATAGGTGCCGTCGAAGGTGTCGAGCCGCAGATCGGCGACGCCAGACAGGTTCAGGCGGAACACGTCCACGTCGGTGCCCGGGGTGATGGCGCCGCGGATCCAGAGCGGCAGAAGCGGGGCCGCGGTGGCGTTCGCCAGGGAGTTATTGGGTTCGACCTCCACCAGGTGGCAGCGGCTCGGCTCGCCCGCGCACCTCCAGCCGGACTCGACCGAGCAGCTCGTGCTGCAGCCATCCCCCGCCACCTCATTGCCGTCATCGCTGCTCTCGGGCGCGGTGATGCGGCCGTCCCTGCAGACTCTCACGAGGGCACACGCTCCCGCGGAGCAGGATCCGGACGCGCAGACGTTGCCACAGGCGCCACAGTGGGCGGCATTGTTCTGGAGATTCACACAGGCCCCATTGCACGAGGTCTCACCCGTGGCGCACGGGGGCGGAGGCGTCTGGCACTGGCCCTGCTCGCAGGTCTGACTGGACGTGCAGCTGTTGCTACAGGTGCCGCAGCTCGCGACATCTGTCCGCAGATCCCGGCATGTGCCAGAGCATTCCGTCTGCCCGCCGGTGCACTGAAGTGGAGGAGGCTCGGTTTCGGTACCGCAGCCGGAGAACAGGGCAAGCGCTGCCACGACGAACACCCGAGCCAGACACAGTTGGCGCATAAGAAGGATAGGGGTAGGATTGAAGGGGACGAGGGAGAGCAGAGAGGCAGAGGAGAACTGCTGAGGAGTGCCGGAGGGCGGGAGTGCCAGGTGGGAGCGGCCACCGCTCAACCGTCTGGGGCACACGCCGCCCCTTGCCGCCCTTGCCATGAGGACGCAGCAGGCGATGGGCCACGGCTTGAGCCTCAACACCAGAAGCTTTGGGGTGGCCCTCGCGCCGGGGCCAGGCTCGCACATGCCGTGGGCAAGCCCAGGTGCTCCACCATCGCCCGCACCCCTCGTGCTCCCTTCACGGCCCGCCAATACCCTTAAGCCTGCCTCCACACCTGACGCAGGCGAACACGTCAAAGTCGAACGTCCTCCTGAGCACCTGTGCCCAGTCCACTCGCGGCGTCCTCTCCTTCATCCGCTCCTTGCTGGCCGCTGCCTCAAGCCCCGCGCTCGCCTCCTCCTCACCTGCTTGGGGGAGTGCTCCTTCCTCGGCTCCTCCACCGTCGCGGCAAAGGCTGGGCTCTCCTCCTCCAGCCCCGGCTCTGCCCCCGCTTGAGGGAGCTCAGCGCCCCGGGGGTCATCTCGATCTTCCCAGCCGACTACTGTCTGGTGGAGTACGGCGGGACGTGGAACAGGGTCACGGACTCCACAAATGGAAACCGCATGCAGTCGCAGACCCGCGGGAGCTCGTTCCGGTTCACGTTCAACTTCGTCTTGAGGAACTGAGCGCCAGCAGCCGACTACCTACTTCGGCCGGCTGGCGGGAAGATTTCTCACAAGGCTCGTTCTCCTGGCAGCAACCGCCAACTCCCCGGCCTCACGGCCGGGCACCAGGAGCCTGCCCGATGTCCAGGAAATACCTTCTCCTCTTCTGCTGCCTCGTCGCGACCCCGGTGTTCGCCTCGCAACAACGCCACGACCTTGACGCCAGCGTCTACGACGCGGACTTCATCTTCGAGGGCGTCGTCGAGCGAGTGCTCTTCGCCAACTCCCAGCCCGGCGAGCAGCCGACGCTCCCGCATACCTTCGTAACCTACCGGATTGAGCGCATCTTCAAGGGCAACGCCACCAGCGCCCAGGTGACACTGCGCCTGCTGGGGGGCAAGCCTGATGCGGACGAGCTCCTGCACGTAGACGGCTTGCCCATGATGGACGTGGGCGACCGGGACATTCTCTTCGTCCGGCGCAACGGAGGGTCCATCTGCCCGCTCACCGCCTGCGCTGCGGGGCGCTACCGCGTCTTCGAGAACGCCATCTACAATGATGAGGGCCGCGCCATCCGCATGACGTCCACCGGCGGCGTGGTGCCCGGCGCCACCCGGGACTTCTTGGAGGTCCGCCAGTGGGCGGCAGCCGGAGTCGAGCTGCACCGAGGGGGGGCCTCGACGCAGGTCGATGATTACCCGACCGCGCCGCGAGCGGTGCGGACCTGGGCCGCGGTGAGCGCGGATGCCTTCCGCAGCATGGTGCAGCAGAAGGTCTTCAGCATGTTCACCCGGGAGCAGCTCGCCGCGCTCCCGCCGGTCGTCAGCTTGAACCCCAGCGCTCCCTTCGACGGTCCCCGCCTGCGTGTCTCGCCCCTTCCCACTGGCGAGCCGCAGTGACCTGCCCTCATCCCTGACTTCCTAAAGGAACTTCTCCATGAACCTCACGTACAAGATGCTGCTCACCTTCGCCGCGCTGTCGCTCCCCACCCAGGCGCTCGCCTGGACCGCCGTGAAGTGCTCCCTCAATAACGAGATCCTCACCTGGGAGAGCAACACGGTGACCATGCGCGCCAGCAGCGTCAGCTTCCCCGCAGGAGCCTGGCAGGACGCGCTGGCCGCCTCCATCAGCCGCTTCAACGAGAACCCCAGCCGCTTCAACTTCTCGCTCAGCACCGGCGACAACAGCGTGGGCCTCAAGAACGGCCAGAACGAGATCTGGGCGTCCGACGATTCCGACTACAGCCCGGCCGTCTCCTTCCGCTGGTACGGGGGGCTGGCCTTCTGCGCCAACCCGCATATCAAGGAGTCGGACATCATCTTCTGGACCGGCGTGAACTGGATGGCCGGGATGACCAAGAGCAACCACACCTACTACGGCGGCACCTTCCGCCCACTCCAGACCACCGCGATCCATGAGCTGGGGCACAGCATGGGCCTGGGCCACGAGAACGACGAGTACAACATCATGGGCGATGACAGGGACGTGGTGAACGCCAACGGCAACACGCTGCGCGCCTACCTGGGCGAGGACGGCTCGGACGGCGCGGTGGACCTGTATGGCCTGCCAGCCACGCTCAGCCAGGACGTGTCGGTGGGCCACTGGAAGTACGACGGCGAGGATGGCGAGTACAGCGAGCACACCCGGACCGTCATGACCAACTCCACCGGCGGCGCCCTCAACTTCTTCACTGTCGCCGAGGAGCGCGTCTACCGCGTGTCCCCGGGCCAGACAGTGCAGGTGGAGTTCACCTACGAGAACAACGGCGCGTCCACGGTGAACCCGAAGGTGGGCTTCTACTACTCGATCAACTCGACCATCAGCACGGGGGACGTCCGGATCGGCGGCTTCACCCCCTCGCTCGGCCGCAAGGACGCGTACACGGTGAGGAGGACCGTCACCATCCCGTCTTCGGCCGCCGCGGGGTACAGCTACATCGGCGCGTACATCGACGAAGACAATGCGATCGGCGAGATCACCTCCGCTAACAACGCCACCTACCAGCGCATCTTCGTGGAGTAGGCCCGGGCCCCGTGGGGGGGAGGCGCTCCTCCCCACGGGCCGTGGACTTCACCACGTCAGCGCCGGGAAGATTTCGCAGAAGGCTCGTTCTCCCAGCAGCAATCACGAAGTCCGGGAGGACACGATGTCGAAAAAAGCTGGGCATTGCCGGGACACTGTAGCTGGAGACGATCTTCAGGGTGCGCGGCGAAGCGATCGCGGCCAGCGAGATCGTTTTCCCCCTTCGCGCCGCAGCGAGGTCTTAGGCTCAGTCTTCAGGAAATAAAGTTGTGTGAGGTCGCCACGATTCCGGAAATAGCCTGATCTCCTGCCTGGCACCGATACGTACCTCTCGGCGTGAGCTACCCATGATGAGGCTGAGCGATGGCGCGCATGGAAGACGGGGGGCGGATCCAGGACGAGTTGATCGACGCCTACAAGTGGGGCGAGGAGGCGCGAGCCCGCGCGCTGGTTTTTCAACTGGGTGCGAAGCCGGACGAAATCCGGGCCGAGCTGGAAGCCATGCTGGAGGACTCCTCTGGACTCGCGCGACAAGCAGCGGCGTTCGGGCTGGGGGAGCTTGGCGGAGCAGCCAGCGTCAGGCGCCTGGACCAGCAATTCTTCATTGAAGAGGCGCGCGGGGACTACGACGGGGAGGCCGTCATGGAGGCCATCGCCGAGGCATTGGGCCGCATTGACGAGCCTAGTGCATGGGAGAGCCTGGTGCGAAGACTTGAGCGGTTGGTGGGTCGCAGCCCTGAACGCTCGGACCTCTATGTGCTGGCGCGCATGCTGTGGAGGCGAAGACACCCGGACTTGATCCCCGCAGTGCGGTGGAGCCTTGAGCAGGGTTCCCTGCCCGAGCCCAACGGCTTGCGCGGCCTGCGGGTCCTCCTGGAGAAGTCCCCAGAGGAGCTGGCCGAGTGGGCTCGAGATCCGGCAGTGCCCGTGCAGAACAAGACAGAGGTGCTCGTGGTGCTTGGCGAGGATTTGCCGGACGCGTGGGTCTCTCCTGTCCTGGCGTTCATCACTGTGGCCCAGGCCTTGAGTCCGCAGGCCGTAAGTGAGCGTGGCGAGGCGGCACACTATTGCGAGCGCCTGTTCGGCGTGTTGCTCATGTACCGCAACCACCAGGGTGAGGCCGGGCAGCAGCCGCGGGTGCGACCAGGGCTTCTTGTGCCGCCTCAGCTGGGCCATGGCTGCTCCCAGGGCATCCAGGGCCCCTTCCACATGACGTCCTCCCTTGCGCGTGCGCACGGTATTGGCGAATGACCACACCTGACAGTCGGGCCCCTGAGTCCACTGCACGGCGCAGCGCACGAGAAAATCTTCCCACCGCGCTTCGGCCACGAGCGGAGTGGCCAGCTGAGGCAGCGTGTACTGCGTCAGCTCGTCGACGAGGTCTGCGAGCCCGCGCGGGTACTGGATGTGCTCCTCGAGTCGGGAGCTCCGAAAGTGGACGGAGAGCCCCGGTGTCAGTCCCGTGAGCTCACGGCAGCGCAGGTGCAGACGGCGGGCGTCGAGAGTCGCGCCGGACTGGAAGAGGGTGCGGTCAGGGATGAACGTGACGCGAGTGCCTCGGGGCCCCGGGAACCGAGCTGCCTCGACAGGCTCAGGCGTGGGGTGCTCACGCAAGACGCCCGCCTGGCCGCTCAGGTGCCAGCGCCGGGCATCCTCCCAGGCCTCCAGCTCGAAGTGCTCGGAGAGGGCAAAGACGCAGAGGGTCTCGAACCGCAGGGGCTCGTAGGTGTCGGCCACACGGCTTGGCTCCAGCCGCGTCAGGAGGTCCGGTAGGACATCGGGGGGAACAGGCCGTCCATCCTCGAGCAGTTCCACGCTCCCCTCTTCGCCAAGGGAGAGGCGCAGCTGCTGAAGCTGGCCACCGCGAGCCTCCGCCACGGCGGCATCCAGCAGGAAGTAGACGAGATGGGAGAGCCCGAACGCCCCCGTGTCGCCGATATACATGCCAGGGCGCTTGCGCACGGCTGCCACATCCGGAGAGAGCTCGGCCATGCGGACGAACCTAGCCGAAGTGAGGCATCGTTCCTCTGGTCAGCAGGTGCTTGAGCGTGACGCTGCCCTTCTTGGGGCTGAAGTGCTGGTACTTCATCAGGAGTCGTTCCCGGTTGTAGCGGGGCTGGCTGAGCTCCCAGCCACTGCGCTGCGACCCGGGCGCCTGGGCGATAGGTTGGCCCTTGCAGCCGCACGCCAGCAAGACCTGCAACAGGACCAGCCCGAGCGAATGGGTCACGTTCATGGATGGAACGCCAGCCTGCCCTGCGTGGCGGCCCGGAAGGGGATGGCCGCACTCAGTTAGCACACCCCGAGAGAGAGGGGCTTCAGGGTATGATGGAGCATGGAGGGCGGGCATCGCCTGGGTGGGCGGCAAGCGAAGCAACGTCGAGGGGCATGCGGCATGAGCAAATGGTCCAACCCAGACGAGTGGTCCAAGCTGTACCGCGGCGAGTCCTGCGTCATCTGCCTGCAGGGACGCCCGCTCCACACCATCACCGAGCTGGAGGTGTCGTGGGTCGCCATGAGCGAGGAGGGCATCCTGCGCGGCAACTGCTGCCTGTTCCTCCGGAGGCATGCGGTCGAACTGCATGACCTGGCGCCCGACGTGGCGGCCGCATTCATGCGAGACATCCAGCGGCTGTCCCGCGCCATCCAGTCCAGCACCGGCGCCGTGAAGATGAACTACGAGGTGCACGGCAACACGATCCCCCACATGCACATGCACTTCTTCCCGCGCTACGTGGGCGACCCGTTCGAGGGCGCGCCCATCAACCCGCGGCGCGTGGGCGGGCCCGTCTACGCGCTTGGAGAGTTCGAGATGCTGAAGCAGCGCATTCTCTCGGCGCTGACGGAGTAGCGCAGGTGCTTGAGTTCCGGATGCTGAAACCTACCGTGTCTGCTCTCCGGGCAGGGACGAGTTCTCCTCCTAGGAAGAGCCCTTGGCATGGGAGGCTGAGGACTGGGACGGGTTCAATGCGTCGCGGTGAGATTCGGTGGTACACGTTCGCCGTGCCGGCTAAGCGTCGCCGTGCGCTGCTCCTGACGTGCAACGAGATCACCGGCGTGCCTGCCACGCGCACCATCATTCAAGGCTTTGCCGGGAAGGACACCTCGTAGCTCTATCGGCCAGGCCCAATTCAAAGTCGGGCGTCTGGGATTGATCGACCGGAGCCTGCTGAGAGCGAATGGACTGCCCGCAAAGCTCCGCCCTTCGACCGGACGGTCCTTTTGAATAGGGCCTGCCTCACATCGGGTCCTTGTTAGCACTACTGCACTAGGTCTCCCCGCTCACCCAGCGGGACCCTGACGCAGTAGTGTTAGAGGCCCTAAATGTTTTCTCATTCATTTATGGCGGTATGCTGAAGCTTAAGTTTGCGTGCCTCTTGCATTTGCGCCTCAGCTCTTCGTTTGACCTCAATGGCGGGGAGCTTCGCGAAGCGGTGCAATTTCTCCTGTACTACCAATCGGAGCACCCTTTCTAGCGCGTCCGAGCTTGTGGACCCAAAGGAGACGGAGGTGATGAATCGAGTAGTTAGCCAGAACTCAAGCATGCCGATTACCGTATTGCTTGAAGTCTCTTCCAGCAACCTTGCGATCAATACGTCCATATCCGGCCCCCCCAATTCACTATACCACATCAACATAAGGATGCGTCGGAGTTCATCGGTCTCAGCCAAAAACGCCTCGCGGAGGGTCGGCGAAAGGTGCTTTGCTCCACCGGATTGAGCAACGAGATGACCAACAATGAGGAGGATGACAGCGCCGATGAAGCCTGACAGCGCGTTCTTGCTGCCCTTCCACCTAGGTGCGACATCGTCCATGATCGCAGAGGTGAGTTCTTCGTCCCTGAGCATCTCTCCCACCAATGTAGCAGCCAAGTCGACTGCCATTCGAGTCGCGGAAAGCTTTGCCTCCCTGTGAAGCCACATGCTGCTGCGTAACACACTGACCGCAGATATGAACTGATAGATGCTTTGACCAAGAGCCTCAAGCCCTTCTTTTCCATGCCGTACGCGCTGAAATCGCATTCCAACTCGAGAGGACTCAGCCTTCGAAATGATCTCGCCCATCTGATCATCCGAGAGTTTGCCGGCCCTCGCTTGGCTAACTACATTTTCGGGGCTATTAGCAGGGAGAAGATGAGTAAGGTCCGCTAGTTCTTCTATACGAAATGGTCTAGCCCCCTCAGGCATGTGCTCCTTCACAATGTTCAGGCACCACTCCACCAACTGAGGTAATTGGACCATTTCCGCTAAGAAGACGAGCGCACCACCACGCCGAATTAGGCTGTCTCCATTAATCTCATGGATTGAGGACCACATCGTCTCGTGCAAATAGGTGGCATAGAAATACTCTTGAAGAACGAAGAAAACAAAAGAGATCTCCCCAGCCTCATGGATGAGAAGTTGGCTCGCGATCATCTCTTCGAGCAATTCTTTTGGATCCGTATCGATACCACAAGCTTGGATCTCTGCTCCGATAAGTTCCGTGGCCTCTATGACGGTGAGTGAGTGCTTGTGCCGCTTCATCAACTCAGCCGAAATCACACGGAGCATGCGGGCACGAATCCTGGGACGCTCCCCTGACGCGATCTCAAAAGCGCCTAGTCGCAGGTCAGTATAGGTTCTCAGCAAACTAACAAGGTTTGTAACATCCACCGCGAGCGATCGGTTCGTCAGTTCGGCAAGTATCAAGATGACCCATGGCCACCGAGGAAGTTCCGCCTCAAGCAGAGTGTTCAGCGATGCTTCGAGTTTCTGGCCGACAGTTCCTTCCGATGACTGCCCAAACCGGCTGAGAACTTGGCGAACCCGCTGAAGCGGCAAGGGTTCTACCCTTGAGCGTACCCAAGTCCCTGGAAAGTCTTCCTCAGGAGGAAGCACAGCGTGTGGCCCGACTGCGATGGCGCGCAGGGATGGATAACTTTTGCGCCAGTTCTCGATAACGTTCCACTCTGGACGACTCGGTTGGGCCACGATGTTGTCAATCAAGAGGGCTGCTGGGCCTTTAAGCAGTTTCTCGACTTGGCTCTTTGACTTCTTTAGACGCTCAGAGAGGAGGTTCACCAGTCCTTGGCGTTCCGCTTTACCGACGATCTCCGAGAAGTCCACCCGCAGTGCCACGCAACCCGAGGTGTTTAGCTTCGCGCCGACATAGTCGAGCAGCGTTGTCTTTCCTGAGTGTGGCTCTCCGTTGATAAGGTAGGACTTGCTATCCTTAATGATATCCTGGATCCGAAGTGGGCGCTCGCGCTTGCCGGTAGATACGATCAGGTGTGGTTCAATGAAGCGGTCATCAATATCCCTGGATTCCAGCGATGCAGCAGGTGGAAGGTGTCGGAGCAGGCGCGCGTGGTACTCACTCCGCAGATCATGAGAGGCCCGAGAGCGGAGGGTCAGCGCCTTCTCATCTAACCCCGTGCGGTTGGGCAGCGGACCTTGCCAGACGCCATGGGGAGGAGCGAACTCTGGACTCAGGTGGTACATGCCGCGTCGGCTGTCCCAGCGATAAGACTTCGCCGTAAGAGAGCGAGCGGATGGAAATACTTCATAGATGAGAAACCCTGTCTGGGCTTTCGACGCGAGCAGAGCCGGAGCTTGAAGGAAGTAGCATTCACCATGCGGTGAGGATGAACGTAAGCCATCGTCTTCGTGCAAATGACCCATACAGCACATATCGAAGCGTGCAAGCATCCGATCTCGCACACGCACTCGGTCTTCATCCAAAAGCCAGTCCAAGGGGTGATGCCACAGTGCAACCTTAACTGAAGCATCGCTTATTATGTCATGCTGCTCGTCCAACTGAGCGCGTGTGATGACCAGTTTGTTGCGATCCTCGTCGCCAGAGGATGTCCAGACACTATTCAAACAAGCGATGCCAATAGCCTCGCCCCTTACCTGCAGTAGGTTCGACGTTCCTTGAAGTTGACTCTCTTGAGCAAAGTCTACGAAGGAACCCAACCGATCCATAGCTAGCGTGCGATCCGCTTCTCTGCGCCAGAGCTCGTCTGCGCTGTCGGCTGTCGCGACTGCCTCTCGGAGGCCTGGCTCGAAAATTTTTCGGATCTTGGTACGATCCACATCGTGATTACCTGGGACGATGTAGAATCGGTTTGACTGCAGCGTGAATGTCTCTAGGAGAGGTTCCACTACTCGTCGGTGGAACAAGACGAACTGCTCCGGTTGGCCAGAGAGGGTTGCGTCTCCTGTGAAGAAAATTGCATCAATAGGCATCAGTTCTGCGCAAATTGCCAGCATCGCCTCGATCCGGTCCTTCACTGAGGCTGCGTTTCCGGCGGAGATGTGGATGTCACTGAAGTGGAGGATGCGAACGCTCATGTGGCTGTTCTACCACCGTTGGAGCGGCACAGTTATGCCTCGCGCTGGGCGGTTCCAGGCCGGACTACACATGCTGAGGCAGCCGCCCATTTGTCGGGCAAGCGGGCAAGCGCTGATTGGCCCGTTTGATGCGTCGGTAGGGCGTCTCACCTACTACGTGTGAGGTGAGGTGAGATTCAACGCCATCAACGAGTGGCAGGTTCACAAGTGCTTCTCCCACCTCTTTGGGGACGACCCTCACGCTAAGCGAATTCTGGCGCTGGCAACGCTGGGCGTCATCCATGCCGCCAGAGGCAAAGGGGCAAGGCGTCTTGACCATCACTGCTCGGGCTCAACACCCTCCGCTCTGAGGTGGCCATCGTGCTGGGGCAAACTTCCCAGGATGAGTGGGCAGTCCCAGTGCTGCAAAAGGGAGCGCACCGCTTGCGCTGCCGTCATGTACGCCAGCACCTTGAACCTGCCTCCACAGCGTGGGCTCGCGAACAAGTCCAGCGCAAAGGTACGTACGGAAACCGCATGAGGCCGAGAGGGATCACTCTCGCCGAACGCTGCAAGCAGCGGGTTCGATTGCCGCTGCCTCCAGGAGATGCAACCCGCCAGAAACCCATCAGATCCGGTGGGACATCACGGCGTGTCCATAGGGCTGGAGGCGGGGCGACGCCCGCGAGGGATGAATGGCATGTAGCAGGTACCCTTGAACGTCTGGCCGCCAAGTACCGCGCATGTCTCAGGATCCCAGGCGCTTGTAGCCCAGCAACCTTTGTTGAGGGAGACCAGCCCCGAGCGAGGACATCGTCCCGTCTCATCGGGCTGCATCTGCCCTGGTAGCGGCTCGGGAAGGGTATCTTTGGCCATCCCTTGTCGAGTGGAGGCAGGGGAAGTTTCCTCCAGGGAAGTGGTCGCCGCGGCCTCTCCGAGCCCCGCAGTGCCTGCGTCCGGGGACCCAACCCCCGAGGCCTTTGCTTGGGCGACGGAGGACTCTCCTAGGGCCTTACGAGGATCGGCCCACCACGTCCACACTGCCAGCGTTAGGCTCGCCGCTGCCACCGCGAGCGAGGGCCAGCCAGGCCGCATGGGCGCTCGGGGCTTGAAGAGTTCGGCGGAGCCTCTCGCCACCGAGGACTCCTTTGGAAGCGGTTCCTGCACTATGAGTGGCAGGGAGATTTCCTGTGGCTCGTACTCGCGCACTTTCAGGGGACCGGGTACAGGGGCGGCAGAGGCTTCCTCCGGCGGCAGTGCTGGGGGTGGCAAGGCTTGCCCGGTGAAGCAAGGCTGAGTGCTCTCTGGTGCTGTGTGCTCGGCGGCCTGCTTCAGGGCCTCTGCCAGCTCTGCTGCGGTGCCACGTTGCTCGGGGCGCACCGAGAGCAGGCGCAGGACCAGGGCGCGCAGCCGCGGGTCCACACGGGGGTTGCTCAGCAGGGCAGGAGGAGGAAGCACCGCCTCCAGGTGCCAGGTGCCGTGTTCGTCCTGGGTGGGTTTGCCTGGCTCAGGGTACTCGCCAGTGAGAAGCCTGCAGGCGGTGACACCCAGCGCGTAGAGGTCATCGGCCGGCCCAGCGAAGTAGCGGGCAGCGGGCTCTCGGTAGAACTGCAGCTCAAACAGCCAGGACTCCGGGGAGCGGTAGGCCGGAGTACTTGGGAACCACATGGGAGGCGTGAGTGTGGTGGCGCCGGGGTAGATGCCCGTGCCGAAGTCGGTGAGCACGGCACCCCCGTCGGCGCGCCGCACCAGGATGTTGTCGCCTTTCACGTCGCGGTGGACGCAGCCCTGGGCGTGGACGGCCGCCAGGGCGCTCGCGAGCTGCGCCAGCCAGTGCAACACCTGCTGGCAGGAGGCAGGGTGCAGCCGGGCCCAGTCGTACAAGGGCACTCCGTCCACCAACTCCATGGCAATGAAGGGGTAGCGCGGGCCGCCGGGGGGCTGCCACCCTCCATGGCCCAGCAGGCAAGGCACATGGGGGTGGCTCAAGCGGGAGAGCAGCTCCACCTCGCGAGCGAAGCGCGGGTCTGCCGGGTGCAAGGCCAGCTTGAGGGCCACAGGCGTGGCGTGCTCGGCTCCTGCAGGCACGGCCTGATAGACGACACCGTAGACGCCGCAGCCGGACCAGCCCACCACGCGCCAGGGCCCTACCACGGTGCCTGGGGGAAGCAGTGCCGGGTGCAGCGCGGGCGCGGACGTCCTGTCCATGGGGACCTCGTGGAGATGGAGGGAGCCACGCCCTCCACCCGCGCGCAGCCTACCCCACGCGTAGGGTCACGTCGTGGGGAAGGGCCCCTCGCTCTGCTCCCCCGGCTCACACGAGGCTGACGCGCTCCAGCGCGCTCAGCACCTGCGGCAGCACCTGCTCCGCGTGGGGCGCCGCCGTCTTCTGCAACACCAGCGCGGAGTGGAGCGCGCGCAAGAACTGCTTCGTGTTGTGCAGCCGCGCCAGCCCCGCCTGGCTGCGAAACGCCTCCTCCCAGGAAGCCAACCCCTGCGGGGTGGCCACGGCCTCGAGCCAGCGCGAGAACACCTCGGGAGGCACGAGCCCCCGGCGAATGACGGCCACCACCACCCGCGCCAGCCGATCGCTCTCGTTATGGACATAGGCATGCTCCGGCGGCGCGATCTTCGCGGCGACCGCCTGGAGGATCTGCTCGAGCCCCTCCTGCTGAACCCGGGGGCTCATGGCCAGCCGCCAGAGGAGATCCGAGCCGTGCGCGACCCCGTGCATCCATCCCCGCGTGTCGCTGAAGCCCCGCAGGTCCTTCTCTCGGGGCAGGTAGCGCACGGCGGCCGTCAGCACCTGGGTGAGCTCCTCGGGCGTGAGGAACGGCTGGAGGGTATCGCGCCGGATGGCCTCGGACAGCACCAGAGCCGAGAACGTGCGCCGGAACACCGTGTCCCTGCCGCTCTCCCCGAGCCCATCATCCAGCTGCCCCACGAGCGTCGCGGTGAGGGGGCGCAGGGCGGTGTCGGACAGGGCCCCGGAGCGCATCCACAAGGTGAGGAGCTCGAAGGCGAGGCCATCCCGCAGCTCGGGATCCGGGGAGCCGAGGCATGACGCCAGCGCCAGCCCGAGCCCATCTACGGACACGCCTGTCTCCGGCACGCCCTTGCGCGCCTTGAGCGCACGCCAGAAGGCCTTGTCTTTCTGCGCGCAGCCAGGCCGGACGCTCTGGACTTGAGAGCCCCCCGCGGGCTGGGCCACCCCGGGGGAGGCCAGGGCCAGAGACAGCAGCAGGGCCAGACTCCAGGGCTGACTCGCGGAAGAGCGAAGCGGGGGCATGCGGATCTCCCAAGAGGGGGACGAGTGGAAGGCTCTCGAAGCGAGGAGGCCACTCCCATGACAGGTGCGCATCTTACCCCACGCATCGGGTCACGTCAGCGCGTGGCTCGAGGAGCCTATCGGGTGAGCACTTCCCAGATCCGGTTGGCGATGAAGACGTAGGCGTTGCTCCAGGTGTCTTCACGGAGGAAGCGGGTGGGGGCGCCGGGGATTCCGATGAAGGGGCGGAGCAGCCAGCCCATCTGGATGCCGACGAAGGCGTAGATGATCAACCAGAGCCGCAGCAGGGCGCGGTGGCGAACGTCGCGGGCGATCAGTGGGCGGTAGAGCCGCCGCAACAGCACCTGGCCCGAGACGCTGGCGACGGCGAAGGTCAGCGCGTTGAAGAGGGTGGCTTCCTCGTAGGCCTGGTAGCTCGCGTACCAGGTGAGCGTGAGGGGTGCGAGCGCACACAGGACGACGGTGAGGCAGGCCTGCGTGGCCAGCAGGGCCCGCACCGCGACGCCGAGGTCTTCACGCAAGCCCAGCAGAGAGTTGATGACGAAGTAGCTGGGCAGGCTCAGGCCGAACGTCGCCAGCAGCAGGAGCGGGACCTTGAGCGCGGAGTAGAACATCTGCAGCGGCCGCGCTCCCCCGAAGCCCGCGTCGCCGCCGTAGCTGCCCATGGCGGCGCCATAACCGGCACCGAAGACGACAATCAAGGTCAGGAGCAGGCTGAAGCGGGGGGTGACCTCGGAGTGCCGCGCGGAGGGCGTTCCGGCTCGCAGCAGGTCGTCCGCATGGATGATCAGCCCTCGCATGCCACCGCCCGGAAGCTAGAAGAGGTTGTAGAACGCGAGCCACACGGCTTCGAAGAAGTTGGAAGTGACGGGGCGGAACCACTGGAAGGGTTGCTCCGGGTCGCCGATGAAGGGGCGGAGGATCCAGGCCATCTGGGCGCCGACGAGGGCGAACACGACGACCCAGATGCGGAAGATGCTGCGCACGCTGGCGCCGGGCGCGGGCATCGGGACGAGCGCTCTCGCTCTCGCGGGCGGTGCGGGGGGCTGAGGCGCTGAAGGGGGACTCTCTGAAGAGGGACTCTCGCTGGAGGCCGTGGACGTGAGGGCAGGTGAGGGCGCTGCGGACTCGCGCGCTTCGGTCTCTTCGATCGCGAGCGTCAGCCGCTGGAGCGTGCGGAGAAGAAAGCCTGCGCCCAGCAGGCCGGCGACGGTGAACACCGCCACGTTGAGCAGCTTCATGAAGGCGTAGCTGGTGGTGGTCAGGGCGAAGAAGGCGACGATGGGGCCCAGTGAGGCAAGCACGGTCAGCATGATGCCGATGGCGGCGATCAGCAGCTTCAGCACGGAGATGAGCCCAAGCCTCGAGCCGATCAGGGCGTTGAACACGTAGAGCGAAGGGAATGTGACGACGAGCGTCAGGAAGAAGAGCGCCGGAACCTTCAAGGCGCTGGCGAGGATCTGCACGGGCGCTTGGGAGCCCGACCCGGTGAGCGAGAACACCCCCATGCAGATGCCGGCGATGGAGCCCAGCAGGATGCCCATGACGGTGATGCCGCCGAGGGAGATGTCGACGGAGCCGCGGCGGAGCAGCTCCAGGCGCGTAGACTCTCCGCGGAGCAGCCGGTCCAACTGCCAAAGCCAGGCGGGCATGGTTCTTCCTCCACCTCCATGAGCAGAGCGGACTCTAGCGTGAAGGGGCCCCATGGAATCGGAGGAACCTTGCCCTACCCTGAGAGGAGGCGCTGGCGGTTCAGCTGGAGACGCGCGTGGCGGAAGGCGAGGACGCCTGCTCTGCCTCTGACGAGGGAGGTGCCTCCTCGCCCATCGACGCGAGCCGCTTGGCCAGCTGCGCCGCCTGAGCGCCCTTCGCGCTGGCCTCGGAGCCCGCCGCGCCCACCAGGGACACCCGCGCACGCTCCAGGAGCGCCACCTGGGCATGGAGCTGGGCCAGCAGCCGCTCCCGCTTGCGCGACAGCGTGTCCAGCCGGTTGAGCTCCTCGCCCAGTGAGGAGGCCGCCAGCTCGAGCTGCCGCCGTGCCACTGCGTCCTCGGCGGCCGCCGCGCGGGCGCGCAGATCCTTCACCTGTGCATCCACGTCTCCCTGCGCCACGGACTGGAGCTGCGCCACGAGGCCCGCGTGGGACTCGGCCAGGTTGAAGGCCTCGCGCGCCATCTTGCGCAGCACCTCCACCAGCTCATTGCGCCCGGGGCCCGCCGCCATCTTCAGCGCCACCGCGTGGCACTGCCGGTACAGGGTGAGCGTGCGCCCCACCAGATCCTTCCCCTCGCCGGTCAGGGTGCTCTCCAGCGTCCCGCCGCGGGACTCCACGGGATCCACATGCAGCGTCACGTGTGAGGCCAGCGTGCCCACGCTCCAGAAGAGGGCCACGGCGGTGAAGCCCACCAGCGCGCTCAGCAGCCCGCCCTGGGGGAAGAAGCGCGCGTCCATCACCTGCTGCACGTACATGCCCAGCGGCACCAGGGCGCCCGCGGCCAACGCACCCGCAACCACCTCGGAGCCCTTGCCGATCCGCTCCCCATCCTGCCCCACCCAGGCCACCAGCGCCGCGGCAATGGCGGCGGAGAAGGCCTGGGGCACAGGGGACACGCCGTCGAAGAAGTAGGGGAGCGCCGGCAGGATCGCCAGCGCCAGCCGCAGCGCCGCGCTGTAGCCCAGCATTGGCCGCGCACCGGCCAGTGCCGCCGCCACCACCGCGAAGCCGGGATCCACGTCGACGCCGAAGCGCTGGCCCAGGGCCGCGAGCACGCCTATGGCTCCTCCTCCTGCCAGCGCACGCAGCGTGCGCCCCTCGAAGTCCTCTCGGTGGAGCAGTTGCAGGGAGAAGGCCATGGCGCTCACGTCCTACGTCAGTATGAGTTGTTGAACCCGAAGCTCTTCATCGTCTTCTTCTGGAGCTGCCGCGCCTCGTTGCGCTGCGCAGCCTCATCCTGGGCACCCTCATAGGCTGCCTGGGTCCGGTCCACATCCGCAAGCTCCCCCGACAGCGCCGCGGCCGAAGAGCCAAACAGAGTGCGCGCGTTGCCCAGGAAGCCCAGCGCCGCCGAGCGGTTGCCCTTCTTCATCTCCTCGGCCGCCGCCCGGAGCTGCTGCGTGCCCAGCGCCCGCACCGCGTGGACGCGCACATCCTTGTCCAGGTTGGCGTGCACCAAGGTGGTGTCCTCGGTGGAGCGCGCGCTCAGCGCCACGCGGGCCTCGGCCGGCCGGTCCTTCTCCACGTCCATGTAGGTGACCTTGGCATCCAGCAGCTCGAGCGGCTGCTCGGACGGCTGTAGCTCGAGCTTCAGCTTCACCACCAACCGCGCCGACTGGCCACCGGCCATGTCGTACAGCGGCACGCGCACGGTGCGGCCCTCTTGGAAGGCGTTCGTGCCCATGACCTCCGCGCTCGCCACCTGCGGTGGCAGCGTCAGCCGCAGCTCCACGGCGCGCGCCACCGTGCCGGTGGCCTGTTCCAGCTCCCGGGTGAAGACTTCGGCAAGCTGGTTGGAGTTGAGGAAGCCGGAGAAGCCGCCGCCCTGGTCGGCGATGCCCTGCATGAGGTTCTCGTTGAAGTCCTCGCCCACGCCCAGGGCGCTCAAGGCGATACCCTCGGCGCGCAGCTGGCGAGCCAGCGCCGTCAGCTCCTCCTCGCGCACCAGGCCCGCGGTGGGCTGCCCGTCGCTCAGGAGGATGGCGCGGCTCACCCGGAACTGGCTCACGTACGGGCGCAGCTCATGGGCCGCCGCCTGCATGCCGCCGCTGATGTTGGTGGAGCCGTCATCCTCGATGCCGTCCACGAAGGAGAGCATCTGCGCCCGGGCCTCCTCCGTCGCCAGCGTGCTGTCGAAGGTGGTGACGTTCGTGCCGTAGTGCACCAGCGCCAGCCGGTCCACCTCCGTCATCCTCTGCACGAACTCGCGCGCGGCGCGCTTCGCATCGTCCAGCTTCTGCCCGCGCATGGAGCCGGAGCGATCGATGATGAGCGCCACGTTCACAGGGACCCGGTGGTTCTCCTGGGTCCGCTGGGCCTTCACCTCGAGGACGGCGAAGGCCTCGCTGGGGCCGGTCTGCAGGTAGCCTCCGGACAGCTTGCCCTCCAGCGTCAGCGCGCCGTCTCCCGAGGTGACCAGGGGCAGCGTCAGCGTGGGCTCCTGCTCTCCGGGCTGTGCCAGCGTGTGGGTGGTGTCGGTGACGGGGGGAGGCTTGGGCAGGCCCAGCACCAGGGCGACGAGCGCGAGCAGGCCGGCGGTGGACAGCAGCAGGGTGGTGCGATTCATGGGGGGCACACCTCGAAGGCGGAGAGTGGAGGCAGGTTAGGAGCTTTCCCGCCCCACCGCATCGGACAGCGGGAGGAGGGTCAGGGTTCCACTCCCCTCGCGGCATCGGTCATCGGGAGGAGGAGGAGGAGGGGCCCCGGCTCACCAGCTCCTGGACGATCTGCCGCAGCGCCGGCTCGTTGAAGGGCTTCTCCAGCTTCGGGTTGGGGATCGTCTCCAGGAACTCGCGCGCGTTGGCGGTGAAGGCGCCGCCGGACACGAAGATGAAGCGCCGCTCCAGCCCGGAGTGCGTGCGGCGCACCGCCTCGTAGAGATCCTTGCCTCCGAGGTCCGGCATCATCACGTCGCACAGCACCGCGTCGAAGTGATCCGGCTCCTGCTGCAGCCGCTCCAGCGCCTGGCGTCCGCCGGCGGCGATCTCTACCTCGTGCTCCTTGAGGATGCGCCGCAGCACCTTGCCCACGCCCGGCTCGTCATCCACCACCAGCACGCGCCCGCGGCGGCTCGAGAGGGTCACCTGCGTCGGTGTGCCCGTGGGCCGCGTCCGCGCGCGCGGCTCCAGGGACGGCAGGATCACCCGGAAGGTGGTGCCCTTGCCCAGCTCGCTCTCGACGGAGATCTCCCCGCCCAGGGTGGTGATGATGCCGTGGCAGATGGACAGGCCCAGGCCCGTGCCCTCACCCACGCGCCGCGTGGTGAAGAACGGATCGAAGATGCGGCCCAGCGCCTCGCGCGGGATACCCGAGCCCGTGTCCTGCACCTCGATGAGGACGCGTCCCAGATCCAGCCGCCGGGTGATGAGCCGGATGGCGTTCTGGTGCGCCTGGCCCTCGGGGATGGCCGCCGCGGCGTTCAGCAGCAGGTTGAGGAACACCTGGGACAGCTGGCTCTCGTTGGCCATCACCGCGGGCACCGAGCCGAAGTCCTTGTGGAGCTGCGCGCGGTGGCGGATCTCGTTGGCCGCCATCATCACCACGGACTCCAGCACCTGGTGCACGTCCACCGGGGACATGCGCTCCTCGTTCGGCCGCGACAGCGACTTGAGCTGGCGGACGATCTGCCGCACGCGCTCGGCACCTTCGTAGGCCTCGCTGAGCACCTCCTGCCACTCCACCAGATCCATCTCCGCGCGGTTGCGCAGCTTCGGCATCGCCGGAGGGTGCACCCCGCCCACGCCGCTGGTCTCCAGCGAGAGCTGGCTGCGCCGCATCTCCTCGGACAGGAAGCTCAGGTTGGAGATGACGAAGGCCAGCGGGTTGTTGATCTCGTGGGCGATGCCCGCCGCCAGCGTGCCTACAGAGGCCAGCCGGTCCGTCTGCGCCAGGCGCGCCTGGAACTGGCGCTGCTCCGTCACATCCCGGGCGATGGAGACCACCGCGGGCGCCCCGTCGAAGAGCAGCGGCAGGGAGACGAGCTCCGCCACGCGCGTCTTGCCGTCCCGTCGCACCAGCCGCCGCTCGCCGGTGATCATCCCCTTGATGCCGCTGGGGTCCGGCGGCGGGCCCGGCACCTCCTCCATGTCGTCCTCGACAAACTGCGCCAGCGTGCGCCCGACGAGCTGCTCTGGCCGGTCGAACCCCAGGGCGGCCACGAGCGCCATGTTGGCGTAGACGATGCGCCCATCCCGCTGGATGGCCGCCGCGTCCGGCACACCCTCCAGGAGGATGCGGAAGCTGGCCTCGGAGAGCTTGAGCTGCTCCTCCACCTCGCGCCGCTCGGTGATGTCCCGGGCGATGCCCTCCACCAGCAGCGGGCGCCCGGTGGCGTCCAGCACGGGGGCCACCGTGTGCTCCAGCCACCGCGTCCGGCCGTTCCTGGCGGTGAAGCGCAGCACCACGGGCTTGGAGCCCAGCTGCTGAGGGGTGTCCAGCAGCTGGTTGAGCATCGGCAGGTCCCCGGGGTGCACCAGCTGGCGCCACAGCTCGGGGCTCGCGTAGTGCTCCTCGGGGGTGTAGCCCAGCCGGTCTCCCACCACGCGGCTCACATAGAGGAAGGCGCGCGGGCTCTCCAGCCGGTAGCGGTACTGGATGTCCGAGGCGTTCTCCGCCAGCTGCAGGTAGCGCGTCTCCCGCTCGCGCAGCGCGCTCTCCGACTGCCGGTGCTCCAGCTCCAGCGCGATGGCGCCGGCCGCCGCCGACAGCAGGTCCACCTCCAGCCGATCCCACTCCTGCTCCTCGACGCAGTTGTCGAAGCCGATGAAGCCCACCCACGCCTGGTTGATGCGCAGCGGCAGCACCAGCATGGACAGGATGCCCTGGGGATCCAGGATCGCCCGCTCGCTCGGGGGGAAGTCCTTCACCTGCCCGGACACCACCTCGCCCCGCGAGAGCAGCTCGCCCCACCGCTTGAAGTCCGGCTCCACCGGCACGGCCTGGAACCGCGGGTTGCCGGAGACGGGCTGCACCCCGGGGGCGCACCACTCGGCGCGCTGGATCATCAGCTGCTGCCCGGCGTCACCTCGGTACACCTCGAAGAAGTAGACGCGGCTGGCGCCCGCGGCCCGGCCGATGGGCTCCAGCACATCCTTATAGAGATCCCCCTCTTGCTGCGCCGCCAGCAGCCGGTGCTGCATCTCCACCAGGGCGCTCAGGTAGCGCTCGCGCCGGGCCAGCGCGGCATCGGTGCGCCGCCGCCCGCTCACGTCGGCGATCTTCCCGCCCAGCCCCAGCACGGTGCCGTCCTCGCCCAGCAGGGGCCGCGCGAGCACCTCCACCCAGAGCGGGCTCCCATCTCGCTTGAGGTAGCGCACCGTGTGGCGGGAGGTGTCCGCCTTCCGATCGAGCAGCGGCTGGAACGACTCCTGGAGGCGCGCCCGGTCCTCCGGGTGGACGTACTCCAGTGCGCCGCGGCCCAGGCTCTCCTCGACAGGGAAGCCCATCAGCTGCGGCCAGGCCGGGTTGAGGAACGTCCAGCGGCCCTGCGGATCTGTCTGGAAGATGACTTCCTCGAGGCTCTCGATGATCTGCCGGTAGAGACGCTCGCTGGGGCTGGTCGCGGGAGGGGCCGGAGACATGGCTCTAGAAGCCTCGGGGTCAGACCCCCATTATCTCACGGTGCGGGGCCTGATGCCGGTGGGTGGAACGTTCACGAGTGGATGAGGCGGAACGTCTCCGAAAAAGCCATGTACGACAAGTTGGGTCAAGGGGCACCCGTCAGGCTGCAGGGCAAGGAAGCGCCTCCGGCTCACGTCATGTCGGCCCGGGTGGGTGCCAGGCCTGCATCACGTGCCTCTTGGGGAGGGGTGGCTTCCGGATCCTGCCACTCGTCGAGCAAGATGAGGCACCCCTCAGGGGGGGATCGTGGGAATGGCATTGGATCGAGCCCCATCGGCCACCTTGGTGGAGCCCGAAACTCCGGAGACGGAAGCCGCTGCAGGTGCGCCCGTACCGCGTGCCCGGCGGAGCCGCACCCAGGAGGGCAACATGCTGGGGCGGCTGCTGCGCGTGCCGTTGCCCGCGCTGCTGATCACCGATCCCCAGGGCCGGCTGCTGGACGCGAATGACGCGTTCCTGCGTCTGACGGGCCTGGTGCGCGAGGAGGTGGAGGCGGGCCGGGTGAGCTGGGACGCGCTGGCGGCGCCGGAGACGCCCTCCGCGGGCGCGCAGGCGGTGGATGCGCTGCGCCGCCTGGGCACCGCGGGTCCCCTGGAGACGGAGTACGTGCGGACGGACGGCTCGCGCGTGCCGGTGCTGCTGGCGGCGCTGGGGCTGGAGGCGCCCGAGCGCACGCTGGTGCTGGTGCAGGATCTCACGCCGCGCCGCCGTGCGGAGGAGGCGCTGCGATTCCTGTCGGACGCCAGCCGCGAGCTGGCCGAGGTGCGGGCCGAGCCCGATGCCATCCTGGCGGGCGTGGCGCACCTGGCGGCCAGCTCGGTGGCCAGCTGGTGCCTGGTGGACGTGCTGGAGGAGGACGGCACCTTCCGGCGGGTGGCCTCGGCGCACCGCGATCCGGACAGCGAGGCGCTCTTGCGCGAGGCGCCGCGCTTTCCGGCCACCACGGAGGCGGGCAGCGCGCTCTTCCAGGCGCTGGCGCGCGGCGAGTCCCGCCTCTACCCGGACTTCCTCCCGGAGCACCTCAAGCAGATGACGCGCACCCCCGAGCAGCTGGCGCAGCTGGAGCGGCTGGGAGGGCTCTCGGTGATGCTCGTCCCCATGCGCTCGCGAGGGCAGGCGGTGGGGCTCTTCACCATCGCTTCGTGTGATCCGGGCCGGCGCTATGGGCCGGAAGATCTGGAGATGGTGGAGGAGCTGGCGCGCCGGGTGGTGGCCGCGGTGGACAACGCCCGGCTCTACCAGGAGGCCCAGGAGGCGGTGCACCTGCGGGACGAGTTCCTCGGCATCGCCAGCCACGAGCTCAAGACGCCGCTGACGCCGCTGCGGCTGAAGCTGCAGGTGATGCAGCGCCAGGCGGGCGACGCCATGTCGGGGGGCCCACCGCTGGCTCCCGAGCGGGTCTCGGACGCGCTGGAGGTGGCGCTGCGTCAGGTGCGCAAGCTGACGGATCTGGTGGACAACCTGCTGGACGTGGCGCGCATCAGCGCGGGGCGGCTGCGGCTGGAGCTGGAGGAGGTGGAGCTGTCCTCGGTAGCGGCGGAGCTGCTCTCGCGCTTCGCGCCCTCGGCGGAGAAGCTGGGCTGCGCGCTGGAGCTGCATGCGCCGGAGCCGGTGTTCGGCCGGTGGGACCGGCTGCGGGTGGAGCAGGTGGTGACCAACCTGCTGTCCAACGCGCTGAAGTACGGCGCGGGCCGGCCGGTGGTGGTGCGCGTGGAGGAGGACGGCGAGCGGGCGCGGCTGACGGTGCAGGACTACGGCATCGGCATCGCCGAGGAGGACCTGGGGCGCATCTTCGAGCGCTTCGAGCGCGCGGTGAGCGACCGGCACTACGGCGGGCTGGGGCTGGGGCTCTACATCACCCGGCAGATCGTCGAGGCGTTCGGCGGCACGGTGCGGGTGAGCAGCAGCCCGGGGGAGGGCTCCACCTTCACGCTGGAGCTGCCGCGCGGCCAGCTCCCGATCATCCCCTCCTTCGGCTGAGGGCGTGCCGCTCAGGCCGCCTGCGAAGAGGAGACCGACGGCGAGGGGGGAGGCTTGGGCGATGGAGGCGAGGCCTGGGGCGTGAAGCGCGGCAGCCGGACGTGGAAGCAGCTGCCCTGGTGTGGGCCTGGGCTCTCCGCCCAGATGGTGCCGCCGTGGCGATCGACGATCTCCCGGCAGATGAACAGCCCCAGGCCCAGCCCGCCGAAGTGCCGCGAGGTCGCGTTGGAGGCGCGTGAGAAGGGCTGGAACAGCCGCGCCAGGCTCTCGGAGGGGATGCCGATGCCCTCGTCGCGCACACGCAGCTCCACGTGCGAGGGGCTCACCGAGAACGAGAGGGAGATGGTGCCGCCCTGGGGTGAGTAGCGCACGGCGTTGCTGAGCAGGTTGGTGATGACCTGATCCAGGCGCGCCGCGTCCCAGACGCCCTCCAGCGGGCCAGGCGGTGGCTCCAGGTGGAAGCGCAGGCCCTCCGTGCCTCGCGGCTCGAAGCGCTCGAGCACCTCGCTCACCACGGGCAGCAGGTCCACCGGCTTGCAGGTCAGGTCGAAGCGCCCGGACTGGATGCGCGCGGTGTCCAGCAAGTCATCCACCAGCCGCGCCAGCCGCTCCGTCTGCCGGCTCATGGAGCGCATCGCCTTGAGCAGCCAGGCGCGCTCGGGCGGGGCCTCGCTCTGCTCCAGGCGCTGGAGGGTGAGGCTGGCGAAGCCCTTGAGGGGGGTGAGCGGGGTGCGCAGCTCGTGGCTGGCCACGCTGAGGAACTCCTCGCGGGCGCGCACGGCCTCGCGCAGCTCCGCCTGGGCGGCGCCGGTGCGGGCCGCCATCTCATTGAAGCCGCGGGCCAGCTCGCCCAGCTCATCGTCCTCCTCCACCTCCACGCGCTGCTCCAGGTCTCCAGCGGCCAGCGCGGCGGTGGCCTCGCGCAGCGACGTGAGCCGGCGGATGACGTCCCGCGCGACGAACTGAGAGAGCGCCAGCGCCAGCAGCACGCCGAACACCAGCATCCCCACCACGGCCGCGCTCATGCGGGTGATGGCCGCGTAGGCCACACCCAGCTCCTGGGTGACGACGACGCTCCAGGAGGTGCCAGGGACGGAGCCACGGCGCCGAGGATGCGCCGGTCCGCCGCGTCGAAGTCCTCGATCACCGCGAGACCCGAGCCCGTCACCGCCGCGTGCACGGCCTGGGGGAGCAGGGCCGTGCTGAGCGGCGGGATGCCAGGCACGGTGTCCCGGATCACCTGCAGGCTGCGCCGGTCCACCACCTGGACGCGGAAGCGGCGCGCGCCGGGGGTGGAGGCCGAGGACAGCTCCTCCAGCGACAGCAGCCCTGCCACCATGCTCCGGCGCCGGCCGTGCTCTTCGACGGGCAGGACCATGGCCACCCGGGGGCGTGGGCCCGAGGTGATGAAGAACTCGGAGGTGTCCTCCAGGAGCAGCGGCAGCGGACCCAGCTCCTCCACGGGTGCGGAGGAGGCGAGCACCGAGCTCGGGCTTCCCACGGCCAGGACGGCATCGAAGGGCCGCTGGCGAGTGGCGAGGTTGCGCAGGTAGGGCTCGAGGGAGCGCGGGTTCCCCTCCGTCAGCGCTCCGCGGAAGCCCGGGGAGTCCAGCAGCAGGTGCAGGGACTCACGCGCGTCCTCCACGTAGCGCCGCAGGAAGTCCGCCTCACCCGTGGCCGTGCGCACCGTGTCCTCGCGCACCTGATCCTCGATGGCGCGCTGGGCGAGGAACGAGGCGACCGCCCCCAGCGCCAGCAGCGGCACCAGGCCCGCGAAGGCCAGGCCCCGGAGCAGCTTCCAGCCCACGGTGCGCGGTGCGCGGGGGCGCCAGGCCACTGCCTCGGCCACGCACCCCAGGGTGAGGATGAGGTAGACCGCCATGCCCATCCAGAAGTGGCCGCGGCCCAGCGCCCACGAGAGCAGCGCGTACGGGAGGGCCATCACCCCCATCACCACCCGAGGCAGCCACGGGTGCTGCCGGCCCAGGGGCAGCAGCAGCGCCATGCCTGCGACCGCGAAGAGCAGGCC
>Ga0190275_10000816_pt1 | contig 24772 bp, 20 predicted proteins | sample Popmic550T_FD_133745 | JGI IMG/M metagenome (GOLD analysis project Ga0190275, IMG submission 133745) | Populus adjacent soil microbial communities from riparian zone of Yellowstone River, Montana, USA - 550 T | ecosystem: Environmental > Terrestrial > Soil > Riparian zone > Trees stand | place...
CGCACTGGACGGGGTCGCTCACTACCAGGTCTGCCGCGTCCGGCACGGTGCCTGGCATGTTCAGCGAGAGCACTATTATTCCCTTCTCCCTGATCTCGCGCACAGCGCGGGCCACCTCCCCGCCCATGAGGGCTCCGGCGAGGACCAGCGCCACGGCCCGCGGGAGGCGGGACACGGCCCTCGTGGCCGCGGCGAGCTCACCCTCCCCCACCAGGGGGATGGTGTCCACGGAGATCTTCTCCCCGCGGATGTTGTGCCTGTCAGCCTCCGCGACCGCCCCGACCACCACCTGCCCGACCTGCGCCCCACCGCCAACCACGATTATGCGCTTGCCGTAGACCTTGAGGAACGAGGGTGCCAGCTCAACCACCTGCACGATGGGCAGGGATGCCAGATCCCGCACCAGCACCTCCGCCGCGCCGTCCGCGACATCCTCGAGCTCGAAGTAGACCGTGGAGAGCCCATCGCTCCGCTCGGCAATATCTACGTGGGCAATGTTCGCGTCGTGGTCGAGGAGCACCCCGGTCAGGGCGTGAAGGGCACCGGGCTCATCGGGGGCCCTGACCATCAGGGCCAGGGGAGGAATGTGCTCGACGCTCTCGCTCATTGGTCGCAGTGTATATGCTTGGCCGCTCCGCTTCTTACGGGTGCCTGGGGGCGCTCTCGCCAAGCACGCGCGCCTCAAGCCAGGGGTTGCGGAATGCCCCGCGTGGGTCGAGGCGTTCCATCAGGCGCACGAAGTCTGGCAGGCGCGGGTAGAGCGGGGCTATCGCTTCCGCCTCGGCGGCGAACATCTTGCCCCAGTGCGGACGCGCCTCGAACGGCGCGAGCGCGGCCTCGATCCGGACGAGGCAATCCCCCACCTCGTCCGGCCTGCGCTTCCAGGTAAAGTGGAGGCCGACGGTATCCTCCCCGTAGTTCATGCTCATCCACAACCTGTCCGCGGCCACCCTGCGGATCTCCGACATCTGCAAGTGGGGTTGGATCTCACCGGCGAGCGAGCGCACGGCCTCTATGGCCCCGGGGGCGTGCCGGCGCGGCACCAGGTACTCGGACTGTATCTCCTCGCCGCTGCTCGGCGTAAAGCCCAGGCGGAAGTGGGGCAGGCGCTCGGCCCAGGGCCCTGGCACCCCCATCTGTGGCGTGGAGGGGCCCGCGTCCACCCCCGGGATCGGGTGCCGGTCCTCCACCGCCGCGACCGCGCCGAAGAGCTCGTCCTCTACCCGCTCCGGCTCGTCCGTCACCCGGCTCTTGACCCAGACCTGGTCGATGGCCTCGCCCCAGCGGGTAAAGACGCTGACGCTGTAGCCGCCAGAGGTTACCTCGTCGAAGCGCTCGTAGAACGCCTCCCAGCCCATACGCTCGTAGACCCGCTGCCGCACCTCGTAAGCGGGCTCTACGTCGAGGGTGACTCTGGACACCGCCCCCAGTGCCCCGAGGCCGACCACGAGGCCCTCGAAGTCCGCATCGCCCCTGGCGAACTCAACGATCTCCCCCGCGGAGGTCACCAGCTCGATGCCGGCGACGGCGGTCGCGAGGTTGCCGTTCTCCGGGCCGGAGCCGTGCGTCGCGGTGGCCACGGCCCCACCGACGGAGATGTGGGGAAGCGAGGCGAGGTTGTGCAGGGCCACCCCTTCTGCGCGCAGCGTCTTCTCCAGCTCGCCGTACGTCATGGCAGCGTTGAGGGAGACCGTGCTCGCCCCGTGGTCGACGACCACGTCTTCTGGGAAAGCCTCCAGCGTGATGAGCTCCGAGGAGTCGGCTATGTCGTTGAACGAGTGCCTGGAGCCAAGGACCCGCAAGCGCGGTGCGTTGGCGATGATCTCCTGCGCCTGCCCCATCGTCGACGGCCGGTGAAGCTTCCGTGCCCGGTACTCGTAGTTGCCCGCCCAGTTCTTCTCCGGAGCACGGTCCTGCTGGATCATGGTCCCGCCTCTCCCCTCTCGCCGTCCAACCTGCTAGCTTTCTCCAGAACCTTACCTCATGCCGGCACTGGTTAGCCTTGCGCTATTAGCCTCTGGCTAATTGCACGCGTTGCCGGGAGGCCGAACCCTGGGGTTGGGTGTGCGAGATCGGGGGGTGGCGCTATTGGCTTACCTGTGGTCTGGTTCTTGGGTCGAGCTCTCCTGAATCGAAGACGCGCTCCAGGTGTTCCCGGCAGGAGTGAATCAGCTCGGGGTTCCTGACGATCTCGTCCACCATCTCCTGCGTGCAGTTGCGCCGCACGTAGGTCTCCTGCAGCACGTCGCTGAGGTGGGCATCCTCTTCATCTAGCCGGTGGACGATGTAGCGCAGGACTTTCTCTTCGCGCTCGGCGCGGGGGCCGTGTTCGCGGCCGAACATCAGCTGCTCCCAGAAGGGTTGCTGTGCGGGCATGCCATCTACCTCCTTCTTCAGCGCCTGCGGGGTTAGCTGTCGGGTTCGGGCCGAAAGAGCCTAACCCTACGCCAGGAGATCCCGGCGATTCACCCCGTGGATCTCTCCGGATCCTCCTGGGTCCCACGCCCCCCGGCTCTCCCGGGAGTTAGGCTTTATGGCTATGCTGTTGTCGTTTTCCGGTATACGCCTGCCGTGCCCGGTTGTCAACGCTCAGGGCCCCCAACCCGCCATCCCATTCAGGGGGTTCCTGTCGAGGTAGGCTCATCGCGGAACGAGATATGGGGGTAAGGCGTAGCCCGCTATGTACTGTACGTGGTCGGCACAACGGTAACGAGGATGGCAACTCTCCCGGCTTTGCTTCGGTAGGGCGTCAAGCCCGGTAGGAGGACCTGGTTGCGTCAGGGCGAGCGAGGCGAGGGCGCTGCTAATCGTGCGGTACCCGTCGACGTAAAGAGAGGCGGCGTAGGCCCCACCTTCTAGCCAGAAGAGTTGGCCCCGCCTCTCGCCGAGCATCAGCCTGGCGAGCAGGCCACCGGGCAGACGCTCGTGTGGCATCTTCACGGCGGAATAGAACGGGATGCTTGCGGGCCAGGTGCCGTCGGGCAACTGCATGTCGGCGAGGCGCAGGCGCGCACGGGTCACGGGCTCGCCCTCGAGGCCGAGCGAGATCAGGGCCAGGATGGCAAGGGCCGTGGACAGGGGTACGTCGTAGCGGCCGAACGAACCGTCCTCGTTGGCGCTCGCGAGGATGTCGGTGGCCAGACGCTCCCGGAGCGCGGTGGCTGAGGTGGCGCCCTGCAGCGCCCAGGCCAGCGCCCAGTCGGCCATGTAGGGGTTGGCGAAGTACAGCCCGCCCCTGTTCTCGAAACCCTCCGCCAGGTATTCGACGCTGGTCTTCCTCTCCAGGCCCGCCTCCGCCCTAAGGGCGCTCGCCAGGCAGGTGGTGCCGTACTCGGGCTGACACCAGTGACGGTTGTGCGCGGTGATGGTCATGTGGTCGCGCTCCGGTCTCTCCGCGCAGAGCTGGGGCAGGTAACCGCCCCGGCCATCGGCGAAGAGCTCCAGGGCCTCGACGCCGGCCTGGTCTAGGAACCCTTGCAGGACCAGCGCCGAGTCGATGCAGGTTACGAGGGTATCGCTGTGGTACGCCCACAGGAGCCCCTGTCGTTTGTCGCGCAGCAGGTCTTCAAGTGAGCTTCGGACGGACGGGTTCGACCCGCAGGCGTTGGCGGCCCGGAGCAGGAACCCGAGCGGGACCAGGTCCCCGTAAGGGAAAGGACTCGCCGGTGGCGGGGGCTGGCAGATCAGGGACAGGGGGGTTCGGCTGGCCTCCCCGGCCAGCTCCGCTAGCGCCGCAAGGGCGCGTACCCTCGTTTCGACCAACGCCTCCTCGGAAGACGACAATTCCTTGCACTCCCCCCTCTCATCGGACCGCCAGGCCACGAAGTGGCCCGTACCAGAGACGAATTGTAGTCGCATTCCCCTCCGTTCGGCCAGCGCTGGTTCGCGGCCAGATACACCCTGTCCCGAGCGGTACGTCCGGCAGATAGATGGTCCTGGAACGTCTCGGCTCGCGGTAGGTGTCCTGGGAGTAGTCTCCCGATAATGGAGGGTGGGCGAGCAAGTCGCCCGCCGTCGTACGGCAGGACTCTTTGCCCGGGAATGGGTGGGGTGGGATACTGATTCCCGCGTCAGGCAGGGACGAACAGGCAAGCCGGCTGGAGCGAAAGGGGAAACGCGCATGAGCGAAGTGTCGGGCCGCGCGGAGATGGAGCAGGGGCTGATCCAGAAGAGCCTCGAAGACGACTCCTTCAGGCAACAACTGCTCGCTGACCCCAGGGCGACGATAGAGCAGGAGCTGGGGGCGCGGTTGCCCGAAGACATGCGGGTGGAGGCCGTGGAGGAGACCGCCGACACCATCTACCTGGTGCTTCCAATCTCCTCGCCGATGGTCGAAGACGGCGAGCTCTCCGACCTGGAGCTAGAGGCGGTCGCCGGGGGCTGGGACTACAACACCATGCAGGCGGGTTGCGAGCCATTCACCCAGGGAGGTTGCTAGAAAGCAGGAACCGGATTCGGCAACGCTCCTTCGCGCCGATTACTCCCACAGGAGCACAGAAGGGAGCAAATCGGGGCGGGCCATGCGCAGCAGCTCGTAGCCGATACCGGCCGTGCCCTGGAAGAAGCCGGGGTTGTCCACCTGCCTGGGCAACAAGGGATGAAGGACGAAGCCACCCGTTCTATTCGCCTTGTCGAGTACCCGCCAGGCGTTCGTCCTCGCCGATGCCTCCAGTTCGGGGCGGGCGAGCCGTTGTCCCGCCGACAAGAGGACCTCCGCCAGCCCCATGCTGCCGCAGCATGGATGATCCACGCCCCGCACCCCGTACTGGAGGGTCGATTGCATGGCGAGCTCGATGTCCTCACGGACCCGCCCGGTATCCAGGACGTCAAGGCCGCCAACCCGCGCCAGCCCGATGCCCGGCGCACCGCGGCACCATTGCCACAGGTAGTTCGACTCGCCGGACTTCACGTGGTCGGCCCAGTTGTGGTTCTCCGGCGAGTACATGGTGTCCTCGTAGGCTATGGCCTCGTCTGCCGCCTCGAGGAGCCGCTCGTCCCGCGTGTGCTCATAGAGCCGCAGCAGGGCGTACGCTATACCAGCGGTGCCGTGCGAGAAACCCGTGGTCCTCAGCTGTTCGCTCGTCGCCCAGGCGCGGGGACCGGCCCCCGTCTCCGTCCGCATCTCCAGAAGGTGCTCGCCGCAGGCGATGGCCCTCTCCAGTATCTGCTGGTCCCCCATCACCTCATAAAGGGCGGTAAGGCTCAAGATAGCGCCAGCCGCACCACCTATCACGTCCAGAACCTTGTCGGAGGCGATGAGATCATCGGTGATGAGGTCCGCCACCCGGCGCGCCTCTTCGAGCAACGCCGGATTATCGAGCAGACGCCCCACGTGGAGCAGGGAGTAGGCCACCGAGCCGATGCCCGAGGCACCACCGATGCCCATCCTCTCGGCGAAGCGGTCAGGGCGACGATCAAGCGCGCTTCGGAGTGGCCTGAGGGCGGCCTGCGCCAGCTCGCCGTAGCCGGAATCGGGGGCGAACTGCTCGGCGGCCGCCAGAAACAATGCGACGCCGGCGGTCCCGCCGTAGAGGCTGAAATCCATGACTTGAAGCTGGTAACGCTCGGCCTGAACCAGGTACTGGGGGGCGATCCACGCCGCGCTGCCATCTTCCGTGCGGATGGCGCGAGACCTGATCGCCTCCGCCAGCTCGAGCGCAGGGGCGATGAAGTCCTCGCCCTCCGGCGGTCCGGCCGGAAAATCCTCCTGTGGCTCCTCGACAACGGGGTGCGAGGCCGTTGTCTCGCGGGCCAGGTGGGCGTAGAGCGAGCCCTCGATAAAGGCCACCTGTTGTTCGAGATCGCTATCACCCAGCCCTTCGAGCACGCGCGAGACCAGCTCGAAGCTTGGCTCCTGGAGGCACCCTTCGACCTCCTGGCCCGGGGCGAGGATCAGGGCGTCGCTGCTGGCCCTGGCGGTAAAGAAAGGGACATCGCCCGTCTCCATCGCCAGGCGCTCGGCCGCGAACACGGGCCAGAAGATCGGCCTCTCGTCCGGCTCGTCTAAGGCATCGCGGGGCGGCACCTGGGCCCGACCTAGCTGCTCCAGCTGTATGCTCCGATCCGCCCCGTCGCGCAGGTACTGCCGGTGTAGCAGGTTGCGGAGGATGAGCCCGTAGACCTTCGTGGCGCGGAACACGAACCGGACCTGCTGACGGGCCAACTCCTGGAGCGGGGGGGCTGTGAGAAGCGCCTCGCGGTGTTCGAGCAGAAACCGGTACATTCGCCTGAAGCCGTCCACAAGAGGCGTGGCATACTCCTGCAAGCTCAGGGGGACACCCTCTAGCGTGGGTACGTTCTCCCTCATCTGGAGCTTGACGAAATCGTACTCCAGGGCCATCCGGTCCGTGTTCTTCCGTACCCAGGTCGGCATCCGGATCGGCCACTCCTGCTCTTCCGCCTCGCCCAACCCGCTGACGTGGTAAGCCTTACCTTCGTCCACACTCAACTCCCAGCGGGGCAGCAACCCGGTGCGCAATACGGAATGGCCCAGCCGTTCGAAGGCCTCCGTCTGCGCGTTCTCATCGTCCGGGATCACCGCACGGGCGCGGTGGTGCATCAACGTCTCCGTATCGATGAGCACAGGGTACTCGCCGCTCGCGATGATATTCTCGTAGTGGCAGTCTGTCCCTTCGAGCGCGTAGAACAGGCAGAGCAGCATGCCGGCCCGCTCGTAGTAGCGCCTGGCCTCGTCCTCGTCCTGGCACGGCAGATACTCCACGAACTCCACCCAGCCATGCGTGGAGCGGTCGAGTACCTTGAGTACCTTGAACGGCAGCGGCGCGCCCCGCTCGTTGAGCCACGCCAGCAGCCGGTGGTAGGCCGCCTCGGTGCCCATGTCCTTCGGCTTGTACACTACCTTCCGGCCTGAGGCGAACGTCAGCGCCAGGACGCTGCGCCTGCCGCCGTGGGGGTCCGACAGGGAAGATCCCAGCCCGACGACCTCTCCAAACCTCTCGTCGCCGAAGAGGCGCTCTAGCTCGGGTAGATCCTCTTCCAGGCGCCCGAGGAACTCTTCGTTCGCCTCGACCCAGAGCTGCGAGATGGTGCCAAGGTGTCGTGCCAGCACCGGGTACCGACGGAACAGGCTGGCCATCCCCCCCTCGCCTGACCTTCGGACGAACCGCCGGTAGAGGGAACGTCCCTCGGGATCCTGCGCCAGCGCGAACAATCGATCCCAGGACGACTGTTCCTGGGCGCGCATGGCCTCGAACTCGGACAGGAATAGCTCGCCCGAGGCGAACGACAGGCTTCGCAACAGGGTGCGTTCGAGGTCGGTGCGCGCCCCCGCCGAAAGCAATCCTCCGTAGGCTGCCGCGCGCCCGGCGAGCCTCTCGCGGGCCACGAGCACGAACGGCGCGAGGATCTCTTCGAATGGCAGGACATCCTCGGCATCCAGGAAGCTCAACTCCTCCGGCCATGCCTCTTCCGCACCATCTTGCCGCTCCGGCGGAGCCAGGCGAAGGACCTCCGCGATCAGCCCGGACCACTCCGGTAGCCTGCCGCCCTCACGCAGCCGCACCGGGCCGAGGACGGGCCGAACAGATTCCGGATCCAGGCCGTCCCAGGCCAGCCGCCGCCGGAACCGGTCCTCATCCCCCCTACCCAGGGCCTGTGACCATGCTTCGAGGCGACGGTCGACCGCTTCAGCGCTTCCGCCGTCGGCGGCCGGTACGAAATCGTCGACCAGCCGTTCGTCCACCGAGCTGGCGCGCTCGACGATCTCCACCAGGTCCTGCTCCGAAAGCACGTCGATTTGCCTCACTAGCGCCTCGTTCCTGATCCGTCAGGCCGAAAGCTTTCACCCGCAGCCCGAGAGTGTTGTCCTTTACGTCCGTGGGAGCCGCTCCCGTACTGGCCCCGATGCGTGGCCGGCCTCACGACGATCCTTCGCCGTCGGGTGGCAGCACGAACCTTCGTATGTAATCCTCGTGATCCCGGCAGCCGTAGCGCGGGTGGGCCCCTCCCCCCCACTCCCCGCCGGCGTAGGGATCCCCCTCCTCCGGCGAGCATGCCGCGAGCAGGGCGAGCGTGCCAGCCGCCGTCGAGATGGTTCCGTGCCGGTCGGCGCGGAGAAAGACGTCCCTGGGCCCGCAGCCTGGCTCTCTGGTATCCGCTCGTACGGAGAAGAGGGGCGTCCCCGCGGGGAAGGTGCCGTCCGGCTGCATGAAGTCGAGCAGGCGAAGCTGGGCGAGACGAAGGGTTCGGCTCCTGAACCCGAGGGATGCCAGGCTACAGATCGCGAACGCGCTGGAGAGGGGCACGTCGAAGCGACCGAACGAGTAGTCGTCGTTCATGCTGGCCAGGATCTCGCTCGTCAGCATATTCCGCAACTCCTGCGCCGAGTCATCGTTCTCCAGCGCGGAGGCGAGCGCCCAATCCACCAGGTACGGGTTGGCGAAGCACAGGCCGCTCCTGCCCTCGAAACGCGTCGCCAGATACTCGACGCCGGTACGCGTATCCAGCCCGGCACCGTTTCTCAGGGCACGGATCATGCAAGCGGTCGCGAAGTCCGGGTGATGATGCCCATCACCGCTGTTGGCCGGATCGCTGGCCGTCTCCCGCTGGTCTGCTGGCAGCCGGGAATAGTACCCTCCTCGGCCATCGGCGAACGCCTCGAGCGCTTCCACCCCTGTGGGGTCATAGAGGCCCTGGAGTACGATCGCCGACGCGGTCGAGGAGGCAGGGCCGCCGACCTCGTAAGGCCAGAGCGAGTCGTGCTCTCCGTCACGTAGAAGAGATACGAGCCTCGTGCGCGTATCGATATTGTCGAAGATGGAGGCCGCGGAGGTGTGGTGGTTCAGCGCCCGGAGCAGGAACCCGAGGGATACCGCATCTTCGCCTTCGGCCTCGTTCGCCATCCTGACTACAGCCTCGAGGGCCCGCCCTGCTCCCCAAGATACCCTGTTTGTGGAGGCCGAGATCAGGCCACGTTCCAGTGGTCTATCGATCGAACCGTGCCGGAAGAAGAACATGTTGCAGTGGCTCGTGCGGGCAAAGTGCGCCAGCACCCCGGAGTGGATGTGGGTCGGCAGATGGTTTCGAAAACGGGCCACGTAGTGGGCCCCTTCGGGGTTCCCACCCAGGTACTCCACCCCTATGGCCTTGAGGAGCTCGTAATGCAGGGTGGAGGGTTCCCGCGCAAAGACGGCCTTCGCCTCGCCGAAGCCGTTCTCGGCCCGCAGGTGCAGCAAGACCGGAGGGAAAGGCGCCATCTCGCCTATCGCCAGGCAATCAACGTCGTCCGAGGGGAACAGGTCGAAGCGGTCAGAGAACCGCTCGTATAGAGACGTCCCCTTCCCAACCGCGGCAAAGACCGTCTCGCTAAAGGGATCGACCAGCCTGGATCCCTTCCGACTCGCTGCCAACGTCCCCTGGCTGGTCAGGATGACGTGGCTGTGGAGGTCGAGGTCCGTGCTCTGCGGCAGGTAGAACATGCCCCTGACGGAGGTGTCGTCGGCCATCCCGCGCAGGGTATGCAGGTCGAACAGCACCATCCAGTCCAGCGATTCGGGCAGGCTACATATTATCTCGGACGCTTGCAGGGTCTAGCACCTCTGTCGTGGTTCTCCTCGATGACGCGCGTGCGACCGTTTCCGGGTCGAGCAACGCACCCACCCCGGCACGTGCGTACCCCCGTCCACGCTCCACAAGGCAGTCAGAATAGCAAAGGGAGCCGCCCCCGGCTATGGTCCCGAGGCCGGTTCAGCCAGGCGAGTCGCTTGCCCGGCAATGGGCAACGTGAGAGACTGGTGCGCGCACCTCGTGGGGTGTCCGGGGTGTCAGCTGGAGGTTCGGACCCACGACAGGGAGAGGACTCATGAGCGAAGCAGCCGGTGGTCGCGCGGAGATCGAGCAGAGGCTGGTCCAGAGGAGCGTTGAGGACGAGTCCTTCAGGCAGAGCCTGCTCGCCGACCCGAGGGCGGTCGTGGAACAGGAGCTTGGGACACCACTTCCCGAGAGCATGGAGATCCGTGCCGTGGAAGAGACAGCCGACACCATCTACCTGGTGCTCCCTCCCGCTTCCGCGCCCGACCAGACGGGCGGCACTCTCTCGGACGACGAGCTGGAGGCCGTTGCCGGGGGCGGCGGCTGGGGAAGCGACGAGTCCGTGTGCATCTGCTCCAACTTCTGCTAATCAGGGTAGCTCCTGGTCGTCTCGACGGGCGTAACCCGGCCGACTAGCACTGTGTGGTCGTCGAGCCTATTCGGCGGGAAGGCCGAGCACTGACCTGTAGAATTCGGTGAACTTCTGCCGGTCCTGGAGGACGGGGTCGAACAGGTACTCGGCGAGGTGGGCGGCAAGATATTCGTCCGTGGCCTGGCCCATCTCCAGGACGGCCTCGTTCTGCCGCTCCGCGAAGTACGCTCTGTGCTTCCTCACGAAGTAGAGCGTATCCCTCGCCTCGGAAAGGCCGATCTTCGGGTGGGCCCTCAACCTTCGCAAAGACTCTTCGCGCAACTCGTAGATCAGGTCCTGCCCCAGCGCGTTGTACCCGAACAGGACCCTGAACAGCCCGGCCGCACCGCCAGCGAGGACGACCGTGCTCATGCCGTTGAAGTGGAGGAAGGGAAGGTCGAGGTGCCCGATCTTCCCTCCACCGGAGAGCAGGGCGTACGTAAAATCCTGGTCCTCGTAACCGGCGTAATAGAACTCGTCGTAGCCGCCCGAGGCCACGAAGTCCCGACGACGCATGATCAGGGGCACGTTCTTCGCGATGAGCAGCTCGGCACCCCACGTGGTCGTCTTTCGTCGAACCTCCGGGGTGACCGCGACGTAGCCCGCCTCGAGCATCCGTATGCTGGTCCCGATCCAGCGCGGAGAAACGACCATGCAGTCATCGTGAAAGAGGGCGACGTAGCGACCACGTGCCGCCCTTGCCCCGGCGTTGTACGCCCTCGAGACCCATCCAAAATCTGAACGAACGACGCGGAGATTCCGAAAGGGGCAGAGGTCGAGACCCTGGCCGTTGTAGACGATGACGATCTCGATCGGGTAACCCTCGCTGTTGGCCAGGATGCTCGGTACGAGGTGCCTCTGTACGAAGCGGTCGTTGCCCGCAAGCAATACGACGCAGGAGAGCACCGGCTCGGCGGCGTTTCTAAAGGACTCGGTTTGGACCTCCTCATAGTAGGGGTAGCGGTGAAGACGGGTGAAGAGCCGCGTCCAGAGGTTATCGAGGTCGGCTCCCCCCGCGCTCACGCGCAGGGAGGTGGAGGATGAGCCGTGGTCCTGCAGAGAGTAATCGAGTCGTCCGCCACCGGATTCGAGCCGCCGCAGGCATTCTGACAGACGCTCCTTCTCGGCGCGGTGGACTGGAACGACGAGATGGTCCCCGCCGCTGTCACGGTGGAAGGAGATCTCCCGCCCATCGTCCATGAGGTACCGGTCGTCCATCGCCAGCATACTATATTTCGTCGGGACGCGGTGCCTGCCTTGCCCGAGAAAGGGGCTCGTGTGACACTGACCCTCCCTCGGTTTTTCACGGGGTGCGAAGACGCCGTCTCGAAATGGGCTCGGTCGGGAGGAGATAGCGATGATGACCCCAGAGCAACGAGACGAACTGCTCGCGTCTTACGGCGCCACCGTCTCCGAGGTCGAGGAACTTCAAGCATACGACACCAACACCTTCGATCGGTCCGGCGAAGGGTGGCCGCCGGTGCTTCCGCTCCAGGCCGAGCCCCACGTGGCGGCCTGGGTCGGATACGCCAGGGAGGCTGCCGGGACCAACGCCTTCGTCACGCTCGGGCGCCGGCTGGCGCAACTGCGGTTTCCAATAGAGGAGGGCATCAGCCAGACGGAGGCCTATCGGGCTGCCACGCTCAGGGGGGCATCCACGGAAGGGATGGCGGAGGCATCCGGCCTCGTGCTCACGCGTCCAGAAGAGTTGACGCTCCGCGTCCACCAGAGCCCGGCCGGGCCGATACCGGTCCTGATCCCCGGCGGCCGGGAGGACTTCGTGTCCCTGGTACGCGCCCTTACGATGAGGAACGAGCCGCGACCCGTACCCGGTTCGATGGGGGCTTGCATGGTCTCCGGGTTCAACGATTGGGAACGAATCCGGCAGTATCGTCGGCGGTGGGAGGGTGAGAACGGCTCCACCTCCGGGGCCGCCTGGAAGGAAGAGTTCCGGCGCCTCGTGCCTCGCAAGGCGCTATACCAGGACCGTTTCCTCATCCTGAGCGACGGTCCCTACAGCGGCGTGGCGGCCCCCGAGATGGGGTTCCCGGAGGACAAGTGGCGGCGGCTCTCCACGACCATACGGCTCGAGCACGAGTGCACCCACTACTTCACCCTGCGGGTCTTCGGTTCGATGCGCAACAACATCCTCGACGAGCTGATCGCGGACTTCATGGGGATCACGGCCGCCGCCGGACGGTATCGGTCCGACTGGCTTCTGCGCTTCATGGGTCTCGAGTCTTTCCCAGCCTACCGGGAGGGCGGCCGATTGCAGAACTACAGGGGACAACCACCCCTCTCGGACGGCGCTTTCCGTGTCCTGCAAGCGCTCGTAAAAGATGCCTCCGAGAACCTCGAGAGCTCGCGCGCCGGACGCTCTTTACCGGGAGGACCTGAGGAGCGTGCCGCCATGTTGCTCGCCCTGACCGGCTTCAGGCTCGAAGACCTGGCGGGGCCGGGAGCAGTTGGCCGGATCTCGGAATCGGTCAACCTTCTGCAGTGAACTGCAGAAGTGTTCGTCCTCTGAAGTGGAAGCTATCAGTCTTCAGCGGTCAGCGAACAAGCTCATGGCTGGCAGCTCTTCCGGGACTTCGATCCCTCCGCAAGCTGCCCTAGCAGCCGACACCGCGGCCAACGGCCGTTGGGGCGCAGCCGCACGCCGTCTGCCCACCGCAGGTGTTATCTACCCAGGTGCCACCGCCGGCGACGGCATCGAGATCGCTGTCGGAGAGACCTTCGTCTGGCTGGCCGGCTTGCGAGGCGGGGGGCAGAACGAGGTAGATGGTGTCGGCTGTCTCCTCCACGGCCACCACCCGCAGCTCTTCCGGCAGGCGTGTCCCGAGCTCCCGCTCTACGGCGTTTCTCGGGTCGTCGATCAGCTGCTGCCTGAAGGTTTCGTCCTCCAGGCTCCTCTCTATCAGTCTCCGCTCCATCTCGGTGCGGCCGGTCGCCTCGTTCACTTTCCCTTCCTCCCTGGCCAGTTCGTACTCGCGTCGGGCATCGTAGCATGGGTCTCTTCTACGAACAAAGCCGATACGCGGGGTGGGGCTACCTGATCCTCACGTGCGCACAGGTTCGCGTGGGGCGGTGTTCTCCGCCTCTGCGCGCGTGTGCCAGTGGTGGTTGGCGGCCAGGTAAGCCTTCGCCTCGGTCGGCCTGCCCTGCTGGCACACGATCTTGACGTGGTGTATAGACCGCACGAACATGCTCAGCGAGCGTCCACCGAGCAGGAGCGAGGCCCGCCGCAGGGGCACAGGCCAGGACACCCCCTCCGCGTTCTCGTCGATGTACCCGGGGTAAGCCAGAAGCGCCTCGCGCTTGTCGGGGGTGCAAAGGCCACTCTCGAGAAGGAAGCCAGAGAAAGCCTCCCACCTGGCCCGGATCCTGGCCTGCCCGGGCCCCCGGATGTAACACTCCAGGCCGATCTTCGGGTGAACGGTGTCGCCCACATCTATGTCCAGGCAGACGTAATCGACCAGGCGCTCTACTGGCTCGAGAATAGCCCGGAGGTCCTCCCCGCTGCCGGTCCAGCCCACCTCGGCGAGGTACTCGGTGATACGCTCCACAGAACCGGGCCGTATACACAGGCGAACGGCCTCGGCGCCCCTTGACATCATCAGGCCAACCTGGAAAACGAGATCGTCGGGGGCAAGGGCGCGCAGGCAACCCGACATGGTTTCCAGCATCCCGGCCGGTGGCTCCCCCCCGGAGAGAGGGCGCAGCGCCTCCACGATGGTCGCCCTGTATCCTTCGTCGTCCGGCCTGAGGGCCGCCCCTCCGTCCCTTCCGTCCGTTCGTGGGCCGAAAAAAAGGCTTGGTACGGGAACATCGGGAGCCGGGCCCTCGACGTCGAACTCCAACCAGACATTGTCGGCGGTGTTGTATAGCAGGGACGAGGCGTCAGCCCAGCGGGAAGCGAAGGCGGCCACGCGCCTCCAGATCGGGTCGGCGCTCAGGCGTGGTGGCAGCGGGCTCGTGGGGTGCAGGCCGGCCAGGCTGTCCCGTCCGCAGTACGCGTTGGCCAGCACCAGAAAATCCGCCCTCGGAAGCTCCTCCCCCAGGCGGCACTCGAAGCCGAACGTGTTGTAGGCCAGGGTTCCAGGCAGCACCCCGGCTACGGACCTTATATCCGAGAAGGCGGAAGGAGAGATCAGCTCCGGCGCGACCCCTGCGGAGACCGGCCCGAGGTAACCCTCGAAAGAGTCCATCATCGGCGGTTCCGTGGCGATCCCCTATCCCCTCTCTACGCGATCTGTCGCATGGCCAGGTCCCGGAACGGTCCCTCTTGCTCCATCAACTCGTCGTACGTCCCGCTCTGCGCCACGCGGCCTGCCTCGAGCACGTAGATCCTGTCCGCGTTCATGATGGTGCTGAGCCGGTGGGCGATCACGATGCGGGTCGCCTTCAGGCTCTCCAGGCTGGAGCTCACGATCGCCTGCGTCCTGTTGTCCAGGGCGCTGGTCGCCTCGTCAAAGAGCAGTATCCGCGGTTTCGTCGCGATCGCCCGGGCTATCATCAGCCTCTGGCGCTGGCCGCCCGAGACGGAGGAGCCGCCCTGGCCGAGGAAGGTGAACATCCCCATGGGCATCATCTCGATGTCTTTGTCGAGCCCGGCCATGCGCGCCGCTTCCCAGGCCTGGTCCATGGTGAGGTCCGAGACGCCCGCGATGTTCTGGAAGATGGTGCCTGACATCATGTTCCCGTTCTGGAGCACCACCCCGAGCTGACGGCGAACCGCCTGGACGTTGAGCCCGGTCAGGTCGTGGTCGTCGTAGTACACGGACCCGGACTCGGGGTCCTCGAAGCCAAGCAGCTGCCGGAAGAGCGAAGATTTGCCGGCGCCGGAAGGGCCGACGATAGCGACGAACTCCCCCGGGTCGGCGCGTAGGGAGACGTTGTCGAGCACGAGAGGGCCATCGGGATCGTAGCGGAAAGAGAGCTGGTTGATCTCTACCCGGCCCCTCAGCACACCTGGGTCCGGCTTCTCCGTATCCACCTCGGGCAGGGTGCGCAGGATCGGCTTGGCCCTCTCGTAGAAGGGGGCTGCCTGAAGGATTGTCGTGAACGACGTGGTGATGCCAGCGGAGGCGAACAGGAACTGGGCGAAGGCGGTGTTGAACGCGACGAACTCGCCGGTGCTCACGCCACCATCAAGCACGTAGGCCACGACGGCGAAGATCACCATGTAGGTCAGAACACCGGAGATGGAGTTGAAGACGGTGAGGGCATTCGCGGCCGCCTGGGCCCTGACGGCGTTGGCCTTCTGGATGGAGTACTGTCCGGACCAAACGGAGAACGCGCGCATCTCCGCTCCCGCCACCCGCAGCTTGGCGATTCCCGTAAGCATCTGCAAAACGAGGCTAGACACCTTGCCCAGCATCTCGGTCTCCCGGCGCTGGTAACGCAACTGCACGAAGCCGCCGGCGGCGGTGACGACCACGATGACAGCCGCCATCAGCGCTGCTATCAGGCCCAACTCCGCGCTGTAGTAGAAGATCACGGCGAAGCTGAATATGGAGAACACGCCTGACAACAGGGAAGATATGGTGGCGCCTGTAACCATCTGGCGAATGGTGTTGATGCCCATGGCCCGCACCGCCAGGTCTCCCGCTGTGTACTCGCGGAAGAAGGGGGCGGGAAGGCTCAGTAGCCGGTCCCAGACAGCTGCCTGCACACCGGAGTCGAGCTTTGTCTCTATGCGCAGCACGGCAAACTGGCGGGTCATCTCGAAGAGCATGGCTGAGACGGCCGCGACCGCGAGACCGAGGGCGAGGGCGACCGCGAAACCACCTTCGGCCTGTGGGATGGCGATGTCGACTATCTGCTTGGTGACGATTGGAACGAGCGCCCCGAGAAGCCCCCCGGCCACGCCCATGAGGGAGACCCGCAGCAGGTCCCCCCGCAGGTTCCGCAGGCTGTACTTGAGCAGGTCCCACGCCCCGAGCGGCCGGTCCGGGAAGGGAGGGTAGAAAGTGTAGGCGAAGTCGGCCAGCTCAGCAGCCGTCTCCCCGGTTACCCTGTCACTGGTTCCTCTGGCGGGGTCGACTATGGTGTAGGCGGAGGTGCCCCTCTGGAGCAACGCCACCGGGCTTTCGTCCTCCCGGAAACAGAGCAGGGGGCCGCTATCCCTGCGCCACCAATCCCCCTTGAGGGTGACACGCCGAATGCGGACCCGAGAGGCACGCGAGATCTCCTCGAGCGGGTCGCGTGCCGTGCCGTCGGACCATGTGGGGCGGCGCAGTTCGACACCCAGCCGCCTACCGATGACCTGGCACGCGGCCAGCAGGGGATCGCCCGTCGGGGTCTCCTGGTCATCGTCTTCCGTGAAGGCGTCCTTTTCGAGAACGGAGCCCAGCTGGTTCACGGCGCTTCTGGCGAGTTCCACGTCGGCCGACTCCCTCTCGTCCTCTAGTTCCCGCCGTTCGGAGAAGGAGAGCCGCGTCTCTAGGTCGAGCGCCGACACGACCACGGCGTGGAAAGAGTCAAGGCCGGACCACGATGCGTCACCGGCCACGTAGTCCACCGTGCCCACGCCCTCCAGGGCCGTACCGCCGCCCGACGCCAGCCACGCCGGATCCGACAGCGGGAACAGGCCGTCCCCGCCGACCGGGGGTAGATCAGCGTCGCCGAGAAAGCGCGAGCTCCCATCCAGGTGCCTGACCCAGACCGTGTTCCGCTCCGCCCGGACCGTCTCGTCGGCGTCGATGGAGATCTTCTGTCCGGGTGCCAGGGTTCTGGATTCTCTGGGAGTGTGGTGCTGTACTGCCACCGCGGAGGAGAGTTTCTCCAACCAGCCTTCCAGCAGAGCACCCACCAGGCCGGCGTGGACGGTGCCCTTCGTCGATTCCGCGAGCTCGGAGCGCCTCAGCCCGATCAGAACGGTGTCGGCCACGCCGACCGCCAGTATCCCGAACTCTTCGGGGGCGTGGCCCAGGTCAATCCCGAAGAGGATCTGCCCGGCGGTGACCCGGCACAGGTGGCGGCGCGGACCCATGATCTGACCCACGTCCGCCTGCGTCGAGAACACGTCTACCTTGCCGGAGCTAACCACGAACACCGAGTCGGGATCGTCGAGAGAGATCGGGGCGTTTCCGCCGGCCTCGATCCTTCGGCCCTTCTGATCGCCGAGCCGGAGCAACCACTGCTGCCCCTCGGGCATCATCTCCTCGGGGGGCATCAGGTGGGCCCTTCTCGCCTGGTCTCTTGCTCCAGGGCCCCTGTCAGGCGTGCGTAGGGACCATCCACGTCGCGCATCTGCTCGTGCGTTCCCCGCTGCACCACCTTGCCCCTATCGAGGACGATGATCTCGTCGCAGTCACGGATCGTGCTGAGCCGGTGCGCGATGATCAGGCAGGTACAGCCCCGCCTGCGCAGGTTGTCGTCTATCTGGCCCTCGGTCGTGGGGTCAAGCGCGCTGGTCGCTTCGTCCAGGATCACGATCGTCGGGTCGCTGACGAGCGCCCGGGCTATCTCCAGTCGCTGGCGCTGGCCACCGCTAAAGTTCCCCCCGTCCTCGTCGACCTTGCTCTCGTAGCCGCCCTGCCGCGCCGCGATGTCGTCGTGGATACGGGCGTCCCTGGCGGCCCGAACGAGGCTCCCCTGGGCGATTGAGTCGTCCCAGAGCGTGAGGTTCTCTCTTACCGTGCCCTCGAACAGGCTGATGTCCTGATCCACCACCGTCAGGGAGGAGGTTAGGAGGCCGTGTGGAACGGTTGTCCGCTGCTGGCCGTCGAAGAGGATCTCGCCCTCCCAGGGCGGGTAGAGGCCGGACACGAGCTTCGCCACGGTCGACTTGCCGCTGCCGCTGGCGCCCACAAGGGCCACGCGGCTTCCAGGCTGGAGGGTGAGGCTGAAGCCCTCGATCAGCGGCGCCCCGAGCCGGCTGTAGCCGAAGGTAAGGTTTTTCAGCTCGAGGTATCCGGACAACTCGGATGGCAGATCCGGGGAGATCTCCTCAGACGCCCCTATCTTCGCTGGCACCTGCGGGTCTGGCTCGTAGCGCAACACGTCGTCAACGCGGTTCAGGTCGCCCCTGGTCTCCTGCAGGGTGGTCCCGAGGGCGACCATCTGGCCGAAGGGCGTCATGAAGCTCGTTATCAGGGACTGAAACGCGACGAGCATGCCGATCGTCAGGTCGCCATCCATCACCCTCAGTGCCCCAACGCCCAGGACGGCGGCGGTGGTCAGGGCCGTCAGCATCGGCGGGACGGCGGAGACCAACTGGGTTCTGGCACCCAATTCCTGCTGCGCCTCCAACAACTTGGCCTCCAGGCCGGCCCAGTGCACAAAGAAGTCGGACTCGCTCCCCGTCGCCTTCAGCGTCTCGATCGACTGCAGGCCGCCCATGGAGACGCCCGTGAGCTTGCCCCGCTCGAGCAGTAGCCTCTGGTTGGCGTCGATCCTCTTTCGGGAGACGAACCGCACGACCGCGATGTTGAACGCGGCGAAGACGATCCCGATCAGCGTGAGCGGGACGTCGTACTGGAGCATGACGACTACGTAGAAGAGGACGGTGATGAGGTTGAGGGCGGTCGTCGCCACCTGCCCCGAGAGCAACTGGGCGATCCTGTCGTTTATCGTTACCCTCGAGCCGACCTCACCCGCGTAGCGCTGGCCGTAGAACTCCATGGGCAGGCGCAGCGCGTGCCAGAACAACTTGCTCGACATGCTTATGGAGAGCTTGGTCTGAAGGCCCAACAGGTAGTGTTGCTGGAGCCACGTAAGGCCGGCACGCAACAAAGCCGTAAGCGCCATGCCGCCAAGGAGCGGGAGTATGATGTCCCGCGAGCCTTGCACGAGATACTGGTCGACGAATATCTGGGAGAAGATGGGGATGACGATGCCCGGCACGACCAGCGCCAGGCTCGCCAGCACGACGAAGGCGAGGGCCCATTCAGAACCCCTGAGCCGCGTCCTCATGGCGGCGAGGAGGCTTGGTCTGGCCCCGCCCTTGCGGAACTCTGGCCCAGGCTCGAACGTCAACACCACGCCGGTGTAGGCCCGATCGAACTCGTCGTAGGTGGCAATGCGGCGTCCGTTGGCTGGGTCGCTCACGTAAACGCCGCGTCTTCCGAAGCCTTCGATCACGAGGAAATGGCTGAAGTTCCAGAAGGCGATAAACGGTGGGGCAAGGGTCCTCAGCTCATCGGGCTCCTTCCTGTAACCTTTGGCGATGAGCCCGTACCCCCGGGCGGCCTTGACCACGTTGCTTGCCTTGGACCCGTCACGCGAGACGCCGCAGGCGACGCGCAACTCCTCCAGCGGAACCACCCTGCCGTAGTACCCGAGTATGATGCCGAGCGCGGCCGCGCCACACTCGACCGCCTCCATCTGGAGCACGGTAGGCGTCCTCGCGCGGCCAGCGCCCCGCCTTGCGTCTCGGTCTCCCGGCGGGGTGGTGGGCTGCCGTTGTCGTGTCGACCCCGACAAGTTGCTATTCGTTCGAGGAGGGGAAGACGAGGTTTATTGGATGCTGCTTGCCCAGCACGAAGGTTGCCGTGACCGGCGTTCCGTGGCTGATGGAGAAGGGCGGACCCTTTGAGGATGACCAACTGAAACCGCTCGGGGTCGACGGGTCGCTCTGCAGCTTGACGTCGACCTGGAGCTGATCCTCATCCGTGCGAAGCGTGTCGACCAGGCTCTGGTTCGCAAGCACCGCGAACATCTCGCCTCTGGTTACCGGAAACTCCGAAACGGAGGTGACCCTCCCCTCCATAAACCCGTACTCCTCGACTTTGGCGGTGGTAGGCGAGATCTGCACCCGCATGCCTTTTTCGAGTTGCTTTCCCTGCTCGGTAGGCGCGAAGATAACCGCTTCGAGTGGTTTGCTGCCCTGCTCCACCACGGCGACCTGCTGGCCCCGATTCAACACCATGCCCTTCTGGACCAGGACCTCCTCCGCCCTGCCACTGTAGAGGGTGACCACATCGGCCTTCTCGCCGCTATCGGTCTGGACCCTGGCGATGACCTGCCCCTCTTTCACCTGGTCTTTGGGCTTCACCTCTACCTGCGTCACGAGCCCGGACACCTGGGATGCAACCCCATGCCTGGCACCGCTGTGGATCAGGACGCCCTGGTCACCGCCTACCTCGACCGGGACGCTGGCAAAGATGCTCCACCCGACCGCGGCTATCACGAGGGCGAGCAGCGCGATGAGGGCCAGCCAGCCTCTGGGATCCGTGACGCGCATGAGCTCGTCGAGCTCGTCCGGAGACAGCATCTTGTCCATAGCATCTTCGCGAAACAGGGACTTTTGCACGACACCCCGTCAACCATTCGCCGGCAAACTCGCCGTAGGACTCCCACGTCAGCATTACACATTGTATATGATGAAGAGCATCGAATGCAGGGTTATCCAACCCGACCCCGGTCCGTCCCGGAATCACGTCGCAGGCGCTTCAGAACCGCGCAGGACGTTTGACGGGCTGCAGCCCGCCGGTTTGCCCGGGCCGGGGAGATGTGGGATAACGATATCTCGCACCTGGGGCCGTACAGACGCAAGCGGAGGGAGCAAGGACCCTGACAGAAGGAACAGATAGACGTGCCGATACGAAGCGCGGACAGAACGGTGGCAGCCTACGGTACAGAGAGGTTGTCCCGGGGCTGTCCTGTAACCCCACGATGGTCGTGGAGCGGGAGCTCGGGAGGCGGCTACCCGAGGACGGGCTGATCCACACCCATCGGCGTCTGGCAGCAAGCGCCTGTAAAGGGCACTCCGATCTGTCCGATGGCTGAAGCCGACGTCGTCTCGCTGCGGTCGCAGCGCCAGGGCGTCAACCGTGGCCACTGGTGGGGTGAGAAGGAGGTCCCGGCCTCCCTGCCAGACCGGCGGTTCCACCTCATCGGGGTTGGCCTGCCCAAGACCGGAATGACCTCCCTGGCGCTACTCTTCGAGCCCTTCCGCTGGGGCTACGAGTTCCTCTTCGCCGAGACCGTAGTGCACCTGGTCGCCTGGAGGAACGGCAGGCTAAGCCGCGACGGCATGCGTCGCTGGCTGGCACGACGGGCCGAAGCCGGCACCCTGGAGCTGGACTCCGCCAGCTTCAACCACTACTATCTGGACATACTGGTCGAGCTTCACCCCGAGGCCCGCTTCGTGTACACCCGTCGCGATGCCGTCTCCTGGGCCGACTCCTTTCTGAACATGATGTTGCAGTATGGCGCTTTTCTCGATGGCCGCCCCTGGCCCGACTGGCACCTCGCGCTCGGCAGGCTCATGGCGCCCAGCTTCGATCCCGGACAGTTTGCTTCCGCCGAGCATCTGCGCGCCACGCTCCGCCCGCTCGCGGTAGACCTGCTACGGTTCCACGCGCGCCAGACGGCCCGCATCGAGGCTGCGCTACCACCCGAACGGTCGCTGGTGATCCCTACCGACGGCATCTCCACAAACCTCGACGCCCTCGCCACGTTTGCCGGGGTGCCGACGGCGGCCCTGAACGCTGCGAAACCACACGGGAACCGCGGGACCCGCAAGATCCCCCTCGTGGCCGCCCTGCCTGATCTTCCCGATCTCCTGGAGCAGAACGGGTTGGTGAAGGATCCGGCCGCGAGCGGCTATCAGCAGGCCAACCACGGAGGGAGGAGAGCCCTTCAGTAGCCCGGGAGGGGCCAGGGTGAGATAATTTCCCTTGCGGCCCGTGGGTTGCAGCCAGCGGGCGCGATCACCCGGAGGCCGTATCGGCGGAGGATCGAGAGAGGGGTTTCGGTATGAGCGAGGCGTCAGGGCGGATGGAGATAGAGCGTAGGATCGCCCAGCGGACCCTCAACGATGAGTCCTTCCGTAAGAGGCTACTCGAGGATCCGAGGGCTACCATGGAGCGGGAGCTGGGAGCACCGCTGCCCGAAGAGATGCGAGTAGAGGTGGTGGAGGAGACCGCAGACACCATCTACCTCGTTCTCCCGAGCGCCTCGTCGGCCGGCGCCGAAAACGACGAACTCTCGGATGAGGAACTCGAGGCGGTGGCCGGCGGCTGGGAGCCCAACACGTGTATGGCAACCGAGAGCACCGCGGGGTGCGCCTAGGGCTTCCGTAGCCGATCCGCTGCGCGCCAGGTCCTGACGACGGCGAGGCGGACCACCATGATCTCAGTGGGGATCATCTCCTGTTGCCGAGAACGAAGGGGGGATTGAATCGTGACCGAATCGAACGGCCGCGCGGAGATCGAGCGCAGGCTCATCGAACGCAGCCTTCAGGATGAGGACTTCAGACGGCGACTGCTCACCGATCCAAGGGCCACCGTGGAGCAGGAACTCGGCATGCCGCTCCCGGAGGAGGTCACGATCCAGGCGGTCGAGGAGACCGCAGACACCATCTACCTCGTGCTTCCAAACAGCCCGGCGGGAGCCGGATCGGAGGAGATCTCCGACCAGGATCTGGAGGCCGTGGCCGGCGGTGGCTCCTCCTGGGGGGGCTGCGACGACACAAGTCAATCGGGCACCTGTACCTGTGGATGCCCACCTGGTCGTCGGTAAGGCTGCAGAACTGCTGGAGTCGGACCGGAGGTTCATCCCACGGTAGCCCTGAAGGCGTAGCGGCAGCGAAGGCCGCTTGCCGGTCCCAGGGCTACCGTGGAGCGGTGCACCCCGCCGACCCAGAGGGTGATGCCGGATTCTCGCCCGTCGGTGGCGAGCTGGGGGCCTGAAGCCGAACTCCTGAGGGGACACCAGAGGCACCACGAGGTGCCGCAAGTGGCCTTCAGGATGTACTTGCGACGAGGCCGTGGTCGGAGAAGCAATGCGCGAAGGCTACGGTCAGGCTCCTCCGTGGTCGATGCGAAAGGAGTAGGAATCTTGAGCGAAGCAAGTGGGGGCGGCGGCCGCGCGGAGATCGAGCGCAAGATCGTCGAGCGTCGCCTTCAGGATGAGGTATTCAGGAGAAGGCTTCTCGCCGATCCAAGGGCCACCCTGGAGCAGGAGTACGGGGAGCGTATACCCGAGGGGGTGCAGGTAAGGGCCGTGGAGGAGACGCCGGACACCATCTACCTCGTGCTTCCAAGCAGCTCGGCGGGAGCCGGGGCCGGCGGTCTCTCCGACCAGGATCTGGAAGCGGTGGCCGGCGGCGATACCTCCTGGACCTGCTCGGGCTGGTCCTGCGGCCCGCCGGATCAATGCCAGACCGCAGTCGGGCCCGGCTGCACGAGTTGAACAGCTAGTCTCATGTAGCACTCTCACCGTGCCAGGACGTGGTGTGGGCATCCGACGAAGACCAGGGCAGACGAGAAAGGGGAGAGCTGAATGAGCGACACGACTGGTCGCCAGGAGATCGAGCGCAAGATCGTCGAGCGTAGCCTCCAGGACGAGGACTTCAGGAGAAGGCTACTCGAGGACCCGAAGGCTACGGTAGAGGAAGAGCTTGGCGTTCGGTTGCCCGATGAGGTGGGCATCGTGACGCTAGAGGAGACCGCTGACACGATCTACCTGGCGCTCCCCAGCAGGTCGCCAGCCGGGCAGGAAGACCTCTCCGACCAGGAACTCGAGGCGGTAGCCGGCGGCGGCGTACCGCATAGCGCCGGCACCTGCGCGGGACAGTCTACCTGCGACACCTGCGGGCAGTGGGGTTGCTGACGGGCAGCCTTCGGAGGCACTTGCGGCAAGCAGGACGAGCGAGAGCAAAGGGGGAAGATCATGACCGAAGCGGCCAGCGACCGCCAGGAGATCGAGCGCCGGATAGTCCAGCGGAGCCTGGAGGACGAAGCGTTCCGCAAGCAGCTTCTAGATGATCCCAGGGCGGCGATCGGGGAGGAGATCGGCGCGCCGTTGCCCGATGAGGTACAGGTGGTTGCCGTGGAGGAGACAGCGGACACCATCTACCTGGTGCTCCCCCACAGCGGATCATCGGCCGGCCAGGACCCCGAGGAGGTCTCGGATCAAGACCTCGAAGCGGTGGCCGGTGGAGGGGTCGCCACCCAGAACACCTGCGTGTCGGGGGAGAACACCTGCAGCACCTGCGGTGGGTGGAGCTGCTAACGGGCCACGCACATCACCTGTAGCCTTCTTGGTTTGACTCTTTTCACGGGCCGACTCAGGTCCCCGTGTAGCGAATCCTTCCGACCGAGCCCGATCCTTCTCCCCTGCTGAGGTAGTAGAGGACACCGTTCTTGCTCACCTTGAGGTCTACGGGCCGGCTTATGCCGGTGGCAAAGCCCCGGCTCCGGACGTCTCCCGTGGCGCCGTCGAGCCTCCTTATCCACCCGCCGCAGAGATCCGCGAAGAAGTAGTCGCCAGCAAAGCGGCTCGGGAACTGTGCGGTGGTGGGATCGTAGAAGGTTCCGCCGGTTATGGCACAGCCGGTAGTCCTGGTGCTGCCGTGGGCGTACGAGAAGACGGGGTCACGGTAGGCAGGATCGGATTCGGGGCCCTCGTATCTGGGCCACCCGTAGTTCTCCCCGGCCAGGCCGCGGTTGATCTCCTCCCAGGTGCTCTGCCCCACGTCGTTTATGAACATCTCTCCCGTCCGGGGCTGGACCGCGAAGCTGAACGGGTTGCGAAGCCCGAGCGCCCAGATGGCGCGGTTGTTGCCCGCGGCGCGCTCGTAGAAGGGGTTTCCCCGGGGGATCGTGCCGTCCTTGTTGATGCGGAGCATCTTCCCTTTCA
>Ga0190275_10000817_pt1 | contig 24735 bp, 22 predicted proteins | sample Popmic550T_FD_133745 | JGI IMG/M metagenome (GOLD analysis project Ga0190275, IMG submission 133745) | Populus adjacent soil microbial communities from riparian zone of Yellowstone River, Montana, USA - 550 T | ecosystem: Environmental > Terrestrial > Soil > Riparian zone > Trees stand | place...
AAGTTTCCCGGCCTCTCGCGCGACATCGTGTCGTTCGGATTCGTCCGCGACATCCGCATCGACGGCGGCAACGTCGCCTTCACCGTCCACTTCCAGACCGAGAACCCGGCCGTCGGGCAGCAGATCGCCCGCGAATCGGAGGCGGCCGTCCGCGCCGTCGAAGGGGTGACCGATGTGAAGCTCCATCTCGAGATCGGCGCCCGTGCCGCCACCGGCGGCGGTGCGGCGATGGGACAGGGAGGCGTAGCGCCGCAGCAGCCGAAGGCGCTCGACGGGGTGAAGTACCGGATTGCCGTCGCCTCCGGGAAAGGCGGCGTCGGCAAGTCGACCGTCTCCACCAACCTCGCCCTGTCGCTCCGTGCGCTCGGCCACACCGTCGGCCTGCTCGACGCCGACATCTACGGCCCGTCGCAGCAGATGATGCTCGGCATCCAGGGAAAGCCGCAGATCGACGAGCACACCGAGAAGATCATCCCGATGGAGCGCCACGGCATCAAGACGATGTCCCTCGGCCTGATCACCGAGGCCGACACGCCGGTCATCTGGCGCGGCCCGATGGTCATGAAAGCGATCGACCAGTTCCTCACCGACGTCCAGTGGGGGAAGCTCGACTTCCTGGTGATCGACCTCCCGCCCGGCACCGGCGACGCCCAGCTCACCCTCACCCAGAAGGCCGGCCTCACCGGCGCCGTGGTCGTGACCACGCCGCAGGATGTGGCGCTGATCGACGCGCGCAAGGGGCTGGCGATGTTCCGCAAAGTCAACGTCCCGGTCCTCGGCATCGTCGAGAACATGAGCTACTTCATCTGCCGGCATTGCGGCGAGCGCGAAGAGATCTTCGGCCACGGCGGCGGGCGGAAGACCGCCGAAATGCTCGGCGTCCCCTTCCTCGGCGAAGTGCCGATCGACCCCCAAGTCGTCGTCGGCGGCGACACCGGCGAACCGATCGTCTCCGCCAACCCCGACGCCCCCGCCGCTCTCGCCTTCAAGGAAGTGGCCCGGCTGGTCGTCGAGCAGCTCGCATCCGGCATGGCCGGCCACACTCACGGGCACGATCATGACCACGATCACGATCACGCGCACACGCATTAGGAAGGGCCGAGGGCCGAGGGCCGAGGGCCAAGGGAGACGCGAGCAACCACTGTCATCCTGAGCCGCAGGATTGCTCCCATCGACACAAACCATCGCGGCGAAGGACCCCCTTCGGTTGAACGCGTCGCGTGCTGACGGAGGGGGTCCTTCGCCGCCGTGCTCTTGTTGAAGCGGGACATCCCTGCGGCTCAGGATGACAGTTGTTGTACGTGATTCCCCTCGGCCCTCGGCCCTCGGCCCTCCTCTCTGATATCTTCCGGCCGATGATCAACAAAGTCGTCGCTTCCGCGGCCGAGGCGGTGCAGGACATCCAGGATGGGGCGACGCTCGTCGTCGGCGGCTTCGGGCTCTGCGGGATTCCGGAGAATCTGATCAACGCGCTGGTCGACAGCAAGGTCGGCGGCCTGACCTGCGTCTCGAACAACGCCGGCGTCGACGACTGGGGCCTCGGGCTGCTGCTGCAGACGAAGCAGATCCGGAAGATGGTCTCGTCGTACGTCGGGGAGAACGCGGAGTTCGAACGGCAGTACCTGGCGGGCGAGCTGGAAGTGGAGTTCGTGCCGCAGGGGACGCTGGCCGAGCGCATGCGCACCGGCGGCGCCGGCATCCCGGCGTTCTTCACCCCCGCGGGCTTCGGGACCATCGTGGCCGAGGGGAAAGAGACCCGTGAGTTCGACGGCCGCATGTACGTCATGGAGCGCGGCATCGTCGGCGACTTCTCCCTCGTCGCCGCCTGGAAAGGCGACCGCCTCGGCAATCTCGTCTACCGGAAGACCGCCCGCAACTTCAACCCGATGGCCGCCACGGCCGGCAAAGTCTGCATCGCCGAGGTCGAAGAGCTGGTCGAGCCGGGGGAACTGGATCCCGACAACGTGCACACGCCCGGGATCTTCGTGCAGCGGGTGGTGGTGGCGCCGCGCGTGAAGCGCATCGAACAGCGGACCGTGCAGAAGCCATAGGTCCTATCGGTCCTATCAAGACCCTCGCACCTGCACATGCACCGCCCCCCGCCCCAACCCCAGCCACCGCGGATACTCGAACGACTGCACCCTCCGGTACCCCGGCACCTCGGCGTTGAAGCTGAGGATGTACCGGTCATCCACCACTCCCACCCCGCGCTTGCCGAGATCCTTCCGGCCCTCGCGGAGGGCGAGCAGGGCGTTGATCTCGTAGCCGCCGTCCATCTTCTCGAGCGGGACGCCGTGCGCGCGGAGGAACGTATAGGCCTGCCAGCGGCTGCGGTTCCAGGCGAGGTACTCCGCGGTGCCGCAGATCGAGAACACGATCGCGACGGCGAGCAAGGCCGCCGCGGTGATCCGTGAGGCGTACGTAAGTTGCGTGGTGCTGGCCAGCAGCACGAGCAGGATGCCGAACGGCCAGGCGGTGTCGATCGAGTAGCGGTCGAAGTTGATGCGCATCGCCGCGACGAAGATCGTGCCGAGGGTGAGGTAAGCGACGCAGTAGCGGGCCAGGACGTTCTCGACCCGCGCCGCCGCGCCGGTCACTCCGGTGGCGAGGAGCGCACCGATGGTCGTCACCGTCATCAGCACCAGCCGCACGCTCCACGGCAGCGCGAACGGATGCGGCATGCGCAGCGTGAAGACGTCGCGCAGCGTCGGCGGGCCGAGGCCGAAGTCGGTGAAGACATTGCCGGAGTTCATGTAGGGGAGCGGCATCCCGATCGCGGTCATCCGCCAGGAGGCGTAGAGGAAGACCGGCGCGGCGATCAGCATCACCGGGCGGGAGAGCCGCACCCGGCCGTGCGCCAGAAGCAGCAGCAGGAGCAGCGGCGCGAAGAAGAGGGCCGCGTTCTGCCAGTTGAAGAAGAGGTAGTGCGTCCCGCGGACGGCCAGTCCGGCGATCGACGGGCGGTGCAGGACCAGCTCTTTCTGCGACGCCACCAGCACGCCGCTCAGCACCAGCGCGCCGAACACCAGCGCCGCGGCAGCGTAGGTGAGGGCGACGTTGCGGCGGCGATGGATCAGCGCCACCGCGAGCGGCGCGAGGGCGTTGAGAATCCCGAACTGCCGCGTGAAAAACGACGCCACGCAGGCCGCGAACGCCAGCGCGAGCCAGATCCCCTCGCGATCCCACGCCCGGACGAAAAGCGAGGCCGCGACGAGCGAGGTGAAGACGAACGGCACATGGGTCATCGACGTGAACGAGGCCCAGAAGAAGAGCGGATGGAAAAGCAGCGCCGCAGCTCCGAACGTCGCCAGCGCCGGAGCGACGTTGGCGTAGCGCAGCAGGCGATAGGCGAGCAGCGTCGAGCCGAGGGAAAGGGTGAGCGTGGCGAAGCGGAGGACGGTGAACGTCTCGCCGAACAATGCCGCCCAGAGCGCTCCCCAGACGAACTGCAGATAAGCGGTGGCGGAAGCGAAGGGGGTGAACTCGATCGTGCCGCTGCGGAGGAGGGTGAAGGTGGTGAATCCGACGCCCCAGTCGTCGTTCAGCGGGAAGTTGCCGCGGGGGTCGACCGCGACCGCGGCCAGCACGAACGCCGCGACCAGAACGAGCATCGCGGTTCGGTCCTTCACCTCGGGGATAGTCTCACAGGTCTGTGGTAAGTTCCGTCGCCGTAGGCGGTTCGCCGCCGGAGGAACACGATGCCACTGTCCCGCGAGCAGATCGTTCGCCGCGCCGCCCAGGAGCTCCGCGACGGCTTTTACGTCAACCTCGGCATCGGAATGCCGACGCTCGTCGCGAACAACATCCCGCCCGGCATGGAGGTCATCCTCCAGTCGGAGAACGGCATCCTCGGCCTCGGACCGTTTCCGACGGAAGACGAGGTCGATCCCGACCTCATCAACGCCGGCAAGCAGACCGTCACCGTCCTCCCCGGTGCGGCGTTCTTCTCCAGCGCCGACTCCTTCTCCATGATCCGCGGCGGCAAAGTCGACCTCTCCATCCTCGGCGCCATGCAGGTCTCCGCCAAAGGCGACATCGCCAACTGGATGGTCCCGGGCGCCATGGTCAAAGGCATGGGCGGCGCCATGGACCTCGTCGCCGGCGCCAAACGCCTGATCGTGACCATGGAGCACGTGACCAAGAAGGGCGAGAAGAAGATCCTCGACCAGTGCAACCTGCCGCTCACCGGCGTCGCCTGCGTCAACCGCATCATCACCGACTACTGCGTGCTCGACGTGACCCCCGAGGGATTGCAACTCGTGGAAGTCGCCCCCGGCGTGACGCCGGAAGAGGTGCAGGAGATGACGGAGCCGAAGCTGATCATGAAAGAGCTGCGGCAGATTGCGGTTTAGAACCGCTCTCCGAAAATTTGGTGGCCGACCTTCCGATCTTGTGAGAAACGCGCACGTGATCAGGAGGACAGCCGAAGGGTCACAACCGATCGCGCGGCGCGACGCACGTGCGTCCGGGGTGGAACACAGTGCGTCACGGGCGCGACGCACTGCGTCCGGGGTGGAACACAGTGCGTCACGGGCGTGACACACTGCGTCCGGGCCTGAACAGAGTGCGTCGCGGGCGTGACACCGGCGCTCCGCGCGCAGCGCCAACCTTTTGATCGTGCTCGATGCAAGGGCGCGAGTCTGTCGGCGAAGCTGCTCTGGCTCCACCGCGGATGGGCGCGCCCGCTCAGAAAGTGCAGATTGGGCGGGGCCGACGGGGCTCGAACCCGCGACCTCCGGCGTGACAGGCCGGCGTTCTAACCGGCGGAACCGATCCCCGCACCTCCCGGACGTCTTCTCGCTTCTGGGGGAGAAGGTGCCCTGAGCGAAGCGAAGGGCGGATGAGGGGGCGCGCCTCAGGTGCGGCAGGAGCAAATCGCCGCTGGCCTCACCCTCTCAGCAGCGCGAACGTCCGTCGCAGCAGCTCGAACTTCCTTCGCTGCGGCTCTGCGATCGGGCTCGCCGCGGCCGGGGTCTCGATGATCTCTTCCACCTCCTCGGCGAGGCGGGGGGGCCATTCGCCGGGGTTGGCGATCAGGCGTCCGTGGTAGTACTGGGGGACGACCGAGCCGTCGCTGGCGTGGTAGACCTTGCGGGCGGCGAGGCGGCCGAGGCCGGGGTCGGAGCCGAGGGGGGTGTAGTAGAGGCAGCCCTCGAAGTAGTAGTGCGAGACCTGCGTGGCGCGGGTGCGCGCCTTGTCGAGGATCGGGCAGCCGCCGTGATAGAGGTTGGCCGACCAGATCAGGGCCTGCCCCTTTTTGATCTTCAGCTCCTGCCGCGCCAGTCCGGTGGTCGGGATCATCGCCTGGACGAAATCCTCGTAGCGCCAGATGTTGTGCAGCGGGTTCTCGGTCTTGCTGGCCAGCACGCCGAGGTCGTGCAGGTTGAAGGTCGGGAGCTTCTGGCTGCCGGGGTAGTAATGCAGCGGGCCGTTCGACTCGTCGACGTCCTCGAGCGCCACCCAGACGCCGCACATGTAGCCGCCCGGGATGGAGTCGAAGAAGGCCTTGTCGCTGTGGGTCCGCTGCTCGGAGCCGACCTTGAAGTTCAGGGTCTGGAAGGGGAACGGCTTGCGGCGGTAGAGGATCTCCAGCACCTCCAGCACCCGCGGCGCGTTGGCGATCTTCTTGACGTTGTCGCAGAACCACCAGACGTCCTGGACCCGCTTCTCGTCGTTGTAGAAGTTCGGGTTGCCGGAGGCGAACTTGTCGTGCACCTCGTTCCAGGCGCCGTCGATCCAGGAGTCGGGGATCTGGGGGTCGAAGACCACATAGCCGTGCTCGGCAAAGTGCCGGATCAGCTCCTTCGTCTCCCCGTCGACCTCCGCCTGCTCGAGAAGCATCGGGAAGAACGGCGAGTCGACCCACGGCACCGCGAGAGCCGCGGCTTCGCTCAGGATCTTCGGGTCGGAAGTCATATGCGGGTCTAATGAGGAGCGGAGGGATGGCTATTCCGCCTCATGTCGCCGGTTGTCTGCCGGCCCCCGGCTTCGGCTGAGGCGGCGAGCCCGAGCAACGCCGAGTTCCAGGCAACCGGCAACGGCTTGACATGCTACAAACGTAGCACTATGCTGTTCCTGTAGCATCGAGCAGGAGGAAGCGGGTGACGTCGTTGACGCTGTCGCGCAGGGAACGGGAGATCGTGGAGGTGATCTTCGCCATCGGCGAGGAGGCCTCGGCCGAGGAGATCCGGGAGCGGCTTTCGAGCCCGCCGAGCTATTCGGCGGTGCGGGCCATGCTGGCCAAGCTCGAGGCCAAGGGAGCCGTCAAGCACAAGGAGAAGGGGCTCCGCTACGTCTACTCGCCGACCATGCCCCGCCGGACGGCGCGCAAGTCGGCGCTGCGGCGCATGGTCGACGTCTTCTTCGAAGGCTCGAAGGAGCAGGCCGTGACGGCGCTGCTGCATGAAGAGAAATGGAGCGAGGACGAGCTCGACGAGCTGGCGAAGCAGATCGAGCGCGTCCGGAAGGAACGGAGGAACCCATGACCGCAGTGATCGTGAAGTCGACGTTGGCGATGTTGATGGCGCTGCTGGTGGTGGCCTCCGCGCGCCGCTCCCGCGCTTCGCTGCGGCACCTGGTGCTCGCGGCGCTCTTTCTGTTCCTGCTGCTGCTGCCCGTGGTGCAGCGGTTCGCGCCGGCGCTCGACATCCCGGTGCAGAAGGCGGCGCTCGCGGATGTCGTCGCGACGCCGCAGCCGGAGCAGCCGGCCGGCGTCGTCACGCTCGCTCCGCTGGTGCGCGAGCAGAGCAACGTCCCCCGGCGATTCGACTACGTGAGCGTGATCGTGCCGGTGTACCTCACCGTCGCGGCATTGCTGCTCGCCTGGCTTGCGGTCGGTATCCTCCGGCTGCGCCGCCTCGCCGACACCGGCGAAGTGTGGCTCGACGGGACGGCGCGGATGAACGAGATCGCGCTGGAGGCGAACATCCGCCGTCCAGCCCTGGTCGTGCTGTCGCCCGACGTAGCCGTCCCGCTGACCTTCGGGTTCCGCCGCTCCACGATCGTGCTGCCGGAAGCGGCGCGCGGCTGGAGCGCCGAAGAGCTGACGCGCGCGCTGCGGCACGAGCTCGAGCACGTCCGCCGCGAGGACTGGTTCCTGCAGCTCGCCGCCCGCGCCGCCTGCGCGCTCTACTGGCCGCATCCATTCGTCTGGATCGCATGGCGGCGCTTCTGCCTCGAGGCCGAGCGTGCCTGTGACGACGCGGTGGTCGGCACGTCGAGCGCCGAGGCGTATGCCGGGCAACTGGTCGAGCTCGCGCGGCGCGTACAGAGAATGAACGCCGTCCCGGCGCTGGCAATGGCCTCGCGCAGCAAGCTGGCCCTGCGCGTCGAGGCGATCCTCGACGCGAAGCAGCAGCGCGGACCGCACGGCCGCCTGGCGACGCTCGGTGCGTTCACGGTCATGCTGGCTTTCCTCGTTTCCATCGCGCCGGCGCGCATCATCGAAGCGGCGGCCGATCATGTCGAGTCGGCGACCCGCGGCGACGCGATTCGCGACGGAGTCGATGGCGGCACGGAAGGCGGAGTCGATGACGGCGTAGAAGGGGGCGTCGAGGGTGCGCTGAGCGAAGCTCTGGTCAAAGCCGCCGAAGCGGGCGACGTGGAGGACGTGCGGCGGCTGCTCGACGCCGGTGTGGCGATCAACACCGTCGCCGACGGTGACGGCACCGCGCTCATCGGCGCGTCGCGCGGCGGGCAGATGCACATGGTGCAGTACCTTCTCGAGCGCGGCGCGGATCCGAACGTGGTCGCACCGGGTGACGGCAGTCCCCTCATCGCCGCCTCCCGCATGGGACATGGCGACATCGTGAAGCTCCTGATCCGCCACCGCGCGGATGTCGACCAGATCGTCCAGGGTGACGAGAATGCCCTCATGCAGGCGGCCTGGAACGGCCACGCCGGCATCGTCGAGCTGCTCATCGAAGAAGGGGCGGACGTGAACGCGCGCGCCGTCGAAGACGGCCGCGTGCGGACCGCGCTCAGCCTGGCCCGGCGTGGCGGCCACGATGACGTCGTGCGAATGCTGCTCCGAGCGGGTGCGCGCGAAGGGGATTGGTCCTCGGTTTCGTCAAGAAGCTCTTCCGGGAACTGATGGGACCGATGGGACTCATGGGACCTATAGGACCCATGAGTCCCAGAAGCTCTGCTTTCCTCTTCGTCCTATAGGTCCTATAGGTCCCATCGAGTCAACCAAACAGGAGCTTTCATGCTTGCCGTCCTTTTAGCGGCCGTGCTCGAGGTGCGTCCGTCGACCGCCCCGATCCGGATCGACGCCCGTCTCGACGAGCCGGCGTGGGCCGCAGCGACCGCGGTGCCGGTCGCGTACGAGTGGTATCCGTCCGACAACACCGCCGCGCCGGTCGAGACCGAGGCGCTGGTCACCTACGACGAGCGCAACCTCTATGTCGCCTTCCGCGCGAAAGACCCGCAGCCGGCGCGCATCCGGGCGCGCTACAGCGAGCGCGATGCCGCCTCCGAGGACGACCTGGTCGGCTTCTACATCGACCCGTTCAACGACGATCGCCGCGCCTACCAGTTCCGGGTCAACCCCCTCGGCGTGCAGATCGACGCCATCAACTCCGACGTCGAAGGCACCGAGGACCTGACCTGGGACGCGATCTGGGACTCGGCCGGGATGCTGACCGCCGACGGTTATGTCGTCGAGGTCTCGGTCCCTCTGCAGCAGCTCCGCATCCCCTCGGGGAGCACGGCTCAGACGTGGGGCTTCCTCGCCGTTCGCGAATATCCGCGCGACGTGGTCCACCGCCTGCGCTCCGTCCGGACGGACCAGAACCGCAACTGCCTGGTCTGCCAGTTCCAGGATCTGCATGGCTTCGCGATCGGCAGGAGCGGCCGCAACGTCGAGGTGACGCCGACTCTCACCGGGACGAACGAGGATGCCTTTGACGCCGGCATCTCGGCCCGCTGGGCGATCACGCCGGGAACCTCGCTGCAGGCGACGCTCAATCCCGACTTCTCGCAGGTCGAGGCCGACGCGGCGCAGCTCGACGTCAATACCCGCTTCGCCTTGTTCTTCCCGGAAAAACGCCCCTTCTTCGTCGAAGGGGCGGACATCTTCGAGACCCGCCTCCCGCTCGTCTTCACCCGCACCATCGCCGACCCGAGCGGAGGCGTGAAGCTCACCGGCAAGAGCGGCTCGCACCTCTGGGGAGGACTCTTCGCGCGCGACGAGATCACCAACCTGCTCATCCCGGGAGACGAGTCGTCGACCATCACCTTCCTCGACCGCCCGTCGACCTCGGCGTTCGGCCGCTATCGCGCCGAGGTGGGGAAATCGGCGACCGTCGGCGGCCTGCTGACCGCGCGAAGGGGGAACGACTACGAGAACACCGTCCTGGCCGCCGACTCGTTCTACCGCGCCACCGAGCGCGACTCCCTGCGCGGGCAGTTCGCGGGCTCGCGGACACGCTACCCGGACGAGATCGTCACCGGTTTCGCACAGCCGGACGGCTCGTTCACCGGCCACGCCGCGCGATTGGGCTACAGCCACAGCGACCGCGCGTGGTCGTGGGGCGGCAACTACACCGAGAGCTCCCCGGAGTTCCGCGCCGACAGCGGTTTCATGAACCAGGTCGGCGTCCGTTCCGCGAACGCATACCTCGAGCGGCGCATCCGCGGCGCCGCGGACCGCTGGTTCCGCAACATCTACATCAGCACTGGCGCCGACGTGACGCGCGAGTACGGCGGCGAGTGGACCGAATGGGGCGGCGACTTCGGCGCGACCTACCAGGGACCGCGCCAGACGACGATCAACTTCAACCTCGCCCCGAACCAGGAGTACTTCGCGGGGACGACCTACCGCAACTTCCGCCACGCGTTCTTCGTCGAGACCCAGCTCACCCGCGACATCCTGGTCGGCATCAACCTGAACCAGGGAGAGGCGATCGACTTCAACAACGCCCAGCAGGCCGACTTCATCACCATCTCCCCCGGCGCCAACCTGAACATCGGCCGCCGTTTCCGCGGCGAGATCGACTACGCCTACCAGGTCTTCGAGACCAAAGCCGGCGCCCGCATCTTCACCGTCCACCTCCCCCAGGCCCGCCTCCTCTACCACTTCAACCGCCGCGCCTTCGCCCGCACCGTCCTCCAGTACCAGACCGTCGACTTCGTCGACAGCAAATCGCGCGAGCTGCTGACCCAGTTCCTCTTCTCCTACCGGGTCAACGCCCAGACGGTGTTCCTGGCGGGCTATTCGGACAACTACGAAGGCGAAGTGGACCTGTCGCGGACGGAGAGGGCGGTGTTCGTGAAGGTGGGGTATGCGTGGCTGTTTTGACCTGTCATCCCCCTGTCATCCCCCCTGTCATCCCGAGCCGCGGGACTTGACCCACGAAGCGGAACGCATGGCGGCGAGGGACCTGGGGGGAGGGGGAGCGATGCACGCTCATCCCACCTCCACCCGCCCGGGTCCTTCGCCGCCGTGCTTCCCGCTTCGTGGGGACATTCGTGTGGCTCAGGATGACAAAACGATGGCGGGCTGATTCCGTCAACGGAGTCGGTGGATGTCTTACGATGGAGATGTGAAACCGCCGGCCGACACCAGTCCACGAGCGTGGGCCGTTCAGCAGGAGCTTCTGCGACGCCTGCCCGGCGTGGAGCGCCTGAAACTGGCGCAGGAGTGGACACGGTTGGCGCACGAGCTTGCATTCGCACATCTGCGTTCTCAGCATCCCGAGCTGCCGGATGAGGAGCTCTGGCTGAAGCTTGCCGTGCGGCGCCTCGGCCGGAGTGTCGTGCGTAAGGTGACGGGTCGTGACATCGATCCGTCTTGACGGCGCGTACGGGGTCTGAAGTCTCGCGCTCTCGGGTCGCATACTGCCGGCCGAAGGCCGGCGGACCGGCCGGCTGAAAGCCGGCGCTCCACAGGGTTAGCCGTGCGGAATCGCGATCGCCCCCGCCAGCCGGTCAAACTCCTCCAACCCCATCGTCTCCGCCCGCACATCCAGATCCAGGCCCGCCCGCGTCATCGCATCCAGCACCTGTTCCCGCGTCAACTCGCGCCAGCCGGTGAGGTTGTTGACGAGTTTCTTGCGGCGCATGCGGAAGGCGGTGCTGACGAGGTCGAGGACGGCTTCGCGGGGGGAGTGGAGGCCGGGGTCGCGGGGGTCGAGGACGACGACGGCGCTGCGGACTTTGGGTGGGGGGTAGAAGGATTTCGGCTCCAGCGTCAGGATGCTCTTCGCCGAGGCGAAGGCCTGGACGTACAACGTCAGGTAGCCGTAGTGCTCGGTGCCGGGCTTGGCGACGATCCGTTCGGCGACTTCTTTCTGGAGCATGAAGACGGCCCGGCGGCAGTGGGGGTCGGCGATGACGCGTCTCAGGATCGGGGTGCCGACGTTGTAGGGGAGGTTGCCGACGGCGCGGTAGGGGGAATCTGGCAGCGGGGCGTCGACGGCGTCTTCGTTGCGGATCTCGAGGCGGTCGCCGAATTTTGCACGGAGGCGGCGCTCGAGGTCGGGGTCGATCTCGATGGTGATGGTGCGATGGCCGAGCTCGACGAGCTTTTCGGTCAGCACTCCCTCACCGGGGCCGATCTCGAGGACGATCTCCCCCGGCGCCGGTTCGAGCGCGGCGACGATCTTCTCGACCGCCCCGCGATTTCGCAGAAAGTTTTGACCCCACTTCTTCTTCGGTCTGCTCATGGAGAACTCTCGGGAGGATAAACTCACTTCATGGAGCAGGCCACCGTCCCCGGCAGCAGTACCAGCGCAGCACACGAAACCATCGCCCGCCTTCGGACCGAGGTCGGGCGGGCGGTCATCGGACAGGACGCGGTCCTCAACCGGCTGATCATCGCCATCCTGGTACGCGGGCACGTCCTGATCGAGGGGCTGCCAGGACTGGCGAAGACGCTGCTGGTGAAGACGCTGGCCGGGGCGATCGACGCCTCGTTCAAGCGGATCCAGTTCACTCCCGACCTGCTGCCGGCCGACATCACCGGCACGCAGATCTTCGATCCCGCCGGCAGCGCGTTCAAGCCGCGTCTCGGCCCGATCTTCGCGAACCTGATCCTGGCCGACGAGATCAACCGCGCGCCGGCGAAGGTGCAGAGCGCGCTGCTGGAGGCGATGCAGGAGCGGCAGGTGACGATCGGCGATACGTCGTACCTGCTGCCGGACCCATTCGTGGTCATCGCCACGCAGAACCCGATCGAGCACGAAGGAACGTATGCACTCCCCGAGGCGCAGGTCGACCGGTTCGTGATGAAACTGAGGGTCGACTACCCGGCGGCGGAGGAAGAGCTGCGGATGCTCGGCCTGTACCTCGACCCGATGCGCCAGAACGTCGCGGTGCAGCGCGTCCTCGGCCTCGACGAGATCGCCCGCGTGGCCAGGCTGGCGGCGAGCGTCCGCACCGACGAGCGGATCGGCCGCTACATCCTCCAGATCGTCACCGCCACGCGCAGACCGGCGGACTTCCGCCTCCCCGCGCTCGCGCACCACATCACCTACGGCGCCTCGCCGCGCGCGACGCTGGCGCTCGCCCATGTCGCCAAGGCTCACGCCTTCATCGACGGCCGCGACTACGTGCTCCCGGAGGACGTGAAGGCAATCGCCCACGACGTGCTCCGCCACCGGCTGGTGCTCAGCTACGAGGCTGCGGCGGAGCAGGTGACGGCGGATCGGGTGATCGACCAGATTCTCGGGGCGGTGGTAGTGCCGTGAAAGTGTTGCTGGTTGCTGGTTGTTGGTTGCTTGCGAGGTTACGCCTGGGCCTCATGCGCTGCCTCACAAGCAACCAGGAACCAGCAACCAGCAACCAATGATGTTCTTCAAACGAAAACCCGCCGACCTACGCGCCCCCCTGGTTCGCCGGGTGCGCGATCTGGAGCTGGTGAGCGCGCGTTTGATCCGGGCCGGGTTCGCCGGCGATTACCACGCCGCGTTTCATGGGCGGGGGATCGAGTTCGCGCAGGTGCGGGAGTACATCCCGGGGGACGACATCCGGACCATCGACTGGAACGTCACCGCGCGCAGCGGTGTGCCGCATGTGAAGGAGTTCATCGAAGAGCGCGACCTCACCGTGCTCGTCGCGGTCGACGTCTCCGGCTCGATGGCCTTCGGCTCGGTCGACTGGCGCAAGTGCGATCTCGCGGCGGAGCTGGCGGCGATCTTCGCCTTCTCCGCGGTCGAGAACTCCGACCGCGCGGGGCTGCTGCTCTTCTCCGAGGGGATCCGCAAGTTCATCCCGCCGCGGCGGGGACGGGCGCACGCGCAGGTGCTCGTCCGGGCGGCGGTCGATGCGGCGATGAGCACTCCCCGCGGGGAGGCGAACATCGACGAGGCGGTACGCTTTCTCGAGCGGGTGACGCCGAAGCGGGCCGTGATCCTGGTCCTCTCCGATTTCCTCGACCTCCGCTTCGAGCGCGCCCTCAACCGCCTGAACCGCAAGCACGACGTGATCGCCCTGCCGGTCATCGACCCGCGCGAAGAGCGCTTTCCCGACCGCGGCCTCGTACGCCTGGTCGATCTCGAGACGAATGAAGCGCGCCTCGTCGACCTCGGCCACTCCGACGTTGCCCGCCGCGCGGCCCAGCGTCGCGAGCAACTGATGCGCCGCTTCCGCGCCGCCGCCATCGACCACCTTCCGATCTCCACTGCCGTCCCGTACGAACGCGAGCTGTTGGGATTTTTCAGGCGTCGCGCCTTGATGCACCAGACCAGGAGGGGCCAGAGATGAACGATGAGAGATGAGCGATGAACGCCGCCGACCTGTTCATCTCTCATCGCTCATCTCTCATCGCTCGGACATGATCCTCGCCGCCCTTCTCGCCGTCACGATGACCTTCTCGCCCGCACAGCCGAAGGTCGGCGATCTCATCGCCGTCGAATTCGCCGCGCCGGTGAAGCTCGACGCGTCGCCGGCCTACGAGGTCGTGTCGCAGGAGGGGAACCGGGTCGTCGTCCGGACGTTCGAGCCGAAGCCGTTCGCGCTCAGCGGGACGCAGGGGGGCGTGCGCTTTCGCAATCTGCAGGTGCCGGTCGGGTCGGTGCTGCAGCCGGGCGACCTGATGCAGCCGGCGCCGCTCGTACCGCCGCGGGAGGTGCCGTATCCGCGTGCGCCGTTCCTCGCCATCGGCATCGCAGCACTGATCGCGGCTATTGCATGGGCGGTGGTGTGGTGGCGCTCGCGCAAGCCGGCCGTCGTGCCGGTGGAGATCGTCCCGCCGGACGAACGCTTCCGCCGTGCGGTGCTGGCGTTGCGGCGCGACGCGCGGCATCCGCTGCGCTGGGCTGTGCTCGCCGACGAGACGCGCGCGTTTCTCGCGGCGACGCGCTCGATCAGCAGCGACCTGACCACCACGGAGGTTGTTCCGCGTCTCAAGCAGGAAGAGACGATCGTGATCGACATCCTCAGGCAGGGCGACCTCGAGAAATTCTCCGGCCGCGGTGCCGAGCCGCGCGACTTCGATTCCATCGCTGCCGATGCACTCCATCTCGCGTCGGTCGTGCAACCCGAGGAGCGAAAAGCGTCATGACGCGCTTCGCCGATCCGCTCTGGTTCGCACTGGCGCTGCTCGTCATCGCCCGCGTCGTTCTCCTGGTGCGCGACCGCCGCAAGCGCGTCGGCGCGTTCGGCTTCTCGTCGATGTCGCTCACCGCGCCGGCGACCCGTTTTCGCCGCAGCCTCTCCGACATCCCGTTCTTCCTCGAATGCATCGCCCTCCTGCTGCTGATCGCGGCGCTGGCGCGGCCGCAGCGGGTGACGAAGCTGGCGTCGAGCGACCGGTTCGGGATCGATATCGTGATCGCGCTCGATGCCTCGGGGAGCATGGCCGCGGAGGACTTTCGTCCGCGCAACCGCTTCACGGTGGCGAAGGATCTGATCGGCGATTTCGTACGCGGGCGGACCGACGACCGGATCGGCCTGGTCACGTTCGGCAGCCGCGCGGCGACGCGCGTCCCGATCACCTACGACCGCCGCATCACCGAGGGGATCCTCGACAAGGCCGAGCTGGGGGAGCATGGGAACGGCACCGCCATCGGCCACGCCCTCGCCACTTCGGTGAACCGGCTGCGCAAGTCGCGCACGCGCAGCCGGGTGATCATCCTGGTGACCGACGGCGTGAACAACTCCGGGTCGATCGAGCCGCGCGTGGCGGCGCAGCTCGCGGCGCAGAGCGGGATCAAGGTCTACACCATCGGCGTCGGCAGCGAAGGGCCGGTGCCGCTGCCGGTGAAGCGGCAGAATCCGTTCACCGGCGAGATCGAGACCATCTACACGCACATCCGCGGAGAGCTCGACGAGCCGACGCTGCGCGCGATCGCCGCCGCGACCGGCGGCGAGTTCTTCCGGGCCACCGATGCCCGCGCGCTGGCGCTCGTGCTCGAGCGGATCGACGCGCTGGAGAAGACCCGGCTGACGTCGCCGCGGCGGGAGCAGATCGTCGAGTTGTACGGCTATCCGCTCATCGCCGGCCTCGCCTTTCTCGGCTTGGCGCTGCTCGGCGGCGAGACGTTCTGGCTGAAGGTGGCGGCATGAGCTTCCGCAGCATGAACCTGCTCTGGCTGCTCGCGCTCGTGCCGTTCGCGCTGCTGTTCCTCCTTTCGCGCGAGCGGTTGCGGACACGCATCGCCCGCCGCTTTGCCTCGGAGCGCCTGCGCGGCGTCGGCAATCCTGCCCGTCCGCTTCGCCCCTGGCTGCTCGGCGCGGCGCTCGCGCTGGCAGTGCTCGCCCTCGCCGGACCGTACGCCGGGACGAAGCTCGTGCCGATCGTCGCGCGGGAGGCCAACCGCGTGCTGGTCATCGACGTCTCGAACAGCATGGCCGCCGAGGACGTCGGCACGTCGCGACTCTCTGCAGCGAAGGCGATCGCCATGCGGCTCGCCAACGCCCACCAAGGCCGCGTTGCGCTGATCGTCTTCGAAGGAACCCCCGAGGTGGCATCGCCGCTGACGACCGACACGGACGCAGTGGCCGCGCTCATCGACAGCGTGGTGCCGGGAGAAGTCGGCACGCCGGGGTCGGACGTCGGCAGCGCGATCTTCGCCGCCGTGCGGCTGATCGCCGGTGAAGGGGCGCAGAACGCCGACGTGGTGGTCATCAGCGACGGCGAGGATCAAGGCGCGCGGGTCGACGAGGCGAAACGGCGCGCGCGGACATCCGGCATCGAGATCTCGACGATCGTCGTCGGCACGCCCGACGGCAGCACCATCCCGACCGGACGCGGCCCGCTGCGCGACGAGGGAGGGGAGATCGTGACGACGTTCGCCCGCACCGACGTCCTCGGCGACATCGCCCGCTCGACCGGCGGGACGATGCTAGAGAACCCGTTCGGAGCACGCGCGCTCGACCCGCTGTTGACGACCGAAGGGGCGGTGGCGACGCACCAGACCCACGCGCGCGTGCCGGTAGACCGTTACCAGTGGCCGCTTGCCTTCGCGGTCGTGCTCCTCTTCGCCGGCTCGCTGTTGCATCGAGGTGCGGAATGAGAGCGGCGCTCCTGATCCTGCTCGCCCTGACGCCGCCGCAGTGGTGGAAGGAGACGAACTCGCACGCCACGAGCGCAAAGGCGGCGCGGGCCTACGAGGAGAAGCAGTACGCCGCCGCTGCGAAGGCGTACGAGCGGGCGCAGACGCTCGCTCCCTCTGCCCGCGCCGCGTTCAACCTCGGTACGGCGGAGATCGCGGCAGGACAGCGCGAGCAAGGCTCGGCGCGGATGGCCGAGGCGATCAAAGACCCGGCGCTGCGCGCCGACGCACTGTTCAACCGCGGTAACAGCGCGCTCGCCGCGAAGGCGCTCGACCACGCGGTGCGCGATTACATCGGCGCGCTGAAGGCGAACCCCCGCCATACCGCGGCGAAGCGCAACCTGGAGCTCGCACTGCAGAAGAAGAAATCGCAGCAGCAACAGCAGCAGGGCGGCTCGGACGGCAAGCAGAATCAGCAGAACCAGCAACAGCAGAAGCCGCAGCCGGACCCGAAGAAGCCGTCGCCGCAGAAGGAAGGGAACGTCGACCTCGAGGCGCTGCTGCGCAGCGTGCAGCAGCAGGAGCAGGAGGAGCTGCGACGGATGCGCGGGCGGCCGGCGGAGGGGCGGGTAGGGTGGTGAGGCGGGGGCGGGGGCGGGACGGCGAAATGCAAAATGCAAAATGCAAAATGCAAAATGGAAAAAGGGCGCTGAACCTCTTTTCCATTTTGCATTTTGCATTTTGCATTTTGCATTTCGCCGTCTCCCTGCCCGCCTTCGCGCAAACAGCACTGACGGTCGACACCCGCTCCCTCCGCATGAACGACCTCCTCACCATCACCGTCGACCTCGACGGGCCGTTCGCGTCGCTCAAGGTCGTCTACGTGCCGCTGCAGAACCTCGAGATCGTCGGCGAGCCGGGGAGCTCGTCGGAGTTCGTCTGGAACAACGGCCAGGTGTCGCGGCGCCGGACCATGCGCTGGCGCGCGCGGCCGCTCGCGCCGGGAGCGGCGCGCGTGGGGCCGCTGGTGCTGAACGCGGAAGGGCAGCGGGAGACGCTTCCGGGGATCGAGATCGAGGTCCTGCCGGAGCTCGTCTCCACCTCGAATGACGCGGAGACGATCCTGCGCGAGCTCTCCGAGACCGGCCGCCAGCCGATGTTCGTCGTCTCCGAGGTCGAGAAGACAAGCGTCTACGCCGGCGAGCCGGTGGTCGTGACCTGGTGGCTCTACAACGCCGCGTCGATCCAGCAGTGGCAGATCGTCTCGGTGCCGAAGCTCGACGATTTCTGGACCGAGGAGCGGCCGAAGGCCGAGCAGCCGGAGCGGGTGTACGTCGGCGACGTGATGGTGCAGCGGCTGCCGATCCGCAAGGTGACGCTGTTCCCGCTGCGGAGCGGCTCGCTGCGCATCGGCGGGATGGCGGTGGAGGCGGCGCTGATGCGCTACATCCGCCGCGGCCCGTTCTCGACGTACAACGGGGAGTTGATCGAGGCGAGCTTCACCTCGGCGCCGATCAACCTGACCGTCAAGCCGATTCCGCCCGGCCCGCCGGTCGACGCGGTGGGCGACCTTTCACTGACCTGCGAGTCGCCGGTGCAGCGGAAGAACGGCCCGGTGGTCGTGCGCGTGTCGCTCAGCGGCGTCGGCAACGTCCGCGCCGCCAACCCGCCCCGCTTCGAGCGCCCGGTCGAAGGGACGCTGCAGGTGGAGGGAGGGGAGGTGTTGGTCTCGCGCGAGGAAACGTCGTTCGGGATGTCCCGCCAATGGCGCTATCTGATCTTCCCGGCGACGTCCGCGCCGATGGAGATCCCGCCGCTCTCGATGCGCGTGTTCGATCCGGCGACGGGCCAGCGGAAGGCGCTGCGCTGTGACGGCTCGTTCGTGAATGCCGTGGTAGCCGCGGCACCGGCGGGGAGCGCGCCGGCGGCGCAGCCGGCGCCGCCGCGGAAGGTGTGGCCGTTCGTTGCCGGTGCGCTGATGCTCTTGCTTGGCGTTGCGATCGTGCCGCGTCTCCGGCGCGAGCTTGCACTGCGGCGCGCGGTGCGCGAGATCGTCGACGGCGCCACACCCGCGGAGATCCGCGCGAGAGTCGAGCAACGAGTGCACATTGACCTCAACGAACAATCCGACCGCGGCGACGCCTGGCGCGCCCTGCGCTCTCTATTGGATGCCGCCGAGCGCGAGCGGGATATTGCCATTGACGCCGATGCGGAGATCGTGCGGCGGGTGAGGGAAGTGCTGCGGTACAGGTGATGGGACAAATGGGACCAATGGGACGAATGAAAGGCCTATCCGTCCCATAGGTCCCATTCGTCCCATCCGTCCCATCGCTCTCGCTTAAAATCCCCCCTCATGCCGCCGCCCACCCTTCACACCACCCGCCTCACCCTGCGCCCGTTCACCCTGGCGGACGCCCCCGCCCTCCACGAACTGGTGAGCGCGCGAGAGATCGCCTTGAACACCCTCACCATCCCCCATCCCTATCCCCCGGGGGCGGCGGAGCAGTGGATCGGCAAACATGAGGCGGAGTACCGGGAGAACGTCAACCACCACTTTGCCATCGACGACGGGCAGGTCGTGGGGACGATCACCCTGATGATGAAAGACGAGGGGATGGCGGAGATCGGGTACTGGGTGGGCGTGCCGTTCTGGGGGAAAGGCTACGTCTCCGAGGCGGCGGCGGAGATCCTGCGCTACGGATTCGAAGAAGTCGGACTGCAGCGCATCTTCGCCGGCTACTTCTCGCGCAACGCGGCGTCCGGGCGGGTCATGGAGAAGATCGGGATGCAGTACGAGGGCACCCTGCGCCACCACGTTCTCAAATGGGGCGAGCGGCTCGACATCGTCTTCTACGGCATCCTGCGAGACGAGTTCATCGCACGAGGAACGGGACGAAAAACAGCAGGCTGAGGAAGAGCGCGATCCAGCGCTCCAGGCGATAGTCGTTGTGCTCGAAGTCGATCATGAGCACCATTAAGCCGCCCGAATGCGTCAACGCCCGAGAATGATCGAGGAATGGTTGCGGCGCAATTGTGGCCGGAATGTGGCGGGCGCTCCGAGGGAACGACGAGAGGCCTCCGGCGGGCGGGCCCGGCCCGCGGCGTTGGTTTCCGCCCGGACCGCGCTCCGAGCGACAAACGTGCGTTCAGCCTAAGGCAACAAACGCTGCGGGCCGGGCCCGCCCGCCGGAGGCCCCCCCGTCGCCCTTCCGTGCGGGCCTTCAGAACTTCCGGGCCCGGAACCCCGCCATGGTCTCCTCGAACTTCGTGTAGCCCGACTCCACCAGCGCCTCGCGGGCCAGCTCCGTCAGAAACGAGCCGGTCACGTCGATCGCCTCGACGGACCGCTCGCGGATCGAGATCTCCTCGAGCAGCATCCGCCAGTCTTCGCGGGCCGCGACGGCGCCGGGAGGGCGGAAGAGGGTGACGGTGATGTGCGGCCATTCGATGGCCGCACGCCACGCCTCTTCCGCCGCGGCGCGGTTCGCCGGGGTATCGGCGAGCCACACCGGCATGTGGAAGGCGGTCTTCTCCAACTGCTCCGAGAAGTCCGCGTCGAACACGATGGCGACCGTACGGGGCATTTAAGGGCTCGGCTCACCAGCCGCACTGCTTCCCTTCATTCTGCTTCTCGAGCCAGTCGAGCAGCGGGCGGAAATAGTCGACCACCGCCGTCGCGTCCATTTCCCGCTGTCCGGTCAGCGCTTCGAGCGCATCCGGCCAGGGGCGGCTCATCCCCATCTCCAGCATCTTCGCCAGCTTTGCCCCCGCCTGCTTATCGCCGTAGATCGAGCAGCGGTTGAGCGGACCCTTGTAGCCGCTCTGCTGACAGAGCGCGCGGTGGAACTGGAACTGGAGGATGCGCGCCAGGAAGTAGCGTGCGTACGGCACGTTCGCGGCGATGTGGTACTTCGCGCCCGGGTCGAACAGATCCTCGCCGCGCGGTCCGCCGGCGGGGGCGATGCCCTGATACTTCGTCCGCAGCTCCCACCAGGCCTGGTTGTAATTCTCCGGCGTGATCTGGCCGGAGAAGACCCCCCAGCGCCACTTGTCCATCAGGATGCCGAAGGGGAAGAAGGCGATCTTGTCGAGCGCGTCGCGCAGCAGGAGCGGGATGTCCGACGACGCCGGCGGCTCCTTGTCCAGCAGTCCGATCTTCACCAGGTACGCCGGCGTCACCGAAAGCGCCACCGTGTCACCGACTGCCTCGTGGAAGCCGTCGTTCGCGCTGTTCTTGTAGAGATACGGCAGCTGCTTGTAGGCGCGCTGATAGAAATTGTGGCCGAGCTCGTGGTGGATGGTGTTGAAGTCGTCGGCGTTCTTCTCGATGCACATCTTGATGCGCAGGTCGTCCAGATCGTCGATGTCCCAGGCGCTGGCGTGGCAGACCACGTCGCGGTCGCGCGGCTGGGTGAACATCGAGCGTTCCCAGAACGTCTGCGGCAGCGGGTCGAAGCCGAGCGAGGTGAAGAAGCGCTCGCCGATCTTCACCATCCCGAGCGGGTCGATGTCCTTCCGCTTCTCCAGGATCTTCGTCAGGTCATAGCCGCGGTCCGCCTTCGGCGGCGCCACCGTGTCGTAGATGTTTCCCCACTCCTGCGCCCAGATGTTGCCGAGCAGGTGGGCCGGGATCGGCTTGTCGAGGGCGACGACGCTCTTGCCGTACTTTTTGTTCAGGTTCCAGCGGACGTAGCAGTGCAGCGAGTCGTAGAGCGGCTTGACCTGCGTCCAGAGCCGGTCGACCTCGGTGGCGAAGGCTTCGGGCGGCATGTCGTACTTCGAGCGCCACATCGCGCCGACGTCGGCATAGCCGAGGTCCTTCGCGCCCTGGTTCATCAGCTCGACGAAGCGGGTGTAGCGGTCGCGCATCGGCGGCGAGACCGTGTGCCATCCACCCCAGACGTCGAGCAGCTCGTCCGGATCGCGGCTGGTGCGCATGACGTTGGTGATCTCGTTGATGTCGAGGCAGTCGTCGCCGCTCTTGCCGGGCGGACACCACTTGCCGGAGCCGTACTCCGCCTCCAGCTCCGAGGCGATGCGGGCCATCTCCGCAGTCAGGGCCGGATCGGCGGGACCGGGGGAGGTGAGGGCGAGCTTGATCGTCTCCAGTTTCCGGCGGACGTCGTACGGCAGCTCGAGGCTGTCATAGCGGGCAGCCTTCTTCGCCAGCTCGACGCCGGCGTTGATCAGCTTCTCGTTCTCCCGCGCCGCGATGAGCTGCGTGTCGTGGGTGATGTAGGTCGATTGCACCCACGAGGCGCGCTGGGAGTCCTGATTCATCGCCGCGAGCCGCGCCTCGGCTTCGTTGGCGAACTGCGTGGCTTCCTCGACCGTCGGGCCGGTCTCGGCGGGGGGAACGGGCTGTGCGGACTGCATCGGGGAAGTCGTCTCCATCTGCGCCGGCTGTTCCATCGCAGCGGCGTCTACAGAAACCGGGGTCACCGGGGTGACGGTCGTCGTGCAGGCTGCGAGCGCGAGCGCGAGACCGGCGAGAGTCAGCGGGGGAAAACGCATGAGAACCTCCAGCTCGAATGTGGGCTTTTTTATCCAGGCACTGCGGTGCGGAGCAATCGCGCGGCCAGCGGAGTATAGCCAAACGTTTTCCATCGTCACTGCGTATACATCGGAGCGAGTGTTACCATCCGGCGAAACTTATTCGCGGCGCCGGATGCCGCACCCCATCACGCATTTGAGGAGATTCATGCACCCCGACAAGCTCCGCCGTACCCTGGCCGCGGCTCTGCTGGCCACCTGCCTCACCTCTCTCCCGATGTACGCAGCCAAACGCCGTTCCGTCCGCAGCCCCTCCGCGGGCAGCCTGACCGTCACCGGCGTCGTGACCGACTCGGCCACCGGCGCACCGGTCATCAACGCGAAGGTCTTCGTCGACGCCCGCCACACCGATTCCACCGACGAGAACGGCGCCTACGAGATCCGGAACGTCCCCTTCGCCACTTCCGGAACCATTCTCACCGCCGAGCGCACGGGCTACATCACCAAGACGTCCACCCTGGCGAGCGGCACCACCCTGAACTTCAGCCTCGTCGCCACCCCCACCGTCACCGTCCGCAAGACCGACAACACCACCTTCACCCTCGACCAGGAATCGATCATGTTCGGCTACCCGATCGCCTTCAGCGGCTACCGCGAGGACGAGTCGGAAGACTTCTGCAGGCCGGACGGCACCCAGATCGTCGTGCACCGTTCCGAGATCCGCAAGATCACCGGTCCGGCCGCCGTGGCCACTTCCGCCGCCTGCTGCCCCGGCATCGACAGCCGCCGCGTGCGCGTCGAGCTCAAGACCGGCGAGATCACCGACCTGTTCTTCGTCGACGCCTGCAACGGCTTCCCCAACATCGACGTCAAGGGACGCAACCACGTCACCGGCGCGACGATCTACACGCCGTTCGCCGAGATCGCCGAGATCACTTTTCCATGAGCGGGGGAGGCATGAGGTACGAGGTATGAGGTATGAGTGAAAGACACTTCTGCCTCTCATCTCTCGTACCTCATGCCCGCCTGCAGCAAGCGACGCGTGCGGCTACGACGCGGAACGCGCAGCCGCCCACTCATACCTCATACCTCGTACCCCGTGCCTGCACCAGCGGTAGCACTTCTACCGCCGACCTCGTTAAATCCGGAGGCGTTCTCCCAACGTAGAATGCCTTCGTGACGAGTATCGCTCCGCGCCTCCTCGACCCCGCTCTCTCCGAGATCGAGCGGATCTACGAAGCCCAGCAGCGCAACCGAGCCGCCGTCGGCTCCACCACCGCCGCGCAGCGGATCGAGAAGCTCCGAAGGCTCGAGCAGGCGCTGCTCGACCGCCGCGACGAGATCCGTGTTGCGATGTGGGAGGACTACCGCAAGCCGGCCGCCGAGGTCGACCTCTCCGAGATCTATCCCATCGTCGGCGAAGCGCGCCACGCCATCCGCCACCTCCGCTCCTGGCTCAAGCCGAAACGGGTCCCGACGCCGCTGGCGCTGCTCGGGTCGAGATCGACCGTCGTCCACGAGCCGAAAGGGGTGGTGCTGATCATCGCCCCCTGGAACTTCCCCTTCAACCTGACCCTCGGCCCGCTCGTCTCCGCGATCGCGGCCGGCAACTGCGCGATGCTCAAGCCGTCCGAGATGACCCCCGCGTCGACCTCCTGCATCAAGCGCATCCTCGGAGATCTCTTCGACGAGAACGAGGTCGCCGTCATCGAAGGGGACGCGAAGGTGGCCGAAGAGCTCCTCCGCAAACGCTTCGACCACATCTTCTTCACCGGCAGCCCCGCCGTCGGCCGGATCGTCATGAAAGCCGCCGCCGAGTATCTGACCTCGGTGACGCTGGAGCTGGGCGGCAAGTCGCCGGTCATCGTCGACCGGACCGCCAACATCGCCGAGGCGGCGAAAAAGATCGCCTGGGGAAAATTCTTCAACTGCGGCCAGATCTGCATCGCCCCCGACTACGCCCTCGTCCACGAAGACGTCCGCGACGAATTCCTGGCCAAACTGCGCGAGACCGTGGCCGGCTTCGGCGACGCCTCCCGCGGCTGGATCGTCAACGAACGCCACGCCGCGCGCGTCAAGCGCCTGATCGACACCAGCCGCGCCGACGTGTTCCTCGGCGGCACGGTACAAGGCCGTTCCATCGAACCGACCGTCCTCACCAACGTCCCGCACGACGCGCCTGTGATGCAGGAAGAGATCTTCGGCCCCATCCTCCCGGTGCTGACCTACCGCTCCCTCGACGAAGCGTTCGAGATCATCGACGCAAAAGAAAAGCCGCTCGTCCTCTACATCTTCAGCCGCAACCGCCGCGTCGCCCGCGACATCGTCGCCCGCACCCGCGCCGGCGGCACCGCCATCAACAACACCCTCATCCACTTCTACCAGCTCGAGCTCCCCTTCGGCGGCACCGGCAACAGCGGCATCGGCAAATCCCACGGCTTCGCCGGCTTCCAGGCCTTCACCAACCCCCGCGGCATCCTCGACCAACGCCTCCCCTTCGGCTCCATCGAGCTCCTCTACCCCCCCTACGGCGGAAAGCTGAAGCAAAAGCTGATCGACTTCACCGTCCGCTGGCTCTGAGGGGACGCTCGGCGTGGGGTCACACCTTCGTTCTGCGCCACCGAAAAAAGAAAGCTCTGACCCCCAGGAACGCTCCCAGCCCATCACATTCAGCGCGAGAGCGGCCCACGAGGACGTGGGCGGACCGGCCCAATGGCCTTAACTTAAGAGCTCCGGAGGCGCAAACTTGTAGGTGGGAGGGTGTGATGGGAAGACCCAGACGGGAAGAGCTTCATCTGGATCTCGA
>Ga0190275_10000818_pt1 | contig 24717 bp, 12 predicted proteins | sample Popmic550T_FD_133745 | JGI IMG/M metagenome (GOLD analysis project Ga0190275, IMG submission 133745) | Populus adjacent soil microbial communities from riparian zone of Yellowstone River, Montana, USA - 550 T | ecosystem: Environmental > Terrestrial > Soil > Riparian zone > Trees stand | place...
ACCATCGGGGAGCTCGGAAAGCGAGTGGGAGTAGCCAGCAGCCACAGCCACGGTGCCCGAGGCGCCCGCGATATGCACGGGGTAGAAGAAGCCTTCACTCGGCCAGTCACCGAGCTGGCCAAAGCGGTTGTCACCCCAGCCGAAGACCTCGCCGTCATCGGTCACCGCCAGTGAGTGGGCGCCGCCCGCGGCCACGAAGCTCGCCACACCGAGGCCGTACACCTGCTCCGGGTAGGTCGAGCGCACGGACCACCCGTTGCCGAGCTGGCCCTGGGTGTTGTCGCCCCAGCCCCAGACGGTGCCGTCCTCGGCCAGCGCCAGACTGTGGCGATGCCCGGCAGCCATCATCTTCACCGGCGGGAGCCACCAGACCCAGCCCGGCGTGTTGCGGTTGAGCGTGGAGCCGTCCCCCAGCTGGCCGTGGACGTTCTCGCCCCAGGACCTTGCGTAACCGTCGCTCGTCACCGCCAGGGAGTGGTAGCGCCCGGCCGCGATGTTCACCACGTCCCAGGCCAGCACCTGGATGGGGAAGGGGCGGTGGGTGTTCGTCCCGTCTCCGAGTTGGCCCGCGCCGTTGTGGCCCCAGGCCCAGAGGGTGCCGTCCGAGCTCAGCGCCAGCGAGTGGTAGTCGCCAGCCGCCACGGCGATCACATTCGAGAGCCACGGCACCGGCACCGGCACCGTGCGGCGGGCCGTGGTGCCGTCGCCGAGCTGGCCGTAGCGGTTGTCGCCCCAGGCCCAGACGGTGCCGTCCGCGCGGACGGCCAGGGTGTGGCGGTACCCAGCGGCCACCGTCACCACGTCCGGAACCATGGCCACGGGGAGCGGGTCCGCGCGGCTGAACAGCGTCCCATCGCCGAGCTGGCCGGAGCTGTTGTCGCCCCAGGACCACACGTACCCGGTCGGGGCCACATATAAGGAGTGCCGGTAGCCCGCGGCCGTCAGCGGCTGCACCGTCGTTGCCACCAGCGTCTGGGAGGCCTGCCCTGAGACGCGCTCGGGGCTGCCCTCCGCAGGGCCGGCGCCGGCCGCCAGGATGACGCCCAGCAGGGCCGCCAGTACGCCCCTCGCCGCGACAGCACTCTCTCTCCGCATGGAAACCTCGCCGGTGAAAGGCTCGGGCGCTTATTAACACGGTTTCCACGTTTTGCAGGCAATCATTGTTTGTGGAACTGCGCGTGTCCGCGCCTTGACCCCAAGTGAAGAGGGCCTGCGAAAACCCTCGCACTGGCGGGCTGCTCCGCTACAAAGCCCCCGGGTTCCGGGAGACCCCGGACACATGAACGGAGGGAGCGCCTGTGAAGAAGCGCAACATGAAGTGGCAGGTCCTGGCCCCGATGGTGGGACTGGTGCTCGTCGTCTCGGCGGAGGCGCGAGCGCAGGACTCGGTGGTGGGCACGTCGACGGGAAACTTCGGCGTCACCGGGCAGTTCGTCGTCTCCTCGGATCTCCAGGGGCAGATCGGCTACACCAGCGTCAGCGGCCCCGGAGATCAGTTCTTCATCCTGCTGCGGCCCGCGGCGGACTACTTCCTCAAGGAGAACCTCTCGCTGGGAGGCTCCGTCCTCCTGGGGACGACCATCCGCAACGGCGATGACTCGCTGGCTGTCGGGCTGGGCGTCCGCGCTGGCTACAACATCCCCATGAACGAGATGGTGTCCGTGTGGCCGAAGCTCGGGCTCTCCCTGGTGCACTCGGATGGGATCTTCGGCTTCGGGAATGACACCTACCTGGAGGTTGCCCTCTCCGCGCCCTTCCTCGTCCACGTGGCGCCCCACTTCTTCATTGGTGGCGGCCCCGGGCTCATCACCCAGATCGGGGATGACACCGCGGCCACCCTCCACGTGAGCGCCCTGATCGGCGGCTACTTCTGAGGAGCTCTGCCGCCGGCACGCCGCGCGCGTGTCTCGGCTGTAGACGAGGCCCGCACCCCATCCGCCAACAGCCCCGCTCCTACCTGAGCCGTGGCTGCGGCGTGGTGGAACTTTTCCGTCCTGCGCGCATTGGGCCGCGCATGAGCAGGCAAGCAGGCACCGAGGGGTGGGCGTTATGATCTAGTCTCAGGCCGGACTGATTTCCTCGTGCCTCGCATGCGCTCTCTCCCCCCGCTCCTCGTCTCTTGGAAGGCGTTTCTTGCCCTCGCTCCCCTGGTCTTCGCGCTGCCCGCTCGAGCGGACACGCGGATCGGCCTGGGGTTGGATCTGTTCACGGAGAGCTCGCGGCTGTCGGGCCACCAGACGATCAATACCGCGAGGCAGGATGAGTCCTTCGACTACCGCAGCAACGGCTTCCTGTCGGCCACGCTGAGCCTGAGCATCCCCGCGCCCGTCTCTCCGGAGCGGGCGCGCATGGGTGCCGGGGTGCGCTTCTTTGGCAACTACGGCTCGGGCGGAGAAGGCAACCCGAACTTCGGCTTCGGCATGCTCACCGAGGGGTTCGTGAGCGGCGAGTACGGCCTGCCCGTCGCGGACAAGATGGAGGCGGTGTTCGGCGCCCGAGGCGGACTGGCGTTGCTGGTGCCCGGCAAGGAGTTCAGCGCGGAGATCAGCCGGCTCCGGGACCAGGGTGTGAGCGCGTGGCATGTGCCGCGCCTGGGCTGGCTGGCGGGCATCTCCGTGGGCGCGCGCAGGAGGATGGGCGAGCACCTCCTGCTCCGCGGGGACTTCTCCGGCCAGCTCGAGCGGCTCTTCCTGTTCGCCACGAGCCAGGACATCAAGGGGCTCGACTTCGACAAGTCCTGGAACACCTTCGGTCTGCGCCTGGGCCTCACCCTGGGCATCGAGTTCTCCCTCTGAGTTCGCCCTCTCGTCGAGGGCTCCACCCCCCACCACGCATGGGAGCCACGGATGAAGCGTTCCCTCACCCTGGTCCTGACCACCCTGGCCGTCCTCGGCTCCGCCTGTTGGGGCGAGCCGGCCTTTGATCCTGAGAAGCTCGCCGTAGGCCCGGGCGGCCTCGTGGGCAACGGAGAGCCGGTCTCCTCTGGCGAGTTCGCAGGCGGAGACGATGCGCTGCCGGCGCCCCGCCAGGTGGAGACGCTGCCGGACGACACCCGCCCGCCGGACTGTGATGGGGCGTGCGTGGCGTACTGCGACGCGGCAAACTTGGAGAACCCCGTCAACCGCGGGCTGTGCCGCAGCCTGTGGGGCGTGGGCCTGAGCCACCGGCCCCTCAACCCGGCCGAGGCGTGTCGCCGGCTCTTCGTGGACATGATTGGCCGCGTGCCTGGCGCGGAGGAGGCCGAGGCCACCTGTTCCGGCGGCTGGGGCGACACGGTGCGGCGGCTGATGGAGACGCCGGAGTTCATCTTCATCAACCAGCGCCGCGCCGCCGACAAGTTCCTCTACAGCAACGAGGTGGTGAACCTCCAGGCCATCTACGACATGGATCGGCTGGTGGAGAAGCTCTACCAGGGCAAGGTTCCGTACGATCAGTTCGCAGCGGTGGTGAGCGCGCACCCGGTGCTCACCCGCCGCCACGCGGATGCGGGCGACAAGGTGGATGCGCTCTTCCAGCTCTTCCTGGGCCGGCCGCCCTTCGAGTTCGAGCGCGCGGACATGGCCCGCATCTACTCGCTGTGGCACTCGGGCTACTACGAGCACCCGCTGCTGGGGCGCATGCCGGACGCCTTCATCCGCTACCGCTGCCTGACGGAGGACAACAAGGAGGTGGATCCGGTGAAGAAGGGCGAGTGCACCAGCGTGGTGTGGGGCTACCACGAGCTCGTCTTCCTTCCGGATGTGCGCGCCGCCATTGACCAGCAGATCCGCGAGCTGACCATGTGGAACGGCCTGCTCGGCCCGGACGAGTGGGCGCAGCTCCAGACGCCCGGCCGCGTGCTCTCCCAGGAGATTCCCTTCTGGGAGCGCGCGGTGGATGAGGTGCTGGAGCGCTACCTGGGCTACGAGCTGTCCCCGAAGGCGCCGGAGGTGCGCGCCGAGCTGGTGCGCTGGCTGCTGGATCACCGCGGCGACATCCGCTCCGTGCACTACGCGGTGCTCACCTCGGCCGCCTACCTCCAGTCCGCCTATGGCACCACGTCCACCTCGTACCGGTGGACGTACGGGCCGCTCAAGCAGATGGACGCGGAGGTGTGGATCGACTCCATGGCGCTCAACAGCGGCTACACCACCACCTCGTGCGACCACCGCATTGCCCAGCCGGAGAACCTGCTGCGCAACGGCAGCCTCGCCTCGTACCGGGTGCTCCAGTCCTCGAAGTGGGACATCGACAAGGAGGGCCGGATTGACGAGAGCTACGCCAACCTGGCGCGCACCCTGGGCGGCTGCCCGGAGAACATCGTCGGCGGGCGCTTCCGCGTGGTGAGCATCCTCACCACCGGCACGCAGCTGGCCTTCGTGGGAGACCTGTGCAACCCCACCTTGGATGACCAGGTGAATGGCGCTCCCCTGGAGCGGCTGCTGCCGGGGGGCGTGGAGGCTGGCGCCCCGGTGAACGGGGACCTGGCGGCGGAGATCGCCACGCACCAGTACCGCACGCTGCTGGGACGGGCGCCCACCGACGAGGAGCTCACCGAGGCGCGGGATGCGGGCGCGCAGTGCGCCCAGGACTCGTGCGGCGCGGAGCAGTTCGCCCGGCCGCTGTGCTTCGCGCTGCTCTCCAGCGCAGAGCGTCTCTTCTACTGAGCCACGGAGCCACTGCTCATGTCCGACGACACGAAGAAGAAAGTTACGCTCGGCCGCCGCGGGTTGCTCAAGGGCCTGGGGGCGGCCACCACCGCCGCCGCCTTCCCGACGCTGTGGCTGCCCAACAAGGCCTACGCCCAGACGGCCGGGCGCGGCGAAGTGGAGCACCTCATCTACATCCGCCTCTCCGGCGGCTTCCGCTTCACCACCGCCTTCAACGGGGAGGTGTCGGACGACTTCAACCCCTTTGGTCGGGCCTCGGCGAAGGCCCCCGGCACCGAGTGGGGCCCGAGCTCCCTCCTGGAGATGGCCAGCTGGCTGGAGGGGGCAGAGAACGCCGCCCGGGTGGATCTGGGCATGCAGCCGGTGACGGCCTTCACCAATGAGATCGCCGTGCTGCCGTGCGTGGACCACGAGCCCTTCTCCGCGCGAGCGGACGGCAACCACGGCACGGGACTGGAGCGCTTCCTCACCGGCTACGTGGGCGGCACCACCAGCTTCCTCACGTACCTGAACTACGGGCTGCGCGAGAAGGTGGCCCAGGAGGGCGCCGAGGGCCGCACGGTGCTGCCGGCCTTCAGCCTGGGCGAGGCGGGCATGGCCCTGGGCGGCGGCATCTACTCCGGCTACCGGCCGCCCGTGCTGGACGGCGGCGGCTTCGAGCGGTTCGGGTTTGATCCGGACTCGAACCTGCCGGCGTGGGCGGTGGGCATCGCCAACAACCTGGACAAGCGGTTCCGCGACAAGGTCCACACGGGCGTGCGCCCCAGCGTGGAGGCCTACCAGCAGACGCGCGAGGCCACGCGCGCCTACGGCCGCATCTTCCGAGACCCGATCCTCCGGGTGGACGCCTTCTCCGATGAGAAGGTGGACGGCATCAGCAACCGGGACCTGGTGACGATGTTCGGAGAGCAGGGCGCCGGCCGCTCGGCGATCCTGGCCCTGCGCCTGTTCCACTTCGGCTGCCCCGCCGTCTTCCTCAACCAGGGCTTCTACGACTTCCACTCCAACGAGGACGATGGGCTCCGGGAGGAGCTGGACGGCGCCAACCGGCTGCTCAGCGGCCTGCGCACGGCCCTCAAGCTCATGGCGCACCCCAAGGGTGGCACCTACTGGGACAAGACGCTGGTGGTGCTCGGCAGCGAGTTCGGCCGCACGGCCAACGGCAACAAGTTCAACTCGGCCGGCGGCAGCGATCACTCCAGCGACCTGGCCACGCGCTGGATGTCCATGCCGATGATGGGCGGCGTCATCGACAGGGCGGGCAAGGGCGGCAGGAGCCTGGGCCAGACGCGCGCCTCGGACCTGAAGGCCATGGGCCAGGTGTACTCCTACCGCGCCGTGCTCAAGACGATGATGGACTTGCTCGGCGCGGACCACAGCACCGTCTTCCCGGCGGACAACCCGATCGAGGATCTCTTCTTATGATGCGCTCGACGATTGCCTCCATGGCCTCCGTGCTCACCGCGCTCCTGCTGGGGTGCGGCGGTGCTCCCTCGTACAAGGAGCCCGAGGGCACCATCCCCTTCGAGCCGACGCGCCCCGAGCTGGGCTCGCCCGGCGCAGTGACGCCGTACACGGGCGCGGATCCCATCGTGCTGGAGGCGCAGATGAAGCTGCCCACCGGCGTGGATCTGCAGCGCAAGGTCATCCTGCGCACGTGCGGCCCGACCAACGGGGTGTGCCACAACCAGAAGGAGTACCCGGACCTGCACACCACGGGCACCTTCGCGGCCGCCATCAACGCGCCGTGCAACCTGCAGCCTGGCTCCTTCGCCTCCGTGTATGACCGGTGCGAGCGGGTGGGGGACAGCTTCAACTTCGGCGAGAAGTCCTTTCCGGCGATCGAGCTTGGCTGGTACGAGGTGATTGTCGGCGCCTTCGTGGAGTACGAGGACGACGAGGTGCCACCCTCGGACGCCCCGGGGCTGCACCTGCACATGAGGGAGCCGGTGCCGCTGGCGCAGGGCCGGGCGCACTGGGGGACGGGCACCTTCCTGCGCAACTTCGGCACCGGGGAGAAGCTCTCCTTCGCCAACTACAACACGCGCTGGTGGGTGCTGGACGACGGGCGCCACCTCTACGGCGAGGTGCACGACTACCAGGCCGAGGACGTGGAGGAACTGCAGGCGGTGGGCATCATCCAGGGCGACTGGAACCGCAACGATCTCTTCGGAGCGCGTGAGAACCAAGGCGTGCCGCTGCTCAACCCGGGCAAGCCGGAGGAGAGCTACCTGGTGGGGCGCCTGCGGGGACACATGCAGGGTGAGCCGGTTCCTGGCACGCGCATGCCGCTGGCCAACCAGCCGCCGTCCGTGACGGACATGCTCGCGCTCATGTGCTGGCTCGAGGGACTGGATCCGAACGCTGCCTCGTGGAACCTCTCCTCGCCCATCAACTACGCGGGGTGCTCCTACATCGCCAACCCGCAGGCCTTGAGCCTGGTGGGGGCAGGGGTGACGTGGCGCGAGCGCGTGTGGCCCATCCTCAAGTCCAGCTGTGGTGGCTGCCACGGTGGCGCCAGCCCACAGGCGGGACTGGATCTGCTGTCTGAAGGGGCTTGGGGGCGGCTGCGAGGCCTCTCCACGCAGAACAGCACGCTCAAGTTCATCGACGCGGGCCGGCCGGAGAAGAGCTACCTGTGGCTCAAGCTCGCGGGAGATGGCAGCATCTCAGGCCGCCGCATGCCAGTGGATCCGCTCAACAGCGGCAGCCGCGCGCTGCCCGCGGACCAGCTCGACAGCATCCAGACGTGGATCCTCGCGGGTGCACTCGAGGACGGGTAAAGCCCAGGAGCGCTCATGCCAGAGCAGGCCAGTCAGAGGGACGGTTCGGGGGGAGACTCGGAGCCGCGGAGCATGAGGAAGCGGCTCGATCAGTCGGCCTCCACCTTGGATCAGCTCGCCGAGGAGGTGGGGCCAGGGGTGTGCTTGAGCTCCGACGCCCCCCAGCAGAGCCTGCGGCAGGTGGCCGGGGAGCTGCGGGAGCTGAGCGCCAAGCTGGAAGAGCGGTCCTTGGTGGAGAAGGGACTGCGCCAACAGACCCAGTTCTTGAGCGGGCGAGTGCTGGAGCTGGCGTTTCTTCTCAGGAACCTGGTTGCGGGCTCGACTGGCTACCTGGAAATTCTCAAGAAGACCCTCCCGTCCGAGCTCCCGGAGTCCACGGGCGAGCACGCCTCCGAAGGCCAGGACGTGCTGACGCGAGCGATCGAGGCGGCCCAGCGCATTCGGGAGCTGGAGCAGGACTTCAGGGGAGTGGGGCGTTCCTTGGACTTCCTGATCGCTGAGGACTCCTCACCAGAGGCCAGCGGGGCCCGGCCCGACGCGGGGCAGGCACCGGTGGCCGCGGGCCCAGCCGCCCTGCCGGCGGCGCCTGGCGCGAAGCTGTCAGACAAGTAGACAGGTTCTGGGAGGCCGCGCCCCGGTGGCGTATGGCGCGAACCTGTATGACAGGTAGACAGGTTGGAGAAGGCCGCGTCCGGGTCAGGGCAGTGACAGCTCGTAGAACGAGCTTCGTTCATCTCGCGTGGCTCCCGGCCGGACCGCCCAGGCCTCCCAGGCCCCACCCTGCTTTCGCATGCACCGCGTTCGGACGCGCATCAAGCTGAGGTCCCGTTCCACCTCCAGCAGGTTGAACAGGCGCGGTGTGGACTCCGGCCTGTGGTTCATGGGAGCACCAAAGCTGCCAGCCCCCACGATGTGGATCTTCCGCGTCGGGTGAAGGGGGTTGATGAGGTCCGCTCGGTCCTCGTGGACGTGGCCGTGCAAGCAGGCTCGTACATCGGCCTTGGCCAGCTGCGCCATGAAGGCCTCATCCCGGATCTTCTCGTTGCCCGTGATGGGGTGGTGCCAGACGGCGATGCGCAGGAGCTTGCTCTCCGGGGTGAGTGCTCCGGTCTTGATCGCGCTCTCGACCTGCTGCTTCGCGGCCTGGAGCCCACGAACCAGGGCTCCATCGTTGATGCTGGAGCGCTCCTGGAAATGCTCATCGATCTCCCAGGCCGAGTTCATGGCCAGAAACTGCAGGCGTGTCTCGCTGAAGAGCATGGGCATGCACTGCTGCTCAGCGGACAGCGGGTACTCCTTCTGGAGCAGCGGGTGATAGAAGTGCTGGGAGAAGTTTCGGAAGCGCTCCTGGTACCTGGCATTGTCGCGGATGAGGACCATGTTCCCCTGTTCGTAGTACTGGTCCTTTTTCAGCTCGTTCGCGCCGACCTGCCGCCTCAACTTGAAGGTGTAGACCGGGGCCTCCCAGTCCAGGTCGTGATTGCCCGGGACGATGATGCACCGCTCGGAGGTCACTCCGAACTCCTCGTTGAGCTTGGACACCAGCTCGCGCGCCCGCTCGAACTCCTGCGGTGATGCCCTGTTGGTGATGTCTCCGGAGATGACCAGGTAGTCCAGGCGCTCCACGCCGAGACCTTCTTGCTTGTCGCGCAGGTCGGCGATCAGCGGCTGGAGCAGGGACATGGGGTCGTCCCCCGCGCCCACGTGCAGGTCGCTCAGATGGAGGATGCGGATGGGGGTGTCCTGCTTCCGGATCACCCGCTGCGCCTCCGTCATGCTCACCTTTGTCTCCGTGATGCTCTGGGAGCGTTGCTCTCGGATGTGGGTGCGCAGCGCTCGGAGCTGCCCGGCGAGCTCCGGGTTGCGCGCCTGCGACTGCTGCGCACCCAGGGTGAGCGGGGTCCGGTGCTCGCAGACCGAGCAGGCGACGTCTGTCTTCTTCGCATCGATGCGAGCCTGGACGATGTCTTCTGGGAAGACCCGCCCGCACACACACGTGATGTCCAGCTTCTCCACCAGGTCCACGCCCTGCTCACGCAGGTGCTCCTCGATGAAGCTCACGAAGAGGTCGCGTGTGGCCTGGGGTGTGTTGGCCGCGAAATAGACGTCCAGCCGCGCCTGCCCCCGCGCTCCCTGACCGGGCTGTTGGACCCGTCGCACGCCCGAGGTGCTCTCGTCGGCCCGGCCAAACTCGGCGCGGTTGTCCCACAGCCGCAGCGAGCCGAAGCGCTGGCTGACGGCCAGCGAGGTGACCAGCGAGGCATAGACGTTGTCGATGGCTCCGGAGAAGTCGTACAGGAGCGAGACGGAGTGCGGGAAGTCCGTCCCCGTCTCGGCCTGGGTGGGCCGGAAGAGCGACGGGAAGATGAGCAGCCCCTCGTGCCGCAGACACAGCCCGTGCTCGAGCAGAAGCTGGATGACGCAGTCGAGCACGATGAGCTCCTGGTCACGCCGCAGCCGCTCCTCCGGCTTGATGCGCGGCAAGTGCGCCGTGGGAGACTGCATCTTCGCCATGTCGATGGCAGGCACCCCGTGCGGGTTGTCCCGCGCGGCGAGGATGAGGGAGCTCGCATAGCGCTCCACCTGCTCGACCTCGAGAATCAGCGCCCGCGTGCCGTCCGCCATCCGGGTGTCGGCCACCAGCCCTTGCCGGGCGAGCTGGGCTACCACGGCTCGGAGCGCCTCCGGGTCGAACGCCGCCCCGGCATCCTGGCGCAGCTCGTTCTCCAGCTCGGTAAACGTGAGCACCACCCGCCGGGCCTCACGCAGCCGCTGGATGTGCTCCCGGAGGCGCTGGAAGAACTCGGGACGGCTGATCTTCTCGATTCCCTCCCAGTGGATTGCCCGGGACAGGGCGGCCTTCAGCTCGGGGATTCCCCGGCCCGTTCGGGCGCTGGTCAGCACATAGTCCTCGAGCTGGTGCTGCTTCACGAAGTGCTGGAGGGCCTGTGAGTCCACCGGTGCGTGGTCGTCGTCCACCTTGGTGCCAACCAGGAGCTTGCGGACCGTCCGCTCGCGGGTCTGGTTCTCCAGGTGCTGGTTCCAGCCCTCCAGCTCCTCGAGGGCGGCTCTGCCCCGCCCTGGCTCCATCACCATCAGGGCCGCGGTCGAGTCCCGCAGGAAGAGCTGGTGCACGAGCCGGTACTCTTCCTGCCCGCCCATGTCCCAGAGGATGAGCTCGCGTTGCATTCCCTCCGCCGCGCCGCTCTCGGGGCCGGGGATCTCCGCGGGCAATGTCCAGAACCTCATCCCATGGGTGGAGCCCAACTCCTCGTACTGATCCTGGGCCATGCGCAGGGCCAGGCAGCTCTTGCCCGCACGGCCTTCGCCCACCAGCACCACCTTGGCGCTGACGGCATGAACCGTGGTGGATTTCGTCCGGTGGCTGAGCATCGCCTCGACGTCGATGTCCCAGAGCCGCACCGCGCGGCCCCCGCCCCCGATCGTGGCCAGCACATGGCTCTTGGGAGAGAAGGCCACCCCTCTCTGGAGCAGCATGGGTGAGACCGGCTCTTCGAGACGCGCGACCTCCTCCCAGGTATCCGTGCGAAAGAGCCGGACCGTCCCATCCAGCGACTTGGAGGCGAGCAGCCGCCCATCGAAGGAGAACGAGACGCCGAGGACCACATCCGTGTGGGCTTGTAGTACCGCCACCACCCTGGACTGCTGGGTGTCCCAGACGCGCACGGTCCAGTCCCGGCAAGCTGCGGCAAGAACAGGAGAGCCCGGCATCCAGGCGAGGTCGAGGATGCTCCGTCTCTGGCCGAGAGGAAGCTTTCGTACATCGCCAGTGCCATCATTCTCGGCCCTGCCTGCCCAGAGCAGCAGGCTGAGGTCCTCTCCTCCACAGAACGCAAGAGTGCGCCCATCCGGCGACCACGACAGGCGAGAGAATCTGCTCAGGGGGGTTTTGAGCTGGTGGGCACCCGACTCTTGGGTGGGGGAGTCCATGAACTGGATGACCCCGTTCACGCCCCCTACTGTGAGAGTGTCGCTGGGGGCCCATGTCAGAGCGCCCCCCTGTTTTTCAGCCAGCCCATCCCAACGGATCAGCTCACCCTTCTGGGTGGACCAGAGGCCCATCTGATCGCGAGAGACGGAAGCCAGCTCCTGAGCGCCAGGCGAGAAGCAGAGGTCCAAGACTCCCGACCCATGGGCCTGGAGCGTCCATCGGGGAGACTCCTCTCCCGGTCTCCAGTACACAATGCGCCCACTCGACAAGCCCGCCGCGAGCGCGTCTCCTGTGGGGCTCCAGGCCAGCGCGCGGACCGCATCACGACCGGTGCGCAATATCCATTGGAGGTTGACTTCAGCGGGGACACCTTGCTGCTGCTTGGGCGTGCTCTTGGCGACTCGAATATCCGTACTGGCAGAGAAGAGGAAGGCCTGGTCGATGGGGACGAGGGGCTCGTCACCTCCTGCTGGTTTCTCGAGGAGAGCGCCCAGCGGGATCGCGAACGCCTCGTCTTCATCCAGCGGCCGTGAATCATCCGGTGCCAACCGGACCGAATCATCCGAGACGAACGCACGCCGAGGAAAGAGCCGGATCCGTCCTTCCTGGCGGGAGTCTTCGAGCTCCACGTCTCCCGCTGAGTAGCCCCAAGGACCCGAGGCAATCTCCCCATCGCCGCCCACACCGAAGAGAGAGCGCACGGGAAAGTGGAGGGTCCGCTTTGCCACCTGGAGAGGTCTGACCAGAGGGCCACTCGAAGCGCTACACAGGTGGAGAGCAAAGCCGGTCGTCGGCACCACCGTATCGAGGAGCTGCTCCATGGGCTTGGGTCGGAGCTCTGCCGCCGGGTGATGCGTCAGCAGCAGCAGGAAGTCATGCTCTCGTCCCCAATGCCGAGCTCTCTGCCCCGTGGCTGCCTCGAGTTGCTCCAGGTCGGCCTCATGCGCACTTCCCTGCATGTCCGCGGGGACGTTTCGGAAGAGCGAGTTGAGGCCGATCACACCCACCTTCAGCTTATCCGCGCTGACCGTGGCGGCGAAGTCCCCAGGGAGCAGGCCCCTGAGGAAGCTTTGGAGCCTGCGGGACCGAGGATGCCGCCGGGCATCGAACCACTCGGAGAAGGGCGTGAGTGCGTCCGTCACACCCTGCTTGAGACCGCCGGTGCCGTCGCTCAGGAACGCCTTCCTCACAGCGCTGGCCCGTGACCGGAGCCTTGGATTCGTGCCCACCGCGAGCTTGAGCGTCCCGAAATCCCTAGGGCCCGGTACCACGAGCAGGGTGGGGTCCGAGCCCAGGCTCTTCAGGTAACTCCAGAGCGAGTCCAGCGTGGAGCTCAGCAGGTCGAACTCGCGAGGGCTCCCCGTCTGCGTGAGGTTGCCCGAGATGAGCACCAGGTCCCAGGGCCCCGAGAGCGCGTGCAGCCTCCGGAGGTCTTGCTCGAAGGCATCGCGGTATTCAGGCTGGAGCAGCCGGTAGCCCCGAGGTCCCACCAGAAGGTCCGAAAAATGAAGCCAGCCAAGCCGCGCCACGTTGACCCCAGGAAAGAACGCCAGGCCCCAGCATGCATCGGCGGACCCCGGGCGTGAACTCCTTCCACCCAACCAGCTCCAAGGTAGACAGGTTGGGGGAAGTCGCGTCCCGGCGGCGGATGGCGCGAACCTGTATGACAGGTAGACAGGTTGGGGGAAGTCGGGAGCCTGGGAGTTGGCTCGAGTGGTGGGACATGGCTGAGCAGTGAAGGAGGGAGGCGCATAGAGAACCTGTGAGGTAGGATAGGGCGAGCGGGCGGAGGTGACTGCCCTCTCGTCGGAGGATGCTCTTGGGGACGATGCGACCCTTGCTGGAAGTGGATCCGCTCTGCCTGCCTCTGGGAATGCTCGTGGGGCCGTGGCGCGTGAAGGGCTTTCGGAGCCGGGGCTCCTATGGCTCCCTCTACCGGGTCGAGCGCGTTGGCCGTGAAGAGGAAGGCTCGTTCGCGCTCAAGCTGGCCGTCTACCCCCGGGATGAGCGCTTCGCTCGAGAGGGCTGGCTGCTCTCTCGCATCCAGAGCCCCTACGTGCCCCGGTTTTATGCGCAGGGTGTGTGGGAGCACCCCAGCGGCCCCTTTCCCTATCTCGTGATGGAGTGGATCGACGGCGAGTCGCTGTACGAGTGGGCCGGCCAGCGCAACCCCACCGAGCGCCAGGTGCTCAGGGTCCTGGCCCAGGTGGCTCGGGCCCTGGAGGCCACACATGCGGCCGGTGGCGTGCACCGCGACGTGAAGGGCGGCAATGTCCTGGTACGGCTCACGGATAGCCGAGCCTTCCTTACCGACTTCGGAGCGGGGCACTACCGAGGCGCGGCCACGCTCACCTCGAAGCTGCTGCCCCCCAGCACTCCCGCCTACCGCAGCCCCGAGGCGTGGGCCTTTCTCCACGCGTTCCGCCGCCACCCCACCATCGTCTACCCGGCCAGCGCGTGTGATGACCTGTTCGCCATGGGAGTGATGGCCTACCGGCTGGTGACGGACGAGTACCCTCCGTCCACCGATCCCGACGAGCCAGGGGCAGAGGTGTGGCGCGAGGGAGGGGTGGGGCCTCGTCCCCCGCGCGAGCTCAGCCCTCAGGTGAGCCCGGCGCTGGACTCGATCCTCCTGAGACTGCTGGCCGTTGCGCCTGAGGTGCGCTTCAAGGGCAAGGTTCGAGGAGCCGTCGAGGCGCTGGAGCAGGCGGAGCGGGCGCGAACCGAGGCGGACACGCCGCTGTTCTCCTGGGGACTCGAGGACGGAACCCGGTGGCGTTCTCGAGAGGGTGTGCAGCGGCTCGAGGAGTGGGATGCCTCCGTGAGGGAGCAGCTCGCGCTGCGCGAGGCAAAGGAGCGGGCGGGAGCAGAGGCTGCCAGTGAGCTGGCTCCACCCCGAGTTCTCGTACGGGTGTGGGGATCGGAGATGGCGGTGGCCGTCCTGGGGCTGCTGCTCGCAGGGCTCGCCGTGGCTTGGCTGCACCCAGGGCTCATGGACCCCCAGAACGCCTCGGCCATGGTTTCCCGCACCAGTGACATCGTGGCGGTGGGCGACCGCGCCATCCCCGCATCGATGCTCGCCCCCATGCACACCGACAACGCGAGGCCTGGGGTTGGCTTGCCGATGCCCGAGAAACCTTTTCCCGGCCAGCGCACGCCCCCGTGCAATCGGAATGGCGAAGTGACGATCCGTGGAGGGTGCTGGTACGAGCTGGCGCGCGCGAAGTTGCCGTGCAGGGAGGATGCGTACGACTGGGATGGAGCCTGTTACCTGCCCTCCTACCCTCCTCGGCGCCAGCCGACGACGCAGCCGCCGTGAGCGTTCCTCGGCGCTCACTCCTCCAGGCTCCTGAAATGAATGTGGGAGGCCACCCGAGGTGACCTCCCACGCTCAACGTGAAGGTGCTGCGATTAGCGGCTGATGGTCAGCTTGAGGTGGCTCGTGACCGGCGTGCTGTAGACGGACGAGGCGACCTCGCGGACCTTGTTGTCCGTGTCCGCCATGCCGGAGTTCGGCGCCGACTGCTGCGGGCCGGTGTTGGCGCCGATGCCCAGCTCCTCGGACAGCTCGGTGCCCGCGTCATAGAGGCGCAGCATCGAGCTGACGTCCCCCGTCACCGGCTGCTCCATCGCGTCGAACAGGGCGATCCCCTCCGAGGTGGTGCCGAAGAACCAGTCATTGGACATGCCATACATCGTCACGAAGGAGAGGCGGTCACCAGGCCGCGCGCTCACCTCGAAGGTGTAAGCCGAGCCGGGACGGGCCGCGCCAGGGCTGGCGGCACCCTCGGGCGTGTTGAAGGTGCCCAGCATGTCCTGCGCCATGACGTGGCCCTTCATCGCCTCGACCAGCGGGGTGATGTTGCCCTCCTCGGCGACCCGCTCCAGGCCCTGGCCGCTGTCCGCCGCGCCAACCGTGAACAGCGTGTGCCCGGACGCAGTGACCAGGAAGACGCCGGGAGACACAGGGGTGCCCGTGCCCGTGGTGTTGGCGAGCGCGGCCGCGAGCCCGGTCACCTGCCCCATCTCGGCGATCGCCTCGAGCCCCAGGCCGCGATCCTTCTGGCCCTCGGAGAAGAGGGGCTCGCCACCCGCGGTGAGCGTCCACACTCCCGGCGAGACGCGCACGGGCTTGGCGCCCTCGGTCGTCTGCAGGGTGGAGGTGTCGCTGGCGACGTTCTCGAGGCGGACCGTGAACTGGCGCGTGGCCGCGTTGGAGCTGACAGTGACGCGGATCATCGAGGCCACGGCCGGCACGTTGAACGTGCTGCCATTGCCCAGGGTGGTGGGCGAGGTGACCCGGCGCACGTTGACGTTCGTGTCCGCGGCGCCCGGCCCGTCCGTCGAGGAGGACTGCTTCGGGCCCGTGTGAGCGCCGACGCCCGGCTCCTCGTCCAGCTCGGTGCCCACGTCCCACAGGGACACGCTGAGGGTGACGTCTTTGGAGATCGGGGTGCCGTTCTCGTACAGCTCGATTCCGCCCGCGCCGGGCGCGAAGATCCAGTCATTGGACTGGCCGAGCATGGTGGCGAACGAGAGCTTCTGGCCCTTGCCTGCGGTGAAGGAGAACTCGTAGGCCTCGCCCGGCGCCAGCGGGCCCGGCGTGGTGCCGCCCACGCGGGTGTTGAAGACGCCCGACTTCAGCTGCGTGAAGGGAGCCACGTTCTCGAGCCGCACCTTGAAGGTGGTGGGCTCCACGGGCAGCTGAGAGTCGTCCTCACCGCCGCAGGCGGTGGCAAGGAGGGCGGAGGCGAGGAGAGTGGACACACGTCCAGCGTGAAGCTTGATCATGACATGGCTCCTGTAGGGAGAGAGGGAGGGCCACCGGCATGGCGGCCACTCGCCCTCCTCTACGCAGGAGCCCGGCGGCGGTTACGCGCCCCTTACGAATAAAAGGGGAGGGGGCGTCACCGCCGGGAACCCGAAGGGGCTACTGGCAGGTGTTGGTCGTGGACGAGCAGGTGTTGGAGGTGCAGTCCGCGTTCTGCGTGCAGCCCGTGCCCGCCGCGCAGTCCATGCCGCCACCGCCCGACATGCCGCTGACGGTGAACCTGGTGTTGGTGGCATTGGTTAAGATGTTCTGGTTGCCTCGAGAGCCGGACAGATCATTGGTCAGGTCCACGATGGCGCCCGAGACCACCGCGGTGATGCGCAGCTCCGCGCCCGCGCCGTTGATGGCGGCGGCGGTCGCCACTGCATAGCTGTTGTTGGAGTTCGCCGACGAGACGTCCACGGGCCTGTTAGCGCCCGTGACGCTCCCGTTCGTGTCGTACTCGAAGATCACCGCGGGATTGATGCCGTCCGAGAGCGCGAACGTGTTGGCCCCGATCTGGTTGTAGTTGACGATGGTGATTCGCCCGGTGGCGGGGGCGAGCCGGTTCTGGGTGCACGTGGCGTTGCAGGCGCCGCAGGCGTTGTTGTTGCCGTCATCACACGTCTCGGTGCCGTTCAGGGTGCGGTCACCGCAGTAGGGGCCGGTGAGGCTGAGCGGGGTCTCGCAAGTCGCGTCACACCGGGCACAGGTGGGCGTGTTGTAGGGGCAGGAGGTCTCGGTGAGGGCGTTGCCGTCGTCGCAGGCCTCGGCGCCGTTCTGCGTGCCATCGCCGCAGTAGGCGCCGGTGAGGTTGAGCGAGGTGGAGCACGAGGCGTCACACCGGGTGCAGTTGGGAGTGCCGTAGGGGCAGGAGTTCTCGGTGGTGTTGTTGCCGTCGTCGCAGACCTCGGTGCCGTTCCGAGTGCCATCTCCACAGTAGGCGCCGGTGAGGGGCAGAGGGGCCGAGCAGTCGGCGCTGCACAGGGTACAGGCGGCGCTGCCGTAGCCGCAGGAGGTCTCCGTGGTGTTGTTGCCATCGTCGCAGGCCTCGGCCCCGTTCTGGATGCCGTCTCCGCAGTAGGCACCGGTGAGGTTCAGCGGGGTGAAGCACGAGGCGTCGCACCGGCTGCAGGTGGGGGTGCCGTAGGGGCAGCTGCTCTCGGTGGTGTTGTTGCCGTCGTCACAGGCCTCGGGGCCGTTCTGCGAGCCATCTCCGCAGTATTCGCCGGTGAGGGGAAACTCGCTCCCGCAGGTGGCGTCGCACCGGGTGCAGGTCCGTGTGCCGTAGCCACAGGAGGTCTCCGTGGTGTTGTTGCCGTCGTCGCACACCTCGTCGCCGTTCTGCGTGTTGTCACCGCAGTAGGCGCCCGTGAGGTTGAGCGAGGTAGAGCACGAGGCGTCACACCGGCTGCAGGTGCGGGTGCCGTACTCGCAAGAGGTCTCCGTGGTGTTGTTGCCGTCGTCGCAGGTCTCCGGGCCGTTCTGCGAGCCATCTCCGCAGTAGGCGCCGGTGAGGGGCAGCTCGGCCGAGCAGGCCGCGTCGCACAGGGTGCAGTTGCGGCTGCCGTAGGCGCAGGAGGTCTCCGTGGTGTTGTTGCCGTCGTCACAGGTCTCGTCGCCGTTCTGCGTGTTGTCACCGCAGTACGGGCCGTTGAGGTTGAGCGGGGTCAGGCAGTCGGCGGTGCAGCGGGTGCAGGTCCTCACGCCGTAGTCACAGGCTGTCTCCGTGGTGTTGTTGCCGTCATCGCATGTCTCCGGGCCGTCGGAGGTGCCGTCCCCGCAGTACGCGCCGACGAGGGGCAGCACCGCCGAGCAGTCCGAGTTGCACTGGGTGCAGTTCCGGGTGCCGTAGGCGCACGCGCTCTCCGAGGTGGTGTTGCCGTCATCACAGGCCTCGACCACCGGGCCCTGCGCATCGGTGAAGCCATCCCCGCAGCGGTTGAGCCGGCACGCGGTGAGGCAGTCATCCGTGTCGGTGCTGTTGCCGTCATCACAGGCCTCGCCAGCGACGGTGTTGCGCTTGCCGTCTCCGCAGTCGGAGAGGCTGCAGTCGCTGTTGCAGGTGACGGTGCTGGCGCCGACGCTGGGGACCTCACACTCCTCCCCCGCGCTGGCGTTGACGATGCTGTCACCACAGACGGGCAGCGTGCAGTCCAGATCGCACGGCTGCGAGGTATCTCCGTAGTCGCACTCCTCCACGCGGGGCTCCTGCGTGTCCTTGAACCCGTCCCCGCACCGCGCCAGCAGGCACTGGTTGCCCACGGAGACGCAGTTGTCTCCGTCATTGGAGTTGCCGTCGTCGCACTCCTCCTCGGGATCGCGCGTGCCGTTGCCGCAGCCCTCGCCCGACATGCAGTCCGAGCTGCAGCCGTCGCCGCTCACGGTGTTCCCGTCGTCGCAGATCTCGCCCTTCACATCGTCGATGGTGTTGTTGCCGCACGTCTCATTGGAGCGGCAGTTGGCGCTGCAGCCGTCGCCGGACTGGATGTTCCTGTCGTCGCACACCTCGCCCACCGCGGTGTCGACGGTGCCGTTGCCGCACAGCTCGGTGGACTGGCAGTTGGCGCTGCAGCCGTCCCTGTCGGCCGTGTTCCCGTCGTCGCAGACCTCACCCACGTCGAGGTCCACCTTCCTGTTCCCGCAGCGCTCGTCCGAGGAGCAGTCCTTGCTACAGCCGTCCCCGTCGAGGATGTTGCCGTCGTCACAGGCCTCCTCCGCGTCGACGAGGCCGTTGCCGCAGGGCGTCTTGAGACAGACCGCCTGGTTGGCGGCGCACGTCTGTCCTTCGGGGCAGACCAGGCCGGAGGGGCACACCCTGCTCGCGGGCTCGAAGCACGCGCTCAGGGGCAGGCTCAGGAGCGCCAGCGCGAGCAGGCCCAGGGGGGCAAGGCGAACAGGAACAAGGGTAGCTCGTCTCATCGGGCACCTCAGAAGCGGAAGGTCGCCAGGATGCCGCGCTCAGCGCCACCGACGAGGGGAGCGACGCTCACCCCCTCTGGGCTCTCGGCTTGATCCGGGCTGATGCGGTAGGCCTGCGGCCGGTTGATATATGCGAGCACCGCGCCGGTGATGGCAGCGGCCCCACCCAAGGCATAGGCGCCGAGCGCCAGCCGCTGCTGGTTGTCACCCTGGACGCGCATGTCGGTGACGTCCGGAGTTGGGACACAGCCGCCACACTCGGCGATCCGGGTGTCGAAGTCGTCGTAGCTCCCACGGGCCTGCATGTGGATGGCGCCTCCAGCCAGCGCCACGGCGGCCCCCGCACCCACCAGCGCCCAGGGCTTCCAGGCGGACCAGCGCCGCTGGTAGCGGGTGAGATCCTCGGCGGTGTACAGCCGGAGGGCCAGGGTCGTCTTCTCACCGGCGGGCAGGTTGCGGCTCAGGTTGGTGGGGGCATGGCCCTCCTTGGCGGCGACGAAGGTGTGCGCGCCGGGGCGCACCAGCCCCTCGTAGCGCCCGGGGGCGACGAAGACGACCTGGCCATCCAGAGACACCGTGGCGCCCGCCTCCTCGCAGGTGAGCTCCACCCGGGCCAGCTGCTTCTCCACCAGCGCCTTGTAGGTGCGGGCGTGCTCGAGCTTCTCGGTGTCCAGCGGCGCCACACCGTACTTCATGGCCGCCACCAGGTGCTCGTGGACCTCGAGCGGCTGGTCCAGGTTCAGCAGCGCCAGCGCCAGGTTGTAGTGGATGGCCGGGTGGTCCCACAGGGCGAGCGCCTCGCGGTACTTCTCCACGGCCTTCACGAAGACGGACTCCTTCAGAAGGGTGTTGCCGGCGCGGAACAGCTCGAGCGCCTTCTTCTGCTTGTCCGCGGGGATGCCTCGCGCCCAGGGGCGCTCCTCGGCGGGACTGGCCTGCTGCGCGGACGCGGGCAGCGCGCCCAGCACCAGGAGCGCCAGCGCCGCGGCCAGGGGAACTGTGAATCTGCTCTTCACCTTCGTCACAAGGGCCCTCACTTCAGGTCGTCGATCACGGGGCTGCCGAGCTGCGTCTGCAGGCGCTGGACGCGCTCCTGCTCGCGGCGCAGCAGGTTCTGCAATTGCTCCGCGGCGCGGATGGCGTCCTGCTTGGCCTTGAGCGCCGCCGTCGCGTTCTCCTCGGCGTTCTTCTTGGCATGCTTGGCGCGCCACTGCGCCCACTTCGCCTTCTTCAGCGCGTCCAGCAGCTCGGAGTTCTTCTCCTGCAGCTCGTTGTTGGCCACGGCGACCTGGGCGTTGGCGGCCTCGGCCTCCTCCTGCGCCCGCTGCCGCTCCAGCTCCTTGGCCTGCACCTCGGCCAGACGCTGCTTGGCCTCCGCCTCGGCCTTGAGCGCCGTCGCCTCGGACTCGCGCGCCTGGCCCTCGGCCACCTTGGCCGCCACCGCCTGCCGCTCGGCCTCCTGCTGCGCCTTGCGGATGACCACGAGGGCCACCGCGGAGGCGGCCACCAGCAGCACCATGAGCACCGTGGAGCCCACCACCGCCGCCCGCTTGAAGCGCGTCGCCTTGGCGGACTGCGCGAAGACGGCATCCAGGAAGTCGCGCTGCACCTGGGGCAGCTCGCCGTGGTAGCGCCGCTGGAAGCGCTGCGCCTCCTCCACCACCTCGCCGCGCCACAGCAGGCCGCTGTCCCGGCCCTTGGCCTGCCACTGCCGGGCCGCATTGCGCAGCTGCTCCAGGAAGCCGGAGTCCTCCTGGCCCTCGTCCAGCCAGCGCTTCAGCGTGGGCCAGCTGTGGATGAGCGACTCGTGGACGATCTCCACCGTGGCCCCGGTGGCGCCACCGCCCGTCTGCACCACCAGCAGGCGCGCCTGGACGAGGTGATCCGTGAGCAGCTGGATCTCCGTGGCGTCCTTCGTCAGCTCGCGCAGCTCCTCCAGGGAGACGATGGCGCGCGTGCGCTCCGGAGTCACCAGGCGCAGGAAGAGGGAGCGTGCCAACGCCCGCGCCTGGAAGGGCAGCTCGGCGAGGATGCTGTCGGCGTGGCTGGCCAGCGCGCCAGCGATGCCGCCCATGGCCTCGTAGCTCTCCGCGGTGAGCAGCCGGCGCGCGGTGTCGCGGTGCTCCCAGAGCTGCGTGGCGGCGAACTGGAGCAGCGGGAGCGCGCCCTGGGTGGACTCCAGGTGCTGGAGCATGCTCTCCACCATGTCCGGCGCCTCGAAGCGGTAGCCGGCCATCTCCGCGGGCTGCACCAGCGCGTCCCGCAGGCCCTCGCGGCCGGGCGCGTTGAGGAAGAAGAGGCCCTGGCTCAGCTCGGACATGAAGCGCTCGTCCTCCGGCACCCGGTCCAGGAAGTCCGAGCGGATGGAGAGCACCACGCGGATGGGCGAGGTCGCGTCGTCGGCGATGCCGGACAGGCACGCGGTGAAGGCCCTGCGCTCGCTGGCGTCCGGCACCAGCGTGTAGAGCTCCTCGAACTGATCGATGAAGACGAGGATCTTCCGGCGCTCGCGGCGGGCGCGGCTGCGCAGCACCGAGCCGATGTAGCCGGGCTCGTTGCGCAGGCGCTCCACCAACTGCTGCTGCGCCTGGACGTCCTCATTGATGGTGGTGGAGGAGCCCACCATGGGCGCGACGATGCTGGCCAGCGCGGCCAGCGGGCTGCGGCCGGGGCGGATGACGAGCGCCTCCCAGGCCTCGCCCGAGCGCTTGAGCACCGGCACCAGGCCGGCGCGCACGAACGAGGACTTGCCGGCGCCCGAGGTGCCCACCACCGCCACCAGCGGCTGGACGCCGATGCGGTTCACCAGGGCGGCGATCTCTCGCGAGCGCCCGAAGAAGCGATCCGCGTCCGCTTCCTGGAAGGAGGAGAGGCCCGCGTACGGGCTCTCGTCCATGCGCAGCTCGCGGGTGTAGCGGCCCGGGAGGAAGGGCTCCAGGGCGCGCAGCAGCGTGGCCGCGTCCGGGGTGCGCTGATCCTTGGGCTTGATGAGGCAGCGATCGATGACGTCCGCCAGCGCGGGATCGACGTCCGAGGACATGTCGCGCAGGCGCGGCATGGGCTCCGCGAGGTGCGCGGTGACCGAGAGCTGGGGACCCCGCAGCGGATCCAGCGGATGCTTCCCGGCGATCATCCGGAACAGCATGATGCCCGCGGCCCAGACGTCGGTCCGGTGGTCCACCTTGTTGCCGCCGCGCCACTGCTCCGGGGACATGTACGGCAGCGTGCCCATGATGGAGCCGCGCCGGGTGAGGTTGGAGATGTCCTCGCTCAGATTCAGGCCAGCCACCGCAGGGGGGAGGGCGGCGGCAGCGGCGGCCACGTGCGCGGGCACCTCGTGCTCGACCTCGGGCGGGTGCTCGGGATCCTGCAGCACCTTGGCGATGCCGAAGTCCAGCACCTTGATGGTGCCGGACTCGGTGACGATGATGTTGTCCGGCTTGAGATCTCTGTGGACGATGCCCTGGGCATGGGCGGCCGCCAGGGCGCGCACCACTGGCACCATGATCTCCACGGCGCGCGCGGGCGGCAGGCGCTGGCCGACGATGAGCTTGTTGAGCGGCTGGCCCTGCAGGTACTCCAGCACCATGAACGGGTTGCCGCGGAACTCGCCCACCTCGTAGATGATGACGATGTTCTCGTGGCTGCAGCGCGCGGTGGTGCGGGCCTCGAGGATGAAGCGCTTGGTGACTTCAGGGTTGGCCGAGTGGAGGAACTTGATGGCCACGCGGCGGCCCAGCCGGGTGTCGCGCGCGAGGTAGACGGTGCCCATGCCGCCGCTGCCCAGCTGGCGGATCAGCTCGTAGTGTTGGACGCGGGTGCCGATGGCGGGCAGGCTGCCCGGCCCCGAGTGCTGGGTGTCCTCGTTCGTCGGGTTCGAGGGGTGGCCATCCCCCGTCGATGGGCGGGAGTGCTCGGCCTGAAGCCGCTGCGAGGGGTTGGCGGTGTCCGGCGCGAAGAGGGCGTCCATGTCGGCCGCCTGGGTGTGCTCATCCACGCTGTTGGGCGCGTTTCGGGCCGAGCCCGCACCGGCCTGGGGAAACCCGCTCCTGGCTCCGGCTTCACTCTTGTTCATCGCTAGTGACTTCCCTTCGGCGGCAGTGACACGCCAGGCCAAAGCCCGGCCACACCTCCAAGCCTGAGGAGAGGCCGGCGCCACTTTGACCTACAGGCCAGCCATTTTCGTTCAGCACTGGTCAAATCCACAAGTAGTCGGCCAGACTAAAAAACGGGGCAGGTCGCTCGCCCTGCCTGCGCCCAGACTCACTGGCTCTCGAAGACGAGCACTCGGTTGTTGCCGGAGTCCGTCACCACCAGGAAAGGCGCGGTGAGGAGCACCCCACTTGGCTGGTAGAGGCTGCGGGCGCTCGGGCGCGTCCCGGGGGTGGGATCGCCGCGGTTGCGAGAGGTGAAGTCCGGCTGCCCGAGCACGAGGTTCGCGGCCTGGCCGTTGGCCGTGGGCAGCTCGTTCCACACCAGGACGCGGGAGTTCTCGATGTCGGCCACGAAGAGCTGCTGGCCGGTGGAGGTGACGCCGGAGGGCGAGCTCAAGCGCGCTTGCGAGATGGCCGCGGTGCGGGAGGTGAAGTCCGACTGCCCGAGGACGACGTCCGCAGGCTGGCCATTCGAGGTGGGGAACTGGTTCCAGAGGAGGACGCGGTTGTTGGAGCTGTCGGACACCAGGAGGCGGGTGCCGTCGGTCCAGACGCCCGCGGGGAAGAAGAGGGTGGAGGCGGTGGGCGCGCTGTCCACGGTGCCATCTCCGTTGGCGTCGTTGCCGGCACACGAGGTGAAGGAGGTCTGACCGAGGACCAGATTGGCCGGGGCTCCGTTCGTGGTGGGCAGGGTGCTCCAGATGAGGACGCGGTGGTTGAAGGTATCCGCTACCACCAGCTTGCCCTGAGTGAAGGACACAGCCCGAGGGGCGTTGAGCCCGCTCGCGCTGCACTGGCTGATGGCCGTGTCGAAGCCCTCCTGCCCGACGATGAGATCCGGCAGGGAGGTGGTGCCGGTGGGGAGCGCGTTGTAGAGCAGGATGCGGTGGTTGGACTGGTCCGCGGCCGCCATGCGGGTTCCATCGCTGAAGAGGCCATCCGGGCCGGAGAACCCGCCCCGCTCGGTGGTGGCGGTGGCACTCGTCAGGTCAGGCTGGCCGAGGACGAAGCTGGCGCTCGCCCCGTTCTGCGAGGGCAGGCCGTCGAAGCCGAGGATGCGGTTGGAGCCGAGATCCGGGATGTAGAGCTTGCCGCCCTGGAACACGGGGTTGCCCCCGGGGCCGTCCAGGGTGGTGGCGCTTGGGGTGAACTCTCCCTGGTTGCGAGCGCTGGAGGTGAAGTCGCTCTGGCCCAGGACGACGGTGGCGGCCGGGAAGGCGGCGAAGCTGAACCAAGGCGTACATTGTGCGGTGATGCCGGTGACGTTGCCAGTCACCGTCCCACTGCCCAGGGTGAGGGTGCATTGGTGGCCACGGGGCTGGGTCGCGATGCTCACGGAGTAGGTGCCGCCCTTGGGCAGCCGCGTCTGGAAGGTGTAGGGGCCGTTGGCGGTGACGGAGAGAGTCTCCCCTTCTTCGAGGCGAAGCTGGAGGGTGCCGGTGAGTCC
>Ga0190275_10000819_pt1 | contig 24715 bp, 15 predicted proteins | sample Popmic550T_FD_133745 | JGI IMG/M metagenome (GOLD analysis project Ga0190275, IMG submission 133745) | Populus adjacent soil microbial communities from riparian zone of Yellowstone River, Montana, USA - 550 T | ecosystem: Environmental > Terrestrial > Soil > Riparian zone > Trees stand | place...
CAGGATCTCCTCCTCGCCCGCGCCAGGGGAGAGCAACCGGTTGGCCTCCCACCGCTCGAAGCGGATCCCCGCCGCCTCCAGCTCGCGCCGGATGGACGCGTGATCCGTGTAGACACTCGGGTGGCTGGGATCGTGGTCCGGGTACACCTTCAGCTCGCTCATCGTCCCAATCTCCTCATCTCGATCTCACACGCAAACAGGAACTCGAAGGCCTCCAGGTGCCGGCACGCCTCCGTCACGCTCCGCCCCCAGGTGTAGAGCCCATGGCCTGCGATCAGGTAGCCGTGCATCGGGGCGTGCTCGGCCATGTACTCCTGCACGCCGGCCGCCAGCCGCCCCACGTCCTGGTCATTCGGGAAGATGGGCACCTCCACCCGCGCCTCGTGCGTGTGGATCCCCCGCAGCGCCTTGAGCACCTCGTACCCCTCGAGCACCAGCGCGCCGCGATGCAGGCGGGACAGCAGCGTGGCGCCAATCGAGTGGGTGTGGAGCACAGCGCCCAGCTCCTCGTCACGCTGGTAGAGCTGGAGATGCAGTGGCAGCTCCGCCGAGGGCTTCTTTCCCTCCGAGCGCACCTGGCCGTCCAGATCCACCACCAGGAAGTCCTCGGCCCCCAGCTCTCCCTTGTGACGTCCGGAGACGGTGATGGCCAGGTGGCGGGCATCCAGCCGCGCGGAGAAGTTGCCCGCCGTGGCAGGCACCCAGCCGCGCTCGAAGAAGAGGCGCCCTGCGCGAATCAGCTCCGCGGTCCTGCCGCCGAAAGTGTCCTCCGAGTGCACGGACACCACTATATGCGCCTTCCTCTCCCTCCCGAGGGCTTCACGCCCTCAGGAAGTCCCGGGGAGGCTCAGGCCTCGTCCGGCTCGTCCGAGTCGGGGCCGCTGTCGTCTTCGCCGTCCGCGTCCCCCTGGGTGTCCTCTGGAGTGGAACCCGGAGCGGCCGCCTCGGCCCCTTCGCCCGGACGCCCGGCAGGGCCCCGGCGGCGACGGCGACGGCGGCGCTTACGGCCAGGCTCGCTCTCTGCCGGAGCCCCCTCGGACCGCACGGGCGGAAGCTCCCCGCCCTTCCACGCCTCGAGCGCCTCGCGGAACTCGCCCGTGGCCTCGACGGAGATCTCGAACACCGTCATCGCCTCGCTGAAGAGCGGGTGCCGGCGGAAGGACGCGCCGCGCCGGCGCCGCTCGCCCGTGAGCGTGCGCTGCGCCAGCAAGAGCAGCCGGCAGCGCTCGGCGATCCGCCGGGGCAGCCTCGCCGTCTGCACGAAGCTGGCGAGCAGATCCTCGATGGCCTGGGACACCGAGGGCTTCGCTCCCAGCTCCTGAGACTCCACCGGAGGCGGCGCCGCGCGGCTGATCGGCACCAGCAGCGTAGCCAGAAGAATGGCGTCATCCAGCGGCTCACCCGAGGCCACGCGCCGATCCAGCGCCTCGGCGAAGGCGTAGAAGATGCGCTCCCCTTCACGCCCACGCTGCTTGAGGTAGGCGTCCACGGGCGGCAGGAGGATCTTCAGCGCGTCCAGCGCGGAGAGCAGCTTGAGGCTGGGCGCCGCCACGCTGCCGCGGATGAGCCGGAACGTCTCCTCCAGCAGGCGCGCGGGGGCGCAGCGCGGCAGATCCTCCACCGCGCCCTCCATGGCCGCGTAGGTGCGCGACTCGATGTCGAAGTTCAGCTTGCTCGCGAAGCGCACGGCCCGGAGGATGCGCACCGGATCCTCGCGCATGCGGATCTCCGGGTCGCCAATGGTGCGGATGTAGTGCTCGTCCAGATCCCTGCGGCCCCGGACGTAGTCGATCACCCGGCCCTCGGAGACGTCATAGAAGAGGCCGTTGATGGTGAAGTCCCGGCGGCGTGCGTCCTGCTCGGCGGTGCCGAAGACGTTGTCGTGGGTGATGAGCAGGTCATCCCCGTTGCCATTGCCGTTGTCGGCGCTGTCCTCCTCGTTGGTGGCCTCCAGCTCCGACGGGTTGGCACGGAAGGTGGAGACCTCGATGATCTTCCCACCCTTGAAGTAGACGTGCGCCAGCCGGAACCGGCGCCCGATGAGGCGGCAGTTGCGGAAGGTGGCGCGCACCTCGCCCGGATGGGCGCTGGTGGCCAAGTCGAAGTCCTTGGGCTTGCGCTTCAGGAGCAGATCCCGCACGCACCCTCCCACCAGGTAGGCCTGGTGGCCATGCCCGTGCAGCCGGAGGACGACCTTGAGCGCATCCGGGTCAAGCTCCCGAGGATCGATCTCGGCCGGCTCTCCCGTGCGGGTGGTCGTCGGCGCGACGAGCTCCGGCTCGGAGGAGGGGGGCTCGGGGACCAGGGCCTCGGGGGGCGGTTCTACAGGCTCAGCCCGGGGTTCGGGGGGTTCAGTGGGCAGTGGCAGATCCAGGGGATCTGCCTGCAGCTCCAGCTCTGCGGTCATGGGGGGTTCCTCGTGCCCGGCTGCAGGGACCATCCGGGCCTCGGGAGAGGCCACCTCGCGCGCGTTGTCGGGCGCAGGTTCTGGAGGTCCGCCGGCGGGCGGCGTTTCTGTAGAGTCTCGCGTCATCGCGTTGACGCCCCAACCCACATTGGGACTATTGGGGCAGCCGTCTATACCCCATCCTGGCCTAGGAGGGTGTAGCGCTTGAAGACATTGTTGACGGGGGAGAGCGCCCCCCTGCCTGCCCGCCCGGTGGTAGAGCGACCGCTAGACACGCTCCGCGGTCTCTGGCTTGGTGAAGTGTCCCAGCGCCCCTCATGTACTGCCCCCCCTCCTTGCTCGTGTGCCTGGCCCTGACGGCCCTCCTGGGGTCCAGTCCGGCCAACGCCCAGGGAGACGGAGGCAGTGCATCCCCGGAGGGGGGCCCTGAGGCCCTGCCCCCACCTGAGCCGTCCTCCCCGCCCCCCGACGCAGGTACCCCCTCCCTCCCCCCGGCCGAGCCCTCCTCCCAGGCCCCGGAGGCGAGCCCTCGCCCCTCCCTCGTGCCCGAGACGCGGGTCACCGCCCCCGCAAGCGCCTCGGACGCCCCCAAGGGCCGCGCGTCCACCACGGTGAGCCGAGCGGATCTCGAGCGACGCCTCCCCCGCTCTGCTCCGGACGCGCTCCGCTGGGAGCCCGGTGTCTTCGTGCAGCAGAGCGCTCACGCTCAGGGCTCGGCCTTCGTGCGGGGCCTCACCGGCCAGCAGACGCTGGCCCTCTTCGACGGCGTCCGCCTCAACACCAGCACCTGGCGCCAGGGCCCCAACCAGTACTTCTTCACGCTCGACTCGCGCACGCTCGACTCGATCGAGGTGCTGCGCAGCGGAGCCTCCACCCTCTACGGCTCGGACGCGCTGGGCGGCGTGCTCCTGGCCCACCCCCTCGAGCCCCCTTCCTCCCCCACTCCCTTCCGACCGACCCTCCAGCTGCGCGCCGCCACCGCGGACGTGGAGCGCGGGGGCCGGCTCCAGGTGCAGAGCGCCACCGGGCAGCTCGGCTTCATCGGCGGCATCGGCGGCCGGCGCGTAGGCCTGCTCGAGAGCGGCGGCATCGTCCTCAACCCCAGCGACGGCAAGCCCCCCGAGGTTCCCCGCTTCGCGGAGGACGGACGCACGCAGCTCGGCACGGGCTTCGACGAGCGCACGGCTGATGCACGCCTCGTGTGGCGGCTCTCCGAGGAGGACGCCCTCACGGCCGCCACCTACCTCTATCGCCAGTACGACGCGCCTCGCACGGACCTGTGTGCTCCGCCCTTCGCGCGCTTCGACGAGTGCCTCCGGTACGACGAGCAGTTCCGCACGCTCGCGTACGTGGCCTGGTCGCACACCTCCCCCGAGGGCCTGTCCTCCCGCGCCACCCTCTCCTGGCAGCGCCAGCACGAGCTGCGCATCTACGATCGCCCCGCCTTCTCGGTGGTCGACCGCGGCACCGACGACGTGGACACCTTCGGCACCACGGTGAGCCTCTCCCTGCCTCCGCTCTCGCTGGCAGGCCACCCCTTGCGCCTCACCGCCGGTGCCGATGGCGCGCTGGATCGGGTGCACTCCTCGGCCCTCACCCGCTTCACAGCCCTGGACATCGAGCTCCAGCGCAGCCGGGGCCAGTACCTGGAGGGCTCTCGCTACTTCACCAGCGGCCTCTTTGGCGACGGCGAGTGGGAGCTTCACCCGAGCCTCACCGCGCGCGCGGGCACCCGGATCGGCCTGGTCACAGCGCGCGCTCCCGCCGACACCGAGTCTGGCACCCTGGCCGTGGATCGCACCTGGGTGCCCTGGGTCGGACACGCGGGAGTCGAGTGGCGCGCCGCCCCCCGGCTGACGCTGCTGGCGCACGTGGACCACTCCTACCGTGCGCCCAACCTGGACGATCTCACCTCGCGCCAGCAGACCGGCCCTGGCTTCCAGTTCGAGAACGCGGCGCTCGGGCCCGAGCGCGCCACCACCCTGGATCTCGGCGCGCGCCTGCGCACCCGCCACCTCTCGCTCGAGGGCTGGGCCTTCGGGACGCGGATCGACGGCGCCATCACGCGCCGCCCGCGCAACGTGGCGGACTGCCCTCCCTCCACGCCTCAGTGTGGCGCCTCCTGGTCCCGCTTCCAGCTCGTCAACGCCCGCGCCGCGAGCGTCCTCTACGGCCTGGAGAGCAATGTGCGCGCGCGGCTCCCCGCCATGCTCACCGCGCAGGCGGGCGTGGCCTGGGCCTGGGGAGAGAGCCCCAACCCCGCGGCCCCTCCGAGCAACCCCTCGACGCCCTACGCACCGCGCGTACCGCTGTCGCGCGTGCCGCCCCTCAATGGCACGGCCGAGCTGCTCTGGGCCCACCCATCCGGCTTCGCCGCCAGCGCCGGCCTGCGCTGGGCGCTCCTCCAGGACCGGCTCGCGGTGGCGGACCGCTCTGATGCACGCATCCCCATTGGCGGTACGCCCGGCTACGCCGTCGTCGATCTCCGCGCCTCCTGGCGGCTCGGCACGCGACTGTTGCTCGGGGTGGTACTGGAGAACCTGGGCGATGCGGCGTACCGTTCGCACGGCTCGAGCGTGAACGGCCCTGGTAGAGGCCTGGTTGTGTCGCTCGAGACCACCCCGTTCTGACCCGGAACGCCCTAGCCATGGTGGCCCGTGCACTTCCGGGAGGAGACCTAACCATGAAGCGCTTCTTGCTGCTTGCCGTGGCGGCCCTCGCGGCCTCCGCATGCGATGACGATCCCCAACCGCCCGACAACCCCGACTCGGGCATGCCGGCGGTGTGCTCCAACGCCCCCAACGTTCCGGAGAACCTCTCGAGCTGCCAGCCGGCCGAGACGGACTACCGGCCCCGCGAGCCAGAGGCGAATGAAGCCGCCTCCGACAAGTGGACCGCCTGCATCTCGGACGACAACACCTACCATCCCATCGATCCCAACATCTCCACCGTGGCCCGCGTGGCGGCCTTCGAGGAGATCGCCACGCAGCTGTGGCGCAATGGCAAGGTGCCCACGCAGACGGACTTCGTGTCAGCGCTGGACAAGTACACCCAGCCCGAGGGGCTCGCCTCGCGTGTGCAGCGCCGCGAGGACTACCACTACCCCCCGGCGCCGGGCGGCGCGCAGTGCCGCAACGCGGGCGTCCCTGAGACCGCTCCGGACCGCTGCGTGGGCCCGGCGAAGCTGCTCCCCATCCTCAATGACGCGTTCACCCGCGGTGGCCAGGGCGAGGCCCCGCGCCTCCACGCCGCCCGCATCGAGGCGGCGCTGCTGTGGTTCCTCTACATCTCCGCGTACTCCGAGGTGAACACCTGCACGACGACGCCCAAGGACTGCGACAGCGCGTGGGCCTACTACACGGGTGGCACCGAGCGGTGCGCTCCCAAGGGCCTGGCCGGCTACGTCCAGGCCGTGGCGCCGCAGACGCACGAGCGCGCCTATGACGCCACGCTGGCGGTCCGCTGCTGGCGCAACCTCGACAACGAGACCGGCGCCGCCGCCAACACGGCGCTGCGGGATCAGGCGCTCGTCCAGCTCGACCGCGCCACCGTGCGCGGCGTGGCGATCGTCCTCCGCGAGCGCTTCGCCCAGCTCTCCCAGGGCAGCGCCGAGGAGCAGCAGGCGCGCATGGCCTTCATCCAGACGCTCGCGCCGTTCCTGGATCGCGAGGCCCGCGTGCGCAATGCCTCGCACGCGGACACGCTGAAGGCCCAGGCGGCGAAGGCGACCGCCGCCGAGGTCGACGCCGCCGCGGCCACCGCTGCGCTCGACGCCCTCTTCTCCTGCCCGTAGCTCGGCTCCCTCCGGCCCTGGGGAATCCTCCCTCACCCCAGGGCTGGAGAACTCGTAGCCGCCAATCTATTGACAGGACGACACAAACAGCACTCAATAACATTGGATTATTGAACGGATAATCCGATCGATCGGGAGCCTTGCCGAGAAGGTTTCCCGAGAGGCCCCCCCTCCCTCAGCAGAAAGCAGGAATCCATAAATGAAGAGTTGGGTGAAGTCGCGCACTCGTCGGGCGACGACTGGCGTAAGGAATTTTGCCGCAATGGTCCTTGGACCAGCGCTGGCGCTTCAGGGCTGCACGAAGCAGGAAGAGCCGCAGACCTCCATTGCCCCCGCAGCGAACCAGGCGCGCGCGGCCAGCAGCCTGAAGACGCTGCGGGCCGAGAACGGCGCGGAGTTCGTCAAGGGAGAGCTCCTGGTCCGCTTCAAGAAGGACGCGGGCGTCATGGCGCTCGCGGCGCACAAGCTGGCCGGCGCAAGGGTGCTGCACACCTACCGCAGCCAGCCCGAGCTGCAGCTCGTCTCCGTGGACGAGAGTGCGATGCAGGAGGCGATCACGGCGTATCAGAAGGACCCGAACGTCGAGTACGTCGAGCCCAACTTCGTCTACAGCATCAACGGCACCACCCCCAACGATGCACGCTTCGGCGAGCTCTGGGGCCTGGACAACACTGGGCAGGCCAACGGCGTGGCTGACGCCGACATCAACGCTCCCGAGGCGTGGGATCTCACCACCGGCAGCAACACCGCGGGCGTCATCACCGTGATCGACACGGGCGTGGACTACAACCACCCGGATCTCACGGCGAACATGTGGACCAACCCAGGTGAGATCGCCGGCAACAACCTGGACGACGACGGCAACGGCTACGTCGACGACATCCACGGCATCAACGCCATCACCAACAGCGGCAACCCGCTGGACGACCACGACCACGGCTCGCACGTCTCGGGCACCATCGCGGGCCGCGCCGACAACGGCATCGGCGTGGCGGGCGTGAACTGGACGGCCCAGATCATGGGCTGCAAGTTCCTTGACGCCGCCGGCAGCGGCACCACGGCGAACGCGATCAAGTGCCTGGACTACGTGCACGTGCTGAAGACGCGGACCAGCCATCCGGTCAACATCATCGCCACCAGCAACTCGTGGGGCGGCGGCGCCTTCTCCCAGGCCCTGATGGACGGCATCGTCCAGCACCGCAACGACGGCATCCTCTTCGTCGCCGCGGCGGGCAACGACAGCGCCAACAACGACACCACCACGCACTACCCCAGCAGCTACTTCCTCTCCAACGTCATCGGCGTGGCGGCGCATGACCGGAGCAACTCGCTGGCCAGCTTCTCCAGCTACGGCCGGCGCAACGTGCACCTGTCCGCGCCAGGCGTGGCCGTGCTGAGCACCGTCGCGGGCGGCGGGTACGCGGCCTTTGACGGCACCTCCATGGCCACCCCGCATGTGTCGGGCGTGGTGGGCCTGCTCCACGCGCAGAACCCGGGCCGTGACTGGCGGCAGCTGAAGAACCTGGTGCTCGCGGGCGGAAAGACGGCCGCGCACGCCACGGGCAAGACGCTGACGGGCAAGCGGCTGCGCGCCGCGGACTCCGACGGCCAGGGCGCGCTCACCTGCAACAACCAGACCTTCGCCACACGCGTGCGGCCCGTGGCCGACACCGTCACGGCGAACATCTACGATCAGGTGCAGCTCATCGCCTACAACGTCAACTGTGACTCGCCCGTGGGTTCGGCCACCGTCACCGTGGCGCCCAGTGGGGAGAGCTTCAACCTGACGGACAGCGGCCAGTACGGAGACGAGGTCCCCGGTGATGGCATGTACACCGGCTTCTTCGAGCCGACGGTGCCCGGCACCTACACCCTCACCTTCCCGGGTGGGGATACGCTCACCGTCAACGTGGCGCTGCCGGGCGCGGCCTACGTGAAGAGCGCGGTGCCCATGGTCTGGCGCACCATCACGGGCACCAGCCTGGCGCTGACGGACGAGCTCGAGGCCAACTTCACCTCCCCCTTCCCCATCCCCTTCGCCGGTGGCACAGCGCGGACGACCGTGCGCGTCGGCATGAACGGCGGCATCACGTTCGAGACCGCCGCCAACGTCAGCCTCACCAACGCCGTGCTTCCCACGACCACCCACACCACGATCATCGCGCCCTGGTGGGATGACCTGTACCCGGGCCCTACGGCCTCCACGGACAACGTGTTCTGGGCCGTGGCGGGCACCGCGCCCAACCGCGAGCTCGTCGTGGAGTGGCGCAACGTGCACCACTACCAGACGCGCACCGGCTCGCCTGCGAACACGTTGAACTTCCAGGTGGTGTTCTTCGAGGGCAGCTCGGACGTCCTCTTCAACTACCGCGACACGGTGGTGGGCAACGCCACCTACAACGGGGGCGCCGGCGCCACGGTGGGCGTGCAGAGCTCCTCCACGGTCGCCACGCAGCACAGCTTCAACACGGCATCGCTGGCCGACAACACCGCGTACCTGTGGACGATCCCGGTGCCCAGCCAGGCCCCGGTGGTGGACACCCTCGCCGTCAATCCGGCCACCATCACCGAGGGCGACACGCTGACGGTGGAAGCCACCTTCAGCGATCCGGACGGTGTCACGGACGGGCCGTGGAAGGTGGAGATCGACGCGGACTACCCGGGCTGGTTCACCGCGGACGTCACCCAGGACGCTGCCTCGCAGGGCACCGTCTCGGGCTCGGCCGTGGTGCGCGTCAGCGGTGATGTGACCGTGGCCGCACGAGTGCAGGACAAGGGCCGGACCCGCTCGACCCTGAAGCAGACGCAGGTGACCGTGGCGGACGTGGCGCCCACGCTCGCCGCCGTCACCACCTCCGGCCCGGCCGGTGAGCGCCAGAACGTCACCCTGTCCACCTCCTTCACCGACCCGGGCCTGGACTCGCCGTGGAAGGTGGAGTGGGACTTCAACTACGACGGGGCGACCTTCTCCCCGGACGCGTCCTCCGTGGCCGCCACGGCGGGCACCGTCACCACCGTCTACGCCTTCCCGAGCGACGGCGAGTACACCGTGGCCGCGCGCGTCGTGGACAAGGATGGCGTGACGAGCAACCTCCAGTTGGTGCAGATCTCCATCGCGGACCTGCGGCCCACGCTGACCGGCATCGCAGGCAACTCCTCTCTGACCGAGGGCAGCTCCTACGATCTCTCGTCGAGCTTCATCAACCCAGGTGACAACTCCCGGCCGTGGAAGGTCCAGTGGGACTTCAACTACGACGGGGCGAACTTCGAGGTGGAGGAGGAGGAGGAGCGCTCGGCGGACGGCGAGATCGTGCTGAGCCGCTTCGCGCGTGACTCCGGCAGCCTCCAGTACGCCCTGCGCGTGGTGGACGCGGACGGCAGCATCTCCGAGGTGAAGACGATCAACATGGCGATCGAGGAGGCCAACCCCATCCTCAGCCCGCTGGCCCTCCAGGTGCTGGCCGGCGGCAGCAATGAGCCGTCCACGGTGCAGTTCGACCTGTCGGCCAACAGCGGCGCCGAGGAGTCCTCTGCCGATCCGATCCGCGCGTTCCTGTGGGACTTCGACGGTGACGGCTCGTACGAATACGCGAGCACCTCGCCGTACGCCATCTACACCTACCGGGACAACGCGGCCGGCGGCTCGTTCACGGCGCGCGTGCGCGTCATCGACGAGGACACCTCCTCGGAGGAGTCGATCGCTGTCACCATCAACAACGTGGCTCCCACCCTGCTCCTCCCTGGGCCCCAGAGTGCCTACGCCGGCACCCCGCTGGCACTGCGCCTGACGGCCAGGGATCCTGGCGCCGACGTGCTCACCTTCACGGCCTCGGGAGCTCCCTCGGGCGTGACCGTGTCCGCGGACGGACTGCTGCTGTGGACGCCGACCCGCAAGCAGGCCAGCCGCCAGGGCCGGCAGTACACCCTCAACATCACGGTGGACGACGGCGACAACGCCTCCGACACCCAGGCGCTCACCCTGGTTGCCAAGTGGGTGGATGCCGACAACGACGGGATGGAGGACTCCTGGGAGCAGGAGAACGGCCTGGATCCCACGCAGGATGACGCGATGGGCGACAGGAACGGCGACGGCATCAACAACGGGGCCGAGTTCAGCCGTGAGTTCGAGGGACTGCAGCTGCCCGCGATCGCCACGGCCGAGGGGCCCCTGTCCGGTACGCTCGTGAAGGGCACGCAGGTTGTCCTCACCACCCAGAACGTGGCGGACCGGGGTGACCTGGCCACCGTGAAGTACGACTTCCAGCTCTTCTCCGATGCGGCGCTCGTCTCCAGCGTGTGCGCTCTCACGGTGGACGAGTCGGCCACGGGTGGCACCACCTCGGCCACCCTCCCCAGCGGCCCCTGCACGGGGGTGACGCTGACGGATGATCACGTCTACTCCTGGCGCGTGCGCGCTACGGACGGGGACAAGATCCAAGGTCCGTGGAGCACGGCGCAGCACGTGAAGGTCAGCACGGAGAACGATGCGCCCGGCACCGCTCGGGCCTCGCAGCCGATGCCTGGCTCGCACATCGCCGCGGCCAGCCCGGCGCTCATCGTCGACAACGCCCTGGACGTGGACGACACCCAGCTCACCTACACCTTCGAGCTGGCCACGGACGCGGCCCTCACGCAGGACAAGCTCACCTCGGACACGCTCGCGGGGGGAGCCAGCGGCAGCACGTCATGGACGGTGTCCGCCGCGCTGAAGCCCTTCACCCAGTACTTCTGGCGTGTCACGGTGAAGGACTCGGGCAACCTGCAGAGCGTGACCGAGGTGGCCTCGTTCACCTACCTGGGCCGTCCGTCCAACCGTGAGCCGGGCCTGCCCGAGGCCGTGGAGCCTGCCGCGCAGGGCACGGTGTCCACGCTCACTCCCACGCTCGTGGTGAAGGCGGCCACGGACGCGGATGGGGATGCGCTCCAGTACGCGTTCGAGGTGGACACCAGCCCGACGTTCACCAGCACGGCGCGCAAGCAGTCCAGCGCCCTGAAGGCCGAGCAGGACGGCATGGTGCGCTGGCAGACGGAGGGCCTGGACGAGGACAAGCAGTACTGGTGGCGCGCGCGCGCGACCGACCCGTACAGCGCCAGTGACTGGGTGGTGGGCTCGTTCAAGGTGAACGCGCAGAACAACGCTCCGTCCTCGCCGCTGGCCCTCAACCCCTCGGACGCCATCATCTTCACCCAGACGCCGACCCTCATCCTCCAGACGGCCGTGGATCCGGAGGGTGATGCGATCACCTACGTCTTCGAGGTGAAGTCGTCGGATGGAGCCACGGTGACCTCGGGTGAGGTGACCACGGCCGCCAACAGCTCGAGCAACCAGGTCTCCTTCAAGGTCACCAAGGAGCTGGAGGTCGGCGCCGAGTACATCTGGTCGGCGCGTGCGAAGGATGCCGCGGGCGCGGTGAGCGCGGCCTCGGCGGACGCTCGCTTCCAGGTGTACAAGGAGCCCGTCATCCCCGGGCCGGCGGAGGACAGCGGTGGCTGCAGCACCGGTGCAGGCGCGCTGGGTGGCCTGCTGCCCCTGCTGGCGATGGCGCTCGGCATGTTCCGGCGCCGCCGGAGCCAGGCCTAGGCCCTCCAGAGGGGAGGCCCCTTCGAGAGTCTCCTCTCGGGAGGAGCTGAACGGCTCCACACCTGAAGGTTTCTAGCCAGGAGGCGTCGCACGCTCGACAGGTGCGGCGCCTTCTCTTTTTCTCCTCGGTCTGCTCACACCGCCGGGGCCGGGGGCGTGTCCACCGAGGCCACCGGCAGGGTGATGTGGAAGGTGGTGCCCTGGCCGGGCGCGCTGTCCACGGTGATGCTGCCCCCTAGCGAGCGGACGATGTTGAGACACACCGCCAGGCCCAGTCCGGTCCCCTCCCCCACCGGCTTGGTGGTGAAGAACGGATCGAAGATGCGCTCCAGGTTCTCCGGGGGGATTCCGCACCCGGTGTCCTTCACGTCCACCGTGATGTGACCCGGCGCGGTGAGCCGCGCGGTGAGCCGGATCTCATTCTGCTCCGGGCTGCCCGGCGCGATGGCCTGAGCGCCGTTGACGATGAGGTTGAGGAACACCTGCCCCAGCCGCGTGGCGTTGGCCCGCACCGGGGGAACTCCGGCACAGTCCTCCACCAGCCGCGCCCGGCCTTGGAGCTCATGTGAGGCCATCCTCGCCACGTCCCGCACCACCTCCGCCACGTTCACCAGCGCGGTGCTCGCATCATCCGCTCGCGCCAGCGTCTTGAGATCCTGCGCAATGAAGCGCACCCGCTCGGCCCCCTCGCGCGCCTCGTCCAGCGCCTCCAGCAGCCCGCGCCGCTCCTTCGCGGAGAGCTCGCCTTGGGAGTGGGTCAGCTCCCCATGGGCGTACGCCAGGTTGCTGATGACGTAGACCAGCGGGTTGTTGATCTCGTGTCCCACGCTGGCGACCGTCCGCCCGAGCGAGGCCAACCGGTCCGAGTGCATGAGCCGCGACTGCGAGGTCCTCAGCTCCTGGGCCATCTGGTTGAACGCCCGCGCCAGGATGCAGAACTCGTCCCGACCCTTCTCCGGCAGCGAGGGCTGGAAGTCCCCATGGCCGATGCGCCGGGCAGCCTCGACCAGCTCCTGGAGCCTGCGGTTCATGGGCACCAGGATCGTCAGCGCCAGCGCGAGCAGCACGCTCAGCGCAGCCACGGACGCGGCGAACGCCAGCAGCTTCCCGGTGCGCAGCCACCGCTCCGAGAAGCCCTTCAGCGCCTTCAGATCCACCGTCTCCATCTCCAGCGCCGCCGTCAGCAGGGGCTCCACATCCCGGTTGAACTCATGGATGCTGACCTGCGGATGGGCCCCGTCGGAGCCGATCCCCGAGGGCAGCTTCCGGACCCGATCCTCGGCGCGCACGGCCCAGAGCCGCAGCGCCAGCGCCATCCGCTCGATGTGCTTCAGCTCCTGCTCGTGGTCGCCTTCCGTCCAGCCCTCCTCCGCCCTCGCGAGCTCCTGGAGCCGGGAGAGCTGGGCATCCATCTGTCGCCGGTACCCGTTCAACACCGCTTCCGAGACGGCCCCCGAGCCATGCACCCGCTGCAAGTCACCCAGGAACACCAGCGCCTCCCCGCGCAGCTGGCTGTAGAGGTAGCGCTGCTCCTGGCTGCCATGCACCCAGCTGCTCAACAGCCGCCACCACGAAGTACCCTGGTAGAGCGCCGCGCCCATTCCCCCGACGAGTCCCAACGCCACCGCCAGCAACAGCAGCACCTTGGCCCGGATCGTCATCACTGCGGGTGCTCCTTCATCCGGGCACCAGGCTCGCGAAGCGCGAGCCCTGCCTGCTCCGAGAACGTACCTCCCGCATATTCCTGTTAAATGCGACAAACAGGCAATAAATGAAATAAAGGTACAACCTGAGTGTATTGTTCAGCACGCTGGGTGTATCAATGGCCGCACACCCGCACCGCGAGGGCGCTACTTCTTCCGATCCTTGTGGGTCCGCGGCAGCGCGTGGGAGATGAGGGCCACGTAGTCCACGGCCTGCGCGCGCGGCGGCGCGGGGGGAGTGCCCAGCGCGGCCAGCCGCTTTGTGAAGGCGGCGATGATGTCCGGCACCGGCCGGATCGCCTGGATCAGCCCGTTGGGGCCCTCCAGCGCCTGCGAGAGCGCCAGCGCGGCCTGCTGCAGCGGCAGGCCCCGGCGGAGCAGATCCTGGAAGGAGTTGGAGAGGGTGATGATGTTGTGCCCCGCCGTCTGCACCATCTCCACGGCGATCTTGATGACCTGGGGCGCGGTGAGGTGGCCGTCCGCCAGCAGCACCAGCGCGGCCTGGAAGTAGTTGAAGATGGGGACGACCCGTGGGCCGTAGGCCGCGAAGTGCGCGGGGGGCGTCAGCCGATCCAGGTGGATGAAGATGCGCCGGACGGGATCCGAGATGGGGATGCGCCGCCACGCGCTACGCACGCGCTCGGCGTCATCCGGGTAGACGCCGCCGGCCTCGAGCACCTGGGAGAGCACGCGCTCGTCCACGCGCCCGGCGATCAGATCCGCGAAGAGCGAGTAGATGAACGCGTCCGCCTCCGCGTCGTCCCCGAAGAGCACCTCCTCGGCCTCGACGGGCGCGCTCACGCGGCTCTCCAGGAGGGCGGGCAGCTTGTAGCCCACCTGCCCCCGCAGGGCCCGGAAGCGCCCGCGCAGCAGGTTGCCGATGTTGTCCTTGAGGACGAACTCGTCCCACTTCACCCCGTCCAGCTTGAGCTTCTCCTCCAGCACCGCCCGCATCTGCTTGGGGCTGCCAGAGACGATGCACAGCCGCGAGTCCCCGTTGGCGGACAGCTCCTTGATAAGCGCGGAGGCGCCCGGCACGGCCACCTTCTCGTGGGCCTTCTGGAAGGCGGTGCGCACCAGATCCCGGAACGAGTCGAAGTCCGTGCGCAGGTACGTCTTGTCCAGATCCCACCGGTAGATGCGCCGCGGCGGCCGGGGATCGATCCGGTCCGGCAGGCTCACCGTGACAAGCCTTCCTGGATGGTGGTGCCCAGCTGGCGCGCCACGGCCTTGGCGGCCACCTTCCCCGCATTGGTGATGGCGCGGGCCTTCGAGCGCCCGTGCGCCTTGATGAAGATCCGATCGAAGCCGAGGATGGGCGCGCCCCCGTACTGCTCCCAGTCGGTGATGTCCTTAATGCGCTGGATGCCGCTGGAGAGCATGGCCAGGCCCGCGCGCCAGCGCAGCTTCTCCTTGTAGGCGTAGCGGGCCAGCTCCACCACCGTCTCGTGGACGCCCTCCAGCATCTTCAGGCACACGTTGCCCACGAAGCCGTCCGTGACGATGACGTCCACCGTGCCCTTGGGGATGTCCACGCCCTCCACGTTGCCCACGAAGTGGATCCCCTCCAGGGTGGACAGCTTCGCGTGCGCCTCCACCACGCGCGGCGGCCCCTTCTGCGGCTCCACGCCGTTGGAGAGCAGCGCCACCTTGGGGCGCTCGTTGCGGGAGATGATGCGCGCGTACGCCGAGCCCATGACCGCGAAGGCGACCAGATCCTCCGCGGTGGCCTCCACCGTGGCGCCCACATCGAGGATGAGCGAGAACGGATCCTCCTTGGCGCCGCGCGTGCCGCGCGTGGGGTACACCGCCGCCAGCGCGGCCCGGCGCACCCCGGGGATGAGCTTGAAGTGGCGCGCGCACGCCAGCACCCCTGCCCCCGTGTTGCCCGCGGAGACCAGGGCGTGGGCCTCGCCCTCGGCCACCAGTTGGGCGGCCATCGCCACCGAGGCGTTCTTCTTGCGCGCCAGCGCCTCGCCCGGCTTCTCGTCCATGCCCACGAACTCGGGGGCGTGCTGGACGGAGATGCGCTCGGCGCGGTGCTTGGTGTCCGCCAGCGCCGCGTCGATGAGCTCGCGGTCTCCCACCAGCAGCGCGTGGATGTGGGGCGCCTCGAGGGAGAGCTGGGCGGCACCCCGCACCACCTCTTCAGGGCCGTGGTCGCTGCCCATCACATCGAAAGCAATCGTGACGTCCTTGAGCTCCTGAGAGGTCCCCGACATACCCCCTATCTTACGAGCTTTGGCCGACGCTCGCGCCCGGCATTCGCACGCGGGACACCAGAGAGAGCGCCAGCAGGGCTCCGGCCCCCATCATCGCCGCCGCCGTCCCATAGGGCCCGCCGGGCCCCAGGCTGGTAAAGAGCCACCCGCCCAGAGCCGGACCGAGGATGCGCCCCAGGGAGCCAAAGGCCTGATAGCTCCCCAGCACGGCGCCCAGCCGCTCGGGCGGGGCGTGCAGGGACACCACGGTGGACAGGGCCGGGGTGGTACAGGCGGAGCCCACCGCGAGCAGCCCCATGACCGGGAAGAGCCAGCCGTAGCTGGGCGCCAGCGGCAGCAGGGACAGCGCCACCCCCGTCACCGCGAAGCCCACCACCAGCAGTCCCACCTCTCGAATGGGCCGGTACCCCTGCTCGGAGCGGCGCTTGGGCGACAGCAGCCGGGGGATCACCCCTCCCTGGAGGACGGCGGACACCACCCCCACCACGGCAAAGAGCCCCCCGGTGCGCAGGCTGGCCTGGGACAGCATCTCGGGCGTGGCGTGGGCGGCGAGGAAGAAGAGCCCCCCCTCCAGGGGCACCGGCCCCGAGGAGAGGAAGCGAGAGAGAAGAAACACCGAGAAGGTGCCCTCCATCTGCGCGAAGGCCGTGTTGAACACGAGGATGAGCACCATGCACAGGCCCACCACCGGCAGCCGCAGCGAGGAGGCAACCCCTTGGATGCGGCGCCCCGAGCCCGCCGAGGCGCTCCCCGGCTCGCGGGACTCGGCCAGGAAGAGGAAGGTGAACAGCAGGTTGAGCGCCGCCAGCCCCGCGGCGAACAGGCCAATGGCCAGGTTGCCCCCCCAGGCGCCCAGGAAGCCGCCCAGCGCGGGGCCCAGCACGAAGCCCAGGCCGAACGCCGCGCCGATCATGCCCATGCCCCGAGCGCGCTCCTCCGGAGCGGTGACGTCCGCCACATAGGCCTGCGCGGTGGCGATGTTGCCCCCGCTCACCCCGTCGATGATGCGCGCCAGGAAGAGCAGCGGCAGCGAGTCGGCAAAGGCGAACAGCAGGTAGCCCGCCATGGAGCCCGCCACGCTCAGCAGCAGCACGGGCCGCCGGCCGTACCTGTCCGACAGCCGCCCCAGCACCGGGGCGAAGAGCAGCTGCATCAGCGAGTACACGGAGAGCAGCAGCCCCACCGTGAACGGCGAGGCGCCGAACTTCACCCCGTACACACCGAGCTGCGGGATGAGGATCCCAAACCCGATGAGATCAAGCGTGACGATGCCGAAGACGACGCGCAGCGAGGCGCGCCGGCCAGCTCCCTTCGCCAGGCCTCCCGCGCCTAGAGCGACGACGATCCGCTCGCCTGGACGTCGCGGTTGGCCGTGTCCCGCTCGATGCAGCCCTTGGTGAGCGTGTACTGGTAGGTGCCCAGCTCGTCTCGCCAGTACTCGCCCTCGTAGGGCCAGTAGAGCTGATCATCCGCCACGGCCACCGTGTAGCGGTACTTCTTGACGATGGCCGTCTTGCCGCCCGCCTTGAGCTGCTCCTCGAGGAACTCCTTCTCCTTCGTCGTCGTCTCGAACTTGATGCGCAGGCCGTTGGCCAGCAGCTGCTTGAGGGCGATCAGCTCCGTCTCCAGCTTGCCCTTGGACATGATGCCCGCCTTGTCGATCAAGAGGGTGCGCTGGCCCTTCAGCCCCTCCAGCAGATCCTTGGAGAGCTCCGAGTACTTGAAGGTGTCCCCCTTCTCCCCGAAGGCATCCAGCTCGCTCTCGAGCTCGAGGATGGAGTCGTTGGTCTTCTTCAGATCCTGGTCCGTGAGGGCCAGCCGGAGGATGCGCTCGAGGATGACCTCCGTGTACGTCAGCGCGTCCTTGTCCTTCTTCTGCACGTCGGCGAGCACGCTGTAGTACTCGCTGGCGTCCATGTTCTTCTTCACCAGCTGCTCCAGCTGGTTGTGCACCGGCAGGTAGGTGCGCTCGAAGTCCTGGAGGATGAGGCTGGACTCGCGGTAGCGGCAGTTCTCGTAATAGATGACCGCCTTGAGGATGAGCGCCTCCGGGAAGTACTCGTCCCGGAAGAAGGGCGAGGACAGGGTGATGAGGTTGCCCAGCGCCTGCTCGTACTGGCCCACGCGGTAGTTGGCCCAGCTGGCCTCGAACATCGCCTCCAGCCACTGGTTGGTGCCGCGCTCGATCTTCCCGAAGTAGAAGATCGCGAAGCGGTTCTGCTGCATGCCGTAGTGCGTGCGCGCCAGCTGCATGAAGGCCAGCTCACGCAGGGACTGATCCAGCTTGTACTGCTCGGCCGACTTGCCACCGCCGGGCCGCGTCAGGCGGACCACTTCCTTCATCGCCTCGATGGCGGAGACCATGTGGGTGTCCCCGCGCCGCGCTTCCGCCGTCTTCACCTTGCCGCCGTTGCGGAAGTGCGCCAGGCCCTCCAGGAACTTGGCCCGAGGGTAGAACGCATCCGAGCGGGGGATGAGCGTCGTCAGCCGCTTCACCTCCTCGAAGCTCTTGTCCGCCTGGTCCGCCTGGCCCACCTGATCCAGCGCGCGGCCGCGCACGAAGTGGTAGCGCGCCAGCAGGTAGTGGAACTCGCTGCGGAACTTCTCGGGGAACTCGAAGTTCGCGTAGCGGGCGATCTCGTCCAGGATCACCGCCTCATTCTTCGTCTTGCGGCTGATGAAGAAGAGCCACTCGAGGCTCGTCTTGAAGAACTTCGTCTGCGGGCCCACCGCGAGGATCTTCGAGAACTCGCCCAGCGAGGAGTGGTACAGCCCCATGCGGTACAAGGCCTTGGCCACCACGTAGCGCGCCTCCACGTGGAGACCGCCCATCTTCGGATCCTTGAGGATCTCGTAGGCGGCCATGGAGGCCTGCTCGTACTGGTCGTTCTTGAAGAGCGACACGGCCACGTCCAGCCGCTGGCGATCCGCCGTCTTGCCGGACACGTCCACCGCGTCGAACGTCATCGTGGGCGCGGTGCCCTTGGGTGTCTCGCCCGTGAGATCCAGCCCCATCCCACCGCCCTGTGGATCCTGCGCCGCGGGAGCCGCCATGGCGGGTGCCGAAACGGAGTTGGGCGCGCCAGCGGGCGTAGGCGTGGGGGCCTCCGGCGCCGGGGAGGTGTCCGGGGCAGCGGGGACCACGGGAGTAGCCTCGATGGGCGCCGTCAGCGGCGAGGCCTCTGGGGGAGCCTCCTCGGTGACGGGCTTCTTGCCGCGCGGCTTCTTCTTCTTGGCGGTCGTGGTCTTCCCGCGCTTCTTCTTCTTGGAGCTGGACGTATCCAGGCCCTCGAAGCTCTGAGCCGGGGCCGGCATGGCCCAGACGAGCACGAGCCCAAGGAGCGCGAGGCGGAGGAGTCGGAGGGAGCGGATCATGACTCGGGGAGGGCGGTAGGGAGGAAGAAGGAGAAACCCAGCTCGAAGAGCAGCTGGTTGCGCAGGGTGGTGGCCGGGAGGATGGCCTTCTCCACGTAGATGAGATCCCTCACCTCCGTGCGCAGCGTCATGTAGCGGTTGAGGAAGAAGCGGAAGCCGATGCCCACGTTGCCGCCCACGGTCATCCGGGACGTGCTCTGCGCGCCAGCGATGTCCGGCGGGCCCTTGTACTGGACCGCCGAGGCGCCAACCACGCCGTACATGTCGAAGTGGACGAAGCTCTCGGCCAGCAGGGAGATCTTCCCGTAGATGGGCGACCACTGCGCATCCAGCCCGCCCATGAGGGTGAGCTGGCCGGGCGCCGCGCCGTCGAGCTGATCAAACGTCGGCGCGCTGCAGCCGCGGGTGACGCCACCGGCGCCGCCCTCGGTGAAGTTGCAGATCTGCGCCGCACCGGACACGGTGGGGATGGAGTAGCCGGCGCGCAGGCCGATCCCCAGCGTCTCCATGGGGAAGAAGGTGAACGTGGCGCCGAAGATGTACTTGCGGAAGAAGGCGTCCCGCAGGGAGATGGAGACCGAGGGGCTGATCTCGAACCGGCCCTTCTTGAGGAAGAGGTGGCCGGAGACGGGGCGGATGCGCTCGCGCAGGGGGCCCAGCGCGTCCTTGTCCACCTCGGAGACGTCCCCTGCCTCGGCTTCAGAGGAGGCGGAAGGAGCGGGTGCCGGCTTGGACTCGGCAGCGGGCGCCTTGGGCTTGTCGGCCTGGGCCAGCGCCGCCAGGGGGAGCAGGCAGGTGGCCAGGAGTAGGCGAAGGGTTCTCATCACTCGCTCTCCCGTCCCGTGGAGCGCAGCGGGAAGAACAACGAGATACCGGCATTGATCGTCATGAGGTTCTGGACGGCACCCTTGCTGGTGCCCAGCGGCTGATCCACGTACGAGGTGTTGATGAGGGCCACGTTGACGGCCAGGAAGTCCTTGGCCACGAAGCGCATTCCCAGGCCCAGGTCCGCGCCGATGCTGATCGAACGGCCCTCCAGCGAGGAGGTCTCCGTCTTCACCACGCCCGCCCCGCCCAGCAGGTAGCCGTCGAAGTGGAGGATGGAGTTGAGGAAGGCCACCTTGCCGTAGAGCGGCGCCCACTCCACGTCCGCCATGCCGGACCACTGTGGCACCGAGTGGTAGATGCGGCTCTGGAAGGCGCGCTTGGCGGTGCGCACGTCCTCCGAGGGCAGCACCTGCATCACCGAGCCACGCGCGGAGATGGCCAGCGTGTCGGCGAAGTAGTACGCCCCGCGCACCGAGGCGCCCAGCTTCGAGTAGTACGGATCATTGATGGAGAAGCTCACCAGCGGCGTGAGCTCGAAGCGTCCCTTCTTGAGGTACACCTTGCGCTGGACGCTCTTGACGCGGTCCTCGTTGGTGATGTCGGTGGGCAGCAGCTCCGACTCCGGCGCCGGCGTGGCCGTGCTGGCCGCGGGTGTCGGAGGTGGCTCTGCGGGCGGGGGGGTCTCGGGAGTCGTTTCGGGCTGCTGCTCCTCGGGCTTGGCGTCTTCGTTGGTGAGATCCAACCCCATGCCTGGATCGGTCTGGGAGAGCGCCAGCGCGGGCCAGAGGCACAGCGCGAGCAGAGTTGCCTGGAGGCGATTCACTTCCGGAAGCTCCGTAGGTGGAGGGGCGATCAGCCGCCGCGAGAATTCGGAGTGTCAACGGCCTGGCCATCCTATCCGCCAGCCTCCCCCTCCTCAACCAATCCGAACCTGCCTACTCTTCATCTATCCCTGCGTCACTCCTGAACAATTCCGCCCCGAGCACCCTCCCTACGAGTCCGTTGGCAGCGCGACCCGCTGTGCTACGGTTCCAGCACACCGCTGTCCTCTCCTCTCTTGACGAGGTTCGAGTCGATCATGTCCGTGCGTCTGGCCGTCTTCCTGAGCGCCGCCCTGCTGGCCAGCGGGTGCGAGGTCACCACCCAGCTGGGCAAGCCGTGCGTGCTGGTGAAGAAGCCGAGCGCGGCGGAGGAGGAGCAAGGCATCCGCTCCAAGCCCGTGCTCGAGAGTGAGATTGCCCCGAAGCAGGACTTCATCTCCTTTGGATCCACGGACTGCGAGGACCTCATCTGCGTCCGGGACGCGGAGGCCTCGCGGGATCCGGACCCGAACGCGGCGGCCCAGGGCTACTGCAGCCAGGAGTGCGTGCAGGGCTCGTCCACCTGCGAGGTGACGGACTCCAGTGTGCCAGAGAGCCTGCGCACCCGGATGACCTGCCGCTCGCTGCTGCTGGACCAGGCCTCGCTGGAGCGTCTCAAAAAGGACGATCCGGTCACCTACCGGAACACCTTCGGGGAGACGAATTCCCCCTATTTCTGCGCCGGTCAGCTGTCCACCCTGCCCCCCGAGTGACACACTCGCGCGCGGCCCTTTAGACCTTTTTCTCGCGCCATTCGTCCTAGCAGGGCCTGCTGTTTCCAAGGAGCCCTGCCATGAACAAGACCTTTACCTTCCTGGCCCTGGCCGGCGCGCTCGCGCTCGTGGCCCTGGTGCTAGGAATGCCGCGTGTGGCGACCCTCTCCCCGCCGCCCGTGCCGCACATCGCCACCCCGGTTTCGCCGACTCTCCCTCCTCCGCCTACACCCCCGACTCCTCCAGCCCAGGCGTCGAACGGCTCACTGACGATGACGAGCCGGCTGTCGCACCCCTACATCACCCTGGGGAGCTCGGATGAGTTCGTCACGGTGGACGTGACGGGGGCGGAGGTGCCGGGGGCGCAGCGCAGCCCGGTGAACCTGGCGCTGGTGATTGATCGGTCCGGCTCCATGAGCGGCTACAAGCTGGCGCAGGCCAAGCAGGCGGCGCGGCAGCTGGTGACGATGCTGAAGGATGAGGACCGGCTGGCGATCGTCCACTACGGCTCGGATGTGAAGGCCCTGCCGAGCATGGCGGCCACCTCCTCCAACCGGGCGCGGATGATCCAGTACATCGAGGGCATCTGGGACGAGGGCGGCACCAACATCAGCGCGGGCCTGACGACGGGGCAGCACCAGGTGAACACCGCGCGCAGCGAGTACAAGGTCAACCGCATCATCCTCATCAGCGACGGGCAGCCCACCGAGGGCATCACGGACGAGGAGGGCCTCAAGCGCGTGGTGAAGAGCATCCGCGCACAGGGCGTGACGGTGAGCTCCCTTGGCGTGGGCACGGACTTCAACGAGGATCTGATGCAGGCGTTCGCCGAGTACGGCGCGGGCGCATACGGCTTCATGGAGGACGCGGGCAAGCTGGCCGCCATCTTCCAGAAGGATCTGCAGCAGGCGGCCACGCAGGTGGCGCGCAACGTGGAACTGTCCTTCGAGCTGCCCGCGGGTGCCACCCTGGGCGAGGTGCTGGGCTACCGGGCGCACCAGGCGGGGAGCACGGTGCGCGTGGCGATGCCGGACTTCGCCGCGGGCCAGACGGAGCGCGTGGTGGCGCGGGTGCGGGTGACGGGCGCGACGGTGGGCCAGGCAGTGAACGTGACGGGGCTGAAGCTGACGTACACGGATCTGATGAAGGACGGGACGGTGGAGACCACGGCCAGCCTGTCGGCGATGGTGACGGACCGCAGCGAGGAGGTGGCGGCGAAGCAGGACAAGGACGCCACGGTGTATGCGGTGCGGGCGCGCAGCGCGGCCAACCTCCAGAAGGCGGCGGAGGCCTTCAAGGTCGGCCGCCGGGACGAGGCGCGGCAGCTCATCCAGCAGAACCAGGAGATGTTCAACGAGGCGGCCTCGGTGGCGGGCGCTCCGGCGGTGGCCGCGGACGTGGCCGAGCAGAAGGCGGTCTATGACGAGTACGAGTCGGCGCAGAGCGCGGAAGAGGTGAACACGGCGGTGAAGCGCTCGAAGTCGAAGGCGCTCAAGGACTCCGGGCGCATGGGCTCGACCTACTGAGCCACGGGCCCGGTCTCCGGGCGTCCGAGGCAGGCACCCATGCGAGGGCTCCGCTGGCGACGGCGGGGCCCTCGGTGTTTTGGGGCCGACTTCACGCGCTTCTGGGTTGACCGAGGAATCCCCCGGCCCTATCTCCGCGTTCCCCCAGCCTGCCGGCGGGAGAGCGCACTGGAGGCGCGACACAGTATGGCGAGCGCTGAAACTCCCTGGGTCGGGGTCATCATGGGCGGCAAGAGCGACCTCGAGTACCTTCGCCCGGGCATCGACATCCTCACCCAGCTGGGCATCCCCCACGAGGTGCGCGTGGTGTCCGCCCACCGCACGCCGGACTGGATGATGGAGTACGCGTCCACGGCGGAGGCGCGGGGGCTGTCCGTCATCATCGCGGCGGCAGGCGGCGCGGCCCACCTGCCAGGTATGGTGGCGAGCAAGACGCTGTTGCCGGTGCTCGGGGTGCCCATGCCCACCACGCTGCTCAATGGCATCGACGCGCTCTTGTCCATTGTGCAGATGCCCAAGGGGGTGCCGGTGGGGACGCAGGCCATCGGCAAGCCGGGAGCGGCCAACGCCGCGCTGCACGCCGCCTCCATTCTGGCCCTCAAGTACCCGGAGCTGCGTGCGCGGCTGTCCGCCTGGAGGCAGGCCCGCACCGATGAGGTGCTGCGGGATCGGGTGCTCTCATGAAGGTGGTCCTGCCTGGAGGGACGATCGGCATCCTGGGCGGCGGGCAGCTTGGCCGGATGATGGCCTTGTCGGCGCGCACGCTGGGGTTCCAGGTGCAGGCGCTGGATCCGGATCCGGCGTGCCCGGCGCGCTGGGTGGTGGACCAGTGCTACACGGCCGATTTTGGTGACACGAAGGCCGCCGCCCAGCTTGCTCGCGCGTGCGATGTGGTGACGCTGGAGATCGAGAAGATCCCCCTCGCCTCGCTGCGGGCCGCGGCCGAGCAGGCTCCGCTGCGTCCCTCTGCGGCCGTGCTGGGATTGGTGCAGCACCGCGGGCGGCAGAAGGCGTGGCTGGCGAAGCACGGCTTCCCGATGAGCCCCTGGCAAGAGCTGAGAGGTGCCACGGAGCTGGGCACGGCCATCGAAGCACTGGGCGGAACGTGCTTCGTGAAGTCCTGTGAGGGCGGCTATGACGGGCGCGGCCAGGTGCAGGTGAAGGCCGCCACGGAGGCGCCTCAGGCGTGGCTCGATCTCGGCGAGCAGGCGGTGGTGGTGGAGGCCGCGCTGGAGCTGGAGTCCGAGCTGTCCGTGCTGGTGGCGCGCAGCCCGAGGGGGGAGATGGTGGTGTATCCGCCCGCCTACAACCACCACGAGCAGCGGATCCTCGCGTGGTCGCTGCTACCGGGGCCAGTGTCGCCGCAGGTGGCGGTGAAGGCCACGGAGATCGCGCGGGACATGGCGAACGCGCTCCAGGTGGAGGGGCTGCTGGTGGTGGAGCTGTTCCTGCTCAAGGACGGGCGGCTGCTGGTAAACGAGCTGGCCCCGCGCCCGCACAACAGCTTCCACGCCACGGAGGTGGCCTGCCTCACCAGCCAGTTCGAGCAGGCGGTGCGCGCGGTGTGCGATCTCCCACTCGGCTCCACCGAGCTGCTGCGGCCTGCGGCGATCGCGAACCTGCTCGGCGACCTCTGGCTCCGGGAGGACCGCGCTCCCGCGTGGGACCGCGCGCTGGCGATCCCCGGGGTCCGCCTGCACCTGTACG
>Ga0190275_10000820_pt1 | contig 24679 bp, 25 predicted proteins | sample Popmic550T_FD_133745 | JGI IMG/M metagenome (GOLD analysis project Ga0190275, IMG submission 133745) | Populus adjacent soil microbial communities from riparian zone of Yellowstone River, Montana, USA - 550 T | ecosystem: Environmental > Terrestrial > Soil > Riparian zone > Trees stand | place...
CACGTGGAGAACGTGGCCACGCTCGCCTGCCGCATGGCCCTCACGCGCCGGGGAGTGGCGCACATCAACTTCCCGGTCGATCTGCAATCGCTGAAAGCAGCAAAGGGATCGGAGCGGAACGTGCCCCATCACGCCTCGGACGTGCTCGCCCTCGGCGCCGCAATTCCGTGCGATGACGACTTGCGGAGAGCGGCGGACGTGCTGAACGCGGGAAAGAAAGTGGTGATCCTCGCGGGCCGCGGCGCTCTCGGATGCAGCGAGCTGCTCGAGCGCACCGCGGAGCAACTCGGCGCTCCGATCGTGAAACCGCTCCTCGGTAAGGCAGCGGTGCCGGATGACAGCCCGTACACCACCGGAGGAATCGGACTGCTCGGCACGCGGCCTTCGCAGGAAGCAATCGAAGAGTGCGACACGCTCCTGCTCGCGGGGACTTCGTTTCCTTACATCGAGTTCCTGCCGAAGCCGGGAGACGCGCGCGCCGTCCAGATCGATGTCGATCCGGTGCGCATCGGCCTGCGCTATCCAGTCGAAGTCGGACTCGTCGGCGACTGCCGCCGCACCCTCGAAAAGCTGCTACCGCTCCTGACGCGAAATGAGAATCGGAAGTTCCTCGAATCAGCGCAGGAAGGGATGCGGGAGTGGTGGGAGCTGATGGAGACGCGCGGTACGCGCGACGACAAGCCGATGAAACCGCAGGTCGTGGCGTGGGAGCTGGGGAAACGGCTCGCCGACGATGCGATCGTGTCGTCCGACTCCGGAACGATCGCCACGTGGTTCGCGCGGCAGATCAAGGCGCGCCGCGGACAGATGTTCTCGCTATCCGGGACGCTGGCATCGATGGCGAACGGCCTCCCCTACGCGATCGCCGCGCAGGTCGCGCACCCCGGTCGGCAATGCGTCGCGTTCGTCGGCGACGGAGCGTTCACGATGCTCATGGGCGAGCTCGTGACGGCGGTGAAGTATCAGCTCCCGATCAAGGTGATCGTCATCAAGAACAACACGCTGGGGATGATCAAGTGGGAACAAATGGTCTTCCTCGGCAATCCCGAGTATGGCTGCGAGCTGCAACCGATCGATTTCACTGCCTTCGCTCGGGCATGCGGCGCAACCGGCCTGCGCGTCGATGATCCCGCGCAGTGCGGGTCGGTGCTCGACGAAGCGCTGCGCACGCCGGGACCGGTCGTCGTCGAGGCGATCGTCGATCCGTTCGAGCCGCCGATGCCCGCGAAGATCAAGCCGGAGCAGGCCCTTCACTTTGCGGAATCGCTGGCCAAAGGCGAGCCGAATCGGAAAGAGATCGTCGTGACCGTCATCGCCGACAAGGTCAAAGAGATGATCTGACGGCACGCCTGCGAGAGCTTCTTCCTCACGCTACTTCGCCACGACGGTGGTCCGCGGCGAAGCATTCTTCACGTATTTGTCGAACCAGGTCACCGTTTCGTAAAGCGTGTGCTCGACCGACTGGCGCGCCGCGTAGCCGTGCGACTCGAGCGGCAGCATGACCAGGCGGGTCTTTCCGCCCACGCCGCGCACCGCCTCGAACAGCTTCTCCGACTGCAGCGGCACCGTGCCGGGATTGGCGTCCCGTTCACCATGAATGATGAGCAGCGGCTCGTCGATCTGACTCGCGTGCAGCAGCGGCGACAGCTTCAGGTACGTGTCCGTCGCCTTGTACAAAGTGCGCCGCTCGTTCTGAAAACCGAACGGACGGAGCGTATGGTTGTAGGCGCCGCTGCGCGCGACGCCGGCGCGGAACAGATCCGACCACGCCAACAGGTTCGCCGTCATCAGCGCGCCGTGGCTGTGACCGAACACTCCCACCCGGTCGCGGTCCGTCACGCCCAGCTCGACGGACTTGTCAATCGCCGCCTTCGCATTGGCGACGATCTGATCGATGAACGTGTCGTAGGCCGTCTCCGTCGCACCGACGACCGGCATCGCCGTCTGATCGAGAACCGCATAGCCCAACAGCGCCAGGAAGACCGGGGAAGCACCATAGATTTGCGTGAACTCCTGCGGCGACGCGCTGACTTGTCCCGCCGCGCCCGGATCGGTGTAGTCGAGCGGGTAGGCCCAAACCGCGGTCGGGAGCCGCGTTCCCTCCTTGTAACCCGGCGGCAGATACAGCGTGAAGGAGAGCTTGACGCCGTCCGGACGCTCGTACGTGACGAGGCGTTTCGAAATCTGGCGCAGCTGCGGAGCCGGATCGACGACATGCGTGAGCTGGCGCGAGGTCGAGCGATAGGCCGGCTCGCCCGCTGCCGCATTCGATTCGCGGCCGCCGACAGTGCGCCAGTAGACGTTCGGCGGATCGGTCCGCGACTCCCTCCGCGTCAGGAATGACTTCGATGCCGGATCGAGCGCGCCGAGGAATGACTCGAAGGCGCCGGTTGGCGAGCGGAACCACCGCTCGCTCTTCAGCGTCTTCAGATTCAGCCGGTCGAGGAACGGCCGATTGCCCGCCGGCGATGCTCCCTGGCCGGAGAGAAAGATGGTGCCTTCGTGCTCGCGGACGGCAAACGCTCCATTGGGCAGCATCCGGTACACGGGATTCCCTGGATTGTCATAGCGGTCGTCCGAGCTGCGACTCCAGACGAGCCGCGGTGCGGCCGATCGATTGTCGGGCTCGACGAGGTACACCTTGTACCAATGCTTGTCCTCATCGTAGTCGCCCGCCAGCGCGAGGCCGCCGCGCTCGATCCAGTCCAGGCCGGTGAAGCGATTCTCGGTCTGCAACAGCTCGACCGGCTCGCCACCGATCCCCTTCATCATCACGCGATCGTGATGCGGCACCTTTTTGTATGTGTCGCCGTCGTCGAGCGCCTCGACCCATGTGAGTGTCGCGGGCGCGGTTGGGCGCCAGGCATACTCGCGCGGCCCGGTGCGCACGCCGTGGATGGGCACCTGCTCGGCGAGCGGGAGGCTGGCCAGCTTCTCGACCACTGACCCGTTCAGGTCCCACACTTCCACATCCGTCGGAAAGCGGCTGTACGGCCGCGTGAATGAATAGGGACGGAGCACGCGCTCCACCAGGATGGCCTGCCCGTTGGGAGACGGCTGCACCTTGGCCAGAACGCCGGCCGGGCCGGCGTTCGTCACTTTGCGGGTCTGTGTGTCGACGAGCGCGAGCTGCGCGGTCGCGTAATGCTCGAACAGGTCCGCGTCATAGGGCGTCTTCAACAGGTCGCGCGCTTCGTAGGTGCTGCTGGCCGCCCTCACCGCGCCGCTCTCTTCGATGTGCGGACCGACCGGCGCCGGGATCTCCTTCGGCGCCGCGGTGCGATTGGCGGGGACTGCCTTGATCAACAGTGTCTTGCCGTCGGGCATCCAGAACCACGTCGATCCGAGGACGGGATTGAGGCTGACCCCGTCGATCCGTGTTGCTTTTGCCTTCGCAACGTCGAGGATCCAGAGCTCGACGTTGGAGTCCGTCATGTTCCAGAAGGCGAACATCGATCCCGACGCATTCCAGCGCGGACCGCTGAGCCGCGCCCCCGCGGGAAGCTGCACCGCTACCTCGGCACCGTCAGGAAGTTTCTTCAGCGAGTACCCGACGTAGTAGCCCGACCCGTGCACGCCATTATTGCGCGGGTTGATGCGCACGCCGGCCAGTCGCAGCAACGGCTCAGCCAGGTCGGAGATCGGCGGATAGCGCAGCGGGGTCGCGAGGAGCAACGCGTTCCCGGCAGGACTGACGAACGAGACGGGAAGGGCCGGCGCATCGAGGACGTCCAGGATCGCTTTCGGAGGCCGCTCGTAGCTCGACTGCGCGAAAACCGGATGAACGGCAACGATCCAGAGCAAAGCGGAACCAACGAACCAGCGAAGCTTCATCGCCCGTCTCCTTCTTCTGAAAGGCGAACGATAGCACCGTGCCCGGACTGGCTGTGGCGGGAGGGCTCGAACCTCCGACCACCGGATTAACAAGCCACCGCTCTAGCCGCTCCACGGATTGAACAGAGGCACCCCGGTTGGGCGAACATCCGCTGTGTTTCGAGTGACGAACGTCAAGCCATGATGGAGCGCCGTTGCGGCGAGCTGGGCATCGATCGTCGGGAGCGTGACACGTTGCCGCTTTGCGAGTGCCTCGATTTGGCCCCATCGTTCCGCGACCCACTCGTCGAAGGAAAGGAGTCGGCCTGCGAAACGGACACGTAGGTCGTGATCGAGCCAGCTCTGAAGTGCGCCTCGCCTCGGCTCATCCTCGTCGAGCAGGTCAATCCCTTTTCGAATCTCTCCGATGGTGATGACGCTGAGATGCATCAACTCCTCGGGTGTCGAAACGACCCAATCGGCAACCGAGCGCGCCGGCCGCGGCTTCATCAGCTCTGAAATGACATTCGTATCGAGCAGGTAGCCCGAGGGAGCGGCTACCACTTGATCCTTCTCGTCGTGTCGCGTTTTCGCGTCAGGTCTAGCGTCCGTCCACCGGCGGCGGATCGGAAGAACTCGAGAAGCGATGCCGGCTGCCGGGCAAGTTCGCCGCTGCGATCGTATTCTTCCGCGCTGACGATCACGACCGCCTCTCCACGTTGTTTCACGACTCGCTGCGGGCCGTCCGTACGCACACGCCGGAATAGCTCGCTGAATCGCGCCTTCGCCTCATGGAGTTGCCAGACCTTCGGATCGGACATGCTGCGAGACTATGCGGACGAGTCAATCTGGTCAAGCTCAAGATCAGAGATCTCTGAAGGGATATTGGCTGTGGCGGGAGGGCTCGAACCTCCGACCACCGGATTAACAATCCAGTGCTCCGTCTGGAGCAGGCAGGAGACGACGCCAGATCAAGCACTTACGGGTCGTCTGGAGCCGTCCGGAGTGGTCTGGAGAGAACCGCCAACGCAAAAATAGAAACTTGTTAGATACCTGCGATGGAACGCCGTCCCTGAAAGAAGGCCATCCATCGCTGGTGATCAAAGAACGAGGAGCGAGTTTCTGTCGGTGACTCCAAATCGCGAGTCGGCGATCCGATGGATAGTGTACGTTCTCATGGTTGTTAACTCCACCGCTCATCGATCGGCCCGCGGCGGAAGGCACAGTGCCCTTTCGCGGGAGCCTTCTTTGATCGCGTCGGGATCGAGCAGCTCTTCGATCTTGCGGCTGAAGAACCGCTCTTCGGTGAAGCCGTAGAGGCGGAGGAGCTTGGCGAGCTGCGAGAGCTTCATGGAGCCGATGCGTGCGCTAGTCTCGAAGGAGCTGATGGTCTTGTCGCCGAGACCCGTCAGGCGTGCGACGTCTTTCTGAGTGCCCGCGGGAAAGCGCCACTTTGCTCGCGGGGCCGCCGGGAAGGCGGTGCAGTTCGAGACCGACGTGCTAGGCAAAGAGGTAGTGTCCGTTGCTGCGCGGGTTGATCCGGACGCTGGCGCCGCGGACCACAGACTCGGCGAGATCGGAGATGGGCGATACTGGACGGGCGTGGCGGAGGAGCAGCGCGTTCCCCGCCGGGCGCACGATCGGTACAGGCGGGCGCGGGAGCATCCAAAATCGCGACGATCTCCCGTGGAGGCCGCTCGTAGCCCTGCTTCGCGCCACCTGGCAGCGATGAGTATCACCGGGAAAACACCGATCGCAGTCCACCGGAAGTTTGTACGCATCCAGCGATTGTTCCAGCAGCACGCTACGGATCGCAAGCACCGGCGATCCTCGGCGCCGCGTATGCGGAACCGCGCGCGACGCTCTCTGCTGAATCTCTGAGGGAAATCGATGTGCTTCTTCCCTCGGCCTATAGGCGGCGTGGCGGTTGCGGTCCACTGCCCACCCACGACGACCGTGGGGTGACCCGCGCCACACTCGTCACCGCGAAACAGCCGTGGGGGTGACATCTCACATCTCGCACGGTTGGAGGAGATAGGCGAACAGAGGATCTGTCACCGCACAAATTAGTCAGGACCATAGCGGTGTCTGCGCATGCTGTGAGCAGCCGGCGATCAAAGGTGACCAGCGGCACATCGAGATCCGAAGCAGCAACAAAGAATCGCGCATCGTAAGCCACCAGCGCCGGTTGGTCGAACACGGCGTCGCCTTCCGGTTCGACCTCGCTTTGGCCAAAGATCGTCAGGCGCAACGCGCCATCTCGCTCGCCTGTTCCAGGGTGAGCACGTCAGCACTGGTCAAGTTCAGGGCTGGACCACAGGCAAACGAACTACCACGAATCCGAACTGGTCCGGCGGCGCGACGGGGATCGCGACCGCGACACCGCTGATCCGGTAGGTCATCCGCGGGCGCGGATCCGCCATGAGCTCAACGAACCCTTCCGCGCCGATCTCGTAGGTCTCACCGGCGTAGTCGAACGTCTGCGCCGACTTCCCCACGAACCGGAAGCCGGTGATTTTCAACCCACACGTTGCGCCCACCGGCGCGGGCGCCTGTTTCGCGAGCCGCATCAGCAGCGGTGTCAGATCGAGCTCGATGTTGATCGACAGGAATGCAGCCAAGAGCAGGGTCGAATGTCTCATGTACAGGAATGCCCAACTCGATCAGCTCCATAGCCGCAGGCGGTGATTCGCCGCATTCATCTCCTCCTCCAGCTCGTGCGCGAGTGCCGAGCCGCAGACGCGGTGACCGAACAGATCGAGCTCGTGATGCGCGCCGGGAACGAAGCGCGGGTGCTCGCCGTGCTCGAATTGCGGCACGCGCAGCTGCTGCACGCCTCCGAACGAGCGCTCGTAGCCTTCGACGATCATGGAGAATGCGATCTGCCGCGCCACATGATCAGCCGTGAGGACGACGTCGGCCAACAGCGACGCCGCAAACTGCGGGTGGCGGTGGCGAACCGCGGCGAGTGAGTGCAGCGCGAGAGAGCGCGGCACGTGGTCGTGGGCGATGTGGTCCATGATCCACTGCTTCACGGCATCGTGCCCACCGAGGGTGATCGCGCGGTCAAACACGTCCGCCAACGCGTGCATCGCGATGAATGAGCCGGGGGTGCCGCCGTGCAGCCGGCGCACGAGCTCCGCAACCGGCGCGGCGTCCAGCGAGTCGTCGTCTTCGCCCATCGCGTACACCACCGCCTCGGAGGAAATGGCACGGTCGCAAAGGAGAACCCGCGCTTCGTCCGCCAGATGGTGACGTTGCAGCTCGATGCGGGTCGCCGTCGCCAGTTCATGCATCGCCGCACCGATCGTCAGCCAATGACGCGACGCGTAGACGACCACGGACTGAACCGGGACCGTGGATCGCGCGCTCGCTCGAGCAAGTGACGCGGTGAACTGCGGCCACGACTCGCGATGGCGCGACACTTCGATCGCAAACCTGCTCACCTCGCCGAAGTGAACGTACGCCGCGTCGATCGATTCGCTGTGCTGCAGGCGCTCGATGGCTTCGTCGTGCGACGAAAAAAAACCGCGCTGGAGCGCGGCGGCGTGATTGCGGGCGGTGGCCATGGGTCTGGCGTAGCCGCGCGGCATCGCCGCGGTGAGGTGAACGTGGGCGTGGCCGTGATGATGTTTGTGCGCACCGACGATCGCCTTCACGGCGTCGATGGTGGGTCGGGCATCGATGCCGAGGCGATCGAGCTCGGCCAGGATCTCGGCGGAGGTCATTGATTCATAGTGCTGGATCGTTTTCTTATCGCTCATCTCACTCCTCCCGACCCTCCCATCCTGAAATCGGCCCGGCAAGCGCCCATCCATTACACCCACGGACGTGGCCGCTTTGTCGAACCCGATTGTTATTGCCCGAACGGAAATGCGGTTTTGCCATCGGGCCAAAAAAGTGAAAGTCAAGACATTGATCATTTGAGAACGGGCAGGAAAGAGAGCCGCCGCCACGGCCGGTGCTCCCGGGGCTGAAGCACGCAGGGTGACCGCGCCGCGTCGGAGGTGAGTTTTCGTGGCGGCGCGCGAGGGCGTCACGCCGCCACGCGTTCTACGGTTTTTTCGCCATGAAGTACCCCCCGTAAACGCCATTCTTCGAGCCGCTGGTTGACGAGCTCGGTCACGGCATCGATCGTCGGTCGCGGATCGATGCCGGCCAGAAGCAACTCGGCTTCGATGTCCGCAGCGCTCATCGCCTCGTAGTGGCGGATGACATCGTCCGTACGGCCGGACTTGCGGCGGCGGCGGCTGAGCAGGCGGCGCTTGGCGTTCATGACGCGCTCCTGTAGCGGGATAACGGGGTCGGTTTCATCGGTCTCTCCTTTTCACGCGGGCGGGACGCAGTTCGTCCTGTCTTTCGCCGCAGCGTAGCTCTCCACGCCCGTTCGAGAGCACCGGTTTGCCGTCTGTCGCCGGCGGCACCGCGATTTCCGCAGCGCCCGGCCGGCGGCACGCAGCTTCTACGCGATCGCGTCGATCACGGAGGCGAGATAGGCGTCGAGAGATTGACCAGGTTGCAGGAGATGTTGGTGTTTACCGCTCAGGGCTTCATCGATGGCGCGGACAACCAGGGCGTGGGCGTCGTGTCGCGGTCCGTGGCGGTGGTGGGTGTAGAGAAGCAGCAGCAGCGTCAGGTGCCTCAGATCCGCGTTGTCCATGCCACCGAGGAAGTCGTCGAATCCGGTCATCGTTCATCTCCTTTCCAGTCCTCGCGAAATGCTTCAATGGCGAAGCTCCCGCGCCTGCCGCAGCGGCCAGGTCGCGGCGGCCGGCCAGGCCGTTAGTTGGTGGAAGAGCCGGTTCAGTAATGTGCGGCCGAGGTGAAGTAACCCCCTGTTCACCCAATCCGTGACTCTGTTGCGGACGAACAGCACCACGCGATCGACGACGGGCTCCGGATTGATACCGCGGTCCTCGAGCTCTTCGCGGACCTCCTCGGCGCTCATCGACTCATAGCGCTGTATGTCTTCCCCATCACGCTCCGATGGGAAGCGCGTACTGGTCCGTCTTCGCGCGCGTCTTGCCGCGCAGCACCTGCCGTGAATCACCTGAGTCATACAAGTTCCTCCGGCGCCACAACTGACGGTCGAGATTGCGGATCTCCTGCACCGTGGTCGACAGCGCGTTCGCGTACTCCTCCGCGGTGGCGTAGCTGCCGGTGACGCGGAGGCGGACATAGGCGGCAAGCCGCGGCTCGAGCGAGCGCGCGAAGCACTCGAAACGGTCGCGGGCAATGAGCTCGGGCTCGAAGATGGCGGGCGCGCCGAGGTGCTCTTCCGTCACCCGGTCGTCCGGCGCGTCGCCGTCGGCTTCCGTGACGATCGGCACCTCGGCCATCCCGCCGTTGATGCGGCGCCGCGCCTTTTCCGCCTGATGCGAGATCAGGCTGTCGCAGATCGAGCACAACTGCGAGAAGAGAGTAGCGTCGCCCTCGAAATTGAGGCGGCGCGTTTTATTGAGGACGAGCGTGATGGCCTCGTCGGCGAAGTCGTCGGGGCCGAGGCCGGAGCGCCTGGCGGAGGTGAAGCGGAGGAGGCGGAAGGAGGAATAGGCGATGAGACGCTTTACGAGGTCGTTCCAGTTGGCCGCGGCGACCGCCGCCGCGAGGGCCTGTTCGTAAGCCTGGTCGTCGTGATGATGGTCGTCGTCGTCTTCCTGACCGGCGTCGTCCTCATCCTCGTCATGATGGCCGGCGGGCTCGCTGGCCGGGGTCTCGGCCTGCTGCTGGTCGTTGCCCTGGTCGTTCTGACGATCGGAGCCACCGTCGTTTTCGACGGGCGTGTCGTAATGCAGCGAATTCGCGTTCATATCGATCTCCTTTGTTTCGCTACCAGGTAATGCCCAACTGACCGCGCGGGTTTGCCACGCGCGCCGTGACCGGCGCCGTGAAGTGCAAATTGATGTGGAGGGAGGCGCGTCTAACGCGCGGCAGGAAGATGGAGACGGGCGTTCGGACGAACGCCCGTGGATGGCGGGATGGGAACGGAGGAGCTGCGGCGAGCGAGGTCCGCATCGTCGTCGTCTCCGTCGTCAGAAGGTTCGTCGGAGCCGGCGTCGGAGTCTTCGCCGGTGCGGCCGCCGCCGGGGCCGTCAGGACCGCGGCGGTCGTCGAACGTCTCGTGCGGGTGCTTGCCCTGGTCGCGGCGGGCGTGGGCGATGTTCGAGCGCGCGGACTGCAGGAGCCATGAGGCGAGCTTCACCTTCTTCGGCCGGTTGGCGTCGAAGTGCCGGCTGCGATTGAGGAACTGCAGCGCAGCCTCCTGAATCCAGTCCTGCACCTCGCGGTCGAGGATCTGTCCGCTGCCGTACTTCTTGACCGCCGCGGCGATGGCGACCAGCACAGCGTGGTTCCAATCAGTGTCCGCGGTCAGCGCCCGGAGCTTCATTTCGTTGTCGGTGATGAGCTCCTCAATCCTGGCCTTGGCCGCGGCAACGTACGCCTCGCGGTTCTCCTTCGGCGGCTTTTCGAGCTCGTCGACCACCCTCTTCGCGTATGCCTTCGCGGTGTCGTGCAGCCGCGGCTGTCCGCCGTCCGGGCACCACGACCAGAGACAGCCGAGCGCGAACGACGTCAGCGCCGGCCAGATCTCGCCCAGCTCCCGTTTCAATCGGTCTTCTTCGTCCTTTTTCATTCGTCACCCCCGCGCCTACACCTTGCCCCACCAACTACTACCCAAACGCCCTCCTCGACCTTGTTGCAACCGCGGCAGCGAAAAGCTGTGCCGCGATGGGCGTCTGTCTGCGTACGCAGAAAGGAAAGGCACCATGATCATCACGGTTCGACTTGCACTTCTTCTCACCCTGCTCGCCGCGCCGCAGGCCGGCTGCAGCGGCAGCGCGAAGGCGGACCCGCCCGTCCGTCACGAGGCGATCGCTCTCGCCGACATGCGCCAGTTCGCGCAGCAGCACCTCGGAACCGATCGCGAGCTGCCGCAGACGTTTCGCATCGTGGACGACTGGTCCGCGACGTACGTGCTGAGCTGGGCCGACTTTCACACCGGCCACGAAACGGTTCGCGTCTACCACGCGACCGGCAAGCACGATCCTTCGCGCCGCTTCGTCTCGCTGGGCGACGGGCATCACGGCCGCCATCACCACTGGCAGTCGGTGCACTGAACCGCGCCAGGCATCGCCGCTTCGCAAACGGGGCGGCGATGCTATTTCCATGGTTCTCATCGAATGTCCTTCGCAGGAATTGCACGGGCCGCATCGAGCGCGTGCAGGCTGAAGCGGAGCGCCGCCTCGCGCCACTTCGCACGCTCGGCTGGATCCTCGGTGGCAGCCGCGCGGGCGAGATAGAGATACGAGAGCAGTACCCGCGCATCGCTTCCGAGCGTCTGCGACGCGCCGTTGACGTTGTCGATGGCCTCGTCGAGCCGCGCGATGCCCTCGATGCGCGGCGACGGCCGCGACGCCGTGAGCAGTTCCTGCCAGGTCACGCGCGCATCGATGTAGCCGCACAGCACGTCGGCGCGCGCGCGCTCGTACGCCGGCACGTCGTCGAGGGTCTTCACCTTTCGCAGCATCTGCTGCGCCCCCTGCAGGTTCGCCTTGCGGATCTGAAGCTCGGCGAGGCGGGTCCAGCGGTCGGCCTGATCGCCGCCCGTCGAAAGGGCGGTCAGGGCGTATTCGGGACGAGGCACGAGATGATCGATTGAATGAAGCCACCTCCGCTGGGGCGCACCAGGGAAGCTGTACGTCGCCATGGCCATCACGCTGGTGCTGATGAGGAAGGTGACGACGAGGTAACCGACCATCATTCCGCCCGAGGCGAACACGGGCTGCGGCACGTCGCGATACGCGGCGTGGCGTGCGCGATTCATCGCCTGCATGGCCAGCGCGGCCCAGATGAACATCAGCACCAGCGCCGCGGCGGCCATGACCACACGGAGCAGGAAGTCCTGCGACATCGAGACCGGCACGCCGCGCAGCCAGTAGAACGTGGCGATGAGGCCCACGACCGGGCCGATGATCGACATCGCCACGGCGCGCGGCGCGATCGCGAAGCAAAAGTTGCGGATGCGGTCCGGCAACGCCGGCTGCAGCACGCGCCGCTCGAGGGCGGCCCAGTCAATGTTCACCTTCATCGTGCAGTCGGCATAGAGGTAGTTGGTGGAGCCGTTACGCTCCGCCGCGCGAAGCTGCTCGTAGATGGCAATGAGCTCTTCGTCATCGCGATGATTGCTGCCACCGGGGTCATTCGTTTCCGTCACGTCGTGCCTCCCAACAATTTTTTGAGCCTGGTCAAAGTCCGTTTGATTTGCTGTCTCACTGAGTCCGCGTTGGCGACTCCGCCGATGCGCTGCGCGATTTCAGGCGAGCTATTTCCGTCTACATGAAGGCGCACGAGCTCGCGTTCTTTTTCGGACAGACGATCGAGCGCTTCCCGCAACGCGATGTGCTCCTCGATCGACAGCGGCGCGCCGACGGCGAAATTCAGGATGAGCTCTTCGCTCTCGTTGTAGGATACGAAGAGGCTTCGCTCGAAACGGCCGCGTCGCGCTCTGTTCAGGCATACCCTGAGGATCACCTCGCGGAACCAGACGCCCATGTTCTCGACCCGAATGCCGTCATTGAGAAGACGTGTCGCGGCGCTGAGATACGCTTTCGCGAGCACATCCTCCACGTCCTCCTTCGCCGCCGGAGCCCGGCGGTTCAGCAGGACGCGGTGCGCGAACCCGCCCAGTTGACGACCCTCCTTCTCCACCAGCTTCGTCAGCTGTTGGATCTGGGCCCGGGTGGTGTCGTCGTCTGCCAGAAGAGGCCTCCTCTTTCGCGCTTTGTCCCGTCTGATGAGTAAGTGTCACGAGGCCACCCAGGTGTGACACGGCCTCAATAAAAAACTTCAGAAGGCAGCGCGCAGCAGCAGAACAAGGTTGATCAGCAGGAAAAAGAGGCTGATTCCGGCAAGCACGACGGCGGCCGCCGAGCCTGCACGGCCAGCGCCGGTCAGGTTCTGCAGACGGAACCAGGCCGAAACGGCCTCCCACAGACAGCGCCAACTCTCGCGCACCCGGCGCCGCCGGATCGCCTCGGTGAATCCGCGCCACTCACAGCCGAACGCGTCGTACGCGTTATCCAGCTGCCGCCGCAGCTGCCCTTCGGCGATTCCGTTCTGAATCAGGACGACAAAGCCCATCGCGACCAGACACACCGCGAGCAGCACGACGCTGACGCCGAACCTCAACCACCCGTCAGTTACCGACAGAGACGTCCCTCATCGACTGGCTACCTCCAAGAGTGACGAAATCGATGGTTTCCCTACCGCGAATTATGGAATCGGTGTCGGTGACGATTCGGAAATTGCGTTTTTTCGCGTGGCAGGCGGCAAACAACGCGTTCGTGACGGGCGATATCCAGTACCTGACATGCAAACCATCACCTTGATTCAAAGGAGAGACGCAATGAAACGCCACATTCGCATCCTGCTGACCACCATCGTGGTCGTCCTCGCCACCTTCGGATTTGCACTCGCCATCGGCAGCACGCGCAGCCCGCTCGTCAATGAGCATGGAGAGCACGTCCGTCACGACGATCACGGGCAGCCGAAACACGGCCATGACCACGACCACAACGCGACCGTGACGCCGCACAATGGCCACAAAGATCACGCCGGCCACAGTGACCACAACGGCGACCGCGCGCTGACCGACATTCACACGCACGCGCAACAGCACTTCGGCCACTTCACCGCGCGGCTCGAGACCTTCGGCGGCACGCACGAGTGGTCTCACGAGTTCGATCTCCACTGGCTCGACGTCGAGCACGACGGAAACGTGGTCCGGATCTACCACGCAACCGACAGAGAACACCCGCACAGCCGCTTCATCTGGATGAGCCACAGCGGGAATCCGCACCCGGCCGCATGGGAGGAGGTCCGGTAGCGGAAACCTTCGCGGGGTCTGTGTGCCGAGGGAGCTCGTCCGGCTTGAGCGCCTGACTGTGGATCAGGAGGTAGCGGGTTCGACCCCCGTCCTCGGTACCAACCTCTCCCCACCGCAGTTACGAATGAGGAGCCGTGCAATGTCGACCATGTCCGATCCCGAGCGCCATTCCGCAGTCGAGCCCCGTCTACCCCGCGGATTCCGCGACCTGCTCCCCGAACTGATGATGGCGCGCAACTGGATCATCGACACCGTCCGCCGCGTGTACGAGTCCTACGGTTTCGTGCCGCTGCAGACGCCGGCCATCGAGCACCTGGACGTCCTTTTCGACAGCGCCGGCGAAGAGGCGCAGCATCAGACCTTCACCGCGCACAATCCCGACAAAGAGCCGCTCGGACTGCGATTCGATCTGACGGTTCCGCTGGCGCGCGTCGTCGCCCAGTATCCCGAGCTGCCGCGTCCCTTCCGCCGCTATCAGGTCGCGCCCGTGTGGCGCTTCGACAAACCGGCAAAAGGCCGCTATCGCGAGTTCACCCAGTTCGACATCGACTCGGTCGGCGTCGACAGCGAAGTCGCGGACGCCGAGATCATCGCGTGCATCTGCGACGCGCTCAAGGCGCTCGGCCTCGGCCGCTACCTGGTCCGCTTCTCCAGCCGTGCGCTGCTGAACCTGCTGCTCGACTTCGCGGCGATTCCGCAGGAGCGGGGCGTCGAGGTGTTCCGCGTGCTCGACAAGCTCGACAAGATCGGCATCGAGAACGTGCTGAAAGAGCTGACCACCGGCCACGTCTTCTCCGGCGACACCATCAAAGGACTCGGCCTGCGGCAGTCGCAGGTAGAACGGATCGAGCAGTTCGTCGCGATCCGCGCCAACCGCCGCGACGACGTCATCCTGCAGCTGCGGCAGCTGTTCGCGCACGTGCATGGGGCGACCGAGGAGATCGACGTCGTCGAGAACATCTCGACGGTGCTGCGGAAGATGAGGAAAGGCGACGACGAGGTCGCGATCGATCTCTCGATCGCGCGAGGTCTGGCGTACTACACCGGACCGGTCTTCGAGGCGATCCTCCTCGACGCACCGCAGTTCGGCTCCATCTTCGGAGGCGGCCGGTACGACAACCTCGTCACACGCTTTCTCGGCGAACGGATTCCGGCGACCGGTGCGTCGCTCGGCGTCGACCGCTTACTCGACGCGATGGAGTACCTCAATCGCGTCAGCAGCCGCAGAGCGACCGCTCGCGTGCTCGTCGCCAACATGGATCACGCGCTGACACTCGACTACGTCGGGTTCGCGCGCGAGCTCCGCGCCGCTGGCATCCCCACGGAGCTGTACCTCGGCAGCGAGCGCTCCGTCGGACGCCAGCTCAAGTACGCCGATCAGTGCGGCCTGCCGCTGGTGGTGCTGTTCGGATCGAACGAGAAGGAGAGCGGCACCGTCACGATCAAGGACATGTCGGTGGGACGGAAGAGCGCGAAGCAGACCGCCGAGCGGGTGGAGTGGCTGGCGGCGCGATCGGGGCAGCATGTGATCCCGCGCGACCAGCTCGTGCCCGCGATCGGGCGGCTGCTGGCGGCGATCGATGGAAGCGACCCGGCGCGCGGCTGCTAGCGGCGCTTCTTCATCGCGGGCATGGCGCCGGGTGCGCGCCACTGCGCGAGCCGCTCGCGCACGAGCGAGGTGACCGCGGCGATGGTCGGTCTCGGGTCGATGTTCTGCGCCCTGAGCTCCGCCTCGATCTCCTCGCTGCTCATCGCTTCGTACTGCGCGATCACCCTGGCCGAATCCTCACGTACGTGTTGCGCGGACTTCTTCTTCGGCACCGGCATGGAGCGGGATGATACTCCTCGGTCCTGTAAAGCAAAGCCGAACATTCGCCATTCAGGCGGCCCCGGCACCGGCAGCGTCGAAGCGGACCGAGCCGGAGATGATGGTGCAGAGCCTTTGGAACAGGGTGCCATCGACGCTCGGATGTTTCCCGTCGAGCAGTTCGTAAACGGCGCGGGTCACGTAATCGTGCGCCGTTTCGCCGTTGGCGCCGTGACGCAGCCGATGGCGGGCGAGGCAGAACTGCGCAAAAATGAGGAGTTTCGGCGTGATGACGTCCCAGTCGACCCCCTCGATCATCCGGACCAGTTCGTGGGCAGGCTCGTCGCTCATGTCTCGTACGCTCCAGAGTCCTAGCGTTCTATTGGTAGGCCCGTCCGGAGGGTCCAATTTGCTGCGGCCGTCAAATTTCGTCGAGCGCCGGCTTACGCGCGTTACTGGGGCAATCGGCCACCCTCCCGACGGTCAAGGGCTCAGAGATCGACCACGGCGCGGACCGCGCGCAGGCGCTCCAGGGCGCCCTGCCTGTCGGCGTGGATGCAGAGGGTGTCGAAGGCAATCGGCACGCGGGCGATGACGACGCCGTCGCGCGCGAGCAGCGCCGCCTGCCGCGCGGCTTCGTCGATTGTCAGGGTGGAGCAGGTCACTTTGCGCGGCGTGAGCGAGCCGTCGGCTTCGTAGCGGCGATCGGCGAACGCCTCGCGAATGACGCGCGTGCCGGCAGCGCGGGCGGCGGCCATCTGCGAGTGATCGGGGGCGACCAGGGCGATGGTCGTGTCGACCGAATGGGTCGCGGCGCGGCGCCCGCGGCCGCAGCGCGCCCGCAACCGAGAAGAAGAACCTCACACTGGAGAAGTCATTCGCCCGCGGCATTTCGCGTATGGACGGCGATCCGACACGGCTTCAGCAGATCTTCTGGAACATCCTGTCGAACGCGGTGAAAGGGGGTGCATTCGCGTACGACTCTTCTCGGCCGATTCACGGGTCGACGTCGAAGTGAGCGATACCGGCAAGGAATCAGCGGCGAATTCCTTCCGCGCGTGTTCGATAGCCTGAGCCAGGAGGGCGGGAGCAGCACGCGCGAACACGGCGGGCTCGGCTTGGCCTCTCGATCGTCAAGCAACTCGCGCAGATGCACGGCGGGACCGTGCGCGCCGAAAGTGCGGGTGCGGGGAGATGCGCCTCTTTCACGGTCTCGCTTCCCCCCGCCGTTTCTCGGCCACCCTGGACGAGCCAAGGTTGCACATTCGTAATCCGAATCAGGCCCCGGCGCCGCCCGAGGCGGCTTCGATAGCGGGCATGCGCGTGCTCGTTGTCGATGACGAGTTGAACATGCGGAAGTTGATCGCCACTGTCCTGCAGGGGCCGGCGCTACCGTCGTCATGGCGAGCAGCGCTGCCGAAGCGTTCCATCAGTTGACGGCGCAATCCTTCGACGCGCTCGTGAGCGACCTGGCCATGCCGGCCGAAGACGCCCATTCTCTGACACGCCGGATTCGCGCCCGCGACGATGAGAAATCGCGCATTCCCGCCGTTGCCGTGACCGCGTACGGCGGACCGTTGCAACGTCAGTTGGCACTTTCTACGGGCTTCGACGATTACCTGAAAAAGCCGTTCGAGCCGCAGGACCTGATTCGAGCCGTGGCGGGTGTTACGCATCGAGCTCTCGAGCAGTCAGGAGAGCGCGGCTCTTAGTCCGCTTCAGGTGGTGCCCGGTTCGGCCTGTTCCTCCGCGCGATCACGCCAAACACGACGAGCGCAGTATCGGCCCAAAGCGAACTCGCTCCCCGCTTGGTTCTGGAGCGCGCGAGCGGAACTAAACGCGTGCTCGAAAAAAATAGAAACTTTGTAGAACGTCGCGGGTTGGATTTGAGGCATCGAACGCATCGCAGATTCTAGCTAAGTCTCTGAAAGGAAATTGGCTGTGGCGGGAGGGCGCGAACCTCCGGACCACCAAATTAACAAATCATCGCAGCGTCGGTGGAGGACCCGGCGGCATAGATGCCCGGCCAAGCGAAGGTGAGCGAGACGAACGTCATTCAGCGTGCCTTCGCTTGACAGCAACGTGTCACTCATGGTCGACGCGAACGTCATTCATAGATCTTCGGCTCACGGGAAGGCTTTCCTCCCCGTGAGTCGCTCACGATCGCTCGCTGCAAGCGCAGCGAGCGTTCGCCATTCTCAGTCCTCCTTTCCGGCGTGCTGGTGCGCCTGTGCGTCGTGGTCAGCGCTGTGCTCGCTCTGAACGTCGGGATGCTATTCGTGTGAGTGAGCGTGGTCGTGATCATGGGCGTTCCGATCAACGCCGTGGTCGTCGTGATCGTGGCTGGTGTGCGAGTCGTGACGGTGAAGCTCGTCGTCGTGCGCGTGAAGGTCGTTGCTGTTCATTGTGTGTTTCACTCCTTTATATGAGTGTGTATGCCGTCGTGACGGGACGGATTTGCCATCAGCGGAACTTTTCTTTGTGAACGGCCTCGCGTCCGGTTCCATTGAACGGCGTTGCCTGTCAGCGGCAAAATAAGAGCGACTGACCGGCATTGAACAAGTGAGCGACAACGATCGTCGCGCTGCGAAAAAGGAGAGTTCAATGAACGGAAAGATTCGAGCTTTACTCGGTGTCCTCACCGCCCTCTCGCTGCTCTTGGGAGCGTACGCGCTCGGGATGACGCGTCAACGCCTGACGCCGGCGCAGAATCACCTCGTTACCGCGTCGGCCATGCCTCAACCTCCGACCGCTCCGGTGATGACGCCCGAGGCGGCGCGCGCCTTCGCCGACCTTCAGGCTCTCGCTCGCCGCGACTTCAGCGCGCTCCGGCTGCAGCCCGACTCGTTCCGCGGCACCGACCAGTGGTCAGGCCATCATATGCTTCACTGGGTCACGTTCGAGTACGAAGGACGGGAAGTGCGGCTGTACCACCTCACCGACAAAGAGCATCCCGAGCACCGTCATACCGCGACGTGGTCCCCCAACGAGGCGTACCCGACGCATTGGGAACCGGTTCAGTAACGCGAAGCGCGCGACGTCTGAGAGCGCCAGCGTTCTTCGGAACGGCTGGCGCTTTCTTTTGGAACTTCACGCCAACGCGCGGGGCCGCATCGGAAATTGGCTGTGGCGGGAGGGCTCGAACCTCCGACCACCGGATTAACAATCCGGCGCTCTACCAACTGAGCTACACCACAGCAATGAAGGGCCGCTGGACCGCGGATGAGTCGGGGATGGTCGCCGATCGGGCGGTTATTTGTCAAATTGGCTCGTGACGGTCAGGAAGACGATTTCCGGGGGGACGCGGAAGCGGACGGGGATGATGCTGGTGCCGATGCCGGCGGTGACGAAGAGGTGTTTGCCGCGTTCGTGGATGTGCCCGAGGGCGTAGAGGTCGTCGAATTGGGAGGGGACGATGGGGCGGCCGAGGAGGGGGAAGGCGACCTGGCCGCCGTGGGTGTGGCCGGCGAGGGTGAGGCAGACGCGTTTGGGGATCTTGGGAAAGACGTCGGGGTTGTGGGTGATGGCGATGGCGGAGGCGTCGTCGGTGACCGGAGCGAGGGCGAGCCGGACGTCGTGCAGCGCGGTCATGAAGTCGCTGATTCCGGCGAGCCAGAAGTGCCGGTCGCCGTTTGGCAGGGGTAGGGCGGTGTCTTCGAGCATCCGGATGCCGGCGCGCTCGAAGGCCTGCGCGACCCGCGGGCCGTCGAGCCAGTGGTCGTGGTTCCCGAGGACGGCGTAGACGCCGAGCGGTGCGCGGAGGCCGGCGAGCTTTGCGGCAATCGTTTCGGGAGGGACGAATTGGCCGCCTTTGACGCCCTGGATGACGAAGTCGCCGAGCAGGACGATGACGTCGGGCTTCCCGGCGTTGATCTGTTGGACGATGCGTTCGAGCTTGGCGACGCCGGTGTATGGCGATCCGATGTGGAGGTCGGACGCGATGGCGATGCGCAGCGGCTTTCCCTGCCAGCAGGAGAGGGCGATGCCGCTTTCCCGGACGACGAGGCGGCGCGGCTCCCACCAGAACGCCCAGAGCGCAAGGACGAGCGCGACGACCGCCGTGACGGCCGCCGTTCGCCGAATGAAGCGTCTCACGTGGTTGTATACGCATCGCCGCGAGAGCTGGTTCCTGCCGGCCTGTTCCGTCGACCTGCGGTGAGCCTGAGTACCGTTCCCCGGAAATAGGTGGCCGTCTTGCTGGCGCAGAATTCTCCGGGAGCCGCCGGAGGCGGCGGAAGCTTTGTAGACCCGGCCTTCAGGCCGGGTTCAACAGGCATCGGACAGGCGAGCCCGCGTAGCGGGCTGAAAAATCTGCCCACGCGTGACCCGGCCTGCCGCCAATGGCGTCAACTTAAGGGGTTATTGGTAGTCAAGGTTGATCCCTAAATGTGGCCCGGACTTTTAGTCCGGGCCAAGCCACGCAGTGGCCTAAGTACCTCGTCATCACTCACGCACTACCGCGGGATACGGCGGTCGGACGAGCAGGGATGCTGCGGGCCCGGACTAAAAGTCCGGGCCACATATCGGGATCGCTTGCGGTTATTTGGCACTCCCCTTACGGCGAGACGCCGTGCGCCGGCGGGACGCCGCCGCGCCAGCCCGCGCGACGCGGGCGCTCCACGCGCGGACGCACGGTTGCTGATGACTGGAGCCACGCGTCGCTTTGATACACGAACGATCGATTCGAGAGGAGCGCGGTCATGCGCCGGAGCGCCGACGTCGCGTCGGCTGGACGGCGGCGTCCCGCCGGCGGACGGCGTCTCGCCGTAAGAGGAGTGACCAATAACCGCTTAAGTTCGCGCCATTGGGCATGAAGGCCGACCCTACAGATCTTTCGCCGCCTTCCGGCGGCTCTTCGTTCGTTGGAATACGGTTGTAACAGTGCATGCGCCGGAAGTGGTTGATTCCGACCGCGGCACACGCCGATTCACAGGTAAGCCTTCCATTCTCAGGCGGTGCAGACGCGTGAATCGGCATGTGCACGACGTGCATCGGCATGTGCACGGCGTGCATCGGCGCGTGCACGGAGGTGAATCGGCGTCTGCACGGACGTGCACACGCGCGCGGTTCCCACCAGAACGCCCAGAGGGCCAGGACGGCCGCGAGGACCGCCAGCACAGTTGCCGCTCGCCGGAAGATGCGGCTCACACGGGCTCGCGACTGCCCTTAGCTGCTCGATCGGCCGCGTCATTCACCGTCCGCCGGCGGGCTGGCCGGCTTCTCGCGCGGCGGCGCGTTCTTGACGAAGCGGTCGAGCCAGGTCAGCGTTTCGTACAAGGTGTGCTCGACGGATTCGCGCGTCAGATAGCCGTGCGGCTCCAGGGGCAGCATCACCAGCCGCGCCGTGCCGCCGGTTCCACGGATGGCCTCGAACAGTTTCTCGGATTGCAGGGGCACGGTGCCGGCGTTGTTGTCGCGCTCGCCGTGGACGATCAGGAGCGGTGCATCGATCCGGTCGGCGTGGAGGAGCGGCGAGAGTTTGAGGTAAGTGTCCGGGGCCTGATAGAGGGTCCTCCGCTCGTTCTGGAAGCCGAACGGCCGCAGGGTGTGGTTGTAGGCACCGCTGAATGCCACACCGGCGCGGAAGAGGTCCGACCACGCCAGCAGGTTCGCAGCCATCAGGGCCCCGTGGCTATGACCGCCGACGCCGACCCGGCCGCGATCGGTCACCCCGAGCTCGACGGCCTTGTCGATGGCCGCCTTGGCGTTGGCGACGATCTGGTCGAGGAAGGTGTCGTAGGCGGTTTCGGTGGGCCCGATGACCGGCATGGCGGCGTCGTGGAGGACGGCATATCCCTGCAGGGCGAGGAAGACCGGCGAGGCTCCCCAGATGGTCGTGAACGTCTGCGGCGAGGCGACGACCTGCCCCGCCGCGTTCGGGTCGGTGTAGTTGAGCGGGTACGCCCAGAGCAGGGTCGGCAGGCGCGTCCCGGCCTGGTATCCCGGCGGCAGATAGAGGGTGAACGAGAGCTTCACGCCGTCGGGCCTTTCGTAGGTCACGAGGCGCTTCGAGATCTCGCGAAGCCGCACCGCGGAATCGGTGAAGCGGGTCAGCTGCCGTGCGGTCGAACGGAACCTCGCCTCCCCCGCGGGAGTGCTCGCCGGGAGCGCGGCGCCGAGCGCGCGCAGGTAGATATTCGGCGGATTCGAAGGCGACTCGCGCTGGGTCAGAAACGTCATCCGGGCGGGATCGACCCAGCCGGCGAAGGATTCCACGCCCTCTCCCGATGAGCGGAACAGCCGCTCCGTCTTCAGAGTACGGAGATCGATGCGGTCGAGAAACGGCCGGCTGCCGGCCGGTGATGCGCCCTCTCCCGCGGTAAAGATCGCTCCTTTGAATACACGGATGGCGGCAGCGCCGCCGGGCAACCTGCGGTAGACGGGGTCGCCCGGGTTGGAATACGCATCGTCGACGCTCCGGCTCCAGACCAGCTTTGGAGCGGCAGCGCGATCGCCGGCGTCCAGCAGGTAGGTCTTCGACCAGCGCTTGTCGTAGTCCTCCTCGGTCAGGAGAGCCAGCCCGCCCTGGTCGATCCATTTGAGGCTTTCGAACCGCTGCTCGGTTCGCACGAGCTCGGAGGCTTCACCGCCGACCGGCTTCAGCATCACCCGGTCGTGGTGGGGTACCTTTTTGTAGGTGTCGCCATCGTCCAGCGCTTCCACCCACACGACCGTCGCCGGGGCGGTCGAGCGCCAGGCATGGTCGCGCGGCCCGACGCGCACACCGTCGATCGGCACCTCCTCGGCCAACGGCTGAACGGCCAGCGTCTCGACCTTCTTGCCGGTGAGGTCCCACACTTCGACCTCGGCCGGGAAGCGGTTGAACATCCGGCGGACGGAGTAGGGGCGCTCGAGCCGCTCGACGAGCAGGTATTGGCCGCCCGGCGCCGCGATCAGTTTCCAGAGCACCGCCGGGCTGCCGATCGTGGTGACGTTGCCCGAGAGCGGATCCACCAGGGCTGCCTGCGAGGTGGTGTAGTACTCGAAGAGGTCTGCGTCATGCGGCGTCTTCAGCAGTTCCACCGCTTCGTAGGTGCTGCTCGCCGAGGTGACGCCGCTGGTATCTTCGACGCGCGGTCCTGCCGGCACCCCGGCCTCGGCGGGGGGAGCTCCGCGTTGCGCGGGCACGGTCTTGACGAGCAAGGTCTTCTGGTCCGGCATCCAGCCGATCGCGTAACCGAGTGAAGGATTCAACCGGACGCCCTCGACGCGGCGTACCTTCGCCGTCGCGGTGTCGCCCACCCACAGCTCGACAGACGTCGCCGTGACGTTGCTGAACGCGAACATCGATCCCGGCACGTTCCAGCGCGGCTCGGTGACGCGGGCGCCGGCGGGAAGCGTGAGTGCGACCGCGGGACCGTCGGGAATCTGCTGCAGTTCGAGAGCGACGTAATAGACGAAGAGGTGCGAGCCGTTGTTGCGCGGGTTGATCCGGGTGCCGGCGCCACGGATCATCGGCTCGGCGAGATCCGAGATGGGGCGGTACTGGACCGGCGTGGCCAGGATCAGCGCATTCCCCGCCGGGCTCAGGACCGGTACCGGCGGCGCCGGAGCATCGAGGATCTCGACGATCTCCCGCGGAGGGTGCTGGTAGGGTTGCTGCGCGCCGGCAGGCTGTGCGGCGGCGAGCATCACCAGAAAGAGGCCGGTGGCGGTTCGTCTGAGGTTCATGACGGTGGGATTATGGGACGATGCCGGTCCCGGCGACGATTCCCCGTGAGTTATTCTAGAGGTGCCGATTGTCTGTGCCGCGCGCGCATCACCACTTCACGTACGAGGAGTATCTCGCCTACGAGCGCGACAGCGACCGGAAGCATGAGTACGACTCGGGTGAGATTTTCGCGATGGCGGGAGGATCGCCGAGGCACAGCGCACTGGCGTCGAGGATCAGCGCCGCGCTCGAAAACGCCCGCGTTTCAGGATGTACCGCATTTCAGTCGGACATGCGGATCCCGTCCCTGCAGGAGTATGTCCTCGTGAGCCAGGAGCCTCGCGTGGAGGTGTATCGGCGCCTCCCTTCCGGAGGGTGGGAGTATCACGAAGCAACGGAAGGTGCCGTGACGCTGGCCTCCGGCGCAACGCTCGATCTGGCGGCGCTGTACGCCGAGCTCCCGCACTGAACGTGGGGCGGCCGGGCTGGCAGCCCGCCGCTTCGTTTCTCAGAGGAGCCGCTGTCTGACGGCCCGCAACCTTTCCACCGCTCCCGGCATGTCGGCGTGAATGCAGATGGTGTCGTAGGCGATGAGGACGCGGGTGCCGTCTCGGGCGATGACGGCGTGCTCGGCGACCAGGAGCGCGGCCTGTTCGGCGGCTTCGTCGATGGTGAGGGTAGAGCCGGGGATGGCGCGCGGCGTCAACGAGCCGTCGGGCTCGTAGCGGCGGTCGGCGAAGGCTTCGCGGATGACGGGGAGGCCGGCGGCGCGGGCGGCGGCGGACATTTCGGAACGATCGGGGGCGACGAGGGCCATGTCCGGATGGACGTGGTGCATGGCTTCGACGATCACGCCGGCCAGGACTCGGTTGCGATGGGCCTCGTTGTAAAGCGCGCCGTGCGGTTTGACGTGCTCGATGGGCGCGATGGTGTTGAGGGCGGTGAGCTGCGCGATGAGGGAATCGCGTAACGTGTCCGGCGTCATGTCGAGCGATCTGCGGCCGAAGTTCTCGCGGTCGGGGTAGGAGGGGTGGGCGCCGAGGCGGACGTGGTGTTGTTTCGCGAGGCGGGCGGCTTCGCGCATGGACGTTTCGTCGCCGGTGTGGCCGCCGCAGGCGACGTTGGCGCTGGTGATGAGGGGCCAGATCTCTTCTTCGCCGGGGGAGCCTTCGCCGAGGTCGGCGCTGAGGTCGATCACAGCTCGGTGCCTTTCGTCTCGGGGAGGAGCCAGATCAGGACCGCGCCGAGGGCGAAGAAGACGGCGTCGGCGGCGATGGAGAAGCCGAGGCCGTACGTGGCCGCGGCGGCGCCGGTGGCGTACGGCGCGGCGGCGGAGGCGAGTCGGCCGGCGTTGTAGCAGAAGCCCTGGGCGCTGGCGCGGATGCGGCTCGGGAAGAGCGCGGCGACAATGGCGCCGAAGAGGGAGAAGTAGCCGTGGGCGAAGTAGCCGACCAGCGGGCCGACGATCAGCAGCGTCAGGGTGGAGCGCGCGCCGAAGGCGAAGAGCGGGACGACCAGGGTC
>Ga0190275_10000821_pt1 | contig 24675 bp, 28 predicted proteins | sample Popmic550T_FD_133745 | JGI IMG/M metagenome (GOLD analysis project Ga0190275, IMG submission 133745) | Populus adjacent soil microbial communities from riparian zone of Yellowstone River, Montana, USA - 550 T | ecosystem: Environmental > Terrestrial > Soil > Riparian zone > Trees stand | place...
GAGAGTTCCCGGCGTCGCGGCCAACGCCGGACGCCGGGGCACCATCTCCACATCCCCGCAGATCAGGTTACGGCTGAATGGGTCTGGGAGGCAGCACCTGCGGCGAGTCGTACCTGAGTCAGCCAGCCCCGGCCTTCAGCAGTCCGGCCAGCGAGACACCGCCCGCGTCCTCGCCCTGCGCGCCTTGGTCGATGCTGCCCTGCGGGGTGCGGCTGCGTAGGTGCGGCTTCCTTGCGATCAGGTCCTCTACCGCTTCCTGTACGCGGTCCCGGTCCGGCACGCCATCCACACACAGAGCCTCTGAATATCCGAGGTCGGTCGGGTCAGCCAACAGCCGCGTCTCGGCCGCGTAGGCGACTGCCAAGGCGCGGGCGAGGTCATCGGATCGGACCGCCCGCAGCCGGAGCCCAGCGGCCTCGGTGCGCAGTTGCTCGACGTATGACCTCGGGAACGTCTCCGGTTCGGCCTCACCCTCCGGTGGTGTCTCGTTCTCGTTCTCGGTTGCGTCGTCGTTCGGCTCGGTGGGCTCTGTAGGCGTCGGAGACGAGTTCGGGTCGGTCTGAGGTTCCTCGGGCACTGACTTCCTCCTGTTGGGTGACAACGACTCTCAGGCACTGGCAACCCGGATGCCGTTTCATCTTTATGTTGAGCGGGCGGACCATTGCGAACTGCCCGCCCCCGGACGCCCACCACGACGTGCAGAGTTCGCACGCGTTGACGGAGAGCTTGCGGACCCATCCGAGAACGACGCGCTGGCCGATGAGCGCCCGCCCAGCCGTGTCGTCTGCGGCCCGCCATGCCTCGGAGCGGGCTAGACGCTCGACCCGTGCGCGTTGGCTCGCCCGTGCGTCCCTGCGTCGCTCTACGTTCCGCTGGGCCCGTTCTTCGCGTCGTTGCTCGCGATCGGCCGGGCGTTGCCGTGCTTCGTCTTCGGCCAGGGCTCGATCGCGGGCGGCGTCTTCGGCCGCAATCTGTGCATCGAGGTCGGCAAGCTCGGCCTCAGCCGTGGCCACGTCGTCATCGGCGGGCACATCGGGCTCGGGCTCAGCTTCCTCGACGGGCTCGTCTTCGAGGTCGTCCGGAATGTCCGCGATGATGGTCGTGAATGCCAGAGTGAACCGCTCGACCTCCCCGGCTGGCGGCTCGGGCATTTCCACCTTCGACGCGTCCCCGCCTGCTGCGTCCACTGTGGACATCGCTCCGACGCTGACCAAGAGTCGGAGTCGATGCAAGGCGACGACGAATACGGTCGCCAGGGCTACGGCTGCCTCTGGTGGCAACGTGAGGTCGCCGGCATTCTCGGTCATCAGGTCCCAGGCATTCAGGACCACCAGGACGGCCAGCAGCACCCCCGCAACCTGTGCGGCCGACAGTCTGTCTTCGGGGTCGGGTGGCTCGGCCGATGGCTGCGTGGTCTGCGGTTCGGTCATCGGCCTAGGAGCTTGTCGAGTCCGAGGGCAGCGTTGTCGAGAGCAGCCCGGCGACGGTGGGCCATCTCTGCCGCGACCCGATCGGGGCTCCAGCCCAAGTCTTCGAGGATGCTCGGCAGACTGACCCCGAGGGCGTGCAACTTCGCGGCCCTGTCGGCCGACACGATCTCGGATCGGGTCTCGACATCGCCCCAGGAGATGGCCACGGGCTCGGCGTCGCGGCCGGTCGCCATCATCGCGGCCAGCGTCGCAACCTCTGACCAGCGTTCCCCGAGTACGGACAACTTCGCCCGGCACCGGGCGACCAAGCCGGCCTCTGATGCCCTGAGGGCCTCGGCGCTCGCGGGTTGATCGGTCTGCACGCCCAAGGTCGCCGGGGGCAGCGCAGTCACAGCCGCGATCGCACGCAGCAACACCCCCGTGCCGTCCACGAATGACGCCAACGAGCTAGCGGGAAACTCCCCGAACTTCGTCTCTGCACTCTCGGATTGCCAGACCCTGGCCGGGGTTTCGCTGAACGGATTGATGGGCTCACCGGTCGTCTCGTCGGTGACTACTTCGAGGCCGGCGACCCACCGTCGCGGCCGGGAGTGCGCCTCGGAGACAACCATGAGGTCTTGGGCGAGCTTGCTCACGGCATCGGACAACGGCAGCACGTCCGCGATCTCCGAAGTTCCCAGCGGCCGATCGGTAGATGGTGAGTTCGGGAAGCCGACCAACGGCACCCGAGCGAGAGGGTTCGCCAGTACCTCCACAGTTGACCATCCCTCGGTCGGGATGATCTGACCTTCGGCGTCGGGTAGCTGCGTGGCGGTCCGCAGTTTCGTGATCCGGTCGGGTTCCATCACCAAGGCGTGGCCGTAGCGGTCAGCACCGATCCAGCGCTTGGCACCCCAGCGGGTATCTCCGGTGCCGGGGTCCAGGTCTACGACGGCCTGCCTCGGTGACTCGGGCCGGATGCGTGGCCGTCGATCGGGGCCGACCCAGACCGACGCGTACCCGACCCCGTAGAGCAAGCTGTCCGTGTGGCACGCGCCGTGCCCGGAGGTCATCCGGGACGCCTGCCACGCGGCCCACGCGGCCGGGTTGTCCATCCCCTCCACGGTGAGCCGTTCGGCCACAGTCGAGATGACCTGCCTCGGGATGTTGACCGGCAACTCGATCAGCCTGCCCCGCAGGGCTTCCCGAGCCTCCGGTGAGAGGAACGCGGCCGGGCTGCGGCCTTCGTAGGCGGTGCGGAGCCGGTCGGCCTCGATATGCCGGGCATCCAACCGTTGGCCCGCCTTGGTGAGGATGTCGGCGGCGCTCACCACGAGACCACGCGCCGGGACTTCTTCGGCTCGGGTCGGTGCTGTGCGTGCCACGCTGCCCGGTCGAAGGCGACGATCGCGGCAACGGCGGCGTCGATCTTGTTCGGGCTGTTCCGGTTCTCCTTGTGGATCAAGTCACCCATCGGGGTCCGCTTCGCCACGCAGTGCGCGACGTGCGCGGTCAGGCGCTCGTCGTCGTCGTGTCGTAGCTGGCCTTCCATGACGGCCGCGTACAGACGGTCGGTGGCCGGGGCCATCCGCTGCGCCGAAGCGGTGTTCCACTCCGTCACCCGTGCCGCGCCGTGCCGGGCAGCCCATGTTTCAAGTTCCGAGCGCCAGCCCCACGGGTCAACGGCTAGCTCGGTCACGTCGTACTGGGCGAACATGCTGTCAACGGCGGCATCGACCGCGTGCCGGGGCACCCGCCACCGAGGGTCGCCGGGGTTCTCCCAGATTCCGATCAGGAACAGAAACCCGTCCAGGGTGCAGCCGACCAAAGCGGTCGAGTCACCGGACGCGCTCCCGTCGAAGGCGGCAACGATGGTCTCACCGGGAAGTACCAGCCGCTCCGAGCCGCACGCCTGCCACGCACCCCACGGCAACCACGAGTCGGCCTGACCGACCCACTGACCCAAGCGAAGCTGTCGGAACACCGGTTCCCGGGTCGTCCGGGCCAGCGCGGCAAGGGCATCCTCGGCCAGGAACGGGTCACGGCAAGCCAGCGCCGGGTTCCCGATCCGCCACGCCCGCCGATCATCGACAGCGCAGCCGGCCGGCGCGGCCCACTCACGTAAATAGAACGCCTGATCATCACCTGCCCGGCCGTGCTCCACGAGGTCGTACATGATCGTGTCCGGGCTCGTGCTCGGCGTCGAGATTGCCAGCGTCAGCGACTCCGGGCGCTTGCCCGCCGCTGTGGTCGCGGCCTCCCACACATCGCGGGTCACAACATGCAGTTCATCGACCACGAGCAGACTCGGATCGTGCCCATGCAAGGCGTCCGGCTCGGCGGGCAACGGCAGCAAGGTCGCATCGTTCTCAGGCAGATACAGGCGGTCACGGAACACCTGCACCCGCTCGGCCAGCGCCGGGTTCAACTCCACCATGCGACGGGCGAGTTTCATCGTGATCTCTGCCTGCCGCTGATCACTGGCGACGATCAGCGTCTCAGCACTCGGCGGGCCGACGAACAGTTCAGCCAAGCCAAGCATCGCCGCGAGCGCGGTCTTCCCATTGGCTCGCGGCATGCTCACCAGCCCGGTACGCACACCCGCAGCGAACGCACCCCGGACGATCTCCCGCTGGAATCCGCGCAACCGCACCGCAGCACCCGCCCCGTGACCGCGCGGGGTGATGCAGTACCGCTCGATGAATCGCACGCGCCGAGCCGCACGACCACGCGGCCAGCCCCGCAAAGACAACGGCGCGACGCTGATCGTGCCCTTCGGCCCGGCCCTCATCCGCAGACCTTCTGTCGGTACACCGGGTTAGCGTCGTGATCATGGCTATCACCGTGATCACAAACACGAACGCGAAGCACCTCTACCAGCGCGGCAGCGTCCTCCGTGTGAAGGACAACGGCACGCTTGAAGTGTCGGCCGGGTCTAGCGGCACGGCGTCGATCGCCGTCTACCCGGCCGGTGCGTGGAAGCGCGCCTACGACCCCGAAGCGCTCGCCGAATCCGACTGACCGCACCCTCATGACGGCCCCACGCCCGGAGTAAGACCCAAAGGCAGCCTCCCTCCCGGTTTGCGGTTCCCTAGGGCTTGGCGGGTTCCCGCCCCGAGGCCTGCGTGGTGCTGGTTTCGGGCGGCTCGGCCGTGGCATGGGCGGCAGAGGACGCGGAGGTTCGACACGTCGTACTCGCGGCTCGGGTCCACCGAGACGGGCACGATGTGGTCCACCTGTAGGTGTTCGGTGGCGTGGCAGTGCTCGCACCATGGTTGTTGCTTGCGGATGCGTGCGGAGAGCACGCGCCACTGGTGGGAGCGTTGGGCTCGGCCGCGTCGGCGGTCCACGGTGTGCTCGGGGCAGCGGCTGCCTTCGCTCGGCTGCCCGCAGTCGATGCATGGCCGCAGCGGATGGGGCCGGACGGGAACGGGAGAAGGTGTGACGCCGCTCGAACCGCTCCCGTCCGGGGTAGGCCCAGCGTCGGCCGAGACTCGGCTAAGGGTTTGACCGACGCTGGGGCTGGGGGCCTGACGGCGAGGATGGCGGGTGAGGCCTGACTCGCCGTCAGGGGTCGGTGGGGTTGCTGTCATCGCTGGGCCTTCGCGGCTCGTGCTCGGCCTTGGGCGAACGCGGTGTTGAAGATCGCTCGACGGCGCATGTCTGCGAACCAGGCACAGTCGTCGCAGAGCCTCGACTCGGCGGGCTCGCCGCAGTCACGGCAGACCGGTGCCGGTGGGGTCGGCCGCGTCGGGGCATCACATGCCTTCGGTGCTGGCGGATCCCATGCGGTCAGTTGCTCGGGCGCGGTCACTGCTCGGCGTCCTGGGCCAGGTGGACGCGGCCGATCGCGAACTTGTGCAACTCGACCAGTCGATCATCGAGCCCACCTTCACGGCTCAGGTACCGCGCCAAGATCGCCAAGCCGACGATCAGGTCATCCTTGCTGGGCTCGATCCGGATCAACTGGGCGACCGCCGGCCAGTCCTCCGCGACGATGCTGCGGACGATCCCCATCGCCCGGAGGTCCACGCCACTGATGTCGCTCACGGCTGCCTCGCATCCGTGGCGCTCCAACGCTCGGCCTTGGCTCGGTCGGCGCGAACCTTGGCGACCACCGCTCGCCAGTGGCAGCCGTCGCGGAGCATGCCCTCGGCGGTCCGCTGTTCGATCCCGATCAGCCCAACTTCGGCATCGACGTGTTCGAGGATGGCGTCAACGTCGGACTCGCTCAGCGTTGCTGAGCCCGCTTCCTCAGAAGCGGAATGATGGTTAAGAGGCTGATGGGTGGACACCCAGATGTCCCCAGATACCGCCGAAATGTCCCCAGATACCTGGGCTTTCTGATCGTTATCTGGGGACATCCTGGTGTCTTCAGTTCCCGGGTTATCTGGGGACACCTGGGTGTCCTGAGATATCAGCCGGTAGACGGACGCTTTCGCCTTCTCACCATCGGCGGGTCGGCCAAACGAGCGGCCTTCTTCGGTCTTCTCGATCAGTCCGGCTTTGACCAATGCGGCTAGGTGGCGGGTGATGGTCTTCGTGGAGCAGCGGACCTGCTCGGCCAAGGCTCTATTGCCGGGATGGGCGTTGCCGCCGTTCTTGCCGCTGTGGGTCGCCAGCAACAGGGCAACCAGCTTGGTCGTCGGTGGAAGGTCCGACGATCGCACAACCCGCTCCCAGTCATAGCGGACGCTGCGACGCCTGCTCACGAGGTCGCCTCCATTGGCACAGCGTGACCACCGGTCCGGTTAGCGTCAAACTGACCAAGCCTAAGCCTGTGTACGCAAACAAGTTGCTGCACAAGAGGACTCACGTACACAGGTTTAGGCTTGGGCCCCGGGCGGGACGCTTACGCATCGGTGTGGCGTCGCTGCGCGCATGGTTCGCAAAGGACGATCATGCCCGCGAGGCGTACCAGTTCGAGGTACTCCTCGGCGCGTATCTCTCGGCCGTCCGGGGCTGTGATGGTGACCGCGCTCGCGAGTCCACAGCCATCACAGGTCACGGTGTTGGGATCGGCTTTGGTCATCCTGTCTTCCGCTTCCGAGCAGACCTAGCCCGAGCCGACTGGTACGCCAAGCGGGTGAAATACGCCTTTCGTGCCGACTCGGCGCGCCGGGCGCGGTCAGCTGGATCGAGGATGCCGTCTGGATCAACTTCGATCTCGAAGCGGCGCATGCTCGCGGCCCTGGCCGGCGCAGTCCTGGCCGTGCGGTCGGCCTCGGTAGCCCACGAGGCATGACCAGCCAACCGGGCGCGGAGGACGCGCTCAGTCGAGGTGAGGGTCTTGGCTGCGGGCACGGGTGGAACTGTGCTCAGCGGCTCCTACACGACGCTGTGCTCAGGCGGCTTGTCGGATCGTGGGACATGGGGCAATGAGAACCCACAAGGGCAAACGCAGAGACCGTGATTCACGCTCGGATCGGCGCGTGTTGCGGTGTTCTAGTTGATGTCGGATACCTCGCGGGTCCTGCGACGACGCACCGACCGGACGAGGGCCAGCGAGACGCGCATGGCGAGGTAGGCGACGGCGATCCAGAAGACGACCACGCCCGCCAGCACGGCGATCAGGAACAGGAACGCGAGCAGCAGAAAGAGGATCACCGGGCATCCCAAGGGGAGATGCGACGGTGCGCGGCTAGGGCTCGTTCGGTGGCGCTGACCGCTGCGTACCGGGCGAGCATCTGCGGCGTGGACCAGCCGAACAGGCGTTGCGCGTCGCCTTCGGACCCTCCCGAACTGAGCCAGAAGTGCACTGCGGTATGTCTCAACTGATGGGGGTGCAGATGGCCGATTCCGGCTTCGGCAGCCCGGCGTTTGAGCATCTGAGCGATGCCATTGGGCAACATCGCCTTGCTGCCACGTTCGGAAATCCACAGCGGACCCTCGAAGCCACGCCCGGCCCGCTGCCTCGCCCGCTTGTAGGCGTCCAGCGCGGCAGCGGCCTTGCCACCGATGGAAACGGTGCGCAGGACGCGCCCCTTACCGAGGACGGTGGCGCTGCCCGACTTCAGGTCCACGTCGTCAACGCCGAGTCCGGCCAGCTCGGACAGCCTCAGGCCGGTATCAACGAATAGATGCACGATGGCGGCGTCTCGGGTAGCGCTGAGGGTCCTTCCCTCGCAGGCGGTGAGCAGTTGATTCAGGTCGTCCACGGTCAGGATCGGCACGGCGATTGCGCGGAGCTTCGGCGGTTTCGTGAGGGCCATCGGGCTCGCCTGAACCTCCCCCTGCCATAGGCACCATGTCCAGAACTGCAATGCGGCCCGGTACCGGTTGGATGCCGTAGACGGAGAGCGGGTCTCCAACAGATGCGAGGTCCAGCGCTCAATGTCTTTCTGACCAACGGCTGAGGGGTCTGTGATGCCCTGCCCGGCGAGGAACTGGGACATCTGCCGTACAGAGATGCCGTAGGTGCTCAGGGTGGCGGGGGACAGGTCACGCGACCGCAAGTGCAGGTCCCAGGACTCGATCAGGTCGTCAATCGTGAGGGTCATGACTCGCATACTATCTTGGTCTAGGAGCGCTGTGCTAATGACTTGCCGACCTGCGCGCCGATAAAGACGCAGGTCATCCCCCATAAAGCGCGCCCGGAGGGGGTCGAACCCTCGACCAAGTGCTTAGAAGGCACCTGCTCTATCCACTGAGCTACGGGCGCGGGACTGGACGGCGTCCTGGCCGGTGGGTGACCAGCCAGCTTTCCGTCGTTCCCTAGGCTAGAAGTGTGCCCGACCACCCGCCTCTGACCTACGACGAGGTCGGCGCAACGGCGTGGGACTTGCCGGCCGGTTATCGACACGTACGCCGATCCGCGGTGCTCGGACACGGGCGGGAACGTTTTCAGGAGGCCGCGCAGCAGCTGATGACCTGGCAATTGCACCGCCGAGCGGGCCTACGCGTGGCTGCCTCAGAGCCCGTCGCCGTCCTGGGCGCAGAAGTCACCTCGGCCGTCGGGCTGGGGCCGTTGCGGATCAAGGCGCCGTGCCGTGTTGTTGCCGTCATTGACGAGTCCGACCGCAGGGGGTTCGCCTACGGGACCCTGCCCGGTCATCCTGAACGCGGCGAGGAGAGCTTCACGATCGGCCTGGAGGAGGACGGCACTGTCGTCCTCGACATCGTGGCCTTCTCCCGGCCGGCCGCCTGGTGGGCCCGGCTCGGCGCTCCGATCAGCCGGCTGGTGCAGGACCGGGTCACGACGCGATACCTCCGTGCCCTGCGTGACTAAGAGCCACGTAGCTAGAGCTTGCTCAGGAAACGCTCCCGGTCGACCAGGACCCGCGAGATGCTGCCTCGGCCGATGCTGACCTGTTCACCCTGCCAGGCGTGAACGTCGAAGCGAAGGGTGCGTCCGTCTACTTCGGACAGAACGACGTCGATGGTCACGTCCGTTCCGATCGCCGAAGCACCGAGGTGGTCGAGCTCCACGCGAGTGCCCACCGTGGTGGCTTCGTCGGCAATATGGCCGCCGAGCGCGCGTACCGTCACCGCCTCCGACCAGGCGATCAGCCGTGGCGTCGCGAGTACCGGAACATCTCCGCTTCCCAGCGCGGCAGCGGTGTCCGCATCGCCGACCGTGAAGGATCCCGACGCTGTCAGCCCGACCTCGATCGTCATGTCGTGGCAGCCTAGATCGTCAGGACGCACCGTCGTCAGAACTGCGCTCGGTTCCGCGCCCGTACGACCGTGGCAGGATCGTCGGCGCGGGTCAGCTGACGACGCCGAGTCCGGATACGAGTCCAACAAGGGGAGTCTGCTGTGATCGAGGCACGCGATGGCCGACGGGTCGTCATCACCGGAGTGGGCGTTCTCGCCCCCTGCGGAAGCGGGGCCGAGGCGTTCTGGGCCGGGCTGTCCAAGCCCGCTGAGCCGGAGACCAACCGTCGGATCGGCGACTTCGACCCTGCCGAGTGGGGGCTCAAGCACGTCGAGGTACGGCGGATCGAGCGCTTCGCCCAGCTCGCGATCGCGGCCTCCGAGCTGGCCCGACGCGACGCTGGGCTCGACGAGGACTCGCCCTACGACCCATTCCGCTGCGGGGTGATGATGGGCACCGGTATCGGCGGCGCCTACGCCTGGGAGAGCAACGCCCAGGTGCTGATGGAGAAGGGACCCAAGTACGTCTCGCCGCTGGTCGTGCCCATGGTGATGCCCAACGCGGCCGCTGCCAACGTATCCATCCGGAGCGGCTTCACCGGACCGGTCGAGACGATCACCACCGCCTGCGCGGCGGGGACCCACGCGGTGGGGCACGCGGCTCGCCTGATTGCCTCGGGCCGAGCAGATGTGGTCCTTGCCGGTGGGAGCGAGTCCTGCCAGACCGGCGTGATGAGCAACGGATTCCTCAACATGAAGGCGCTCTCGCCGTCGGGGATCTCACGTCCCTTCGATGTCGCCCGGGACGGGTTCTGCTCGGCCGAGGCCGCGGCCGTTCTGGTGCTCGAGGACTACGAGGCCGCCATAGCTCGAGGCGCCACCATTTACGCCGAGATCGCCGGAACGGCGTCCACAGCCGACGCGCACCACATCACCGCTCCGTCCCCTACGGGCACCGGCGCGATCGCCTGCATGCGAGCCGCCTTGGACGACGCCGGCATCCAGGCAGACGAGGTCACCCACGTCAACGCCCATGGAACGTCGACGCCGCTCAACGACGCGGCTGAAGCGGTCGCGGTCAAGGAGGTCTTCGGTGCCAATCGGCCCGCGGTCACCTCGATCAAAGGCGTCACCGGACATTCACTCGGCGCGGCAGGTGCGGTCGAGGCCGCGACGGTGGCACTGAGCTATCTGCACCGTGAACTACCACCCACCATGCACGTCACCGAGCTCGACCCGGAACTGGACATCGACGTGGTCCTCGAGTCGCGGGCCTGGGATCCGGCGCCCGCAGTTTCGAACTCGTTCGCCTTCGGCGGGCACAACGGCACCTTGGTCTTCCGCCCGGTCTGATCCGAGATCAACGAACTCACACTGGGAACAAGCCGTGTCCGGGGGAGAACCGTTCGAGCACATCTTGATCGAGCTGCACTCCCAGTCCGGGTCCGGTGGGGACCGCGAGCATCCCGTCGGCGTCGAGATGGAAGCCGCCGGCAACGAGGTCGTCGATGTAGGCCGAACCGGTCTTGTACTCCACCAGGTCCGTTCCGGGCAGCGAGGAAGCAAGCTGTAGATCGGCTGCCAGACCGATGCCGGTGTTCCAACCGTGCGGGATGAACTTGGCCCCGAACGCCTCGGCCAACCAGGCGACCCGGCGCGACTCGCTGAGCCCGCCGCCCTTCGTCGTATCCGGCTGAACGATGTCGAACGCGCCCGCGGAGAGGAACCGCAGGAAATCCTGCCGGCGGGTCAACACCTCACCGCCCGCTACCGGAACCAATGACCGCTGGCGCAACGCGACATGGCCGTCCAGATCGTCCGGGCGCAGCGCCTCCTCGAACCAGGCGACGTCGTAGTCAGCGAGCATGTCAGCCGTGCGCAGAGCCCACTTGAGTCCATTGGGCCAGAAGGCATCCGACCCGCCTGCGTCGACGGCCAGCAAGGCATCGGGGCCGACGACGTCGCGGGCTGTGCGTACGGAACGCTCGTCCGCAGCGGCGCCGTGGCGTCCGAATCCCCCCCAGCCGATCTTGAATGCCGTGAATCCCTGCCCCACCAGCTTGCCCAGGGAGTCGGCCAGGGTTGGATCGTCGTCGATCAGAACGGAGGCATACGGCCTCACCCGGTCGCGGTAGCGGCCGCCGAGCAGACTGCCCACGGGCATCCCGGTGACCTGACCCAGAATGTCCCACAGGGCGATGTCGATCCCACTGATGGCGTGGGTCAACGCTCCGCCACGACCCAGCCAGAAGGTGTTCTCATGCAGGATCTGGCTGACCCGGTCCGGCTCGAGCGGGTTCGCCCCGATGCAGATCGGCCCAAGGACGTCGAGGGCTGCTCGGACGAGCGCGGCGCTGGAGAAGACGCTGCCCACACCGACGAGGCCGCCGTCGGTGTGCACGGCGACCAGAGTGTGGACCACGTCGTCGGGTCCCAGCTCGTGCGTCCAACCCCCCTTGGGGGTGGCTCCTCGTAGTCCCGCTGCGCGGATCTCGGTGATCTTCATGATCCCTGCTCACTAACGTTGACAACGATGGCCTGGTTCGGCCCGAGCGCCAGAATGGGACCGACCGGACCGGTGACGGATCTGGTCGTGTCGACCACGATCGAGCCGGTCATGCCGATGTTGACGGTGGCCGGTTGATCGCTCAGGTTCAACGCGACTGCGAGGCGGTCATCGCGCCAGCGACGCACGTAGCTCAGGGTGTTCGAGTCCGCCGAGTCCCCCAGGAAGCTGATGTCACCAACGCGCAGGCAGGGCCGCGCGGAGCGCACCTCCAACAGCTGCCGATACAGGTTCAGCAGCGAGGACGGGTCACCGAGTTGGGCTTCGACGTTGATGTCGCGCCCGTCGACCGCGACCGGTAGCCACAGCTGGCCCTCCGCGGCCGGGGAGTACCCGAAGTTTGGCCCGTCGTCCCATGGCATGGGTGTCCGTGTCGGGTCACGGCTCACCCCACCCGAGGCACGCGCGAAGTAGTCGCGTTGGCGCTCACGAGCAACCGGCTGATCGGCCAGTCCGAGTTCGTCGCCGTAGAGCAGGCACGGTGTGGCCAAAAGGGTCAACAGCAGCACTGCGGCGACTCGGGCCTGAGGTTGGCCCAGGCGAGTGGCCAACCGGACTCGGTCGTGATTGCCCAGGGCCATGATCGGCGGCCAGGCCCCGGGTGGCATCGCCGCGTACAGACTCTCGAGTTCATGCCGCAAGAGGTCTGCCCGCCAGGGTGTTTCCAACAGCCGGAACGGAAAGGGAAGGTGCATCCCGTCCATCGCCGTGCCGTAGTAGGCGGCCCAGTCATCCCAGGGCATGGCCTCGATCTCGGCGATCGTGACCACACCGGCGTAGTGATCGGCCACCGCCCGGATCTCGGCGAGAACGGCCGGTGTGTCGGTGTGGCGCCGGTCATGAACGTGCTGCTGGGTGCCGAAGTCCGCGTGCTGCAGGTCGTAGGGATTGGCGTTGCCCTCGGGTGCCTCCGGGTTGTCCCGCAACTCCGGGTCCTTCATCAGCATGTGCGCGACATCGATGCGTACGCCGTCCACGCCTCGATCGAGCCAGAACCGCAGTACGTCGAACATCGCCGCGCGTACCTCTGCGTTGCGCCAGTTCAGATCGGGCTGCTCGATGAGATGGGAGTGCAGATAGAACTGCCCGGTGGGCTCATCCCACTCCCACACCGATCCGCCGGCCTCGCTGGTCCAGTTGTTGGGCACGCCGCCGTCCGCCTTGGGATCGCGCCAGACGTACCAGTCCCGCTTAGCACTGGTACGCGACGACCGTGACTCCACGAACCACGGATGCTGGTCAGAGCTGTGGTTGGGGATGTAGTCCACGACGATCCGTAGGCCGCGAGCATGGGCCTGTTGCACAAGTCGGTCGAAGTCCTCCAGGGTGCCGAAGATCGGGTCGACGTCGGTGTAGTCACTCACGTCGAAGCCGTGGTCGAGCATCGGGGTCCGGTAGAACGGGCCGACCCAGACCGCGTCGACACCGAGTGTGCTGGCCAGGTAGTCCAGCGACTCGATCAATCCTTCGAGATCGCCGATGCCGTCGCCGTTTCCGTCCCGCAGGCTCGGCAGGTGGTTCTCATAGACCACCGCACCGTGCCACCAGGGGGTCACCTCTGTGCTGGACAAGGAGCTCATCCCTTCGAGATCCCGGCCAGCATTCCCCGGACGAAGTGCTTCTGCATCGCGACGAACACGACCATCGGCACGATCATGGACAGCATTGCCGCGGAGGTGAGCACCTCCCAGCCGTTTCCTCGCGAGGCGACGAGCCCGCTGACTGCCACTGGCATCGGGGCCACCTCCCGGAAGCCGCCGAGAAAAATGAGGGCAGTGAGCAGGTCGTTCCAGGTCCACACGAACTCGAAGATCGCCAGGGACGCAAGGGCGGGGCGTGAGATGGGCAGCACGATCTCGAAGAAGATCTGACTTGGGCTGGCTCCGTCGATCTCGGCCGCCTCGAACAATTCCCGGGGGATAGCCGAGAAGAAGTTGTGCAGGAGGTAGATCGCGAACGGGACCCCGTATCCGAGGTGGACCAGCCACAGACCCAGGAAGCTCCCGGTGAGATCCAGACCGTTGAACACCCGCAGGAGAGGCACCAACGTGATCTGTACCGGGACGATCAGCAGCGCCACCATCGTGAGCAGCACACCTCGTCGAAATCTGAAGCGCATGCAGGCCAAGGCATATGCCGCCGCCGAGCTGACGACGACGACCAGCAAGGTGGCTGGGACCACAATGGCCATGCTGTTGAAGAAGCTGAGCAACATCCCCTCTCGATCCAGGACGCGCTCGTAGTTGGTCATCGTGTACCGCGCCGGATCAGCGAAGGATTCCCACCAGCCGGTCGACAAGACATCGGTGGGTGCGCGGAAGGAGCTGACCACCAGTCCGATCAGTGGGACGAGCCAGATCGCGGCGACCACGATGACCACGACGTGGACCGGGATGCGCCGCCAACTCGGGCGCCGCCAGGACCGCTTGCGAGCTCGGGTCTGCACTGGCTTCCTGGGTTCGGTCGAGGTAGGGATCTCAGCGGCGGTCAGCACCATGGCCTCAGACCCCCTGTCCCTCGCGGCGGAACTGGCGCAGGTTGTAGATCATGATGGGCAGCACCGCGATCATCAGCATCGTGGCGATCGCACCTGCCCCCCCGTTGTCCCTGGCCGTGAACAACTCCCGGTACATGACCGTGGACAGCACGTCGGTGCCGTATGTGCCGTTGGTCATCACATAGACGATGTCGAAGGCCTTGAGTGCGATCACCGTGACCGTCGTCGTGACGACGACGACGGTGGGCATCAGGATCGGAAGCGTGATGTGCCGGAAGGTCTGCCACTCCGACGCGCCGTCCAGCCGCGCGGCCTCCAGCAGCTCGTCAGGAACCGAGCGCAGGGCCGCCGAGAAGATCACCATCGCGAAGCCGGCTTGAGTCCAGAGCGTGGCAGCGATCAGCGCGTAGTTGTTGGTTGCCTCGTCGATGATCCAGGCGATCGGATCGGTGTTGGTGAGCACCGTCAACAGAGCGTTCATGGTGCCGGTCTGAGCCGCGACGGGGGGTTGGTAGTCGTACATGAAGGTCCAGATCACCCCGGCAGCGACCGCTGAGACGGCGATCGGCAGAAACAGGGCAGCCTTGACCAGCCCGCCATACCGGACACGGTCGGCGAGGACGGCGATCAGGAGTCCGACCAGGGCCGACAGGGTTGGCAGCAATGCCACCCACAGGGCTGTGTTGCGCAGGGCGATCAGGGTTATCGGATCGGTGAGCGCCGAGGCGTAGTTGTCGAACCCGATGAAATTCGTGCCCTTAGTGTCGAAAAAGCTGAGGATCACTGTCGAGATTCCCGGGAACACCAGGACCAGGCCCACGATCAGGGCTGCTGGACCGATGAACAACCACGGCACGGATCGCCGATACCAATGTCTTGGTAGCAGTCCTCTCAGCCCACGATCTCCGAGCCGTATGTAGCCAACGGCGACCACGACGGTGACGATCACCGCGATGGCGATCAGTTGGACGCGGTCAACGATCATCGGGACCAGTGTGCGGCGACCCGGGCCTGAACGCGGCCCGAGTCACCTCTCATCTCGTTGCCTCGATGGTTGCCAGGATCTCGTCGAGATCCCCAGGATTCTGGGTGTAGTCGAGCCCGGCCTTCCAGAAGGCGTCCACAGTCGTCTGCGGCATCAACGAGTTACCCAGTGAGTACGTGCCTTCGGCTTCAACGAGCACCTCGCTCGCCCGGCGCAGGAATGGGTCCTCATAGACCGAATCCTCGACGTTCAGGTTCGGGGACAACCACCGGCCGGTCAGGGCCAACAGTGTGCCTGCTTCCGGGGTGGCGAGGTACTTCACCAGCGCGGTGGACTGCTCGGTGTCGTTGATCATTCCGACGATCTCGCCGGAGATGGAACGGATACCGGGGTAGGCAGGGTCGTAGTCCGGCACTGGGAAGAAGTCCAGCGTCTCACCCGGGACAAGGTCGGGCATGCTGTCGGTGATGATGCCGCCCATGAAGGTGGCCTGTTGCAGGATCGAACACCCCGGCGGGTCGGCGAACATCGGGGTGGCAGCCTCGGCGAAATTGGTGCTCAATGCGGTGGTCGTGCCCCCGTAGAGCATGTCCTCGGTGACGGTTTCGCCGTAGGTCTCGAACGCTGCGCGGACCTCAGGTGAGGTCCATGGCTCCTGGCCAGCGGCCCAGCGCTGGTGGAATTCCGGGCCGGCCTGGCGGAGCAGGATCTCGTCGATGAAGTCGGCAGCCGGCCACCCGCTGGCCGCGCCACTCTCAAGGGCGACACACCACGGCGTCCGGCCGTCGGCCGCCTCCTGGGCCGCCCAGGTCTGCAGCTCCGCCCAGCTCTCCGGCTCGGTGGGTCCCTCATAGGTCGACGGGTCGTACCAGATCAGCCCACCCAGGTTCACCGTGCTGAAGATGCCGAACACCTCGTCGTTCACCGAGGCGGTTTCAAGCAGGCTGGGGGAGAAGTTGGCGTCCAGGACGTCCTGCCCGACGACCTCGCTCAGATCGAGCAGGGTGCCCTCCTCCGCGAAGGCCGACATCTCGCCGATTGCCGGCGTCCCGACCACATCCGGGGGGTTGCCGCCCTCGACCCTGGTCTGCAGGACGGCCGCGAAGTCGCGAGTGCCTTCGTACTGCACCTCGATCCCGGTGGCTTCCTCAAAGGGCTTGAGTACCGACAGGAAAGCGTCCAGCTCCTCACCTCCGAGTAGGCCAAGCATGGACACCGAGCCGCCCAACTCCTCCCCGCCGGCAGCTTCGAGGGCTGCTTCACGAGCAGCGTTGCTGGCGGGATCGTCAGCTTGCTCCTCGGGTTCGGCATCGCCGCAGGCGCTCAGGAACAGGACTGCGGTGACGAACATGGCCGAAGCTGTGCGGACCTTCTGCATGTCACTTCTCCAAGGCAGGGCGGGCAGGCGTGGTGGAGCGTGACTGTAACAACCCCACGGTCGATTGTCGACAATCGACTACTAGGTTAGGGTTGCTGGGATGACCGAGGTGTTGGGATGACCGAGGTGCTCGGGCTGGGCCGTGTCCCCGGTCTGTCGCGCCGGGAGCAGGTCGCCGACATCCTGCGGGACGCGATCACGGCCGGTCGACTCAAGCCAGGAGACCGCCTGATCGAGACCGACCTGGCAGCCGAGCTGGGCACCAGTCGGGCCCCCGTGCGCGAGGCGCTCCGGCAGCTCGAGGAACAGGGGCTGGTGGCCTCCTACCCCTACCGCGGCAGCGAGGTCCTTGGAGTCTCCGAGGACGAGGTCGAGCAGATGTTGGTGCCGATCCGGGTAACCCTCGAGCGTTTCGCCTTCACGCGGGCCCGAGGACGCCTCAGCCCGAAGGATTTCGACCAGCTGCAAGCCCTCGTCGACGAGATGGCGGTCGCATCGCAGGCGGGATCGGCCGATCGACTGGCCGAAGCCGACATCAGGTTCCATGAGTTGGTCATCCTGCGCTCCGAGCAGCGTCACTGCCTGCAGATCTGGCGCACCATCGAACCTCGGGTACGCGCGTACTTCCGTCAGGACGCACCGGCTCATGACGACCCGGGCGCGGTCGCCGCTCAACATCAGGAGCTCCTCGATGTGCTCCGGACCGGCTCGGAGGCTGCTGTCCTCGACGCGACAGCTCGTCACATCCACACCCACCCAACGCCCCGCCCCGAGACCGGTGCCGGCTAACTCGGTCGTCGTCACCGGTGCGGGTTCGGGCATCGGTCGGGCGGTGGTTCTCGCGTCCGCCCGGCAGGGCGCCAAGGTAGCGGCGTTGGACATCGACGAGGCTCGCGCCGACGCCGTGGCCGCCGAGGCGGCGCAGTCCGGAGCCGCCGCGGCGATCGGAATCTGTTGCGACGTCTCCTCCGAGGAGTCGGTACGGAACGCTTTCGAACGGGTTGAGACCGAACTCGGCGGATTCGACGCTGTCTGCGCCAACGCCGGAATCGAGACCAACGCCCCCGTGCACACCTTCGAGCTGAAAGCCTGGAAACGCGTGGTCGAGGTCAACCTCGTCGGGATGTTCCTGACCTGCCGCGAAGCGCTGCAACGACTTCTCGAGGCCCGCGCCACCGGCTCCATCGTCTGCACCTCGTCGCCGTCGGCCTTTATCGGTTTCGCCGGCGGCGGCAACAGCGCGTACGCGGCCTCCAAGGGCGGCGTCTCGGCGTTCGTGAGATCGGCAGCGATTGACTATGCATCGCACGGCATCCGAGTCAACGCCGTCGTTCCCGGTGCCACGGACACCCCCATGCTTCTCGCGTCCTGTTCTGACGAGGCAGCTCAGGCGAGTGAACTCGAGCGGATCCGCATCGCGGCTCGAACGCAGATCCCCCTCGGGCGTCTCGCACGGCCGGAGGAGATTGCTGCCGCCATCGTGTGGCTGCTGTCTTCGGAAGCCTCGTACGTCACCGGCGCCCACCTGGTGTGTGACGGTGGGCTGATGGCAAGGAGTGCCAATGACTTCTGACCAACCGAGCTTGACCCCCGGGCGCTCGATCGGCGCCAGGACGTGGGTCGTTGCTGATGGCTACATCCCGCCGGAGAGCACCGGACCCGCCCCGGCGATGACGAGCCATGACAGCGTCTGCCTGCTCAACGCCGGGTCGGCGGACGCGATGGTCAGGATCGTCGTGTACTTCACCGACCGGGAGCCGGCCGGTCCGTACGTACTGCGAGTGCCCGGCCAGCGCGCGCATCACCAGCGGATCAACGATCTGCAGGATCCCGAGCCGGTACCAGTCGGGGTCGACTACAGTCTGGTCCTGACCAGTAGCGAGCCCATCGTGGTCCAGCACACCCGGCTGGACTCGCGCCAGGCCGCCAACGCGCTGATGTCCACGATCGCTTATTCGGGGAGTTGACGGCATGTCCCAGGTGAGCCTCGAGGGCATCGAGAAGGTCTACGAGAACGGGTTCCGCGCCGTACACGAGCTGGACCTGCAGATCACCGACGGCGAGTTCCTCGTGTTGGTGGGCCCTTCGGGATGCGGCAAGTCGACCGCACTGCGGATGGTCGCCGGACTGGAGCCGATCACGGCGGGCACCTTGAAGATCGGCGAACGCGTCGTCAACGACGTCGCACCGAAGGACCGCGACATTGCCTTTGTCTTCCAGAACTACGCGCTCTATCCGCACATGTCAGTCCGGCAGAACATCGGCTTCTCGCTGAAGTTGAGCAAGGCGCCAGCGCAGGAGGCGAAAGCCAGGGTGGAGGAGGTCGCCCGACTGCTGGAGTTGGAGGACTACCTCGATCGCCGACCTGGCCAACTCTCGGGTGGGCAGCGCCAGCGGGTTGCTATGGGACGGGCCATCGTTCGCCGCCCGCAGGTCTTCTTGATGGACGAACCCCTGTCGAACCTCGACGCGAAGCTCCGCGTGCAGATGCGGGCCGAGATCAGTCGGCTCCAGCACGACATCGGTGTCACCACCCTGTACGTCACCCACGATCAGATCGAGGCCATGACCATGGGTAGCCGGGTGGCGGTGCTCTCGAACGGGCGGCTGATGCAGGTCGACACTCCGCAGCATCTCTACGACCGGCCCGACAATGTGTTCGTTGCCACCTTCATCGGCTCGCCGCAGATGAACCTCGTCTCCGGCACTGTGCGGTGGGGCGAGGATCCTTTCCTCGAGATCGGCCGGCATGAGTTGGCGCTGACCCCCCAGGTCTGCAAAGAGCATGCAGCACTGAAGGAACGCGACGGAGGCACGGTTGTCGTCGGCATCCGACCCGAGGACCTGGAGGACGCGACGCTCGTCAGCGCTGAGGTAGGGGACCGGCGGAGCCTGGACGTCGTGGTCGAGCTACGCGAAGGCCTCGGATCCGAGGTGGTTGCCTACGCCCGACTCGACGCGCAGGCACCCGATGTCGAAGTCGCCCAGCGGGACCCCGAGGCGACTCTGACCGGCGGTCGAGGCGTTGAGTTGGTCGCCCGGCTCGATCCTCGTACCGGGGTGGCCATCGACGCGCCGGCCACCTTCGTCGTCAACGTCGACCGACTGCACTTCTTCGATGCCGCCTCCACGCAGGCGATCCGGGACTGAGCTTTTCCACAGGCGCGTTGGCAGTCCACAACTGCCCGGACTCGGGTTCGCTTCCCCCTGCATCACGACACGCTTGGGGTCATCTCATCGACCCGAAGGAGCAATCTCATGAATGGCAACGTGATCACCGTTCTCGGAAATCTGACGAAGGATCCGATGCTCAAGTACCTGCCCACAGGGAAGGCCGTCCTCAACTTCGCGGTCGCGTGCAATCACGGCTGGCGTGACAAGGAGACCCAGGCCTGGGTGGAGGGCGAAACTTCGTTCTTCAAAGTCGAGTGCTGGGACGCTTTGGCCGAGAACATCTCCGAGAGCTTCCGTAAAGGCGATCCGCTCATCGTGGTCGGCAGGATGAGCTGTCGCAAGTACGAGCAGGAGGGCCAGACCAGGGAGTCCTGGGAGATCAGGGCAGACACCGTCGGGCCGGACATGCGCAGACGATCTGCCAGTTTGCGGCGTGTGCTGCGCGACGGCCCGCACTCCGATCCGGGTCAGACCTCCGAGCCTTCGGGGCTTGACGGCCCGCCTGACGACGATCTCGAGAGTCGTGACGCAGCCACCTCAGCGCCGAACCTGGCGGTGGCCAGCTGACCGGCGGATAAACCGGCGGCGGAGCTTGGCGACCGAAGAGGCCGAACGGCGAGGATCGCGACGGGCTGAGAGAATGGGAAGCGATCCCAGCGCAGCCCTCGACCCGAAGGACAGCTTTCCCCGTGGCTCAGTACATCTACTCCATGAACCGTGCCCGCAAGGCACACGGCGACAAAGTCATCCTCGACGACGTGACCTTGGCGTTCCTGCCGGGCGTGAAGATCGGCGTCGTGGGTCCCAACGGGGCCGGGAAGTCGACGGTTCTGAAGATCATGGCTGGATTGGAGCAGGCCTCCAACGGTGAGGCGAGACTCACTCCGGGCTATTCAGTGGGGATCCTTCTGCAGGAGCCCCCGCTGAACGAGGAGCTCGACGTGCGGGGCAATGTCGAGGAGGCAGTGGCTGACCTGCGTCAGACGCTGGCCCGGTTCGAGGCGATCAGTGAGGAGATGGCCGAACCGGACGCCGACTTCGACGTCCTACTGCCCGAACAGGGTGAGCTGATGGAAAAGATCGAGCATGCCGACGGTTGGGAGCTCGACAACCGGATCGAGATGGCGATGGATGCCCTGCGCTGCCCGCCGGGTGAGGCCGACGTCACTGTTCTGTCCGGAGGGGAGCGTCGCCGGGTGGCACTGTGCAAGCTGCTCCTGCAGAAGCCGGACCTGCTGCTGCTCGATGAGCCCACCAACCACCTCGACGCCGAGAGCGTGCAGTGGCTCGAATCGCATCTGGAGAAATACGAGGGCACGGTGGTCGCGGTCACCCACGACCGGTACTTCCTGGACAACGTCGCCGAGTGGATCCTCGAGCTCGACCGCGGTCGGGCCTACCCCTACGAGGGCAACTACTCCACCTACCTCGAAATGAAGGCCGCTCGGCTCAAGGTCGAGGGGCAGAAGGACATCAAGCGCCAGAAGCGGCTGGCCGACGAACTCCTATGGGTGCGCTCCAACGCCAAGGCCCGCCAGACCAAGAGCAAGTCGCGGCTGGCGCGCTACGAGGAGATGGCCGCCGAGGCCGAGAAGACCCGCAAGCTGGACTTCGAAGAGATCCAGATCCCACCGGGACCGCGGCTGGGCAGCTTGGTTGTCGAGACAGCGAGTCTCACCAAGGGCTTCGGTGACCGGCTGCTGATCGACGGGCTGTCCTTCACCCTTCCGCGCAACGGGATCGTGGGCGTCATCGGCCCCAACGGCGCCGGCAAGACCACCCTGTTCAAGATGCTGATCGGCGACGAGAAGCCCGACGACGGCGAAATCAAGATCGGCGACTCGGTGAAGATCTCCTACGTCGAGCAGAACCGGGCGGGGATCGACCCGAAGAAGAACGTCTGGCAGGTCGTCAGCGATGGGCTGGACTTCATCAAGGTCGGCCAGGTCGAAATGCCCTCCCGCGCCTACGTCGGGGCGTTCGGGTTCAAGGGACCCGATCAGCAGAAGCCGGCCGGGGTTCTCTCCGGCGGAGAACGCAATCGGCTCAACCTGGCGCTCACGCTGAAAGAGGGCGGCAACCTGCTGCTGCTCGATGAGCCGACCAACGACCTCGACGTGGAGACCCTCGGCAGCCTGGAGAACGCCCTACTGGAGTTCCCGGGCTGCGCTGTGGTGGTCAGCCACGATCGATGGTTCCTCGACCGCGTCGCGACCCACATCCTGGCCTATGAAGGTGAGTCGAACTGGTTCTGGTTCGAGGGCAACTTCGCAAGCTACGAGGACAACAAGATCGAGCGCCTCGGGCCGGAGGCGGCTCGGCCGCACCGGGCCACCTATCGCAAACTGACCCGCGACTGAGTCGGCGTCGACGACCATGCCGCGCCAGCGGGTACCGGTGCCGATGCGCTGGTCAGACCAGGACCCCTTCCAGCACGTCAACAACTCGGCGTTTCTGACCTACCTCGAGCAGGCCCGTGTCGAGATCTTCTTCTCCGAGGCCAAGGACGAGGGCGTTCCCACCCTGTCCGAAGGCGTGGTCGTCGTACGGCACGAGATCGACTACAAGCGGCCGGTCGTCTATTCAGCACGTCCGCTGATCGTCGAGTGCTGGATCTCGGAGCTGCGCGCCGCTTCCTATCGGGTCGACTACCACGTCTACGACGGGGGAACCCTTGCCGTGACTGCTAATTCGCTGCTGGCCACGTATGACATCCAGGCTGCACGGCCGCGCCGGATCTCGCCCGACGAACGCGCCTATCTGGAGCGGTTCACCGACGCCCACGACTGATCCTGCTCACCTGGCGCTACGCGCTGGGAGCCAGCCAGGCCGCGGTGTCCGGAGGCAGCTCAAGCACTCCGGCCTCGCTGCCTCCAGCAGACGGGGTCACCTGGCAACTGGTCAGCAGGAGCTCACCGGGGGGCAAGGAGATCGCCCCTTCGCTTGCATTGATGACACACACCAGGCCGTCCTCACGGACAAAGCCGAACGCGCCGACGGGTAGGTCGAGCCAGCGAACACCCGCGCCCGGGGCCATGGCAGGACTGTTCCGCCACGTGCGTCGGATACGAAGCGCGCGGCCGTACAGGTTCAACGTGGACTCGGGATCGTCGCGCTGGGCTTGCACGGTGAGGCCGCCCCAGCCTTCGGGCGCGGGTAGCCACGTGCCCCGTTCGGATGAGAAACCGTACGGTGGCTCGCTACCCGACCACGGCAGGGGGACCCGCGAGCCGTCGCGGCCGCGCTCCCGATGGCCGGACCGCTCCCAGACCGGGTCCTGCAGGACCTCCTCCGGCAGGTCGACATCAGGCAATCCCAGCTCGTCGCCGTTGTAGATGTAGACCACACCTGGCAGGGCTAGCTGCAAGAGGACTGCCGCTCGGGCGCGTCGCAGGCCCAGCTCTCCGCCGCCGTAGCGGGTCACGTGCCGGGGCCGGTCGTGATTTGACAGCACCCAGCAGGCGGGCGCGCCGGTCCGCGACACGGTGCGCAGCGAATGCTCGATTGCCTTCTGTAGTTGGGTTGCATCCCAGTCGGATTCGAGCAGCCGGAAGTTGAAGGCCAGGTGCAGTTCGTCGGGCCGGATGTAGCGGGAGAGTCGTTCGTCGTCGTTGACCCAGATCTCGCCGACCGCCATGGCCTCTGGGTAGTCGTCGAGTGTTCGCCGAATTCCTCGGTGCAACTCGTGAACGCCGTCGTCGTCGAACCGGGGATCGGCAACATCGGCCATCGAGTGCAGACCGTGCAGGACCTCGGGACTGAGGTCAGGCAGGTCGGCGGGCTTTGCCATCGCATGCGCAACGTCTACGCGAAACCCGTCCACGCCCCGGTCGAGCCAGAACCGCAGTGTCGCGTCCAGGTCGGCCGCCACATCCGGGTTGGTCCAGTTCAAGTCGGGTTGCTCCGGGGCGAACAGGTGCAGGTACCACTGACCATCGGCAAGCCTCGTCCAGGCCGATCCGCCGAAGGTCGAAGGCCAGTTGTTGGGAGGTTCGCCCCCGTCCTCGCCGCGGCCGTTCCGGAAGAGGTAACGCGACCGGGCCGGATCCCCCGGGGGAGCAGCGGCGGCTGCACGGAACCACTCATGCTGGTCGGAAGTGTGGTTCGGGACGACGTCGATCGTCACCCGCAACCCCAGCCCGTGCGCTCGCGCCAACAACGCGTCGAAGGCAGCGAGGTCGCCGAAGAGCGGGTCGACCCCGCGAGGATCGGCCACGTCGTACCCGTGGTCAACCATCGGCGACGGATAGAACGGGGTGAGCCAGATGGCATCAATCCCGAGCTCGGCGAGGTGGCCTAGACCCTCGGTGATACCTGGCAGGTCGCCTACCCCGTCGCCATTGGTATCGGCGAAGCTGCGGACATAGATCTGATAGAAGACCGCCGTCGTCCACCACATCAGGGCACCGGAAGTTGATTGACCATGCTTTGCGCCGCCATGGTCATGTAGTTCCAGAGGGTCTCGTCCTGCTCCGGGGTCAACTCGATGCTGTCCATGGCTGCGCGCATCCGCGAAAGCCAGGCATCACGCTCGACCTCGCCGATGACGAAGGGCGCATGCCGCATGCGCAGCCGGGGGTGTCCCCGCTGCTCGGAGTAGGTGCTCGGACCGCCCCAGTACTGCTCGAGGAACATCCGGAACCGCACCTCGGCTGGGCCGAGATCCTCCTCCGGATAGACCTGGCGCAGGATGGGATCGACGGCGACTCCGGCGTAGAAGTGCGCGAGAAGTCGCTGGAAGGTTTCGTGTCCGCCCACCTCGTCATAGAAGGTGCGAACGCGCCGGTCGGTGGCTGCCATCTACTCGATGGTGCCCGATGTTTGGCCCTCGTGTGGTGGCAGGGGGTCGGCTGGCGATCCAAAGGCATCGCCGATCAGATCGATGGCTGGCTTGCCGCTGCGCCCGCGCACAGAGACGACACCGAGCGCAGCGAGGGCGAGCACGCCGAGAGCACCGGACCAGGTCACCACCGCGGTTGCGGGAATCTGCTCGGCCAAACTGCCGGCCACGACGGTCGCGACGCCCTGGCAGGCGTAGAGCCCGGAGACAGCGACACCGAAGGCTCGTCC
>Ga0190275_10000822_pt1 | contig 24662 bp, 31 predicted proteins | sample Popmic550T_FD_133745 | JGI IMG/M metagenome (GOLD analysis project Ga0190275, IMG submission 133745) | Populus adjacent soil microbial communities from riparian zone of Yellowstone River, Montana, USA - 550 T | ecosystem: Environmental > Terrestrial > Soil > Riparian zone > Trees stand | place...
AGCTTCTCCTCCCCGAACTCCAGGATCGCGAGCTGCCCGTTGTCGTCCTCGGGGTGCGTCCCGTTCTCTGTCATGCCCTCGATCGAGTCGGGGGCGATCGGGTCGTGCACGTCTTCGGCCATGTGGCCTCCTCTGGTTGGGTGGTAGGGAAGCTACCGCGTCATGCGGCGTACAGCGTCTCGGCCCGGACGCGCGCCCATTCGCCCAGCTCGTCCGCGAACTCCCAGAAGCTGTCCGGGAGGTGACGCAGGCGGATCGGGCGATCCTTCACGCCGGGTTGCTCCTGGTCCCCGTGGCATGCCACGCACGTCGGGACCAGGTTGCGCTCATCGCGCAGGAGTCGCCGGAGAGTGCGGCGCGCGTCCGGCTCGGGGAGACGGAGCCCCGACACGTGCCGCCGGAGGACCTGCTGCGGGATCGCGTGGTGGTAGGCGCGTGCCTGCCGGTTGCAGATCGCGCACCGACGAACACGGGCGGGGGTGCGCGCCTTGAAGACGACGCGCTGGGAGGCCGTCTGCGGCTCCCGGGGTCCAGACCCCCGCGTGAGCCCCTTCGAGCGGCTGAGCGGGGCGGAGGAGCGCCCCAGCGCCGTCTTGCGCTGGGGGCCCGGTCCGCGCTTCACCTAGTCCTCCAGCGCAGGCCGCCGTCCGGGCCCATAGTGATCGTCCCGAGATAGCGGGCGCCCTCCCAGATCTCCGCATGGCCGTCTGCCATCCACCCATGTGGGTCGCTCGCGCACTCCACGACGCGGGCGTTCGGGTTGAGTAGCTCCACGAGATCGCGCAGCACGTCGAGCGTGTTCATGTCGCCGCTTCCGCCTCGCGCGCGCTCTCCTCCATCGCCCGCTCCAGCCGGGGGTCGTGCGGGGCCATGTCGGAGTCGTCCGGCGTGTACGTCTTGAAAGCGCGCTTGCCGCCCCCGTTCGTCACCCACCCGAGCATCCGGCGGCCCTTCGCCGCCTTCACGGGGATCGGGCCGTGCGTCTCCACCCACGCCTTCGTGGCCTTCGTGCGCTGGTCGCGAATCACGCTCACGACTTCGCGCTCAGCGGCGGCCCGCTCGGCCTGCTCCGACGTCTCGATGGCGCCCTCCCCGCGCACCTCGCGCCGGATCGGGCATGCCCCGGGACGAGCGCAGAACGAACAGTGCTTCCCAGGACTTGCGGGCCACGCATCCCCCTCCTGCTGCGTGCCCGCGAGGAAGGACCCGGCCATGACGGCCGTATCGAACTGCTCGGCGAGTAGTTCCACCTCGCGCTCGATGTGCTCCAGGTCGGAGCGCAGGATCGTCGCGTTCCGGGCCTGCCCCCACAACGGGTAGAACTCGCGCAGCGTGACACGGTTGATCTGCGGCAGGGTGCGCAGCACCAGAAGCGAGTAGATCCTCTGTTGGATGTACCCCTCGTAGCTGATGCGGACCGTGTCGTCGTAGTCCTGCTTCTCGGGGTCCCGGGGCTCCGGCGGTAGCCCCCAGGTGAGCTTCCAGTCGAGCACGACCATCTCGTCCGGCTCATCCCCGAGGAGCATCGCGTCAGGTTGCCCGGTGATCTCCCGGTCCACCCAGACGCCCGCATCGTTCTGGTAGCGCACGAAGCACTTCAGGCGCCGCTCGATCGCCACGATCCGGTCGACCGTGAACTTGTGGTGCGTCATCTTCAGCACGCCCTGGCGCACGAGCTTCAGGTCGTGCGCCGAGACGCAGATGCGCTCGTGGAGCGGCACGCCGCGCTGGCGGGCCTGCTCGTAGAGGATCTCCATCGCCTCCTGCTCGGGGATCTGTTGCTCCCCCGTGCGCTGGAGGGTCTGGAGGATCTCCGCCATCGTCCGATGGAACAGGGTCCCGGCGGCCTGGGGGTGTGTGCTCCAGCCGTTCGCGTAGCGCAGATCGAACAGCGCCGACAGGTGGCACATGTCCATCTTCGCGAGGAGGGACTGCCGGAGGCGCGGGTACATGCCCAGCGCCTCCTGGAGGTCGACGGGATCGAGTGGCGGAGCTGGGTGGTAGAGGTGGCCCATCAGGAGCCCCCCGACCCTTCGGGCCACCCAACCTCCAGCGCGAGCTGCTGAAGCAGCGTGATCGCCGACCGCCGATCGACGCCGTAGTGCTCCAGCGTCGATAGCGCGACAAGCGCCGCCTCTCCGTACGCCACGAGCGGGGAGGCGACCTGTGGGATCGTCGCGACCTTGAGGAGGCCCTCGAAGTCCTCCACCGCGACGCGGATTCGGTCCTGCTCAGCGGAAAGCTCCATCACCCCTCCTCGGCCAGCTCGCGGTCAGCCTCGATGTGGCGGCGGCGCTCGCGCTCGCGCTCGTCCAGGCCGTCCTCGACGTCGCCGGGCTCCTGCTCGCGCTCATCGAGCTTCTCGGGCAGCTCCTCCGCCTCGCCGTCGTGCGCGAGCTGGACCGTCTCGTCGACCCCGGCCTCCAGCGCCGCACGCACCCGCTCGACCGCCTCGACGTCGGCGGGGCCCGCGGGGAGAACGCCACCGCGCTCGCCGTTGACGAGCTGCGTGCGCTCCGCCTCCTGCTCCAGTTCGCCCTCGCCGTAGACGGGGATCCCCGCCGTCGCGTCCGGCGCGTACCACTTGACGCCGTTGCTCATGGCACGCGAGAAGGACATGTTGCGCGGGAACCGCACGTGATTCGACGGCTCCCCATTGCGGCTCGGCTTGTCGAGCCCGGCGCGCTTGGCGTCCTCCGCGGTGAACTCGGAGAAGCCGAGCGACTCGCCGCCCTCCGACGCCTTGCCCTCGAAGAACTCGATCCGGCAGCGCTCATTGTCGTGCGCGCGGATCCGGTAGTCGTATCCGTGCGCGCGCAGGAACATGCCCATCGTGACGGCGGACACCTGCGGCTTGCCCTTCACGAGGTGGATGCCGAGCATCGCCTGAGCGGGGCCGAGGCCCAGCGACCGACCGATGAGGATCTTCGCGAACGCCTGCTCCGCGCTGACCTTGTCCCCGAACATGCCGGAAGCCGCGAACGCCCCCGCCACCCGCCACGTGACTCCGAAGTCCTCCTCCGTGATCGCGGCGCCCGCGGCAGCCGCGATAGCGGCTCCCGGCTCCCTCACGACCATCTCTCCTGACGTCATTCGCCCTCCCATCTGGGGCTCGTTGACTGTCCCGACATGGTATCAGTCTTACCACCCGGAAGCGAGGATCTGGCGCGTCGGCACTCGTCAAGATCGTTGCGCTCTTGTGGTAGGAGTGCTACCATCCTCCCGTGAGCGAGAACGGAGAAGGAATGAGCGCCTGGCGGAAAATCTGCGCGTGGTGGAAGTACCAGTCGTGCCAGCGGTCGACCATGCTGGGCTGGGAACTGGCATGAGCGCCGAGGCTCGCTACCTGGTGCGTCTATTCAAGGGCTACGACGGGCGCCAAGACGACAAGGGCGTGGACCGCGAGGGCGGCCGCTCGCTCGCGAAGGCGCGACGGGTCGCGCAATTCATGGTCGACAACCGCGACCAGATTCTCCTGGGTCGCAACCGAACCGTGACGATCCTGAGCCTGGAGGACGGCACCCTCGTGGAGCGCTACTGGACGGAGGAGCTGGCATGATCGAGGTCATCCCCGACGCGGCCTAGAACGCACTGAGCCCCCGGGGGCGGACCGGGGGCTCAGACGTCCCTTCCAGGAACGGGACGGCGGCGCGGGCAGGAGGCGCCGCCAATCCCGTCGCGAGCGTACTAGCGAACGAGTGGCGTACCCGTACCGCCCGGCGGGACCTCGCGCGGAGGGGCGGCGGCGAGTGCTGCGGCCTGCTCGAACTTCCAGCGGCCAACCAGCCACGTCACGGCGCCGCCCGTGATCGCGGCGGCGAGGCCAACGATGTAGCCGACCGTCTCGACCGTATCCAGGTGCACGCCCAGCTCCTTCTGGAGCCACACCGCGAGCGGCACGAGCACAGCAGTCAGGAGCGGAGTAAGCACGAACGCGACGACTCGCCCGATCTGGGACGAGAGCGCCTTGACCATCTCATCAGGCATGGGAGCCTCCTCTGTCAGGCCCGCTCAAGCGCGAGCGCATACTTGCGGGCGCGTTCCAGCACCCAATCGAACGGATAGCCGGGGCCCACGTCCGCGTGACCGCCCCCGGCGGCGCCGAGATCGCGGTGCTGGCAGACCCCGGACGAGGTCGAATGCCGGATCGGGATGCCGTGCGTGACGCTCCACTTAGCGATCCACCCGGCCACCGTTTCGAGCTGCGGCCGGTAGTCGCTCAGCCACTTCTCGCGCGGCATGTCCGCGGGCTGGATCTGCTCGATCGAGAGCGCCACGGAGTTGTAGGCAGCCTGGGTCCACGCCTTCTCGGCGTCCGGGACGCAGCGGGCGTCGAAGCCCTCGCCGTCCACGAGGATGTGCCAGGACACCTTCGAGGATGGGCGGGCCCCGTACTCCGCCATGCCGCGCAGGTCGGTGATCCCGGCCATGTTCCGCGACACGGTGATGTGCAGCACGATGATCCGGGGCTTCACGCCGTTGCGGCTGGAGCGGTTCGGACTGATGACCGTGATCTCCGGGCTGAGCTTCGGGGCGCGTCCCGAGATCGCCTTGACGGCCTTCTCGGCCTCCGCAACCTGGCGGCGCCGGAGTCGGAGCTTCGCGCTGGCCTTGTCGCGCGCGATCACGAGCGCCGTGCGCGGATGCAGGTCCGCGGCACGTGCCCGCTCCAGCGCGAGCTGCGCGCGGGTGTGCTCGTCCTTCGCGCGCTTCTCCAGCGCCCGGCGGGCGACCAGTGCTTTCTTCCAGTCCTTCACAGCCATGGCCCTGCCTCCTATGCGGACACCCGGATGGGCGTCGCCTCGACCCAACGGTTGCTGACGTCGCACGTGCCGGGCGCCCCCAGAGAGGTCGCGTAGCGAAGGTCGACGGAGAAGTTCGCGGACGCGCTCGTGACGCGCTTCGTGCGGCCGATCGCGATCTCCTGGGAGGACCCGACCCCGGCGTTGACGTGCGAGTGAGGGATCTCGTCCACGAGCGACGCGCTGACGTGCAGACCGATCCGGCTGGTCGTCCAGTCGTTTGTGCTGACGGTCGCGCCGTAGCGCACGAGGTAGTCGCCGGGGAAAGCGATCACGAGCGCGGGCGAGGTCGGGCTCGTGCCGTAGTTGCCGGTGATCGTCGTGTTCGTCTCCACCTCGCCCTGGAGCGCGGAGCCGCCCACGAAATGCCACTTGTAGGACCCTGACGATGCCGCCCGGTAGCGGAACCTCCAGGTTGTGCCGAGCGCCGCGTCGACCAGAACGTCTACCTCCTGGCCGTCCACGGGCGATGCCGGGAGCGGACCGACGCTGATGAACGAACGCGCGACGCGCGTGTCCGTGGAGGTGACGTAGCGATTCGAGTTGCTCGGGGAGCCGTCCGTGCCCTGGAGCGCGTTGTTCTCGTCGGTCGTCGGGAGCCGCGCATCGGCCGCGGTGACGTAGAGGTTGCCGGACCCCGGGGTCCCCGAGGAGCCTGCGAGCGCCTGCTTCTGCCCCGCCGTCGGCAGGGACGCGATCGGATCCTGGCCGGTCGTCTCATGCGTCGTGGCGTGCGCCGCCGCGCCCGCGCCGCCGACAGTCTGGAACAGGGCGGTGATCGCCGTCCCGGACCACACGAGGTTGCCGACCTTGCGGTGGATGTCGACGCTGCCGGGAACGATCGTCGGCGAGCCGCCCGCCGCCACAACCGACAGCGCGAACGAGTAGTTCGTGTTGTCCGTGAAGACCTGCGGCGAGTTGCTGACGCTCGTCGCCGCGGCGGTCACGAAGACGTCGTACGCGCCCGCGGTGCCGGACACGTTGCGCGTGACCGTCGCCGTGTTGTAGCGCCACTGCCCGTCGATGCCGATCGCGACGAGGTCATCGACGGTCCCGGCGACCACCTGGATCGTGGTCGAGTTGAGGAGGGTCAGCCGGAAGTTCGATACCTGGGTGGAGATGAACTCCGCCAGGGCGTTCATGTAGAAGGACGGCAGCTCGGAGCCGCGCGGGAAGCTCTGCCAGTTCTTAGACATCCGGTCGGTCCTTCCGGCGCTTGCGAGCCTCGCGGGCGACGAGCGCCTGGAGCGCGAGCTGCATCACGCGCTGCGACCGCTTCTGCCGCGCGCGCTTGTCCTCTACAGGCTTCGAGCGGCGCCGGGGCATCGTCGCGATCATCGCATCTGCTCCACGTCCAAGTCGGACGTGTCCAGGATGAAGCCACCCTCCGTGTCGAAGCTCAGCTCAATACCGACGCCAGTGATCGCCCTGAGGAGACGCTGCACCTGGGCGTAACGGTCGGAGTCCGGCGCGAACGGGAGCCGGATCTCCACCGTGTTCGGATCGGCGGCGGTCGGATCGTCCACGTCATGCTCGAAGTAGTCCCAGCCCGCGCCGATCAGCTCCGTCACGGCGCGCTCCCAGGAAGCACCCGAGCCGCTGGAGCGGAAGGACCGCAGATAGGTCATCACGATCTCGCGACGCTCCTCCAGGTCAACGCCCTCGGGGGCCATGGTGATCCCGAGCGTCGCCTCCGCGATGCTGAGCCCCTCGTGGTTGGCGAGCTGCGGAAAGATCTGCTCGATCAGCCACGTCATCCGGGCGTCCGCGAGGATCGCTTCCTTCGCGAGTGCGTAGATGACGGCCCGGACCTCGTAGACCTCCTGGATCGCGGGCGGCAGGTAGCGCAGCCACCTCAGCGCGAGCGGCGGCCAGGAGCCGACGTCCTCGCGCCCTCCTCCCCCCTCCTCGGAGGAGAAGATGCCCGGGAACAGGTCGGGCCCCGGGTAGGTGGTCGGGCTGGGATACGGCACTACAGGACCGTGTCGGTGAGGAGGAGGCTGCCGATGGTCGCGACGGTCGGCGGGTCATCCGTCAGGTCGAGGTTGACGCTGGACCCGCCGATCGTTGCCGAGCCGACATCATGCACGCCCTGGACAGTCGCGACGCGCCCCTTGATCTGCGCGATCACGACCTCCCCGCCGGGCGGGACGCTCTCCACGTAGTCCTCGACCGCGTCACGGATGTCCTGCCGGATCGCCTGGGTGGACCCGAACCCGTCCAGGCTGTAGCCCGTCTCCGTCTCCAGGGTCACGGCGAGCGTGAGCGGCTGGATCACCGCGGTGCGGACCACGACGTTCAAGCCGACGGGAGCGAGCCCGCCGCCCCGGCCGCCCTGACTGACCTCAGTGTTGGAGGTGTAGGTGCCTGTGCCGCCGGTGCAGCCCGTGAACGTCGTCGGGGTCAGCCCCGTGTAGTTGACGATCGTCGACCCGAGTCGCACCGCGCCCGCCGTCCGGAAGCCCGCGGTCGTCTGCACCGCCAGCGTCGCCTGAGGCAGGATCGCCGAGGACGTCAGGACCGTACTCGCCTTCGGCGGATCGACCTGCTGCTGGAAGCCGCGGACCGTGTCCGCGCTCACCGGGCCGTTGTCAGCCGTGAAGACCACCACGAGCACCGTGCCGGGCCCGTAGGCGAGCGGGATGATCGTGGCCTCCCCGATCCCCGGGTAGTCGCGCGCCCACGTCCGGAGAAGCTCGGCGTTCGGGGCGCCCGTGTCCTTCGAGGCGTCCAGGGTGCGGTTGCGCAGCGGGAGATCGACCTCGGCGTCCGTGCCGCCCACGATCGCGTCGATGTTCTGGACGGCGTCCACGCCGGTGACGGCGCCCTCGATGAGGGTGACGGTGTACGGACCGACGTTGTAGAAGGACCCGATGTCGACGGCGCGAACAGCGGCCGTGACAGACCCGAGCGCGCCGACGACCGCTTCGTTGATCGTCTCGAACGTCGGCGGGTCCAGCTCACCGGTTGCGGCAGCGATCACGCGGGTGCCCGGCTCGATGACGGCATCCTCGGTCCCGTAGAACTGGACGTTGCCGGTCGCGACGGTGCCCGCCTTGCGCTCCAGGCCCCTCTGCTCAGCGTGCAGGTCGAGGTACTCGCCCCACGCCAGGCTCACGAACGCGGCAGCGACCGCCTCCGTTCCGGCGCGATCGTAGAGCCGCGCGATCTCCCGGCGGCAGCTCTCGGTGAGGGTCTGCCAGAGGCTCCCCTCTCGCACATCGACCCACTGCTCCGCGTCCAGGACGGGGTCCAGGCCCTCGTTCGCCCAGCCCCGCATCCGGGCGAGGATGGCGTCCTCGTCCTCGTTCGGGAACAGGGGGGTGAGGCTGAGGATGTCCGAAGGTGCCGCCATCAGATGTCTCCGATCTCCAGGATGGTCCCGGCCAGCGAAAGGACGTCCTGCTCGTCGGTGATGACGTCTAGGGAGTCCAGCTCGATCGCGGCGCCCGCATCGACAACATGCGCCTCGAAGTTCTCCACGCTCGCGATCCGGTCGTGCACAAGTAGGGCCCGTTCGATGCGGCGCCCGAAGTCGCGGATGATCGCCGGAGTGGGGATCTGCCCGATGATCTCCTCCGGTTGCTCCACCCCGAAGTCGTCGCTGAAAACCTGGTGCGCGAAACGTGCGGAGTGCAGAGCCATCTGGCACCACTGCGCGAGCGCGTCGAGCCCAGCGACGACGACCGCGGAATCCCCGCGCCGCCGGAAGCAGCCGATGTCCCAATCCAGGAGCCATGACCGGCCGAGTGGCTCCGGCGCCTCCTGGGAGGCGCTTGCGAAGTCCGGCGCGAGAGCCGACGCCTCGGCATCCGCGAGATCGGCCTCGGGCGTCGAGGCGGGATCGTCAGCGGGTAGCAGCGTGAAGCCGAGGTCGATCGCGTCAGGCATCGTCGAGCACCTCCGTCACCACGTAGCCGTCAGCGTCCTCGCGGACCACGACCTTGTCCCCCACCGCGAGCGGGGGCACCGCACGCCGCACCGCGCGACTGACTTCCACGTCATCGTCGTCATCGTCGAGTAGGAGATCCCCGCCCAGCTCGCGCAGCCGGAGCGGCGAGAGCTTGATGACCTCGAACCGGGCATGGCTCGACGTGGCGCGCTCGGAGTCCGAGCGGTGCATGTCGCGCAGCCGGTCGACGAGCTGGTCCCAGACGTCGGTCACGCGACCAGCTCCATCAGGGGCTCGATCTCGGCCTGGTAGAGCGGGGCGAGCGCCATCCACGCGCGCCGGGTGACGGCGATGTCCTGGGGGATGTCACGGACCGCGAGGAGGTAGATGACCGCCGCCCGGCGCTGATACGTGAAGCGGACCACCTCGCCGACGAGGTCCTCCAGGCCGGGGCGCACCACCCCGAACGCACCCTCCAGGACATGCGTGCGGGTGCCGTACCAGCCGAGAGTCGCGGCCTCGGTCAGCTCGCGCACCGTGCCGCCCTCGAAGGCCGCCTGCGAGTACGTCCAGGCGCGCTGGCCGTCGAGGATCTCCTGCTCGAACTGGACGGCCATCAGTTCGCCCTCGCTCGACGCTCGCGCCGCTTCTTCTCGCGCAGCTCCTTCTCCTGCTCCTCCTGGTACTTCGCGAAGTGATCCGTCTCGACCAGCTCCAGGACCGTCGTGCGGGAGCCCGCGTTCATCGAGTGCGTCGCGCTCGCGACGAACATGAACGCCTCCTCGCCCTTGAAGCCCTCCTCGGGGAGATCCACGATCACCGCGTCCCCACGCCGGACGAACGGCACGAGCGGGACGGTGATCGTGATGGCCTTGCGGAGCCGGAGCTTGCGCGCAAGGTAGCGGCGGGTCTGGGAGCGAAGATCCGCGAGGTCGTCAACCACCCCGAAGTCGTGTTCGTCGTGGCTGTAGCCGAGGCGCTGGACGACGCTACTGGTAGCTGTGTAGGTCAGCTTCCGCGCACGCCTGCCCTTCCCGACACGCCCCCGGCCGGTGACGACCGTCACGGGCTTCTGGGCCCCGACGCGCTGCATGCTGTACGTCTGGATCTGGGAGCCGAACCGATAGGCGATCCGGTTGCGCCCGTAGGGCACCACCTCGAAGCGGCCGTCCCGCATCCGGAACACGAACGCGCGACCCGTCTTGTCCGTCTCGCGCTTGTAGAGCGCCTTCGCCCAATCGAGCAAGTTGCACGCCTTCTTTGAGAGGTGCCGGATGCGGGTCTTCGTCTCCGCGATGGCGCCGAGCTGCACGCCATCCCGGCGGGCGGCCTCGCGAAGCGCGTCGTGTGGGAGCACCCCTCGCGGGTGACGCTTGTTCTTGCGCGCCAGCCGATCCTTCTTTGTGCGCCGCACGAGATCCATGTCGTCACGCAGCTCGATCGGGAGGACGGTGCCGTCCTCGATCGACGGGATCTGGACGCGCATCTGCCACAGCTCGTAGTCCTCGCCGCCCCACTGCGTACGGAGCCGCACGCGGTGGCCGCGCCCGATCGGCAGGCTCGCCGGGTTCCCCGAATCGGGGCGCCGGAGGGTGCACGTGCCCGCGAGCAGCTCGTTCTCGTCCGTCCACTCCAGGTCCTCCAGGACCGCATCGAGCGGGAGGGTGCTCGCCCCGGGCCGCACGAGCGCGACGGAGAAGACCATGTCGCCCGGCTCGAACTCGGGGGCCTTGAAGCTGTAGTAGCGTCGGAGGTCGGGCTCGTGAGTATCAGCCATTGCCGCTGTACTGAGGGGAGCTGCCGGAGCGCCCGCCGCTGTACTGGTTGTCGCTGACGAGATCCGGCTTCTCGGGGATCTTGATCTTCGTCTTGCCGACCCTGTAGCCGCCAACCTGGGTAAGCGGCGTGTTCTGCCCCCAGGTCGCGAGGCCGTTCGCCTGAGCGATCTGACGCCACCCGGCAAAGAAGCCGTAATACTTCTCCGACAGGGACGCCAGGGTGTCCCCCGCCCTCAGGGTGTGCGTTGTCGGGAGCTGCTTACCACGGGAGCGGCTCACGACGCTGGAGCGACGCTGGATCGCGTTGTCGCGCCACTCGACGACCGACAGGTCCCAATAGCGGGTGCCCGCGGTGCCGGGGCGCAGCGTGCGCGTCATGGACCGCAGCGTCGCGTTCATCTCCAGCTCGGTATAGCCCGGGTCGGGATGCACGTTCGCCTCGAAACGGAAGGGGCTACGTGAGCGCAGGATGCGGCTCAGCTCCGCCCGGATGTCAGCCTGGTCGCGCGCGGAATTCAGCCACGGCGCGCTGAAGTCGGTCGTGATGAAGGTCAGATCCAGGCGCCGCAGCCGTCGGCGGGTGACGCCCTTCCAGGCCGCGGCCTGACTGTACTCGCCGCCGGTCGCCGTGTCGTAGTCCTCGAAGGCGGCCTCCTCCCCGAAAGCGAAGTCGTCCGTGACCGCGGGCAGCGTGAGCTGCTGCGCCAGGACACCCTTGCCGGTGACCCCGCCGATGCGGGACAAGCGGACGACGAGTCCGGTGCGAGGCACGTCAAGCCTCCGCCCGCTCGATCGCGGCCAGCATCCGCTTGGCGACATGATCGCCGAGCCGCTGCGCCATCGCCTCGAAGTCCTGGCCCTTGCCGACGCTCATGGTCCCGATGTTCACAGCCACCTGGACGTGATGCCCACCGCGCTTGATCTTCGACGTGCGCCGCCGCCGAGTGACGTTGACGTCCTCGACGCCGCCTGACGGCTGGTTGTCGCCGACCCCGATGAGCTGGGGGCTGCCGTACGTGCCCCGGCCGCCCTTCCCGTACCAGTGCGGCGAGCGGGCCTGCCACGCCGCGTACGCCGCCGACGGGGAGCCGTAGCGCTCACGGATGTAGCCCAGGCCCCACTTGATCTGGGTCGCGGGATTCGTCCGCCAGTCCGGCCCGGCGCTCGCCATCTTCGAGCCCGGAAGTGACTGCGGGATCCCCGTGGCGCCGGAGGACGGGTTGAGCGCCTTCTCGTTCCAGCCGGACTCCCCTGTCCACAGCGCATTCAGCGCGGACCACTGATCCATGCCCCAGCCCGCGGCGATCATCATGCGCCGCCCGAGCGCCCGGTTGTCGCCGCCGCCACCCGTGAAGCCGGACAGCGCATCCATCGGCCCGGCGACGCCGAGGCCGCCGGTCGCGGCGTTCACCTTCATCTGGAGCCCGCGGGCGTAGGCGCGCTGCGCCCGCGTGGAGAGCGCGCCCGGGGCGCCGGGGATCTGGGAGGAGCGCTGCCGGAGGCTGATGCCGCCCGCCGCCGCCCCGGCGAGTCCGGCTGCACGAGCGCCGCCGACGCTGCCACCGGCCGGGTTGACGTCCGCGACGTGGACGTGGTCGTAGTGGTCGGCGACGACCTGGCCGGTGTAGACGTGCGGCTGGCCGTTGTGGATCTGGCGGGCCCCGAACGGGCTGTAGATCAGCTCCTCCAGGCCGGGCCCGTAGTGCGACGCCATGTACTGCGCGAAGCGCATCATCGAGGCGGGGGGCCCGGCGATGTCGAGCGCGTGCCCGGACGCGTGGTGACTCGTGTTCCCCGAGCTGGTCACGGCACCGGGGCGCAGACCCGACACGACATGCAGGCCCATCTCGGCGGCGATAGCGGCGTACGGGCCGAGGTTCGCGTTGGCGCCCATCAGGCCCGGGGAGCCCGGGCCGTCGCCGGTGCGGGGCGCGCGGGTGCGGCCGATGCCATCCCCGCCCCTGCCTCGACGCTGCGCGATGTCGGATCGGCCAGGCCCACGATTCAGGTTCGACGTCGGGCCCGCCGCTACGCGCATGTTCGCGGCCTCGTTCGACCGGCCGCCCGCCTCCTTCTGCCGGACGATCCGCCCCGCCTCCCGGCGCGTGAAGCCCATCGCGATGAGGGAGCCGACCGCCTCGCGCTGGATGGCGGTGAACGCGCGCGTGACCTCCTGACGGGCCTTCTCGGCGCGCGAGGACATCGCCTCGCGGATCTGCCCCCACTCCTCGCGGCTGCCCGTGAGGATCTGGCCGTTCACGATCGCGACGGACTTCCCCATCCGGCGGTATTCCGCGACGATCGCGGAACGCGTCTCGCGCGCGGTGCGGCGCATCTTCGCGTTGCCGTCATCCATCGTGGCCGTCCACTGCGCGACCCCGGCCGCGAGGCCGCGCTGGCCTTCCCGGGTGGCGTCGCGGAACGTGCTGCGGAAGTCGGTGATGAGATTCGAGCGCGCCTGGCGCATCCCGCCGCCGCGCTTCGTGCCCGCGTTCTGGCGGATCCCGAACGCCTCGATCAGGTCCGCCGCCCGGCCCCCACCGGCCGCCTCGCGCTGGCGGGCGGCGAGCGGACGCAGCTCGCGAAGGAGCGCCTGGATCTCGCGCTGGCGGGCTCCGGACGCAACACGGTCCCCGCCGGTCGTGTACGCGCCCGCTGCGTTCTCGACGCGCCGGGTCGGGGTGCGCGCATTCAGCTCGCGCGTGAGGCGCGCGACATGCTGCGCCGCGGCGTTCGGGCCCTGCCCCGCGATGTCCCGGGCACGGTTGCTGACACGATCCCCGATCTGCTCACGGCTCGACGGCCGGGGGACGGCCCCGAGCGTCAGGCCGGACAGGACCGCCTGGAGCTTCTGGTCGAGCGGGCCCTGGGTCCCGACGAAGTCCAGGGCGCCCATCCCGAGCGCGACCGGCCAGAACGCGCGGCCAGCGCCCCGGGCCGCGTTCCCCGCGATCCCGCCCAGACGTCCGAGGCCACGCCCGCGACGACCGAGCTGCGACACGGCGCCCGCCCCGCCGGTCCCGACAACAGCGCCGCCGATCGAGACGGCCTGAAGACGCCGGGCGCGCTCCTCGCTCAGCGTCGGGGTCGCGCCACCCCGACGCGAAAAGCGGCCCGCTGCCACACCGGCCGCCCCCGCGGCAAGGGTGCCCACGCCCCCTCCGCCGCCGCCTGCGCCCCCGCGGGCCCCACGGAAAGCCCCCAGGGCCAGCGCGCCCACGCCCGGCGTGAGGAGCCCCGCGTTGCCGAGGAGCGTGACGAACTGCGACGCCTTGTCGAGGAGCGGCACGAGCTGGTTGCCGATCCGGGCGAGCGCCCGGCCGATCTGGAACATGCCCGCCGCGATGTCGCGCGTCGAGTTGACCGCCCGATCAAAGAAGTCGCGGACCTGCTGCGGGTTGGACCGGATCAGGGCGGTCTGCCTGTCCAGGAACCGCGTGGCGCTCTCCAGGAGCCCGCCTCCCGGCTGTCGACCGGCCATCCCGACCGCGAGCACGAAGTCCGTCGCCGCGCCACCCAGACGCCCCCAGGTGCGCAGATCGTCGACCATCGCGCCGATCACCGAACGGGTGCGGCCGATGTCACGCGTGTTCGTCGCCCAGCCGCGTGTCCACTCCGCGATGAAGGCGGTCCCCTCCCGGATGAACGGGCGGGCCGCCTGCTGCACGTTGACGAAGCCCTCCGCCGCGTACTGCGCCGCGAGCCGGATGCTGCGGAGGTTCTCGTCGTAGATCCCGGCGGACTGCCCGAAGAACCGCTGGCCGGTGCTCCCCGTCACGAACGCCGACGCCCGGCGGCCCTCGCGGTTCGTAGCACGGAAGCCACGGGTCGCCGCCCGCCCGATCGTCGGGGCCAGTCGGGTCGCGGTGCGCGTCGCGAGACGAGCGGTCCTGACGGCACCCGCGCGCGCCGAGTTGATCCGCGGATCCGCCCGGCGGGTCCCGGCCAGCCCGAAGGTCTGCCGGAGCTGCGTCTGCTCACGCAACAGGCTCCGGGTGCCGGTCGGCGCGAGGCCAAGCTGGCGGTTGAACTCGCGCCGGGCGACCGCCGCCTCCTTCGAGGCCCGGCCATGCTCCCGGACCGCGCGGTTGACCTCCTCCTGCGCCTTGCGGACGTTGTCGAGCTGGTCACCCAGCCCCGCGGTGGCCGCTGCCATCGCGCCGATCGCGCCGAGCGCCGCACCACCGGCAGCCGCGCCGACAGCCGTCAGCCCGCCAGCGGCCGAGGCCGCGTTCGCTCCGAGCGCCACCAGGGCGCCGCCGAGCTGATTCACGGCCGGGAGCGCCAGCAGAGTCGCGCCACGAACAGCGCGAGCGTCGAACGTGAACGGGCCCGCGTTGATCGTGCGCACCGCGGCCCGGCCCCCGCCGCCACCGCCGCCACCGCCACCGACGCGGCGATCGGAACGGCCACCACTCACGGCACCACCGACAGCGCCACCCACTCCCCCGCCGACACGCTGGTTCGTGCCGCGCAACAGGGCGACCGTCTCACGCAGGTCGCGGTTGAGGCCCTGGATCTCGCGGCGGTACGCCCTGATCTGCGCGAGCCCCGTCGGACCGAAGGTGCGGTCGATCTGCTCCCCGAGATGCGTCAGCGTCCGGTCGGCACGCTCACCCTCCAGCCGGAAGGTGCGCAGGCTCCTGGTGGCGGGGCCCGCGCGAACTTCGAGAACGCCGGTGACGGTCCCGTCAGGCACCCATCGCCCCCAGGCTCATCATCATCGGGAGCGCCTCCGCGATCTCCCTGGCCGCCGACTCGCTCCGGCCCGCTTCGAGCGCGAACGCGTGCAGCACAGCCTCCTCACGCAGCCCGTCAGGCTCGGGGGCGCCCAGCCCGAACACGGAGACGTGCGGGCGCATCCCGCGGAACCTCCAGTTGACGTAGGCGCTCCACATGAGCCCGCGGGCCGCGATCAGTTTCCCGTCGCGTTCACCAGGACGCGCTGCGCGTTCCCGACCCGGTCCGGGGACCAGCCGGAGATCCGGCGGATGTGCTGCGCGAGATACATGAGGACGCCCTCCTGCTCGCCGAAACGGCCACGCAACGCGTCAGCCGCCGACGGGTTGATGTCCCCGCTCGGGGTGCGGCGGAAGTCCTCGTCCGTCGGCTTCGTCTTCTTGCCCGACTCGTCCTCGATGTGCACCGTCGCGTTCGCGACGAGGATCGCGCTCAACCGGCGTTCGTTGATCCGCTGGTCGGCGCCCTCGCCCTCAACGCACTCGCGCTCCCACTTCTCGATCTCCTCCCCGAGAAGCGAGTGCACGCGCCATGTCAGCTTGGCCTCGCCGACCGGCGTGTAGTAGAGGACCTCGACGTCCTCGACGATCTTCCGGACAGGGCCCAGCAGGTAGTCGACGGCGGACAGCTCCGCACCCCTGGTCTTCGGTTCCTTCCCGCGCGCCGCGTCCTTCATCGCGTCCGGCGCGTCAGGCGTGAGGTCAGCCGCGGGATCCTGCGTGGGCTTCGGGACTGCGGTCATCGAGATCCTCCTGGATCGTCGGATGCGACGGTGACGCCATCCCGACCCTGGGCGATGCCCACGCGTCGGGAGTGGGCGCGGTGACCGTCAGGGTCACGTGATCCCCTCGCGCCAGCGCGCGAAGGTCCTGCGAGAGCTGCACCCCGTACAGGCGCAGCGCCTCCTCGGCGAGCGACTCGTCGAGGCGGTGCCGGGCTTCGAGACGTGCCATCAGCGCGAGCAACCGGTCCACGCCGATGCCCTGTTTGCCGTCCAGCTCCGCCTTCAGGTCGAGCCATGCCCGCTCGAAGTCCACGAGCATGACGGTCGACCTAGCCGGAGGTGACCGAAACGCCGCCGTCGGTGTAGGTGAACGCCTGGAGCGGCTTGTCGGAGCGGAAGCTGCCGGTGACCTCCCGGACGAGGACCCCGTCCTCATTCGAGTAGCCGCCGGAGTAGCCGAAGATCTGGCAGCCGATGAGCGCCCACCGCGTCTCCACGGGGCCGCCGACGAGGTTCGTCTGGAGATCGAACGTCGGGGGCTGGGACGTGAAGTCGCCCTGGCGCCGCGCCTCGAAGAACCGCCACACCTGGAGACGGAAGCCGTCGTCCACGTCCTGATAGCGCAGCGTGAACCGGCGCGACTCGCCACCGGCGATCTGTTCCGTCTGCCAGCGGCCGGGGATGAGGACGTCCTCGGCCTCGGCCTCGACGTCCCAATCCACGGCGATCACGTTGCCGAGCATCAGGCCGTCGCGGTACACGGTGCCGCCGCGCCCCTGACGCCGGGCGGTGCCCGGCAGGTTGGCGAGAGGTCCAGTTCCGATCGGCATGTCAGATCACCCGGCCGTTGCCGAAGACGTAGTTGGTCGTGTGGGCGAACTGCCAGCCGAAGTCGTACGGGATCGAGTCCCTGAGCAACGGATCATTCGACGTGTCCTTCACGTCGATGAATGACGTGCCAGCGACGACGAGGCCGCGCTCCTCCAGGTCATCCTGGAGCTTGCGGCCCTGCATCTGCACCGCGTCCCTGGAGGACTGGTTGACGGGGCGACCGATGATCGTCATGTCCCCCCACTCCTTCATCTCGCGGATGTAGGAGTCCATCACGCCGACCAGGCGGGGATCCGAGAAGATCTCGTACGGCCGGGCCGCGTCCGCGCGGTTCGTGAACGTCGTCAGGCCCTTCTCCACCTTGATGTCGGCGTCCGGCGCGGTCGCCCGCGAGAACGTCGTGACACCGCCGCGGATGAGGTCGATGATCTCCGCGTTGTCGGGCGCCGTGTCCGCGACCGTCGTGAGCCCCGGGATCCGAGCGAACGTCAGCGCGCGCTCATCTCCGAGCGCGACGAGCGCGCCCGCGATCCGCGGAACCAGCTCAGCGGTCGACAGGTCACGGTCGAGAAGCTCGTCGTGGTAGGTGCCGACGCCGAGGTTGATGACGTGCGGATCCGCGAGCGACGTGGAGCGCGTGACCGCGGTCGTGACCGTCTCCGCCGCCAGGCCACCGGTGATCCACCGGACCGGCCGGTTGGCCGTCTCCATCGCGCGCACCCAGGCGAGCGTCGCGGTCTGGATCGTGGAGTCCGTGAGGTTGTACGGCGCGAGGACCGAGAAGCGCTCGAACTCCAGCGCCGTGAGCGCCGCCGTCCACTCCGTGCCCGTGAGGGTCGTACCGTCGTTGCCGCCGGTCATCGCCGGAGGCGAGCCGGGCGTGGTGACGGCGAGTGCGACGCCGCCGACGTTCGCGACAGCGGTCACCAGGTTCGACTGCGCGTTGATCTGCGCGGCGAGATCGGTGATCCCGGCGTTCGCGTAGATGTAGCGCTCGATCTGGTTGCCGTCGAGGTAGATCGTCAGGACCTCGCGGGCCGTGTCCCCGGGATAGTCGGCGACGCTGACGGTCAGGCGATGAGCGAACGTGCCCTCGTACTTCGCGGTGAGCGTGAGCCCGGTCGCGGGCGTCGCGTTCGTGAGGGTGAGCGTCGCCTTCGCCCCGGTGGAGCCGACCATGCGGACGGCGACGACGCCACCGGCGCCCCCGCCGAGCGCGCCCATGCCGTTGAAGGCCATCGTGACGGCGCGGCGCCCGGCCGTGTCGCTGGAGCTGTACTGCGCGTCGAACTCCAGCGGGGAGGTGACGAGAACCGGCTCGTTCTTCGGGCCCCAATCGTGCACGAGCGGGACCGCAACGATCGAGCCGAGCGACGGCAGCGTGAGCGGGAGCGCCTGCCCGATGAACTTGATCGTGGTGCCGGGCCGATCCGGCTTGAAGACCGTGGTCGGCACGTTAGTCCTCCTGGGCGGGCTCGGCCTGGACTTCGCGGCTCAGGAACTCCTTCACCAGTGCCTCCGCCTCCTCCGGGGAGTGCGTCTTGCGCTGATGGGATCCGAGCGCCCCGGCGATGGCGTGCTGCGAGACACGTCCGCCAGCGGCCTTGCGAAGCAGGTGGGGGTTCTCGACCCAATAAGACTCGGGGAGCCGCTCGGGCTCAGGCTGGGCGCGGGGCTTGTCGTCGGCCATCTCGGACCCGATGCTACGGCTGGCCCCTGGGCGATGGCGAACGCCGCCCCAACGACGAGAGCCCCCGATGTGGGGGCTCTCGATGATGGCACGGGAGCTGGCGCTACCCGGCGCTCAGATTACAGCCTCGAACGTCGGCGGGATCGACTCGACGTCCGGCGGCGCCGTCGGCAGCTCCCGGGAGCGGCCACCATCCCACCACGTCAGCCGCACGGTGCAGACGACCGTCCAGCGCTTGTCATCCTCGGGGTCCGGGATCGCCTGGACGGAGATGTCCTCGGCCTCCATCCACCCGACCGGGTCCGCGGGGCCCGCGCGGCTCGCGCCGGTTACGGGCACGCCCGCGTAGTCCCACAACGGCAGCCGGAGTGGAGGGCTGACGCTGTACTCCTCCGCCGGGTCGACATCGGCGTAGCTCACGCCGGAGACGACCGCGTCATCGAGCGCCTCGGCGAGAAGGGTCGCGCGGTTCCGGCACTCGCGAGCGTCCCCCGTCGTCGTCGGGTAGAGCGTGATCGCGAACGTCTGCCCGCGCTGGACATCGCCTTGCGGGATCGTTGCGCGCGCAAAGAGCGTCTGGGAAGTGGCACCGGGCACGGGGATGACGTTGCCCATCGGGCGCTTGTCGTCGGGGACGACGAGGCCGCGTTCCTCCATCCGGATCGTCCACGTCTCCCCGAGGAGGATGCTCACCCAGCGCCGAAGGGACCGGTGGACGGAGGCGTGCGCGCTCACACGCGCAGCTTCTCACGATCCAGGCGCTCGTCCTGCACGACCGTGTCCCGCGCCGGGTTGCAGTGATGGTCGAGCGCCCACCGTCCTCGCTCCAGGACCCTCGCGAGCTTGCGCCCGCAGCGTCCGCAGCATGGATCCCCGAACGTGGGGAGCTTGACCTGCGACACGTCGACCATTCCTACCCCTCTGTCTCGGCGCGGCTGGCTTGCCACGCGCTGAAGTGCCCGACGGCGTTCGCGTAGATCGAGCACGCCCCGACGAATACGACGCTGCCGATCCATCCCGTCGCCACCGCCACCGGGACCATCACGAACCACGCGACTGTCAGGACCAGGTGGAGGCGGCGAAGCCACTCTGGTCGACAGATCATCGCTAGTTGACCCGGGCGGAGATGCGCGCCAGCTCCTCGCGCGCGATGACTCGCCACTCGGCGCGCATCACGTCGAGCGCCTTGTGCAGCATGAAGGCGCCCTGGGTCCCCGGGTGCATCACCTCGCGGGCGAAGATGAGCTGGCCGCCCGCCCAGAAGCGCAGGACGCTCGCGGTGCGGGGTCGGATGATGTGTGGCCTCGTCGGATACTCGACGTGCGGAGCGATCCGGTCCCGGGTGAAGACGGTCACCCGGAAGTGGTCCTGGCTGAAGACGTCGACCTCGCTCTCCCACGAGTCGCGCAGATCGCCGGGCTCGCGACCGTCGCGCTCATCATCAGGGTGGGGCTCCGCGACCGGCGTGAAGCCCTTCACGAGATCGACGAGGCGGCGCTCACAGCGGTCAGCGGTCCGGCGGGCCCACGCGTTGATCGACTCGACCTCGAACATATCCGCGATCGGTGCGGACGAGGTCCAGCCCATCAGACGCCCAGCTCGCGCCGGTACTTCGTGATCCCCGCGTTCGCCTCGCGAACGGCGTAGATGAGCACATCTTGGAAGGTGTGCGGCGCGATGTTCCTTCCGCAGCCGAGCATCTCGATCATGCCCACCTGGGGGCAGGTGCACGTGATGGCGCACAGGCGCCCCGAGTGCTCCTCTGGGCAGCCCTCCTCGTGGATCTCCACGAACCGATGCGTGTGCACGTGGTGTTGCTGGAAGCGCCTAAAGCCCATTAGTCATCCACCCTTCGGAGCCTCGCCTGGTAGCCCACGGGCGTGTCGTACGGAGGCCCGAATGGCTGAGGATCACCGTTGACCTGCCACCGCCCATCCCAGAACCCGCCGAGTCGTGGTGCCGCCAGCGTAACGACGTCCTCGGCGCGCAGCGCCCCCTCGATGTAGATGATCGTGGGCTCCGCGACCCGGCGGCCCTTGCGGTTGGATTCCTGGTCGGAGGGCGGATCGAAGAACGCCAGGAACGGTGTCCCCGGGACCTCTACCTCGTCGCGCTCTCCCTCGATCCACACGCCGGTCGCGTTCGTGCGGATCGGCGTGACGGTGTCCGACAGGATGTCGGCGAGAGGCATGTCAGTGCCACCACGGGGTCCAGGACGTGCCGAACTCGCCGCCGTAGCCGCCATGCCCGGACTGGCTCTCGGGGAACCAGTCGGGCGACTGGACGGCGCTTGCGGGCGCGAAGACACCGGTCCATAGCGCCAGCCATGACTCGCGGCACTCGGGAGTGGCGAGCGCCCACAGCGCCTCGTGCAGGTACGGGTTCGGGTCGAGCATCTTCGCGGCCTGGGCGTCCGTCGGCCCGAAGTAGCTCTCCGACCATGACCCGGCGGAGATCGAACGCAGGCGCCCCCGGTTCGCGCTGGCCCGGACGGTGGCCGCCGAGTAGCTGATCTCCCCGATCTGCTCGCTCTTGAGGACGATCGCGCGCAACGCGACCCGCTGAAGGTTGTCGGGGACCGTGTCGTCCATCGTCCGGCACGTGAGTTGCTCGACGAGCGCGGTGGCGTCCGCGACAACCTCACGGAGCTGTGCTTCCACGTCCGCATCGAACGGGTCGGCGGGGTAGCGCTCCTGGAGGAGCTTCGAGCGCGACCTGACGTCCTCCGCTGACGGCGGGAGGAGCACTCCCTCGCCGGTGAGGGCGACGCTCTCCGTGATGTCCACGTTGTCGTCGGCGTCCCGGAAGCGCAGCCGGAACCAGGGGCCGTCGTCCCCCGTGGCCTCCGTCGTGGTGACGGTGCGCGCCGCGGGCTCCCACGGGTCGGCGTCGAGCGGCGAGAGGGCCTGCGTGTCGATCGTCACCCACGGCCCGTCCCGGGGGGTGAGGCCCTGCTCAACGTCAACCTCTGACCACGGGATCCCGTCGTTGCGCCGGAGGGGCACGAAGCCGACGAGCGTGCGGACGAGTCCCATGGTCTGAGGCTACAGCCGGGCTACCCGAGAACCCTGCCGGGCCTGGCCTGCTCCATCCGGCCGTGCCTGGAGCTGGCGAGAAGCCCGGCCTGCTCCAGGGTGCCGATGACGAGCGGGGTCCCGACGAACGCGCTGGCCGCGCTCACGGCCATGGTGCTCGGGATGACGGTCGTGGTGAACACGAACGTCCCCGAGGCGCCCGCGACGGCGACGGCGGATGCCACAACGCGCGCGGTCGTGAGCAAGCTCGCGGCGGCCCCCGAGCTGGCCGTGCTGGTCGCGCCGATCGGGACGGTGGTGATGACGACCGCGACGGCGGCGCTCTCGGCGGTCGCTTCCGCGGTGATGAGCGCGATCCCGGGGACGAACAGGTCAAGGTCGCCGGTCGCGACCCCGGCCGCCGCCGCGGTCAGCAGTACGGGCACCCGTACCGCACCGGTGGTGGTGGCCGCCCCCGCCGCGCTCGGAGTGATCGCCTGGGCGACAGTTGCGAGCGCGGACGCCGCTCCCATCGCGGCGGCCGTCGGCTGCATCAGGACGGGCGCGCTCACCGCCGCCGATCCGGTGCCGGTGGCAGCGGCCGTCGCGGTCAGTAGGAGGAGCGCGCGCACATCGGCGCTCGTGGACGCCTGGGCGGTTGCTGACGGCGAGAAGAACGCGAACCCGGGGACCTGGAACGCCACGGATGCCGACCCGAGCGCCGCCGTGGTCGGGGTGACCCTGGGGATCGCGAAGATCGTCGAGCTGGCCGCGCCCGTCGCGATGCCGGTCGGGGCGAGCAACACTGCGGCGGTCAGTGCCACTGAGGCGTTCGTGGTCGCCGCACCGGTGGGGGTGACCCGGGGCGTGACCAGGACCGTCGCCGAGCTGGTCGCGGTGCCCGTCCCCGTGGGAGTGAGGATCGCGAGCGTGAGCACGGACGCCGTGGCGGCGGCCGCCGCCGCCCCGGACGGCGTGAGCGCGGTCGCTGCCGTCACTGCTGCCGCACCAGAGGCCGTGGCAGCCGTGCTCGGGACCACGGGGGCCTGGACCATGACCGTGGCGCTCGCAGCCCCGGAGGCGGCGGCGGACGGCGCGAGGGCGGTCGTGGCAGTGACCGTCGCCGACGCACTCGCGGTTGCGGTGGCCGTCGGGGCGGCCCGGGGCGTCGCGGTGACCGTCGCGGCCCCCGTGCCCGTAGCGGCAGCCGACGGCACGAGCGCCGTCGTTGCGGACACCGTGGCCGTCCCGGTAGCGACCGCCGCCGAGGACGGCGTGACCGCTGACGCTGCCGTGACGGAAGCCGCGCCAGCGCTAGTGGCCGCGGCCGTCGGCGTCACCCGGGGCGTGACGAGTACGGAGGCCGATCCCGCGCCGGTCGCAGCCGCGGTCGGGGCGACCGCGGTGGCAGCCATGACCGTTGCCGCTGCCGCGCCCGTCGCGACAGATGACGGGGCCACGCGCGGCGTGACCGTGACCGTGGCGCTCGCGGCACCCGTCGCGGGCGCGGTCGACGAGATCCGCGCCGTCGCCTGGACGGTCGCGCTTGCCGACGCGATAGCGGTCGCTGACGGGACGAGCTGCGGGGCTGCCGTGACGGCGGCGCTCGCCGAGCCCGTCCCGGTGGCGTCGCTCGCGATGTGCGGCGGGCTCGGGACGGACGCGTCCGTGACCGCGGCCAGGCCCAGCTTGTCCGTTGGCAGTTCCAGCGCGCCGGTCGTGAGCTGCAAGTCGGGCCGAGCGCCCCCCGAGTAGGTGTCCAGCCACTCGGGGACGAGGACATATACAGACGGCGAGTCGTACGCGCCGCCCTCCCACTGCCAGCCCGGATCGTCGCCCGTGTGGTACTCGACCGCCGGTCCGGACGTGTCCTTCTCCAGGTACGCCGAGAACTGATCGGCGCGCAACTCGACGACGCCGCCACCGGGCACGGTGCCGCCCACACCGACCGCAAAATAGACATGATTCGCGTTCGCGGGCAGTGTTGCGTCCCGCGTGAACTGGTGCCACGTCCCGGCCGTCGGGGTGATCGTAGTTGTCGTGGCCTGCCCCACGAAACCACCGCTAGCCGCGTTGTAGAAGCCGATGAGAAAGTAGAGGTTCATCCCCGCGGGCACGTTGTCGACCTTCGCTGCACCGCGCGCCCGCACGACTCGGCCCTCGTGCGCGGGGATCGCGTACGTCTCCGTGAGCGCACCGCCGACGCCCGGCGCGTAGAGCTGGGAGTTGGCGGCCGGGGTGCCCGTGTCGAGCGTGTAGGTCGCCGACATCACGAACCCCGTGCCCGCCGGGCCGGTGCCGTCCGCGACCCGCGCACGCGCCGAGGTGACGGTGTCCCCTGAGAAGGCGTTGCTCGCCCAGCCGCGACCGTCGATCGAGGGAGACGGGTTCTGGATCTCCTGTACCCGCACGTAGCGACCACGGCTCGCGGACTGTTCCGCGGTGCCGTCCCAGGAGCCGCCGAGCATCGCACCGTTGATGAGCCCGACATCCGTGGTCGCATCGAGGACGATCGTCGCGTCGGTCACGCGCAGCGTGCCGGTCCCGGCTGTCGCACCGCCAGCGACCGCGAAGACGATGACGAACGCTGCCCCGGCGGGTGCGGTCGCCGCTCCCGAACCGATGTGCCAGCGCTGCAACTGCGGGGAGGACTGCGTGTCGATCGTGGAGTCCGATACGAACACGCCGCTGGCATCAACCCAGCGCAGCCCGAACGAGAGGCTCGTGAATGTGCCTGCCTGTACCTTCGCCGCGATGGCGCCCGCCACCGACTGCCCCGGCGTCACCGGGATCACACAGCGCCCGACGCCCGCGGTCCCCACATGCCAGCCCGCCTGGATCTGGTTGCCAGCCGCCATCGTGCCGGTGACCTCGAAGCAGACCGCACTGGTAACCCCGACACCCGGATCGTTCGTCACCCGAGACGAGGACATACTCGTGCCGGTGCTCGTGTAGCCCCAATCCGCGTCGTCGACCCCGAGCCGCGGGTTCGTTACGGAGTTGACCTGCTGGGCGGCGAGATCCTCGCCCCACATGCGCGCAGCGCGATCCGCGCCGCCGACATGCACCCCGATCAGGACGGGGCTCTCCGTGAAGTCGGGGACCGGCAGCACCACCCAGGACGGGGCCTGCCCGTCCGTGATCGTGACCTCCGTCCCCTCCTCGATCAGGACGCCCGCCTCGTCGTAGAT